>Ga0268299_1001636_pt1 | contig 35893 bp, 30 predicted proteins | sample NOBtaG_FD_193484 | JGI IMG/M metagenome (GOLD analysis project Ga0268299, IMG submission 193484) | Activated sludge microbial communities from bioreactor in Nijmegen, Gelderland, Netherland - NOB reactor | ecosystem: Engineered > Bioreactor > Aerobic > Activated sludge | place: Netherlands... | reverse complement strand
CTTTCCTTATTTGGAGTAATCTCCATGAAGGCCTTTGGAAAAATCCGTCCGATTTTTCGTGAGCGTGGCGCCATCACCGCTGAGGTAACGGGCAGACTTACCCAAACCTTTGGCGGCATTCGTGTTATCAAAGGTTTTAATGCCGCAAAACAGGAAGCCCTTGTTTTTGAAAAAGGAGTTGATCGGATCTTTCAAAATGTAAAAAGCAGTTTAACTACCACCAGTTTCGTCACCAGCACCGGAAGTTTTCTCTTTGGCGTTGCGCTGGTTGGCATCATGGGCATTGGCGGTTATATGTTAACGGAAAAAACACTTACACCCGGTGAACTTACCCAGTTTGCATTCTTCCTTGGATTTTTAATCGCGCCAATTTTTCAGATGAGCAACATCGGCAGTCAGTTAACCGAGGCCTTTGCAGGATTAGACCGAACCGAAGAATTGATGAACATGGGCGTTGAAGATGATGAAACGATTCGCACCGTGCAGATCGGAACGATTAAAGGTGACATCGAATTTAAGAATGTTTCCTTCTCTTACGAGGAAGGCAAGGAGGTATTAAAGAACGTGAGTTTCTCGGCTCCTGCCGGATCAGTGACGGCCCTTGTTGGAACCTCAGGATCAGGAAAGTCAACTATTGCAGGACTGGCCGCCTCCTTTCTTGTTCAACAATCGGGCATGATATCCATCGATGGCAACGATCTTTCAAAAGTTTCGCTTGACAGTTACCGCAGCCAATTGGGAGTAGTGTTGCAAGATGATTTTCTGTTTGATGGTACCATTCGCGAGAACATCATGTTTGCCAAACCAGATGCTACCGAACAAGAATTACAAGCGGCCATTGCAGGCGCCTATGTAACCGAGTTTAGCTCGAAATTTGAAAAAGGCTTAGACACGGTTATTGGTGAACGTGGCATCAAACTTTCAGGCGGCCAGCGGCAACGTGTAACGATTGCCCGCGCCATACTGGCCAACCCGCGCATATTAATTTTAGATGAAGCAACTTCCAGTTTAGATACGGAAAGTGAATCGTTGATTCAGGAAAGTTTGAAACAACTGCTCAAAGGCAGAACTACTTTTGTGATTGCCCACCGTCTTAGCACGATCCGTCAAGCCAATCAGATTTTAGTGATTGAAGAGGGACAGATTGCCGAACGCGGAAAACATGAAGAGTTGATTGAGAAGAAAGGGCGGTACTTTGAGTTGTACACCTATCAGGCGCGAATATAATTGTCTGAATCAGGATAGCTAAGATTTTTGGATTTGCAGGATTCTATAATCGGTTTGATGTTCCAGAAAATGCTAATCTTGGAAATCCTCTAATCCTGACCATCCTGATGCAGACAATTTAATCAAACCGAATTGCCTTAATGGGTGTAATCCGCGAAATGATAGCCGTTGGCAGTAACAGCACCACCGTTACTACGATAAACGTCAGCACATTCAACAGGATCACAATTTCCCAATGCCAACTGATCGGCACAAAACTCATGTAGTAATCTTCCGGATTGAGTTTAATCATTTTGAATTGATATTGCAGGTAACACAATCCCAATCCAATGGCATTGCCCAGCAACAAACCCCGAACAATTAATTGAATGCCATTATAAATAAATACCCGTCTGATGGTACCATTCGCAGCACCCAGGGCTTTCAGCATGCCAATCATTTGTGTTCGTTCCATCACCAGAATTAAAATGATGGAGATCATATTTACGCATACAACCGTAAGAATGATTACCAGTAAAATATTTACCTGACGGCTTAACAGTTTCAGCCATTCAAACACCTGAATATATTTGCTGCTGACGGGCTCGATGTTCAAATCGTAATCAATCATTTCAGCCATGGCCATTCCCGCTTCATCAATCCTGGAAGGGTCTTTCACAAAAACCTCCAGTCCACCGGCCACGCTGTCGGCCCAATCATTCAAGCGGCCAATCAACCGGATATCTCCGATGATTACTTTTCCATCAAAGTACTCCGAAAGGTTGGTTTCATAAATGCCGGTTACTTTCAGTTTCCGGAATCGCGGAGGGTTTTGAAAGAAGTGTACAGTAATTACATCACCCACGCTGGCGTTAAGCTTATTGGCAATAATCTTGCTCAACACCACTTCATTGGAATACCCCGAATCAGGAAAATGAACAAAACGACCTTCAATCATATTACTCTTGAAAACAGCGGTGTCGTAGCTCTTCCCAACACCCTTTATAATCACTCCCAATACTTCATCATCTGTTTTAACCAGACCAGCTTTATGCGCGTACTCCTGCATGTGGCGGACGAACCCTACTTGCTGATAGTTCTTAAACAAATCAATATTGATATTTAACGGTGTTTCTTCCATCGAATTACTCATCGAAAATTTGGTAATGATCAAATGGCCGCTGAAACTGTACATCCTGTTTTTTACAGTCTCCTGAAACCCCTTCATAATCAGAAACGATATAATGGCAGCTCCCAACCCAATGCCAATGCTGGCGATGGCAATTTTAAAAATCGTAGATGAGAAGCCCTCCTGATGTTCGCTGCTGATTCTTTTCGATATGAAATAAGAAAGGTTCAAAAGAATGGGTTAATTTTGGTTTTAACGCTACCAAAATATAAAGAAATGAGCAGGTTATTGATACTACCGTTTTTTTTGTTCACTGTATTTTCTTGTACAGCACAACCCACGCAAACTTCAAGGGTAATAACCGGTGCAGAGCAGTTTACAACACTCACGCAAAAAATTAAAGGCAAACGGGTTGCCCTCGTGGTTAATCACACTGCGCTTATCGGAAAAACTCATCTGGCTGATTCGTTAAAAAAAGTTGGCGTTTCGATTTCCATCATCTTCGGCCCGGAACATGGATTTCGGGGCGACACTGCCGATGGTGAGCATATCCAGGACAGCATCGATGCTAAAACCGGTGTGCTGGTGGCTTCGTTGTACGGCAAGAGTCGCAAACCCACTCCTGCTCAACTGGCCAATGTCGATGTAGTCATCTTTGACATCCAGGATGTAGGCACGCGTTTCTATACCTACATCAGCACGTTGCATTATGTGATGGAAGCTTGCGCTGAAAATAATAAGCCGCTCATCATTTTAGACCGGCCTAACCCAAATGGTGATTATGTGGATGGCCCCATCCGCCAACCAGATCTTAAATCGTTTGTTGGAATGAACCCAATTCCTATTGTTCACGGACTAACCGTAGGAGAACTGGCACAGATGGCTAACGGAGAAGGCTGGCTTGAGGGCGGAAAAAAATGTGATGTTGACATTATCAAAATAAAAAGCTGGAAACATAGCGACCATTACTCGCTTCCGGTTCGTCCATCGCCCAATCTTCCGAACGATCAATCCATTCGGTTGTATCCTTCACTGTGCTTGTTTGAAGGAACGGTTATCAGTGTAGGCCGCGGAACAACCATGCAGTTTCAGGTATTAGGTAATCCTGATCTAAAAGAAATGCCTTTTCAATTTACACCGGTAAGCATGCCCGGAATTTCCAACAAACCTCCGCATCAGGATAAAGTATGTTATGGAATTGATTTGCGCACCGTCAAGGTTGAGCCAAGATTGGACCTGTCTTATTTACTTCAATTTTATAAGCTGTATCCTGATAAAGAAAAATTCTGGGGAGGATCGTTTAACCGACTGGCAGGTACAACCGAACTGAAACAACAAATTATTGACGGCTGGACAGAGGAAAAAATTCGCGCAAGCTGGGAGCCTGGACTGAGTCAGTTCAAAGAGAAGAGGAAGAAGTATTTGATATATCCATAAAAGCTTCAAGCTGTCAGCCTCAAGCTGCAAGCTTAACATGCTCTGGCTTGAAGCTTGAAGCTTGTGGCTTGAAGCCATCATGACGAAACAAGAAAAAGCAACCGCCATTCTAAAAACCCTGGAGAAGCTTTACCCCAACCCTCCCGTTCCGCTTGATCACAAAGATGCTTACACGCTGCTGATTTCAGTTCTGCTTTCGGCACAATGCACCGATGTTCGCGTGAACAAAACCACACCCGCGCTTTTCAAACTTGCCGATAATCCTTTTGATATGATGAAGCTATCGGTGGAGGAGATCAGGGAAATCATAAAACCCTGTGGGCTCTCACCTATGAAATCGAAAGGCATTGCGGGGCTATCAAAAATTCTGGTAGAGAAATACAACGGAAAAGTACCTGACACTTTTGAAGAATTGGAAGAACTTCCTGCTGTCGGTCATAAAACTGCTTCGGTTGTGATGACTCAATGGTTTGGTAAACCGGCCTTCCCGGTAGATACACACATTCACCGGCTCGCTTACCGTTGGGGTTTATCGAATGGTAAAAGTGTTGAACAAACCGAAAAAGATTTGAAGCGGTTGATTCCTGAAAAGAAATGGAATAAGGCACACCTTCAGATTATTTATTTCGGGCGCGAGTATTGCCCCGCGAAAAGTCACGACTGGAAAGCCTGCCCGATTTGTTCGAAATACATGCGCAAAGCGTTACGCGATTAAAACAAAGCTTTTACATTTGCAGCCGTGAATACGCTGCGCATCATTTTTATGGGCACCCCCGAATTTGCCGTACCAAGCCTGGCGGTATTGGTCGAAAACAAATTCAATGTGGTGGCAGTCATTACCGCACCCGATAAGCCCCAGGGACGCGGCCAAAAACTTATACCCTCACCGGTAAAAGAATCTGCTTCAAAGTTTGGCATTCCTGTACTTCAGCCAACCAATTTAAAATCTCCTGAATTTTTAGAAGAACTAAAATCATACAAGGCGAATCTTCAAATAGTAGTAGCTTTTCGCATGCTGCCGGAAGTGGTATGGAACATGCCAGCCCTTGGAACCTTTAACCTTCACGCTTCCCTCCTTCCACAATATCGCGGGGCTGCTCCCATCAACTGGGCGATTATCAACGGAGAAAAAGAAACGGGTGTAACAACCTTCTTTTTGAAACACGAGATCGACACAGGTAGTATCATCTTCCAGGAAAAAGAAACCATTCATGATTCTGATGACGTTGGTTCCTTGTATGAACGATTGATGGAGAAGGGCTCTCAACTTGTTTTAAAAACGGTAAAGGCTATTGAAAGCGGGAACTATCCAGCACAGCCGCAACCTCAGGAAATTGAAATTAAACATGCTCCTAAAATATTTAAAGAGACTTGCGAGATTAACTGGAATCAGTCTTCCAAAAAAATTGTAGATTTTGTCCGGGGGTTAAGTCCGTATCCGGGTGCCTGGACGGTGCTGAATGGAAAGACTTTTAAAATATTTAAGTGTCAACAGTCGATAGTCGACAGTCGACAGCCGACTATGGACAGTGGACAGTGGACTACCGAACACGGGCTAAAAATAAAAACTTCCGATGGATGGATTTCCATTATCGAATTTCAGCCTGAAGGAAAAAAACGAATGACCGTAGAAGAATTTTTTAGAGGAAACAAAATTTAGCTACAAGCCTTAAGCTTCAAGCTACAAGCTGATCTTTCGTGCTTGTGGCTTGTGGCTTGTAGCTTGTAGCAATAGCTTGTAGCAATATGATCATCTCCCTCATAGCCGCCTTATCTCAAAACCGCGTGATCGGCAAGAACAACGACCTGCCCTGGCACTTGCCCGATGACATGAAATATTTTATGCAAACAACGAAAGCGCATTATGTTATCATGGGGCGAAAAAATTATGATTCCATACCGGAAAAATTCAGGCCGCTTCCTAACCGCACCAATATTGTAGTAACGCGACAAACAAATTTTCAGGCACCGGGTTGCATAGTAGTACACTCCATTGAAGCGGGTCTCCAACTCGCCAAAGCAAATAATGAAAAAGAAGTTTTCATTATAGGCGGATCTGAAATTTACAAACAGGGTTTTCCGCTCGCCACGCGCTTGTATCTTACTGAAATACAAGCCCACATCGAGGGCGATACCTACTTCCCTGAATTTGACAAAAATCAGTGGAAAGAGGTATCCAGGGTGCACCATTTAATCGATGAACGGCACAAATTTCCATTTGATTTCGTAGTTTTCGAACGCAAATAACACCGCATAATAGTTATGTCGAAAGTCTCAGGAAAAGTTGTTTGGGTTACAGGTGCTTCCTCCGGAATAGGTGAAGCCCTGGTATATGAGCTGGCAAAAAAAGGTGCCAAGCTGATTATCTCCTCCCGCAGAAAAGAAGAACTTGAACGGGTGAAGGGCAATTGTGTTGCTCAGGCCCAGCCTGACATTCGCGTGTTGCCGCTTGACTTATCAGAATCTTCAACCTTACCCTTGAGTGCCGAGGCTGCAATACAACTTTTTGGCCATGTTGATATCTTAATCAATAATGGCGGCATCAGTCAGCGCAGCCTTGCAAAAGACACCACGGTTGACGTTGACCGCAGAGTAATGGAGATCGATTACTTCGGTACCATCACATTAACTAAAGGACTGATCCCTCATTTCATCAAGCGTAAAACGGGGCACTTTGTTACCATCAGCAGTGTGCTTGGTATCATCGGCACTCCGTATCGTTCAGGTTATGCGGCAGCCAAACACGCGTTGCATGGATTTTTTGATTCGTTGCGCGCAGAGTTATGGAACGAAAGCAGAAACATTCATGTAACCTTAATTTGCCCGGGGTGGATTCGCACCAACGTAACAATTAATGCGCTTACAGGTGATGGAACCAAGCTCAATCATATGGATCCCACAACTGATCATGGGATGTTGCCAAGTGTATTTGCTAAAAAAATGATTCAGGAAATCGAAGCCAATACAGAACAGGTTTTCATTGGCGGCATGAAAGAACGGATGGCCATTTACATGATGCAGTATTTTCCAAGAATTTTTTCAAAGATTGTTCGTACCGCCAAGGTGAGGTAGGATCAATTACTCAAAAGCGCCCTATTCATACCATTACTATTGAACCTGGTTGACTCACTCATCATCATTCTTGTCGGCTTCGGTGCTGCATTTCTAAACACCGTAGGCGGTGGAGGATCGCTTTTCTCGGTGCCCATACTCACTTTCATGGGGTTGCCCATTACCAGTGCCAACGCCACCAGTCGTGTAGCGTTGCTTTTCCAAAATATTTTTGCCGTTGGAGGTTTTAAAAGCAAAGGTGTAGAGTTGCCCTGGCCTTACAGTTTATACCTGGGCATTGCCTCGTTAGGCGGAGGACTCATTGGCGCATTGCTGGCATCGCAGGTAGCTGATGAAGTTTTTAAAAAGATTTTTGTGGGCGTGATGGTTGGCGCGGTAGCCATGATCATTTATGATCCCTTCAAATCCAACGGTCACGAAAATCTTACCCCTCCGCGTCAATGGCTTGGCGCTTTTTTCTTTTTCTTTATTGGAATTTACGGAGGCTTTGTACAGGCCGGCATAGGTTTTTTAGTGATTGCGGTACTCAGCATGGTTAACAATTTAAGTTTGGTGAAAAGCAACTATGTGAAAGTTTTTGCCGCCATTGTTTACACAGCCGTTTCAGTTGTTGTTTTTGCTTATGAAGGAAAAATTGTATGGACAACCGGATTCATCCTGGCTATTGGTCATGCGCTGGGCGGTTGGTACGCCAGCCGTTGGAGTGTTGATAAGGGAGAAGTTTGGATTAAACGGGTGATGATTGTTTCCGTATTGGCGATGGCCGTGAAACTTTGGTTTTTTTGATCAAAAGTCTATTCTGTGTTCAGATTCCTGATTTAAATACTACCTTTTAAGTATGTTATCAGAATTTTTATGACTTCTTCAATTACAAAAAACAGGATTGAATCCATCGATGTTCTTCGTGGCATAGCCATGGTGGTAATGGCACTTGATCATGTTCGGGATTATTTTCATGTCACCGCCATCACGGAAGACCCGCTGAACCTGGGCACCACAACAACCCTCTTATTCTTTACCCGTTGGATAACTCATTTTTGTGCGCCCATTTTTGTATTCCTTTCAGGAACATCCATCTATCTTCAAAGCCAGCGTAAGACAAAAAATGAACTTAGTACCTTCCTTTTCAAACGGGGACTTTGGTTAATTTTTATAGAGTTCACCGTTGTTTCACTGGCATGGTCTTTTGACCTCCACTACAGTATTCTCTTCCTGCAGGTAATTTGGGCGATTGGCATCAGCATGGTCTTCCTGAGTCTTCTTATTTACCTGCCTTTCCGAATCATTCTTGCACTTGGTTTATTCATCGTACTCGGGCATAATCTGTTGGATATCCCTGAATCTGCTCCTGATTTTAAAACCAACTTCTGGTGGGATTTGCTTCACCACGGAGCATTTGCGGCCTACGCTTACGCAGAAGGACACTCGGTCTTTCTTGTGTATCCATTTGTTCCCTGGCTGGGTTTAATGATGGTTGGTTATTGTGCCGGCACCCTCTTCACGAAAGACATACTTCCCGAACAAAGAAGAAAATTACTAACCTACTTTGGTTTAAGTGTGCTCGCTCTGTTTGTTGTAGTTCGGTTTATAAATGTTTACGGAGATCCTTTTCCATGGTCATCACAAAAAAATTCGTGGTTTACTGTTCTTTCCTTTGTGAACATTCATAAATATCCGCCATCCTTAATGTTTATGTGCCTCACCATCGGGTCGGCAATGCTCCTGCTTCCGGTATTGGAGAAAATTCAAAATGGCTTCACTAATACCATGAAAACTTTTGGAAGAACTGCCTTTTTCTATTACATCATACACATCTACCTGATTCATTTCCTTTCAGCAATTTGCTTCTTTGCAAGGGGTCATACCTTTGAAGAATCTGCTGCTATCAGTCAGACTTTTCCATTTAAGTTTGTTGTTCCGGGAGAGGGCTTTGGATTGTCGGTGGTATACCTCGTTTGGATTTTAGTGGTTGCCGCGTTGTATCCACTATGCAAATGGTACGATCGATATAAGACCAGTCACCCCGAAAAATGGTGGTTAAGCTATATTTAAAATGGCGATAAAGCCGTCACACGGCTAAATAAAATCGCTACGGGAGAACAACAAATAATTATTACACAACTTACTTTCGCTTTCGGCATTACCGTCAGGCGACCAACATCCGCAACAACAACTCTATAGAAGATTCAATTTTTAGTTTATCTTTCACGCTTGTGAAAAAGAAAAGTACATGAGTCAACCACAAAACGAATTAAAGAAAGTACTGGGTGCAGGTTTTGGCATTGCCGTTATGGTGGGCGGAACCATTGGTGTTGGCATTCTTCGAACGCCCGGCACCATTGCCGGTATGCTGGATAATTACTGGCTCATTCTCGCCTGCTGGGCGTTTGGTGGTGTGTATGTGTTGTTGGGCGCAGGCTCCTTTGCTGAAATGGCGGTGATGCTCCCCAGGGCTGGCGGCCCTTATAATTATGTAAAACGTGCTTTCGGTGAATATGCAGGTTTTTTATCGGGTTGGTTCGACTATATTTTAAATGCAATTGCCCCGGCATATTTCTGCATTGTAATTGGCGAATACCTTGCCTTGCTCTTTCCTGCACTTACAGGAAATGAAACGATCATGGCGCTGTCATTCCTCGTGATTTTCTTTCTCTACCATTTAAGTGGTGTAAAAAGCGGAAGCATTGCGCAGCAGGTCACCAGTGTTTTAAAGGTTCTCTTCTTTGCGGTACTGATTGTTTCTTGCTTTGTGGTGAAGGCCGACCGTGAAGCATTTCAACAAACCGCTACCTTGTTTGAAGGAGGCATTCTCATAGGCTTCCTGAAATCTATTCAGTTAGTAATGGGTGCCTACAACGGCTGGTGGTCGAATAGTTTTTTTGCGGAAGAAGATGAGAACCCGGCTAAGAATATTCCAAAATCACTTTTCACAGGCGGACTACTGGTGATGGCCATTTACGTGATCCTGAATGTGGCGTTCATGTATGTACTTCCGGTTGGTGAGATGGCAAACGCTCCCCTGGTGGCCTCTGATGTTTCGCGTGTGGTGTTTGGCGAATCCGGAGCAGCCTTTGTAACCGTTATTTCCATTGTATCGCTGGTGAGTATCCTAAATGCTTACATGATGATTCCTCCCCGTATTTTATTCGGACTAAGTCGCGATGGATTTTTCATTCCACAGGGCACAGCAATAAATAAAGGAGGCACACCGGTTGTAGCACTTGTACTTTCGGGTGTATTGAGCTTCGTATTAATTATAGTTGGATCTTTCCAGCAACTTTTCTCATTAGCATCATTCATGTCGGTGGTGGTCATGGCACTGAGTTTTGCCGCGCACATCAGGTTAAGAAAAACAGAGCCCAACCTGCCAAGGCCTTACAAAGCCTGGGGCTATCCATGGACGACCATCGTTGTATTGATTATCACCGTTGGTTTATTTATCGGGTTTGCCATTGGCGATCCGTACAACCTGATTTTGGTAATTGCCTTAGGAGTTTTGTCTTACCCCGCTTTCATGGCCATGGTAAAAAATAAAAAATCATAAACCATTCGAAGCATGAACGTCTGAATTACATTTTTTTACAGAAGCAGGCTTTCATATTCTTTAACCGATGCTCACGTATGGGCTTAACCGTTGGTTCTGTATTGAAATACAAAAGCAAGTAGCAGGGTGAAGTGGTTTTATGACAATCAACACACATTCAACATTCAACCCCTGCCATCGAAAATCATAACTTTCAGCAGCAAACGCAATATTTTAATTTGAAATTCTACGGCTCCGTTACTATTATTTTTCTCACCATCAAGGCTTGATTAGAAAAAATTAACAGACTATAAACGCCAGAAGAAAAATTCGACAGATCAAGGTTTAAACCATACTTGCCTTCCGGTTCATTTTCCTGTATAGAAGGGTCAATTACTATCGGCTGAACTTGCCTTCCGGTTGCGTCAACTATTCTAATTTCACTGATTGGCTTACGGTATTGAATGCGGAGGCTGCCGTTCGATGGGTTTGGGTAAACAACCAATGGATCGTCATCAGTTGCTGTCGGAACGGCCGTAATCATTTCATTGCAAGTATACTGTGCCGTAAATCCGGCAAGGTTGGTGGCGCCATCCGATTTAAACCTCAGCGTTAATGAACCTGTAGTGGTTGTGATGTTTCCGGGAGAATTTGTTCCGGTATAGGCTCCAATCAGCGGGGCATCTGTATTGTTTCCATCATAAAGCCAGAGCGTGTCGTAATTAGCTTCAACAGAAAAGGAAGAAAAATCTACATTCATGAAAGTTGCTCCTGCCGGTGAAATGGTGTAGGTATAATTTTCATTGCTGTAATAATTTTGCGCAGGGCCGCCCATATCATACAACATATCAGTGCAGGCAGACGCATAGCAATCAGTCAGCTTTTCAGCGATTTGATTCCAAAAATCCAAATAGCCATCATCGTAACCCAATGCCCAAATACCGATTCCGGCCAGGCCCCGTTTGTGAACCATTTCGAATCGTTCGCCTAACGTATGTGGCGTATTAATAAAACACTGCCGCCATTTACCGCTGTTTTGATATACGTAATATCCAGATGCGCTACCGGGATGTTGCTGATAGTTCTTATAAATACTGCTGTTGTCTCTCACATATTCGTAGGTTCGGGAAGAAGCAAAACCTCCGGTAGTATTAGATGGTACACTGCTGGTTGCCGTTTCCCATTCTCTTCCATAATAGGGCAAACCCAGGCAAAGCTTGTTGGCGGGAGTTCCGCGGTTAAGATAACTGGTAATGCTCTTGCTGTGGTTGTAATTAAAACTTGAAGCGAAGGTGTAAAGCGGATCCGTTGGTCCGGCCTGGCTGCTTCCACCATAATAATAATCATAACCCATGATAAAGAATTGATCAACGCCTCCGGCATTCATGGCAACCACATCAAACGTGTTACTCCAATCAACGGCAGGTAACGCAATGCTTATTTCACTTCCAGGAATACTGGCGTGAAATTGCGTGCTTAAATCAGTCATGAATTGTGTCAGGTTGGCACCTTGTGTTGAAGGCATGGCTTCAAAATCGATATTCACACCATGTGCCCCGCGTGACTGCACCAGATTGATGAGGTTAGTAATGAGTGTTTGCCTGGCTGTTGCGTTTCCAAAAAAAGCTTCATGGTCATCGAAAAGGGTAACACATAAGATCACCTTTTTCCCCTGAGCAAGTGCCTGCGTTACCACGTTGGCCGTACTCCAGCCATTTGTTGTTTTTGCGTTACCAGTGAGGTAATCAACTTCGTATGAAAAATAGCAGAGGTGCGAAAGTAAATTCCATTGATAGTTGCTCTCGAAGCCATTCTTCCAGTACGGATGCCAGCCAAAAACAATTTTATTCAGCTGACAACTGGACGTTCTTGCTTGCTGGCTACGCAGAGAAGGTTTGTTGATCCGTTCATATTCATCCGCCTGAATACCGAGTTGACTGTAATACTGCGACTCCTCCATGTGAATGGATTGCGAAAAACAAACACTTGCAATAGAGAAGCAACTTGTTAGTACGATGAAAAGTTTTTTCATAAAAAATCTAATCGTCCGTAAAGCCGTCTGGCCGCTGCCACAAAAAAAATTAAGCGACCGGCTCGCGATGCCCCACCCAGGTAAACCGTTTTGTAACATACTCGGGGTTCGTAAACGATGCGTTGCCCGAAGGATTTCCTCCGGTTACATGGAAATCGGAAAATGCGGCATTCTGATTCATGTAAATCCCTCCTGTTAAATTAAACGATACCGGGGTGGCTGCTTGCGCCATTTCATCCGCAATTTTCTCTTTCACATTTTTATCGGTTGTGTAGGCACCGCATGAAATTGCTCCATGTTGTAATGCCATCTCTTGCGCTAACTGAATAGACTGATCTGTATTTTTCGTTTTAATGAGCAAAGCAATCGGGCCGAACAATTCTTTACTGAACACTTCTTTCTTTGAAGCATCAACCTCCACAATCACCGGTGTGGCAACGCGTGCTTTCTTAAACATGGGGTTTTCAAATGTTCTGGATTTCAACCAAACTTTTCCCGGAAGTTTTTCTGCTTCCAATACCCGTTCATTTGTTCTTTTATTTTGTACGGCACCTAACACAAATGGTCCGGCCTTCGGATTATCAACCAACCCGTTAATGTTGTCAACCAGCTTTTGAGCAAATTCATCAAAGCTTACCGCTCCATTCGGAGTTTTAATCCCTCCTTCAGGAATATAAAAGTTCTGTGGCGCGGTACACATTTGTCCGCTATAAAGATTTACCGAGAATGCCAGGTTAGCAGCTACTTTATCAACATCTGCAACTGAATCAAGAATGACTGAGTTCACGCCTGTCTTTTCGGTGAATACCGTTTTACCCGGAAGCGCTTCAAGGTAACTTCCGAAAACTGAATTACCTGTGAAGTCAATCAACTTCACCTCCGGATGTTCAGCAAGCTCTTTGGTAATCATCTTATCGTAGGTATCAACCGCCAACTGACAGGTATTCGGATCCAGATTATTTTCCGCCAGCACCTTTTGAATTTCGGCCACCACAATGGCGATCGGCAGGATTGCTCCGGGGTGAGGTTTTACAATTACGGGGTTTCCAGTTACCAGACTTCCATAAATTCCGGTCACTGAGTTCCAGGTGGGAAATGTTGAGCAACCAATCACTACCGAAATACCTTTGGGTACCGCTCTCCACTCCTTGTTTAATTGGATATTGAATTTGCCCATCGGTTTATCCCACATGGCATTTGACGGAAAGCGCTGCAGTTCTTCGTAACCGGCAGCAATCGCTTCCAGCGCACGATCAGCAGCATGCGGGCCCGATGCCTGAAAGGCCATCATGTAACCTTGTCCGGTTGTGTGCATGGTGGCATAGGCAATCTCAAAAAACCTTCCTTTCATCCGCTCCAGCGACTCCACCAAAATTCCGGCACGGTCGGCCGCGCTTACTTTGCGCCAGGTTTGCTGGGCTGATTTTGCATTTTTAATTAACGTAGGTGTTGAGTACGTAGGATAAGAAACCCCAAGTTGCTCCTGTAAATAAGGAGACTCTTCCTGTCCTGCCCAGCCTTCAGCGTTGGATTGCTTCAGTTCATTGAATTTATTTCCGAGTTGTGCTTTGAATTTCGACTGGCCATCTGCATCGGCTGTTTCACCGTAAATGGCCGGTGCCGGATGCTCCGGATAGGCGGCATAAAATACACGACTGTGAAGTGCTTCAATGGCTTTGTTGATAAGGGATTGATGTTTTTGAAAAAGGTTCATGAGGTTTAATTTAACAATTAAGGTGGGTCAGTCTTCGACTCCGCTCAGACTGACAAATAAATATTACTTTTGATAACCGAAAACTTTCTTTAATAATTCCGTTGTGCGCGCAACCGGGTCCTGACGGATATTTTTTTCTTCTTTGGCAATCATCACAAATAATCCATCAATGGCTTTATCGGTGGCATAATCGTCCAGGTTAGGATTTACTTTTTCAACCAACGGAATTTTATTATAACGCGTTACCAGCTCACCGTAATATTTTGTCGCGTTTACTTTATTAAGTGAACTCTGAATAACCGGTTTAAATTTTTCTTTTAATTGTGAAGAGGTGGTCTTCCTTAAATATTCAGTGGCGGCATTGTCTTCACCTTTCAAAATTGCCCAAGCATCCTGAATGGTCATGGATTTAATGGCGCTGATAAAAATAGGTTTTGCTTCCTTAGCCGCATCTTCAGCACCGCGATTTAAAGTCATCACAAACTTATCCACTTCACTTCCCAAGCCGATATCACGCAGCGTTTTTTCTACTTTTTGCACATCAGGCGGAAACGGTATTTTGATTTGAGGATTTTTGAAATATCCGTCAAGTTGCGATACCTGGTCTGAGCCTTTCGAGATACCGTTAATCAGCGCCTCTTTTAGCCCTTCTCCCACTTCGGCTGTTGTTAAGGGTTGCTCCGTACCAAGTGCCTTATTTACCTCTCCGATGGTTTGATTGATTTGCGCAGTGGTGCAGGCACTGAGGAAAAAAGCTAAAACCCATTGAATTTTTCGCATAATCTGATTTGTTGGAGGTCTAAAATTAGATGAACGGGGAGCAAAATCCTATTCGATTTAGTATCCAGTCGTCAGGCCACTCCATGTGATCACAAGCATCAGTCGTCTGACCACTTGAAGTGGTCTGACGACTATGCCAATGCTTCACGATTGATTTCAGTAATATTCTTGCAACCCGCCAACCCCATCGTTAATTCAAAATCAGCCATCAGGTTTTGCATCACATTTCGTACGCCTTCTTCTCCGGCAATCGTTAATCCATACACATAAGGCCTGCCAACACAAACGGCTTTTGCGCCAAGCGCCAGCGCTTTAAAAACATCAGCCCCTCCACGAATGCCACTATCCAACAACACAGGAATTTTATCCTGAACAACCTCCACAATTTTTGGCAACGTATCCAATGTTGCAATGGATCCATCCACCTGTCGACCGCCATGGTTCGAAACAATGATGCCATTCATTCCGGCATCCATCGCCTTACGCGCATCATCCGGATGAAGAATGCCTTTTAATAATATCGGAAGTTTTGTTTGTTGTCGCAACCAGGTTAAATCATCCCAGGTGGTTGCCGGGTTTGAATAAATGCTCACAAATTTCCTCACAGCCTTCAATGGCCTTCCGGATGCGAGCTTCTTAAAGAAATTATTTCCGGGATAATTCTTCGTCATCGTAATCAAACCCTGTAATGATTGAAGTGTAACTTTTCTCTTGACTGGCTCACTATCATCCGGCTCATCCAGCAATTTTTGAAACACCGGATCAGAAGTATATTGAGCAATTCCCTTCCCTTCCAGAAACGGAAGGTATGCCAAATCAAGATCCCGTGTGCGCCAGCCCAGCATAGTTGTATCAAGTGTTACCACGAGCGCGCTGCATCCGCATCGCTCCGCTCGTTGAATAAAACTTTGCACCAATTCATTTGATTTACTCCAATACAACTGAAACCATCGCGGATCATCTCCCATAGCAGCAGCACACTGCTCCATGGGCTTCGATGCCTGGTTCGAAAAAATAAAGGGCATGCCTAAACTGGAGGCAGCTTTGGCAACCGCTAGGTCTGCTTCAGCATGAACCATTTCCAGCACACCCACAGGGCTCAGGAAAAAAGGCGTTGGAAGTTTTTGCCCGAACAATTCAATACTCGTATCACGCTCGCTCACATTGCGCAGCATGCGTGGCACAATTTTCCATTTTTCAAAGGCAGCCAGGTTGCCGCTCATCGTACTCTCATTTCCTGCACCCCCAGCGATGTAGGCAAAGGCTTGTTCACTCATTTTTTGCCGAGCCTCTTGCTCTAATTTCTGAAACGATATTTTGGCTACAGGTTGCTTCCCCGCAAAACCATTCAGGTAAATTTCCTTTTGCCAATCGGGGGCGGATACAGGTATTTCCATTGAGGTAAACTACAAATATTTATGAGATATTTGGGGGCTATTTTAGGGATATGAAAAACGTACTGGCAGAACTCCTCACCATAGGCGATGAGATTTTATACGGACAAATTGTGGACACCAACGCGCAATGGATGAGTGCCGAGCTGGACAAAGTAGGGATTAAAGTCATCCGTAAAACAACCGTAGGCGACCAGGAAGATGAAATTCTAACCGCTTTCGCGGAAGCAGAAAAAAGAGCTGATATTGTTTTGATAACAGGCGGTCTGGGTCCAACCAGCGATGACCTCACCAAACCATGTCTTTCCAAATATTTTAATTGCCCGGTAGCTATCCATGAAGAGGCCCTGGCGGAGGTCACAGAATTTTTTAAAAGCAGAGGTCGTGAGTTAACCGAAATTAATCGACAGCAGGCAGCGTTGCCCATTTGCTGCACAAAAATTACGAATGCTTTAGGAACTGCACCCGGCATGTGGTTTGAAAGAAATGCCCGCCTGCCGGACAGCCAGGGAAAAGTATTCGTTTCGATGCCGGGCGTTCCGCATGAGATGAAGCTGATGATGACTTCGATTATTATTCCGAAGCTTCACCAATATTTTAAAACACCCGCTATCCATCACCAGATGATTCGAACCGTTGGTATTGGCGAATCATTTCTGGCAGAGAAAATTTCTTCATGGGAAAAATCATTACCGCAACACATCAAACTTGCTTACCTGCCCAGTCTGGGAGAAGTAAAACTGCGGCTCACATCTTTTGGTAAAGAACCGAATCAAATTAAAAAAGAGACTGAAGAACTGGTAAAAAAACTGATACCCCTTGCCGGTGAGTATATTTATAGTTTGCAGGACGAACCGCTGGAGGTTGTTGTTGGAAATTTATTGCGTGAAAGAAATCTTACACTGTCTATTGCCGAAAGCTGCACTGGTGGGTATGTATCGCATTTGATTACCAGTGTTCCGGGAAGTTCGGAATATTTCCAGGGAAGTGTGATTCCGTATTCCTACGAAATTAAAATGCAGCAACTGGGTGTAAATCCGGAAACGCTTCAAAAACATGGTGCTGTAAGTGAAGAAACAATTAAGGAGATGGCTGAACTGGTTCGGAAAAAATTCAATACCAGCATTGGTGTTGCAACCAGCGGTGTAGCCGGTCCGGGGGGTGCCACTCCAGATAAACCGGTGGGTACCGTTTGGATAGCTTTTTCAGATCGCGAAAAAACCATTGCTAAAAAACTTCAGCTTTCAAAGGACAGAGCCATCAATATAAAAGCATCCACTATTGCTGTTTTAAACCTGGTTCGAAAGTATATTTAAGTCCAACTATAACTGTTTTATGATAAAAAAAATTCTTCTACTAGTTTCTATCCTAACCGTTGTTCAGTGTAGTAATGACGATTGTTGTGTGGCTCCTCCTGAAACAGTAATGATATCAGGATTCAATCCAGCTAGCGGAATCCTGGAAACCGAAGTAACTATTACGGGTTCTAACTTTAGTACTGTACTGGCAGACAATATTGTAAAGTTTACAGGTCAAACTCAGGCACAACAGGCAGTAGTAACTTCTGCAACCGCTAACCAATTAATAGTAAAGGTTCCGCCTTTAGCCAAAACCGGCAAAATTTCAGTCGAGGTGAATGATTTAGAAGCTTCATCAGCTACTGATTTCACAGTGCCCTCCCCGGTTGTGGCTTCATTTGATCCTGTGGTAGGAGGCCCAGGCATGTCCATTCAACTTACCGGTGAAAATTTTTCACCAACTCCGGCAAACAACAGAGTTGATTTCCATACCCCCGGAGGGCCAGGTGCAGGAACTATTACTGCCGCAACCGCAACACAATTAACTGTGACTGTTCCTGAAAATACATGGGGTTTTGGAGGGCCCGGAATACCCTCTGCTTTAACCGTAACCGTTGGCGCCAATTCGGTAGCCACTACAAACTACTTTCACATTTGCAACTATGCCGAATTTTCTATTACTAGTGTAACCTTTGCTTCTATCGGTCCGGGTAACACATTTACATTTAATTACACAATCCGCAACCTGGGAAAAGAATCTTTAGATCTTACAAAATTCAGCATGCAGTGTTATGTTTCTACCGATAACGTTTTTGATGCAGGTGATATGAGTTACCCTGCCGGAGGCACAGCATTGGATGCCGGAGGAACTCTTGCAACAGGCCAATCCTATTCTTCCAGTTGGACATCCAGTACTTCTGTAAGCATAAGTTCATACCCTTACCTGGTGCTGGATATTTTTGTTGATAGCGGAACAGTAAATGAATGCTACTCTGACAATGATGTCGTGATAAGGATACAATAAAGGAATCCAGGATAACAGCATGAGAGATAACCGCATTACGCAAAGGGCAATAAATCCATTCTTTTGTTTTGGTTGTTTTTATCATTAAAAGAACAGAATTAGGATTTTTTGTACTAAAACCTAATTCTATTTGACCTGTTCGAAACAAAATCAAAAGTGCTAACTTGCAACACTAAATCGTTTGAAATGGCAACTGTAGAATTGATCATGCCCAAAATGGGCGAAAGCATCATGGAGGCTACAATTTTAACCTGGCTGAAGAAACCTGGCGATAAAATTGACCAGGATGAATCGGTACTGGAAGTGGCCACTGATAAAGTTGATACCGAAGTGCCTTCTACACATGCCGGTGTTTTAAAAGAAATCCTGGCAAAAGAGGGTGAAGTGGTAAAGGTTGGAAAACCAATAGCCATTATTGCAACCGATGCGGCCGGTACGGAAACTCCCGCAGCCCCCTCTTCTTCACAGAAAGAAACACCCAAGCCTGTAAAAGAAACTGTTTCAGTTGCATCCAACGGATCGAATGGCTCCCACGCCCCTGCTGATTTTAAATCGGCCAGCCGGTTTTATTCACCGCTGGTTAAAAATATTGCGAAAGAAGAAAATATTCCTGTCGCTGAATTAGAAACCATTAGCGGTTCCGGATTGGAGGGTCGGGTAACCAAGAAAGATATTTTAGGGTACGTTCAAAACCGTAAGCTTGGTAAATCAATACAGGCCGTTCCTGCTTACTCAAGCGCTCCGTCCGCTCCGCTTGTCCCTGCCTCTATTAATGCAGGAGATGAAATCATTCAGATGGATCGCATGCGCAAGATGATTGCCGAGCGCATGGTCGATTCGAAACGCACCTCACCACACGTTACTTCGTTTGTGGAGGCCGATGTGACCAACATTGTATTCTGGAGAAACAAGTGGAAGAATGAATTTCAGAAACGCGAAGGTGACGCGTTAACCTTTACACCCATTTTTATTGAAGCGGTTGTTCTGGCTATTAAGGATTACCCCATGATTAACATTCAGGTGGATGGCGATCGCATCATTAAGAAAAAGGATATTAACATTGGCATGGCGGTGGCGCTGCCTTCCGGCAACCTGATTGTTCCGGTGATCCGAAATGCGGATCAGTACAATATTACCGGTTTAGCAAAAGTGGTGAATGATTTAGCGAAGCGGGCACGCGAAAACAAATTGAAGCCCGATGAACTGGCCGGTGGCACCTTTACTGTTTCCAACGTAGGTTCTTTTGGAAACGTGATGGGGACGCCCATTATTATGCAACCCCAGGTTGGTATTTTAGCACTGGGTGCTGTTCAAAAGAAACCGGCAGTTATTGAAACTCCATATGGAGATGCTATTGCCATTCGCCATAAAATGTTCCTGTCACATTCCTACGATCACCGCGTAGTAGATGGTTCGCTGGGCGGTATGCTGGTAAGAAGGGTGGCCGATTACTTGGAAAAATTCGATGTAACCCGTTCCGTTTAGCGCGTTCAAAGGTTTAAAGTTTAACGTTTAAAGTGGTTGAGTTTTGAACATTGAACTTTGAACCTTAAACTTGTGTAATGGCTAAAATCATTTCCTTCATCAGCCGAAAGGGCGGCACCGGCAAAACCACCAACGCTATTAACCTCGCTACTGCTTTGCATGAATCAGGTAAAAAAATTCTGTTGGTTGAGACTGACACCAATTACACCCTGAACACGCTTCGCAAAATGGAGCAATTAAAAGGTGAGGCCGGAGGGAAAAATTTTGAAATTCTTGGATCACAAGACCATCAGGTGGCAGATGAACTCATCAAGATTAAGCAAAACTCATCGCTGGATTATGTAATCGTGGATAGTGCCGGAAAAACGACAGACGAAGGAATCAAAAAACTTTGCCTGGTGAGCGATGCTGTGATCGTTCCGACCAGCTTAACGCAGAATGATTTATTAGTTACGTATCAAACAGTAACGGATTTAGCCCCTGCCCGCAGCCTTAATCCCAACCTGAAAATTATGGTGCTGCCTAACCGTATCCATAGTTTTACAAGAATGAAAACCATTCATGAGGGGTTGAGTAATGTGGAGGCGATCATACTGGATGTGATGGTTCCTCAAAAAAATCTTTTTGTAAATTTCAGCACGGTAAATGCCGAAAAGGAATATCAGCCGGTAGTTGCCGAAATACTCAAGCATCTGAAATGAGTAAGAATAAGAATCCATTAAAAGATCTCGACCTGTTTTTAAAACAACAGGCAGCTTCGTTTGTTAATCCTACACCGCTGAGTGAGAAAATTGAAGCGGAACCACAACCCGAAGTTACACCGGTTGCCATTTCTGCCAACGAGTCGCTTCTTCAGTCTATTGAACGACTAATGGATCAAAATCCTTCAGCGCTTTATGATTTGTTGATTGAAGCCGCTGAGAAAAAAACATCGGCTGAAAGAACGATACTGATCAACACAGCGCTTTACCTGAAAAGCACGGGGTATCTATCTTCCAGTCAAGACTGGAAAGAAGCCATCAGGGAATACTGGAGCAAGAAATAAGCTTACCGCTTCAGAGAAAGAAATCCATTCACAATGGGTGACCCATCACCTTTGTCAATCGTATAAAAGTACGTACCAGCCGAGAGTGGACTATTGCCCCCTACATTGGAATTTCCTGTAAACCGTTTTTGGTCGTTGTTATTATCGTAACCGTTTACTTCAAAAACCTTATCGCCCCAACGGTTAAAGATGGATACCTTATTCTGAGGAAAGAGTTCGATATTAGCGATCCTCAATATCCTATTCTTATCATCATCATTGGCAGAAATTGCGTTGTACACTGAAATTCCTTCCGACAAAACCCCAATTGAAACCAGGTTTGCCGTCACTGCTTCACCGCTGACAATCCTTCCGCTTGCCGAGGTACCTGTTGCAGAAGATACCCCCAGACTTTCAAAACTAATGGGTGAACCTGCAGATTGCGCTACCACAAACCGGGAAAGGTCGGTGGTTGAAAAATCTTCATCGCCATTGATGGGTAGAGAAATCTGACTTCCGGCCAGTGTACCGCTCACTACATCTATTTCCCAATAACGGCTTGCCGAAACATCTGAAAGCTCGGCATTATAGCCAAACGTTTGCGGAGAAGAAAAGTCAACCAATGCTACCCCAATTTCTTGTGTTGGGGATCCAATTCCTGACAATTCTACCGGCAAATAGGTTGTGCCATTTCCAACAGGAAAAAGTTTTGTTCCGTTGCCCCGTTGGTATACCGGGCCTTGGATATGCGACTGGTTTGAACCCCCATCAATAATGGCGCCTTGTTCAAAAACAATTCGCGAATCATTCTGAGAAATCAATAATCCATCCTGTAATTCCAATTCATTAATGATGGTAATATCGGCCAGGAAATTTTTAACCCCGCCACCGCTGATGGTCAGTCTGCTGAAGGATTGCGCATTATGGTTAATCACTTGAGGAAGGTCGCTGTTAAAAGTAATTTTTCCGGTTCCCGCATCATATTGGGCATTATTTGTCCATGCTCCGCCAATTTGCATATCTCCGTTATTCACAATCAACCCATTGTTAACAAGGCCTTCACTCACATACAAAAGTCCTGATGGGGAAATGTAAATGGTTGATTGGTTATAAAGGTTCTGGCCAATTCCATTTACCGAACAAAAAATACCAACAATTGCAATAATGATTTTTTTCATAACCAATTACATCCGGGATTTAGTAAGGGAGTACCAGTTAGTTCCGTCTGAGATAAGTGTTACAGCGTAAAATTCACCTGCCCTGTTAACAAGGGCAAGTCCTGAGGCTCCATCAATCTGATCTTTCCCGTTTTTAGCCCTGATTGTTATCCCTTTATCAGTATCAGTGGTGCGAATAATGATTAACCTGCCCGGAAGCTCGGCAGCATCAGGAAGAAAAACATTACTCGTTCCATTGGGCGCAAAGACCACATAATCTTTAGCGTTCACATCATAATTACTAGTCGATATCACCGTAAATGTAACAGCGTGTGATCCTCCAACATGTAAATTGGCTTTTGGCGACAGTCCAATACCCAACAAGCCATTTTTATTATCCCATTGTAGATTATTATCGCCTGTAATCGATGAACTTCCATTCCAGTAAGCAACCTGGCCATTAGTGCCGCTTCCGCTTACTCCACCTCCACTTGGTAGTGTTACTGAATTTCCACTGGAAATGGTTAAGGTTGTTCCGGCAATGGAGAGTGTTTGAATTTCATTGGAGGCGCTGGCATCTGCAGGGGCCTGCCAGGTAGGCACTCCTGCTACGGTTGTCAGTACATTAGTATTTGTTCCGGCAGCAAGCTTGCTCACAGCAACGGCTGCCGTGGCGCTTACATCTGCATTAACAATTGAAGCATCCTGAATTTTTATAGAAGTTACCGAACCATCTGCCAGGTCAGCGGTAGCGATCGTTCCATCAGTAATTTTTCCGGTAGTAATGGCATTATCGCGAATATGGTTTGTTGTTACTGCGCGGTTCGCATCTGTTGCGGCATCACTGCGAAGTTCGGTTGCGGAAATTCCGTTGGCTGCAACACTAATCGTTCCGGTGCCGGTAATCGGTCCGCCAGTAAGGCCGGTACCTGTAGCAATATTGGTTACTGTTCCGTTGGTTGCATTCGACCATTGCGTTGTACCTGCCACCGTAGTTAATACCTGGCCATTGGTAGCCGAGGGCGTTAATTTTGAAACAGTAAGGCCGCTCGCAATTTTTGCATCCGTTACTTGTGTATTACCAATATCCGCTGTGGCTATCGTTCCATCAGTAATTTCCGTTGTGGTTACCGCTCCACTTCCTATCTGAAATCCTCCCGTATAACTTCCGCTGATATCACCTGCAGCAGGTGATTCACTTTCCAACACCACGGCTGCATTCAGGCGATTGGTATTGATGGTTCCTGTTGTGGAAGCATTATTCACAGCCCCGACCACATTATTCCCTGCACCGGTCGCAATGGTTGGGTTAGGATAGCTGCCAGTAAGATCACCACCTGCAGTTCCTGTGGCCGTGGGTGCGGCAGCCCATGCTGTTGCGCCTGCTATCGTTGTTAGTATCTGACCATTCGTTGCCGATGGACTTAATTTTGACACCGTTACCCCTGAAGCAATCTTCGCATCCGTTACAGCCGTGTTGGCAATATCTGCGGTGGCTACTGTTCCATCCAAAATTTTTGCTGTTGTTACTGAGCCATCTGCCAGGTCGGCTGTTGCAATCGTGCCATCGGAAATTTTTGTGGAAGTAATGGTACTGTTGCCAACTGTTGGATTAGGATACGTACCCGTTAAATCTCCACCGGCTGCACCGGTGGGTGCTGCGCCTGTTATGGTAACATTGCCTGCACTGGTGATTCTGCCTTGCGCATCCACGGTCAGTTGTGCAACCTGGGTTGAGGTTCCATAACTTCCAGCAGTGACTGTCGTATTCGCTAATTTAGATGCTGTTACCGATCCGTCTGTTATTTTAGCAGTGGTTATGGCATTATTGGCAATATCAGCCGTAGCGATAGTACCATCTTGTACTTTAACGGAGGTGACCGACCCATCACTTAAATCGGCAGTAGCAATCGTGCCATCGGCTATTTTTACAGAGGTAACATTCCCATCTGCAAGCATAGCTGTTGATACTCCGCCAGTAGCAATACTGATTGTTCCTGTTACTGTTATTGGCCCACCGGTCAACCCTGCTCCTGTAGAAACATTGGTTAAGGTACCGGTACCCACGCTATCTTCAATCACAATCCAAGCGGTACCACTCCAGTAGTAGAATTTGTTGTCGCTGATATCAAATACTAAAAGACCTTTTTCTGCTGAACCCAGTCCACTGATGGCAGTCCTTTCAGATGTCGTTAATCGAGGAACTAAAAAGCCCTGATTATTTCCAGGCGATTTCAAATCCAGAACGGCATTGGTATTTGGTGTGGAGGTTCCAATTCCAACCTGAGCCACCAGTTGAGAAGCAATAAAAACAAGGGAAAAAGACAGAAAAACAGCTAAAAACAACCTTTTCATTGTTAAGAGGGTTAAGTAAAAGACTAAGTTATCAAAAAAGGTGATCTGACTGGTGAATGAGCCTATGAGAATAGAGGTGACCTGCCAAATTCTGTTATTTTTGCCAACATATTTTTACAGAAACCATGAAATTCGGAACCAAAGCAGTACACGCGGGCGTTGCTCCTGATCCTTCAACCGGGGCTATCATGACACCTATTTTTCAAACTTCGACATACGTTCAGGAAGAACCCGCCAAACATAAGGGATTTGCCTATGCGCGTGGTGCCAACCCTACGCGAAGCACACTACAAAAAAGTTTAGCTGCTCTTGAAAACGGAAAATTTGCGCTATGTTTTTCATCAGGCATGGGCGCTACCGATGCAGTGATAAAACTGTTGAGTTCCGGAGATGAAGTTATAACCAGCAACGATTTGTATGGCGGATCGTACCGAATGTTTAAACGGGTTTATGAGCGTTTCGGTATAAAATTTCATTTTACTGATCTGACCAACACGGCCAACATTCAACCCCTGATCAATTCTAAAACAAAATTGATTTGGTTAGAAACGCCCAGCAACCCGCTGATGAACATTATCGATATTCAGGCATGTGTGGCTATTGCTAAAAAACATAATTTATTGGTGGCGGTCGACAACACGTTTGCATCACCGTACCTGCAAAACCCTTTGGACTTAGGTGCTGATGTTGTGATGCACTCGGTAACCAAATATTTGGGAGGCCATTCGGATGTGATCATGGGCGCATTGATCACCAACGATGAGAAACTGCATCAGGACTTAGCCTTCATCCATAATTCGTGCGGGGCGGTGCCGGGGCCACAAGATTCGTTTCTTGTATTGCGCGGCATTAAAACATTGCACTTGCGTATGGAGCGCCATTGCCTGAATGGAAAAAAAATTGCTGAATTCCTGAAGGCTCACCCAAAAGTCGGGAAAGTTTACTGGCCCGGATTTACTGATCACCCCAATCATGCGATAGCAAAAAAACAAATGCGCGATTTTGGAGGCATGCTGTCGTTCACTTTGAAGGATGACAGCCTGGAAAAAGCCTTCCTGTTAATGAAAAGTGTGGAGATCTTCTCATTAGCAGAGTCATTAGGTGGCGTTGAATCACTGGTCAATCACCCGGCTTCGATGACGCATGCCAGCATTCCGAAAGAAGAAAGAATCAAGAATGGCCTGGTTGATTCCCTGATTCGCTTAAGTATTGGAATTGAGGATGCCGAAGACTTAATAGAAGATTTAACGCAGGCGTTGAACAAAGTTTAATTTCCGTTCTTCCGCTTAGGTTGTTTCATGCGCTTGCTCTTACGGGCCTGTTTTTTGTCAATCTTTATTTTCTTTTTCATACTGACATCCTTCTTACCCCGTTTGCTTTTCCGGTCAACTTCGTGCAAGACACGTTGATCCTGTGTCATTTTAGAAGACTCTTCATTGGTAAGCTTGGGATTTTTTTGTCCGAATGCTGAGACGCTTAATACCGCAAGGGCTACGACAAAAACAAAAATCTTTTTCATAAGTACGACAAAGATAAGCTGCCGTCTGAAATTTGATGAAAAAAATCGATCAACCTGTCCATTTATCAGACAATCGGTTTACACGCATGATCCCTTAGATTAAACCTTCTTTTTTGCGGGAAAACGAACGGTAAATTCACTGCCCGTTTTAAGATCAGTCTGAAGATCAATTTCACCTCCCAGCCGATCCACCAGAATTTTTACAATTGCCAAACCAAGCCCATTCGAACTCTCTCCGGCTGTTGGTCTCGCGCTAAGCTTCTTAAATTTCTGAAACAGAAATTTGCGGTCGGCCTCACTGAAGCCGGGGCCTTTATCTTTAACCTTAATGATATAAGAGCCGTTATCCATGGCTGCTGTTAGCACTACCTGAGAGCCCCTTGGTGAAAATTTTACTGCATTTGAAATGAGGTTATCAAGGATACGGGCCAGGTAATCCTGATCAGAATAAATTTCGTCAATGTTTTGTTCCACCAATTGAAGCGCAATCTCTTTTGCCGCTGCCGCCTGTCGGAAAGTATTTAACCGGTCGTGCAAAAATTCGCTCAGTCTGAACGATGAATACGTAGGCTCACGATTAACTTCTAATGAGCTCACATCCAATAAATCGCTGATTAAATCAAGACCTGAACGGGTGGAGTCACGAATCAGGCCCAGAAATTTACCCTGACTATCATTTAAACTCCCTTCCACTTCAATCAAGTCTGCAAGTCCCCTGATTCTGTTTAATGGCGACCGTAAATCGTGTGCCACAATATTCATCAACGTATCTTTCTCGTTATTCAGGTCAGAAAGTACCAGATTATGTTTTTCCAGTTTTTCATTCTGCTGAACAATCTCTTTTCTTTGTTTTTCAATTTCCTGATACTGATTGCCTAACTTCACGTTAACGATTCTTCGCCTCCTGTTGTTCCAGTACGAGATCAGGAACAATACACTCACAAAAACTATCACAACGATGAGAATAAATTTTTCCAGCCGTTGCTCCTTTATAATGGCCTCGTTACGCGCTACGAGTAACGCGTTTTCACTTTCTTTCTTTTCTATTAGAAGCTGAAACTGAAGTTTTTCTATTTGTCGTGTTAGCTCAACACTTTGCAGCGATTCTTTCAGTATCAGATAACGGTTAGAATGAGAAGTGGCTTCAGCCTTATTACCACTCTTTTCATAAATTTTCGAGAGGTAGAAATGAGCATCGCGTTGCAGGTCCAGATTGGCCGAACCGGTCGCACTCAATACATTATTCAAATAAATAATAGATTCTTTGTTACGCGATTGCTTAAAATAGACCTGCCCCATCAGCAGGTTTGCACGCGGCATTAACCGTGTATTGGCTGTTTTATTCACCATTGAAAAGGCCAGGTGCGCGAGGGTATCTGCTTTGCCTACACTGCCATTATCTAAAAGAAACTCTGCCCAACCCAAACGAATTTCGGCCAGACTGATAAAATCCTGAATCTTTTGCGCGATGGAATCTGCCTGTTTAAAACAACGATTGGCATCCGCTACTTTCTTGAGATCACTATAAACCAACCCCAACTCAGACAAAGCTGAAATTAAAGCTCGTGACTCTCCAATTTTTTCTCTGAGCTCATAGGCACGAATGGAGGCTTGCAGTGCTTTCGCAAAATCGCCCTGCGATTTATATAAGTTGGAGAGACTTCTATACACATACGCCATTCCCGCATCATCCTGAATGTTTTTGAAAATTTCCTGACTTTTAATCAGGTTATCGTAGGCCCTTGGCAAATCGCCCTGATCAAAAAATAACCGGCCAAAATTATTATAGCAAAATGCGAGTTGAATTGAGTCTTGTTGCGATTGGGCCACATCAATGGCAAGCTTGTGATAGTCAAAAGAGGTTTTGTAATCGCCTTTGTAGGCATTAGCCAACCCGATAAAACTTAGGGGTTTAGATAAGTCTTTAGAAATCTTGAGTTCTTTCCCCAATTCATAGGCTTGCCCACAATAAAATATAGTGCTATCGGGCGAAGAAAGTCGGTACTCAAAACCAAGGTCGTTCAGGATTTCAAATTTTCCAATCCCTGTTGCTCCCGCTAACTGGTTTTTCAGATTGTCAATTCGTGAAAGATTCTGACCATTGGCATATAAAACCACGAACAGCCAAAGCACAACAATCAACCGAAAAGATACGCGACTAAACATTTGTTGCTAAAAATACAGATTCAGTCTTTTTCAACAAAATTCAGGTCTTTTCCAAAGGTTTCAACTAAAGGGCGAAGCGCCAATAGTGCGATAATAACCGTTACGAGACCTACCACCAAGGCACTGTTAATGATCCCAATCTGAACCCGTAAAAATTCAAATGCAAATGTTATGGGTACCACAGTTCCGCGGATAAAATTCGGAACAGTAGTGGCTACGGTTGATCGCAGGTTGGTACCAAATTGTTCCGCTGCTATTGTCACAAACAAAGCCCAGTAGCCAATTCCTAACCCGAGACAAAAACAACACGTATAAAAAAACGCGGAAGAAGTAAATGGTGAGTACAGGTACATCAGAATAAATACCAGCGTGGCAAGAATAAACAGAAGCACTATTTTTTTCCTCGACTTTGCCCATTGACTTAACAAGCCGCTGGCTAGATCTCCTACGGCCAATCCGAGGTAGCTGTACATGACGGCATCGCCAACAACAACCGGCCCGGTAAAACCAATAACCGGGGCAAGCTCATGTGAGAAGGTGATTAGAATACCGATCACATACCAGATGGGCAACCCAATAAAAATACAACTGAGAAATCGGGAAAATTTGTTGCGGTCTGTAAAAAGTTTTAGAAAATTTCCACGCTCAACGGTTTGTTCCTTAATCTTCAGAAAAATTCCTGATTCCATCACGCTCACCCGCGTAATCAACAAAAGTAGCCCAAGGCCACCCCCGATAAAATAACAAACCTGCCAGCTGAATTCGCGGGCAATAAAATTGGCAACCACTGCCCCCAAAAGTCCAACGCTGGCAACAATGGCAGTGCCATATCCGCGTAAGCGTGTGGGTAAAACTTCCGTAACCAGGGTAACACCTGCACCGAGTTCACCGGCAAGGCCAATGCCTGCAACAAAGCGCAACATTGCGTATTGATCGACCGTGGTCACAAACCCGTTGGCGATGTTAGCAAGTGAATACAATAATATAGAGCCAAACAATACCGACAGCCGACCCTTTTTGTCACCCATAATTCCCCAGATGATCCCACCTGTAAGCAATCCGGCCATTTGTGCGTTGATGAGAAAGATCCCTTCGGAAAGTAACTGATCATCGGTAACACCAAGTGATTTTAAACTGGTTATGCGAACGATGCTAAAAAGAAGCAGATCATAGATATCGACAAAATAGCCCAGGGCAGCAACAATTACCGGAATACTGAAAAGGCCTACAGGTTTCTGTTCAACCATAAAAAATTTTGGGTAGTAATATAAAACTTTATGGGTGAAACGAACAATTTATACGGTTCTCAACGGTTGTATGATCAGATTGTCTGAAGATCGCCAGTAAAATTTGACCACCTTAAAATTTTACGCTCAGCTATTGATTTGGCTTCGTATATTATCTTTGTTAATTACAATGTCTAACATGAGGCGATCGCTATCTCTGAAAGTTCTCTTTTACCTGTTGCCCTGCCTCGGTTTTGCACAGCCTTTTTCGCAACGTGAATCGCTTTCACAACTTTCCATTTTCCAATGGACAGGTGAAAATGGTCTTGTTTCCAATAACATTACATCGGCTATCCAGGCTAAATCGGGCTTTGTGTGGATCACTACCTATAACGGTATTATGCGCTTCGATGGCATTTCGGTAGAAGTGTATGACAGAAACACTTTACCCTTTCTTCAAACCGATGCATTTTATAAAGTATACGAAGACAAACAAGAAACCCTTTGGTTCGCCTCGCAGGGAAGTGGCATCATAAAATATACCAATGGAAAATTTGAACCGTTTCTTTCCAAAGAATTACCCAAGTCGATCCGTTGCTTGTTTATCGAAGAAGATGGTGATTTTTGGGTAGGTACCAACAACCAGGGCCTCTATCATGTCACTAAAAATGGCGTGACCAAAATTGACGATCCGCTCTTAAACGATGTTACGGTGATGGACATCAAACGCCAGAAGAATATCCTTTGGGTGGCAACGCATGGTGGCGGACTTATCAAAATACAAAACAACACCTTCAGTAAGTTAACCGTTGCCGATGGTTTGGCAAGCGATGGAATAAATACGATGCACGTCACCCCTGATGGAACCTTGTTCGCAGGAACAACTTCAGGACTGAATGAAATCAAGGGAGGAAATATTATGACTCATTCGTGGGTTAGCGGACAGGTACATTATATCGCATCAGACAATAAAAATAGAATTTGGATTGGCACCGAAAATGGACTTGGAAGGGTTGATCCTTCAAACAATACCCAGGAGTTTATAACCGAAAAGGACGGGCTAAATATCGGGAGAGTCAACTTTGTCAGTTTTGGAATTGAAGGAACCCTTTGGATAAGCACCGAACGCAACGGACTCATCATGGCCAAAGAAACAGGGATCCTCAACATTTCTACTTATCAGGGGTTGACCATGAACCGGGTTAACGTTATTACCGAGGCGGCAAATGGAGTTTTTTATATTGGTACCGATGGGGGTCATATCAATGTGTACTCACACGGATCTATTCAAAAAATTCGCACCAAAACACCCCTCTCCGACATCCGCGATATTTGTGTTGATCTATCTGGTCAGTTATGGATTGCTACCTACCAGGGAGTTTTAAAAATATCCGGAAACCAGGAAAAACTGTTGACCGAAAAAGACGGTCTTCCTGCCAGTGACATCCGCAGAATACTGCTTGACTCCAGAGGAAATTTATGGTTTGCCTCACGGTCTGCCGGAATTGTAAAAATGAAAGACAATCGGGTTGAAGCGAGATACCATACTAATCAGGGTCTTTCATCAAATTATATTTTGGCTCTTGAAGAAGATTCGGACGGAAACATTTACGTGGGTACCCACAGTGGAGGCTTAACCATTATTAAACCTGATGGAGACCTGAACACCTACAACCTCTCTCAGGATAATTCTGGTATTCTCATTTTCAATGTTCACGTAAGTTCCAACGGAAGTGTTTGGCTGGTTTGCAATACCGGTCTGTTCAATTTTGATGGGAATAAATTCAAACCGATCAAAATGGATCGTACGAATAAAGGAGAAACCTATTTTGACTGGGTTGAAGACAAAGCCGGCAACGTATGGGTAACTTCCAATGTAGGGGTCATTAAAATCAACCAAGCTGATATTCAAAAATATTTGCAGGGTGAAACAGATCGCCTGCCTACCCGCCTGATCGACAACCAGGATGGCATGAAAAATAAAGAATGCACGGGCGCTGCACACTCGCTGTTGTCAGCAACGGGTAAATTGTGGATACCGACCATTGGCGGCATTTCTGTTATTTATCCGGATAAAATTCAGAATAATACAACAGCACCAAAGGTTTACATCAACCGCCTCGTTACCGATACGAAATCTTTTATCGACAGTGTGGTGGTTCAACCCGGCAACCTGCGGTATGTGTTTAACTACACAGCCATTAGTTTTGTTTCGCCCTCGAAAATCAAATTCAGATACAAACTAAACAGTATAGACCCCGAGTGGGTAGATGCCGGCACCAAGCGTTCAGTTGAATATACAAATCTGCCGCCCGGTGCATACACCTTTAGTGTGATGGCCTCTAATAACAATACGGATTGGAGCCCTCAGGCCGATATGCACGTTTCAATCCTACCGTTCTTTTACCAAACTATTTGGTTTTACATTTTGTGTGCTCTATTGATTTTATTGTTGTTCTATGGCATTTACAGGTGGCGGTTATATGTAGTGGAAAAAAGTAACAAAGAGCTGCGAAAAGTCAACAGCGAATTGGATCGGTTTGTTTACAGCGCCTCACATGATTTGCGCGCGCCCCTTGCTTCAATACTGGGCTTGGTGAGTGTTGCCAGGCTGGATCCAAAGGGAGATATGCAAGATTACCTTTCAAAAATTGAGGTTAGCATTCAGCGACTCGATGGCTTTATTCATGATATTATTGACTTCTCGCGCAATGCCCGTACAGAACTGGATGCCTCTAAAATTGATTTTCAGCAGGTAGTATCTGAAGTTTTTGAGGACTTAAAATACCTGGACGAAAAAAATAATATTAAACAAACAGTAGAGATACAGGCTACCGATGAGTTTTTCTCCGATAAAAAACGATTGGTTATTATTCTGAGGAACCTGATTTCAAATTCCATCAAGTATCAAAATTCCAAAATACCCGATCCTTACATAAAGGTATCAGTAAATATTTCCTCATCTGTAGCTGTTCTGCGCGTGAGCGACAACGGTATGGGCATTGGAGAGGATCACCTGGAAAAGGTTTTCAGGATGTTTTACAGGGGCCACCAGGCAAACAAAGGATCAGGCTTAGGACTTTATATAGTAAAAGAAACGGTAGAGAAAATACGAGGTACGATAAAAGTCACCTCAATCATCGATCAAGGCACAACCTTTACCCTCACCCTGCCCAATCTTAAGCCTACAGCTTAATAATCTTCCGGCTAATGGCATACCAGGCCAAAGCTCCGGCCACCGGCAATAGCAGGATGATAACGATCCACAATAAACGTTTCTCGTTACTTGATTCGCGTTTTAGCACATCTAGAATGGCGAATACCCAAATAATAAGGATAATGAGACCCCATATTCTTACCATAATTTCAATTCTATTTTGTTTGTCCGATAATATTTTTCAAAAGTTAGTTCGCTTCCAGAATTTTAAATAACTCATCCAGGTTAGGCGTTATAATAATTTCTGTTCTTCTATTCTTTTGTTTATTCTGAGCAGTTGTGTTAGGAGCCAATGGTACAAATTCTCCTTTACCTGCAGCTGTTATTTGGTTAGGCGTTACTCCTGCCTTCGTTAAAATTTTGGTAATGGCGGTTGCCCGCATCACACTTAAATCCCAGTTGTCATTCATGTATTGCGATTTTTTTGAAATGGGAACATTGTCGGTGTGGCCTTCTACCATAATGTGAATATCACGCTGATCTTTAATAGCTTTGGCCAGTTGTTGTAATGCCGAAACACCTTTGGCATCAACCTCGGTACTGCCCGAAGCAAATAATAATTGTTCTGCCAATGACACATACACCTTACCATTTTTCACATTTACTGTCAGGTCATTTTCTTTAAAGTTCAACAAGGCTTTACTGATGTTATTCTTTAAATCCTGCACGGCCTTGTCTTTTGCTGCCATCACGTTTTCAAGTTCTCGAACTTTTTTCTCACGCTCATTTAAGCTGGTGCTGAGGGAGTCATTGGTTTTGCGTGTGCGTTCAAGATTTTGTTGAATCGCCAGCAACTGTTCCTGCTGCTGGGCCATATCGCGGTTTAATTTTCCGCTGCTGGTCAGCAGGTTTTTATAATAGTTATTCAACTGGGCATACTCCTTATCCATTTCGGCAAGGCGTGCAGATTTTGTTCGTACATCCTGCCCCATGGCAGTGGTATCGGCCGAAAGTTTATTAACACGCTCATCAAGATTCTGAAGTTCAGCATTGGCCTTCGTTAACAAAGAATCCCTGTCGGCTACATCTGCATCCAGTCGCACTTTCTGTGCAAGCAATTCATCATACTTCTTCTTGGTAACAATGCATGATGAAAACAAAAATGATACAGATAGCGTGATGAGTAATACTTTCATTGTTTATGGTTTGACTTGAAAAAATTCAATTTCCTTAATACGATTAAAAACTGAATCTGCCGAAACAAGAAGGGTTTCAAACTGAAAGGCAGAAGCAGCAACAAAAGCATCTACAATTTTAGGTTGTATTGCTTACGGAAATCTATAACGATTTCCTTTAATCGGGAGGAATACTCCACGACCTCCGATTTTCTGATAAAGTTTGAAATTAAAATCTGATCTTGTGATCCTAATTTAGGCCACGAGAGCAATTCAATTTCACTGACAAATGATAGGTAAATCTTTTCTTTCTCAACGAGGTTCATAATATGTGGTCTCCCCTGCAGAGCATAAATTACCACATTTGTATCCAGTAAGAGTCTACTCCTCATTCCGTAAGTCTTTCTGCACTTTTAACGCATTGCCCTTCCATTTTAGCTTTCCAAGATACTTTCCAACATCGCTTCCTCTTTTCAGTGGCTTTTTCTTTCCCAGTAATTTTTTAATTTCTTCTTTACTGTGATTTTTGGTAATTACGGTTGGCATGATCTGTGAATTTTAAGCAATTTAGGAAACAATTTATTCATTTCAATAATTCAAAATTCTCATGGAAGGGATGTTAAAACCAGATTCATTAAAAGGCAAAACAATCATCATAACCGGAGGCGGCACTGGGTTGGGTCGTTCGATGGGAAAATACTTTCTGGAACTTGGCGCGAACCTGGTGATCACCAGCCGTAAGAAAGATGTGATAGACAAAACTGCGAAGGAACTAGTAAACGAAACCGGAGGCAAGGTGTTGGCCGTGCCGTGTGACGTGCGCAAGTATGAAGAAATAGAGAATATTATAAAAGAAACTGAAAACCGGTTCGGGTCAATAAACGGTGTACTGAACAACGCTGCAGGTAATTTCATCAGTCCTACGGAGCGACTTTCGCATCGCGCTTTTGATATTGTCGTAGATATTGTACTTAAAGGAACCTACTACACCACATTGGCTGCCGGTAAAAACTGGATTACCAAAAAACAACCGGGCGTTTTTTTAAACATCGTAACCACCTACGCGTGGACAGGCTCAGGCTATGTGGTGCCTTCGGCTTGCGGAAAAGCCGGGGTGCTGGCTCTTACCCGGTCGCTGGCTGTTGAATGGGCTAAATACAATATCAGAAGCAATGCGATTGCACCCGGCCCATTTCCTACAGAAGGAGCCTGGAGCCGATTATTGCCCGGAGAGCTTGTCAAAAAATTTGACCCGGCTGAACGAATTCCTCTAAAGCGTGTTGGCGATCACCAGGAATTGGCCAACCTGGCTGCATATTTAATATCCGATTATTCATCGTACATCAATGGAGAAGTGATCACCATCGATGGGGGCGAATGGCTGAGGAATGGTGGCGAGTTCAGCCACCTTGAGGCGATACCGGAAGCGTTGTGGGATAATATTGAGAAGATGAGAGGGAAATAATGAATTCCATTACATATATATTTATTCTTGCCCTATACTTTTTTCCACTATTGCTAAGTGCACAGTCTAATTATTTCTTCGAGCGAGTAATAGCTAAAGATCAACCATTCGAAATAAAAATTTATGCACTACATTCTGATGACCAAAATTTTTTATGGATAGGCAGTGACTTCGGGCTTTACCGTTATGATGGTGTTGAGATCAAAGATTTCAACCATATACTTAACAAGAATATGACTGGTAAAACCCCGGTTTCATGCTTTTATGAAGGGGATGGAGTCATGTTAGTAGGAACTTTGGGAGAAGGTTTGATCAAATACGACCGCAATAGTGCAGCGGTGAAAAAGATGATATTGCCACCTAAAAATAAAACCCCGGAAAATTTCATCAGGTGCTTGAAAGCCTCTAACCACAGTGTTTTTATAGGCTGCAAAATCCGGTGTAATTGACCACCTGTATCCGGAGCAAATTGACCACCCCTAGTTGATGTCAAAATTGTGCTGCCAGTTTTAGTGTTTTAAAATTAGTTAATCTTCGTTTTCTTCTACGGTTTTT
>Ga0268299_1001635_pt1 | contig 35925 bp, 23 predicted proteins | sample NOBtaG_FD_193484 | JGI IMG/M metagenome (GOLD analysis project Ga0268299, IMG submission 193484) | Activated sludge microbial communities from bioreactor in Nijmegen, Gelderland, Netherland - NOB reactor | ecosystem: Engineered > Bioreactor > Aerobic > Activated sludge | place: Netherlands... | reverse complement strand
TGCATCACGTCCAAACCGGGCACGCGGCGGAGAATCGTCGGGATGTCGGTGGCGCCGGAATGACGGATGTCTTCGTCCGTGATGACGTAGACATTGGAGGGAGCTTGGGAAATGGGCTGTTCGTGCCGCGTGGCGATGCTGACGGTTTCCTCTTCCTTGAGAAACTCGAGTTCTTCCCCGGCGGGTATGTGATTCGATTCACTCGTACCGGAGAATGACGGACCCTGAGCTTGACCGAGGGTGGTCCAGCAGAGACTGATGAGCCCGACGCAGAGGGCCGGCAGCCGGACTCGCCGTCTAATTGTCGGAGTTGGGAAAGACTTCTGTACCTGATGGAGGGGTGCAAGTGGGGCTGGGGTGTGAGAGAAGGCGTAGAGCCGATGGATTCGAAGACGCATGGCTTACCGTGAAGCTCTGTCCGGGCATGTCTGGCTTGTTCAGAGGGAAGAGAAAACCGGAACCGCCTGGATCATCTTGTGTTCACGCAAGAGGCATGCTTGTGAGGGCGTGCCCCTGCAGGGTGGTTGTCAGAATACTGGAAGGCTCTGGGTGTGAGAGGGGAATTCGTGAGGAGCGCTACGAGCCGATCCGGGAACTGCAGCCGCGTATCTAACCGGATACGGACTGTATGTGTTCAGATACAGGCGTATGGGTGGATTTATTCGCGCGAGGACGCCCGGGCTTCAGGTCTTGAAGGCGCGGGGAGAAGGGACGGCCGTTTTGAGCCTCCAGATTGTGGAGCAGATCTTCGATGGCGGATGAGATGAGCCCCGCCATGGTCGTGCCTGATGTCCAGTAGGCGGCATCGCGCATGCGTTCGAGTAACTCGGTCGGCAGGCTGACGGTCATCCGCTGGCGTTTTTGATGTCGTAAATAGATCAGTCGATTCATCGTGCAACTCCTTTGCACGAGAGGCGCGGGGCCTCTCTTCATTCTCCCTTGTTCCGGCGCCCGACCGCACGATTCCTTGTGCGGATCCGAGCCCGATCCGATTAGGCCCCACGATGCGTCGGATGTGTCTCGCGCCGATGTGCCGCGCTGTCTTTCCAAACCGCGACAATCAGCAACGCCAACATGCCGCTGATTCCCACGAGGAGACCACCCATGACGAGTTCCATATCAGGCTCCTTTCTGTTCGGATAAGCCTGGTCCCGTACAGGACGTAGTGTCAGGTCGTGACGTGCGGTACTGCAGCAACAGGCGTGCCATCCGCTCGTGGGGTACCAGAGAAGGTGGGATGATGCACAAGCACCAAGCCCATTCCGGGCGTCACGAGGTATTGTCCGTGGAGCGATCGTTTTTCACGGCTGAGTATCAGGCGCAGGCTTGTATCGGAATGGATGCTGGCCGTATCGTATTCGATACGGGGCGTCACGATGAATCACCACTACGTAGTACAGCGAGCGGGCTTCGGAGCATGGAGGGGGAACGCCATAGGGAGAGTGCCGCGTCTTCGTTGGGGACGAAGACGCGGCGGAGGGCGTGGTCGAAGGCGGACAACCTAGCGCTGGATGGGCACGATCCAGGAGCCATGACATGCGGCCGGTTCAAGATCGACAACCGGCAGCGGTCGTCCAACTTGGCCCCACGCCTCAATGTGTCCTCGTCCGAGTGACGGAGTCAGAGTGCTGTCTCTTGGAGGAGAGAAGCAACCACTGTGCCCTGACCATCAGGGCAATGGTGCCCATTAGTGTCGTCCGTCCGGAGGTGCGGGGAGTTAGTAGTTAAACCGCAAGGAGAGTGAGCCGGCATGAATGAGCGTGTCATAGCGGCCGTCGACGGTCGGATTCTGGTTGCCTGACACGGTTCGAACCTCATAGATCGCGGCCTGATAGGCGAGATCGATCGCGAAGAGTTTCGGTTTGAGCGGACCAATGCCCAATTCGCCGCAACGGATGAGTCCCAGGAAGGAGCCGTTGGCATGACAGGCGAGCCCGATGCCCACCGAGGGGATGTGAGAGTTAGCGGAGGGTACTCCGGGATTGAAGGTGCGATCGGGAATCTGGGTTTGCTGGTTCATATACCCGGCTCGCAACGCGACATCCCAGTCTGGTAAGGCGGGGACGTGCAGCCAGCGATATTCGGTGCCGACCATGGCGGTATACCCGCTTTGCCAGTTTTGTGGAAAGGGCAGCAACGCGCCATTGGACAGATGGATATCGAGGGTGCGGTTGGACTTCCAGCCGACGTAGTCCACATCGAATTCCAGTTTCCATTCGCGATCGGTAGTGCGGATCGGCCAGACGGCCATCCCTCCTGAGAACACCTGTGGGAGAACAAAGGTGGCTGCGGTGTTGGCCACCAACGCCCCATTGGCCAGCAATGTCCCGGTGAGATGAAACGTCGCCTGGCTGCGATAGACCAGTCCGATATTGACGAGTGGCTTCCCGTCGCTGTTGCGGAATGGTGTATAGAGCAGGCTGACGTTGAAGCCCGCTGTGGTATCACCCCCGTTGATCTCGACCAGTGAGCCGGAGGAAATGCCTAGTCCGCCGGGCCAGACGGATTTTTGTTCGAGGTGCCCCTCGCCGAACAGACCCGAAAACGTATAAATGTCGGCGCCCAGTCCAAATGACAACTGGTCGTTGAGCTTGTATGCCATCGTCGGTTTGATGTCCAGAAGCGGCAACGTGGTAAAGGTGAGGGCGCTCCGGAAGGGCCCATCAACCGGGTACCTGGTGAGCGAGCCGAAGGGATTGTTAAAACCAATTCCTGCGCTGAAGTTGCCCAACGCCGAGAAGCCAAGATCTTTGAGATTGGCCGTGAGGTAGACATGCCCGGGGGGCGGCCAGGCCAAGCTTCCGTTGCGATCCCCCGTGACCTGGGTGCCGGTCGGACCGGTAAACCGGGTGACACCGCCGATCAGTGACGTCCCGAAGAGGGTCTGGAAGCCATGCAACTGTGTCATTCCGGCTGGATTGTAGTGCAACGCGGAGGGATCATCTGCTTGAGCGACGAATGCGTTTCCCATGGCGGCGGCAGCGGCCGACTGTCCCTGGAGGCGTGGGGTCTGAGCGTGAGCCTCTGTCGCCACAAGCAGACGGTCGCATACCAGCAACGTCATGCACAGCAAGAGGATATGGCGGGAGCGCGGCGTGAGCAACATCGACTTCTTGTCCTCTTGTTTAGTCGGAAGGGACGGAGCCGCTGAGAAACCAGCGATCAATGATCTGGCGAAGCCGGGCGGCATCAAAGGGCTTGAGAAGATAGCCCTGGGCCCCGGCTTCCACGGCGGCCATGGCTCGATCGAGCGCCTCCACGGCCGTCATCATGACCACCGGGAGTGCGGGATGGTCCGGCCGTAACCGCCGTAAGAGGTCGAATCCGTCCATTTCAGGAAGGGCGATGTCCAGGAGGAGCCCATCCACCGGTGTGGCCGCCAATAGGCGAAGGGCGGACTCTCCATCCGCAGCCGTCTCGACCTGAAAACCATCCGATTCCAGGCGGTCCCGTAGAAGATCGCAGATGTCCGGATCGTCATCGACCACCAACAGGCGGCGGACCGACGGCGTCTGGCCGACCGGAGTCGATGTCCTGGCCTGCAAAGGAATGGTGAAGGTGAATTCCGTGCCCTGATCCAACGCGCTGTGAACCGCAATGCTGCCGCCATGCAACTCGACCAGATCTTTGACGATCGCAAGTCCAAGCCCTAGCCCCTTCGTCTGGCTCCGCTCCTGATGGTGCACGCGGAAAAATGGATCGAAGAGCTTCGGCAGGGCGTCGGGAGGGATGCCTTGACCGTTGTCACGAACGACGACACGGGCCATCTCATGGTCGGCGACCGAGAGATCCACCCAGATGTGCCCCCCATCCGGCGTGTACTTGATAGCATTATCCAGCAGATTCGTCAAAATTTGGCTGAGCCGATCCGGATCGGCCCAGACCAGCAATGTGGGGTCTGGACTCTGAAGCTCGATCTGGAGGTGTTTGGTGATCGCGAGGGGAAGAAGCTGCTCGATGACATCGGTCACCACCGTTTGAAGGCTGATCTGGTCGAAGGACAGCACCAGTTTGCCCGCCTCGACGCGAGACAGGTCGAGCAAGTCGGTGATCATGCGCGCAAGCCTGGTTCCGTTCGCCTTGATGCGGGTGAGGTATTGCTCCTGTTTCACATTGAGGGAGCCGACTAATCCTTCGAGCATATTGTCGGCAAACCCGACGATGCTGGTGAGGGGCGTACGCAGCTCATGAGAGACGTGGGCGAGGAATTTGGATTTCAGCCGGTCCATCTGTTTGAGTTGCGCGTTCGCGGCTTCCAGTTCTGCGGTGCGCTCGCGGACACGCGCTTCCAGACCGGCGTTGAGGGACTCGATTTCCCGATAGGCCTGCGCATTGTCCAGGGCAATGGCGACTTGGCTCGCGAGGGTCGTCAGCATGTCCAGGTCGTCCTGTGTCAATGCCTGCTGGTGCGTGCGATCGACGGACAGCGAGCCGAGGATGGCATGATGGGTCTTGAGGGGGACCGTGATGAAGGATTTGACACCAATCATCGAAATGAGCTGTTGATCGAATGGATGGAGGCGGTCCCAGATGTCGTGAACGTTGTTGGTCAACACCGGTTCACCACGCAAGAAAATAGCCGCCTCGATGCTATTCGGGTCGGTAACCGGCACCTCCTGGGTACGTAAAAGATCCGCGACCTCCTGCGGCATGCCGCGCACGCGAAAATCGTGCAGTACCCGCCGCCCGGGATCAAAGTGCGCGATGATGGCGCGATCGTAATGCAGGTCGCGGACGATGGTATCTAAGACGTTGGTCAGCAGTTCTTCCCGATCGAAGGTCGAACTGAACAGCAGCCCCGCACGATGTAAGGTTGTGAGCTCGTTGACCTTCCGACGCAAGGTGACGGCGGTACTTTGTTGTTCGAGATAGGCCTCGCGCAGCTCCTCATGCCGAGCATCGACCACCTGCTCTTGATCTTTGATCAACCGTTGCAGCGGCTTGGCGGCTTGGCGCATGTGATTGGTGATCATCCACCACAGCAGCGACGCCGGAATCGCAGCGAGGCCTACAGCTTCGATGGTCGGTACGTTCGGCCAGCGAATGTGTACATATGCGAATGTTCCTCCCGCGACGAGCAGCCACATGGCCAGCGGGATAGAGTTGCGGACTTGTGGTGTCCAGGTGAACTCCCATTCGCAAAAGGGATCGCCGTTGGCGGTGCAGGAGAGATCGCGGACTGTCGCGGGGGGTGTGCCGTGCAACTGGGTTTGCACCCGGGCGATGCTGGTCTTGCAGGAGAGGCAGATGACGTCGACGCAGCGTTTTCGATAGGGACCGAATTGGGCAAGTGCCCGATCCGTAAACGTCATGCGCAGGACGGCCGAGCGTCGAGTGACTCGACCGACCTCAAACTCAAGCACGTCGCGAACGTATTTCCTGCCCATATAGGGCCACATCTTATACAGCTGTGGGGTCGAAAACGGGCGGCAGAGGATTTGGATGAGCGGCGGGACCTTCTTTTCGGTTCCCACGTTGACGTGAAACTGAGGGTCCCCGGAGAGCTGCTCGCAGAATTCCCGCAAGTAGCAGACGAATTCATACGAGTAGCTGTTCCAGATGTTGCGAAGAAAATCCGGAGTCACGTGATAGGAGCGGTCCGGGAGGCGCGCATTCAGCAGCCGACAGAGTTCATCCAGCGCGTTGGTCGCCGCTTCCGTGCCGGCGGTACGCGTGAGGTAGTCGCACATGTAGTCGACGTTGGATTGGACGATGACCCCGCTGATGTCACAGATTTTCTCTCCCCGATCATTCAAGCCGAAGGGGCGAAATTCCATGAATGGGCGTTCAAGGATCGAATGGTCTTTGGACAGAAGATCGGTCATGCGTGAGCGGTCCCGTTCGATGCCTCTCCGGCGTGCACGGGAGGCATCGGATGGTTCGGGCGTCGTCGGCTAGTCCAGACTCCGGCAAGCCCGCGTATTCAGCAACACCAATCGGTCAAGATCACAGGTCTTTAAATACTCGATGATGGCCCAACGGTCATCCGCCGGTAGTTCGCATCCCAATACCCCGTTGCCTTTTGCGCTGTCACAATCCGGTGTATTGGTAAATTCATGGCCGCGGTTGCTATTGCCGGGCAATACGGTTTTGAATTCGAATCGTGCTGGTTGATTGGTCGAAGGAGGGAAGCCGGTACAGTCTTCGACGACAAACCCCACCTTCACGGCGTCAAACTCCATGTTCGGACTCAGCGCGAAACACGAGCGTCGTTCCCGTGTGGGAGAGAGGAGCTCGTAGAGGTTCGGGATTGACCCATTGTGGAGGTACGGAGCGGTGGCCCATATCGCCACATGCGGTCGAGCGATGTATTGTGCCGTATCTCGCCAGATGTTGGGCCGGCTTCGATAGGCAGGTGTATTGGCATTGTTCACGGCCATCAATTCGGTGGTGACATACTCCGACGCCTCTCGAGCCGACATCCGTCCACGCCCCAGAAAACTCGTGTCCACGGTGCGTTGGGAAAAATTCTCCAGATAGAGAGGATCGGTTCCGATTTCCTGGAGAGGCACCATCGTGATCTGGAGGCTCGGGCCGTTGTCGGATGGGTTGGAGATTCTTGCGGGGACATGGCAATGGGCGCAGAGGTTTGGGATCCCCTTGGCCTTGTTGCCGTGGTACAGGTCCTTCCCGCGTGCAGCCAGCTCACGATTGATGGGTGGGAAGACGGACGGCCATTGCGGTGGAGGCAGGCGGCGCGCCAATTCTTCGAGGGTTGTGAGGGAATCGACATCGACGGAGGAGCGGAACAGCGTGTTTTTGTCCGAGGGAATGGCGGCGCCGGGTCGTGCCCAATTGAAGAGCCCGGCGTTGACGCCGATCACCTGGCCGATATTTCTGGCCAAGGGATGTTGAATCGACCCGGCCCACTGAACCCAATCATATTCCCACACACCCCACAGCGGAGGAATACTGACTGGGGCATTTGCAGGTCTGAGATTGTCGGGATGGAGCATGGTGAACACCATATTGCCGCCTCGTCCGAGCGCATCGAAGCGGCCCGGTCCCCACTGCTCAGGGGAAAGGTCTTTTCCGCTGCGGGAAATCAGCCCGTGGGTGTGCAGTCTCACATCCTGCGCCAGCTTCGTCAGCGTGTAGGCGGTCACGGCTTCTCCACGATTGGTCAAGACGCGGGTGGCGAATGTCTTGAACGGCTCCGGCGGGGCCTGCTCCTTCAGGGACTGGAGGAATGCGGGCAAATCAGGGGGGATCAGCGCGCCCAGCCGTTGGATGAGGGCGCTGAGGAATCTGGCGTTGTATTGGAGTGACGGGCCGCCCTCGATCTTGATCTGCTGACCTTTGTAGCTGAACTGGGTGGTGTGACAAAACGAACACGTGAATCCGGCCTGAGGCACTGAGACGTTCGGCCCTTCCGTCTTCGCAAAGCCGACCGGAAGTTTGTCGGGATGAGTCGGGTCCGCGACCAGCCCTGTCACGGCGAATAGTTTGCTGAGAGAGTCATCGCCTAGGGCGACAAGCCAATCATAGGGAATCAACTGGGTGCCGGCGGACAGGTGGTACCACTGCTGTAATTCCTGGTCGGACAACCCCTGGTTCAGGGAGTGGATTGGAGTCGGGACAGGGGCGGGATCGATTGCCCGGCAATGCAGGGGAGAAAGTACGAGTAGAAGGGCAGTCAGGGCCAAGGCACGGGGCCAGCGGATGGGCATGGTTCATCTCCTCATGAAGGACGAGATCGGCACATCAGGACATGCAGGGCTGGTCTGGTTTTCGACACACCGAGTCGGCCGCACGCTGATCACATCAATAGGGGTGGCGATTGTGGAGCGATGAGTCGCGCGCCCCTCACGTTGCAGAAAGCAACACACATGCCATGATTGCGGTCGAAGGGTACCTGGATCGGCTTGCGAATGCCAATAGATTTTGAAACTGATGGTTGACGGCGGGCTTGGGCAGCGTGGAGACCGTACTGGTGCCTTTGGGCAAGGCACATGTCTGGAAGTCGACAGTCGTTGTCGGTGAGTATGCGGTCGGTTCGTGCGCCTACTGATGCAGGTGTTTCATGGCCGCGGCGCAGAGGATGATGAAGAAGCCCATCCAGAGCGCGGCACGTTGGAAGGGAATCGACTCGTATGTCTCGCCTTCCTCTTCTTCGTCCTCATCGGACTTAAAGATGACGGTATACAAGAACAGGGTCAGGAGGCAGAGGACCAGGATCAGCTTGATGCAAAAAATCCAGAGGTACTTCGGATGATTCTGTAAACCTTGACCGGTCTGTGAGAGGAAGATCTGATTGACGTAGTGGAGGTTGATGCCGCCGGTGAACAGCAGAACCACCAACAGAATACCCGCCACCCGCTTGTAGTGCCGATAAAATGCGTCGGTGATCGGACGGATGTATTCTTTTGGAATCCCGCCCTCGCGAAGCCCAGGAGTGACGGCCATCACGAGAAATGCCAGGCCGCCGATCCAGATGACGGCAGAGAGCAGATGAAACCAATGATTGACGATGGGAATGAGCTGATTGAGATCGAGAAAAAGGCTTTGTACGGAATCCATGGTCTAGTGATACTGAGCGGGCGACGATGGCCGCCAAGTTCGTAGGGTCGCCCTGGCGGTCTGTCCCTTACTCTTTCCCTCTCACGTCAAAATTGAAGACCGGGGCGTCGTTTCCGAACCGCTTTTTCCGGAGTTCTTCCATCAACTCAATAGTGATGAGAGTGATGCCGTTCTCCCGAGCATGCCGTTCCACACCCTTTTTGACCATGGCTCGGAGAAAGTAGGGGATCCGACTCAGTCGAAGCTCCGACGCTTCATCCCACGCCACGGCCGTCTCCTCCGGCGTATTAAAGGCGACTTTGATTTTTTCGCCACCTTTCGGCGTGTAGAGGCACCACTGATCCTCATCGAGCCAGTCGCCGTGGTCGACATAGGGGCGAGCCCGACAACCACCGCAGATATCCGTGTATTCGCAATCGCCGCATTTCCCCTTCAGCTGGGGATAGCGAAAGGAGTTGAAGACATCCGAGCGTTCCCAGAGATCCACGAAGCTCGCCTCGCGGATATTTCCGGCCGACAGCGGCATGTAGGGGCAGGGGGTGAGCTCTCCGTTCGGCGTCACACGCGCATAATTGGTTCCAGCCAAACAGCCGCCGCCCATGTATCCCGTTGCCTTGGTGAGCGGAGAATGGGGATCTTTTTCATACGCGAGCCGCTTGAAATGGGGCGCGCAGCGCGCCCGCACCAGCATATCCTTGTATTGATCCTGACAGGCGACCAGATATCCGAGCACTTCTTCATATTGCTGCGGCGTGATGTCGGTCAGTTCTTCGCCGCGCCCCGTGCAGACCATGAAGAACACATTCAGCACGCGAGCGCCAAGCGTATGGGCCCATTCCACGACCTGGGGCAATTCCTGATAGTTCATGGGTTGAGCGCTGAAATGCACTTGGAACTGGAGGCCGTTGCGTTTGCAGGCCTCGATCCCGGCCAACGCGCTGGCAAATGCGCCGGGGACACCTCGAAAGTGGTCGTGTTTTTGAGGGTTGAGAGAGTCGATGCTGATCCCCACGCCCATCACACCAATCTCGACCAATGTTTTGGCCATGCGATCGTTGATCAACATGCCGTTGGTACCGAAGACGACGATAAAGCCGAGTCCGACGGCATGGCGGGCAATATCCAGAATGTCGGGTCGGACGAGCGGCTCGCCGCCGGTGATCACAAGCAAGCAACCCTTGTTGACCTCGGCGATTTGGTCGATCAGGCGGAAACATTCTTCCGTGCTGAGCTCGTCGGAACCGCCGCCGGCTTTGGTGGTGGCGTCGAGGTAGCAGTGATCACACTTAAGGTTGCAGCGCTTGGTGAGATTCAGCGCGACGAGATACGGTTTGAAGTCATCGACGGTCCGGCCGTCGTTCGGCCCTGTTTCCGGAGACGTCGGAGAGATGAATTTGGAGATCTGTTGCTGCAGTGACTCCAGCTTGTCTCCCAGAAAGGGGAAATTGAGAACCGGCAATGACTTTCCCATCACCGGTTCGCCCCGGTCTTAGAGGAGCCGGTCAGGTTGGCAATCATATCCTTCAAATTGCCCGTCTTCATGGCATCGGCCATGTAGCCTTTGGCCTGCTCAATTCCCTCGGTTGCCACTTCCAACGTGATGACCGTGGTTCCGATCTTATCCGCGTGTTTCTCGATCAAGGCCTTGGTACATTCCCGCATGAACCCTTCCGGTGCGCGGTCCAGGCGACCCTGGGCATCAGGCGTCCATGTATAGGGGGAGAGGGGGGCTTCAGTCTGTTCGACCCCGTTGCCGTTGGTCACATGGGCACTCGTTCCGTTGGCTTCAGCTGACGTCGGCTCAGGTGCGGTGCCGGTACCTTTGTTGGCGAAAATCGGTGTGTAATCTTCGTCGGCCGCTTCCTGAATCATGGGGGCAGCGTATTCGAGCGTGATCGTCGTCATGCCGAGTTTGCGGGCGTTCTTTTCGATTTTGGCTTTGGCCCGTCGACGTTGGAACCCCGCTGGAACGGCGCGAATCGCTTCCTTGGCATCCTTCGTCCATTGCATCGGGATGTCGTCGTAGGCGACATCGGTCTCGAGTCCGCCCTCTGCTTTGGCTGCCGCTTCAAAGATCGACTTATCGACCTGTTTGAATCGGTCACCGTCAGCGCTACACACCGGGCACTTCACCGGGGTATCGCCCTTGCCGATATAGCCGCAGCCGTCACAGACGAAATAGTTCTGGCTCATGCGATCCAGGTAGGCCTGTGTTCCAGGGCTATGGGCCGGCTTCTCTTCCACGACCTGGGTCATCATCCCGCTGAGGGTCGAGCCCATCAAATCCTGTGCGACGGAATCGTCGGCCTGCATCTTGTCCCGATCAATTCCGGCGGCATCGAGGTTCCCGCCGAGCGCCCGCATTGCATCCATTGCTCCCTTAGGGAGGATATGTCCGACTGCGGCGTCGACGACCGTATTGCTGATGATCGTGTGTCCTTTTTCAATAGCGTAGCGGTGAATGGCAGTCTTGGCGACCCCGCGGGCAAATACGGGAATCCGCTCCATGCGTCGCAAGGCTTCTTCCGTCCAGGCAATGGTGTATTCCGCCTGCGTATCAATCGGCGGAACATACTTCCGATTCGAGACCAGGATATTGCAGGAGGCGGAGCGGAGCAGGTTCTCCGTGTTACTCCCGATATCCATATCTTCATCGCTGTGGACACCGATACGGCCGACAATGAGGAGCCAGGGGTTCTCTTTCCGCACGTATTGAATGATCTTTTCGAAGGCTTTGCCGTCCAGCAACGTGGTTTTGACGTCGGTTTGTTCGGCTTGGGCGATTTCGCGGGAAATATCGAGATGTGATTGATAGATCTTCGCCAGCCCGCTGTCGATCACCTCTTCATGCAGTTTTTCCTGCTCCTTGAAGCGGAACACCTTGCCGGCCTCTTCGTTCAGGACGCCGGAGATGCTATGAAAGGCGGCGTAGTGGAAGTACGGGTCGAAGGCGGAAATCACCTCAACCGGAACGTTGAAGGCTTTGCCGAGCGCCAGGCCCGTCATGAGCCCGCCGAAGGAGTAGGGACTGCCGTCCACGGCGACCACGATTTTCCCGCTGCCCATCGGTTGGGGTTGCTTGATGATGAGCATGTCGGAGTTCCGGACACGTCGCAGGACCCGTTCGGTGTTGCTGCCGATGACACTATCCTTGACCGCACCGACTCCTAAGGCCCCCATGATCACGAGGTCGTAAGCGTTGGTGTTGATATCTTCAGCCAGGACTTTCCAGTTGCGGCCTTCCAGTGAGCGACGCTCCACCGGCAGGTTGGCTTCATTACATTTCTTGTCGACGTAGTCGAGGTAGGAGTCCGTGATGATTTGGAGTCCGCGAGTGATCAGCGAATCGTGAATCTGGCGCTGCCGATCCAGCTCCTTTTCGTCGTGATACTCTTCAGGAAGCCCCGCTTCCATCTGCTTGAATCGTTTATCGTGCATCTTGGCGGCATAGACGTGGCTGCCCACGATCTTAGAGCCATAGGTTTTCGCCAGCTCAACTCCGATATCAACGGCTGTATTGGAATGGTCGGAATTGTCGACCGGGATATAAATGGTCTTGTACATCGAAACGCCTCCTAGGCAAACACTCTATAGGGGGAAGAGATCAGAGAACCGCCAGGAATTCAAACGGTTGAATGGAAATTTACCCCAAAAGAAGCGGCATGATAGCACCGTGTTCTCGGGGAATGCAAGCAAACCTCCGGCAGCGACTCGGCCTGTGAATAACGGCTAACTCGTTGGACTCACAGCAGTCTTTTTCGTGCCGGCGGCGGTCGGGTGGGAAGGGCGACGCGACCGAATGATCTCCTCGAGGGTCAGCAGCGCGTCTCGTCCTGAGTTGTTCTGGATGCCACGAATGAGGTTCGCATCGGCATAGTGCGCATGATCCGGTTTCGAATCGGGGGTCGCGGTTTGAGAGAGTGAGCCAGACCAGGCTCGAGGGTCGCGGCTCCCTTCCTTTTGTTGCCATGCCGTGAGGCACGCCTTGGCGATGATTTTGTTGAGAGGCGCCGGGTTATACAGCAATTTGCGGATGCTCGTCGGTGTGAGCATAAGCGGATTGTACCCGGCCGAGAGGTAGCCCTCCTCCAGAAGCCGATGCTCTAAGTCCGTATTCGGTTGGATTCCGAGGAAGAACATCAAGGGGAAGACACGTTCCTCGCCCAAGATCGCCGCAACCTTCTTGTAGGACTCGACGCTTTGGAGCAGGCTCTCCTCAGTCTCCTTCGGGGAGTTCAGTGAATAGTTGAGTATCACTTTCCCTTTGAAGCCCGCTTCGGCCAGGTATCGGCATCCATCGTAGAGCCGTTCGAGCTTGAAGCCCATGTGCAGGTTGTTCAGTACCTCCTGCGATCCGGAGGTGATGGCGACTTCCAAATCTCCGACACCCGACCGCACCATCAGCTTGGCCAGCTCCGGAGTGATCAGCGAGGTGCGGATATAGCCAGACCACTCAATCTCCAGTTTCTCGCTCAGGATTCGCTCGAGGATCTCGGTGCATTGGGGATAGGCCTCTTTCCCGGTAATGAACTGGGCGTCGGTGAACCAGAATCGTCGCGCGCCCCACTGGTGGTAATGCTGGGAAATATCCTTCACCACCATCTCCGACGGACGGTACCGTACGCGCTTTCCTTCTATATAGGGATAGAGGCAAAACGCGCAGTCGTACGGGCAGCCCCGTTTCGTCTGCACGCCGATCGATTCGTCCATGTAGGCGGCGTGCTGCGGGAAAATCGAGGTCAGATAGGGAAGGTCGACGGTCAGCGTGTCCAGCAGCGCCGGCGAGCCCTGTTGGCCCTTCCGCGTCTGCTTCCCTTCGCGAACGATGTACCGTTCATTCTCCAGTGACTCGCCGTTGACCACCTTCAGGATTGCATCTTCACCTTCGCCCAAAATGCCGATGGTGCCTTCGGGGAGTTTTTCGATCAATTGGTCCGCAAAGGCCGTGAAGGCGCCCCCGCCGATCATGATCTGAGTCTTGGGAAACTCTTTCCGGATCAGCCAGGGGTACGAAAGATTCGCGCGAATGTGGCTGTAATAGCGGTAGAGTTGCTTCAGCCCGGCAAACGAGGCCGCAACCCGCTTGATCGGATTGCTGGCAAAGTAAAAATTGAACGCATGCTCCAGGGACGCATCACCCTCATGGGGGGAGAAAATCTGAATGTCCCGCCACGAAAAACAGACCAAATCAGGTTTGAAGTCCAGCGCAGCATCCCGAATCGCCTGAGTGCGCTGCGATTCCGGGAACAACGAGAGGTCGAGAATGCGCTGCCGCACCTCCGGCTTCCGGCGGTGAATGAAGTCCGCCAGGTAGGTCACGCCGATCGGGTAGACCTTTTTGCAGGGCAGAAAAACGTAGAGAATGGAATTCATCAGCCATCAGCCATCAGCTCATAGCCATCAGCTTTCGCTGAGAGCTGAAAGCGGATCGCTTTCTTATTATTTGGTTGCTACGTGGATCGCGACGATGCCACCGGTCAGATTGCGGTATTCGACCTGACGAAACCCGGATTCTCGCAGCAGCGTGGCCAAGCGTTCCTGATCGGGAAACGTGCGGATCGACGCCGGCAGGTACTCGTAGACACCGGTCTGATCACGCGCGACTTTGGTGCCGATCCATGGGAGCAGACGGAAGGAGTACCAATCATACAGCGCGCGCAGCCAGCCATAGGCGGGTCGGGAGAATTCCAGACAGACAAAGCGTCCGCCGGGACGTAACACCCGCCGGATTTCGGTAAAGGCTTGAGTCAGGTTGCCCACGTTCCGCATACAGAATCCCGTCGTAACCGCGTGGAAGGTCTCGTCAGGAAAACCCAGTTGTTCAGCGTTGGCTTGCAGGCAGGTTATCCGGTTGTGAAGTCCCCGCCCCACCACCTTGCGGAGCCCTTCGGCCAACATCGCATGATTCAAATCCGAGGCCACCACGTGACCCTGCTCTCCCATTTTCGGTTCGACCAGCAGCGCAAGGTCGGCCGTCCCGGCGCCGATATCGAGCGCCCGTCCGTTCGTGACCATGGGCACGTAGGAAGCCGTGAGACGTTTCCAATGATGGTGAAGTCCGAAACTCAGCAGGGTGTTGTTGAGATCGTAGACGCCGGCGATGGCGGTGAACATGCGTTGGACCGCCTGCTCACGAGCCTGCCCCGACCAGGTTGAGACGGCTTTCGCCGCTCCTTCGGGAGTCTCGGGTATGGAGGAATGTTCTGCCCGCACCATGGGAGGGTGGTAGCACCCGCTTTCGCCTGTTGTCAAGGCCGCAGGGCTGGTGCAACGGATGAGGCCGAGAATGATTCAATCGGTGCGCGATTCGCGCTCAGGCTGCCGCGCGCGAGTCGGTCTTGGCGGCACTGTCCTTCCACTGGCCCACTTCGAGGCTGTCCAACCAGTCCAGCAGTTTGCCGACCATCTCGCCTTCGAAAATAGAGCCGTGTTGCGGGCAGATCATACGAGGCTTAATGGCGCGGACCCGTTGAGTCCAGCCGCGCAGGGCGACGGTGGACGGCATCCACCGCAGGTGAAACCCGCGCATGTATTGGATGTGCTGCTCGAAATCGGTGACGACCAGACTGGCATGATGGTCCGGGACCAGGGCGCCGCCGATGTCCCCTGAGAATAAAATCCCTGCCGTCGGGTCATAGAGAGAGAAATTGCCGGAAGAGTGACAGTAGTGGGCCGGTACGGCTTCCACTTCAGGGCCTTCGTCGCCGATCCTGATGCGCATCCCCTGGTCTGGAATGGGATTCAACGTAATCACCGCGCCGGTACTGAAATGGCTGACGAAACCTGTCCAGAGCCAGGAACAGTACGTTCTGATAGCGGGATTCATGTCGAGCCACATCGCCAGGGATGAACAGATGTCCGGATCCTGGTGGCTGGCGAAGATCACCTTAATGTCCTGCATGCGAACGTATTTCGCGAGTTCGGCCAACACTTGGGGAAAAATCTGGATGCCGCCTGGATCCAGCAGCATGGCGTGGCCGCGATGGATGATCACATACTCATTCGTGTCGATGACGTGGCTGTCCTTTTCGGGATCCCGGCCGATGACGATCCACTGGTGGCCGTCCTTGTTGTACAAGACTTTACTTTGCATATGTGTGCCCTTTCAGCAGCAGTTCTAAGAGCTCCTGCCCGTGCTCGATGGCCTCTTTCATGGCGCGGGTTTTCGCATCCAGATCGTCCACGACATGGGTGATTTCCGTCGCCAGGTTTTTGAAGTTCGCTTCAGCCTCAGCCAATCCAGCTGCTTCCGAGGCGATACAGAAAGCCATGTAGCGCGCGGTGAGGCCGATCGTTTTCAGCCCGACCAGGGCCTGCTGGGTTTCTCCCAGGCAGCGCAGCGCCTCTTTCAGCCGTTCATGCAGTTCGGTGAGGTTCGTGTGGCAGAGCTGAACGATATAGGCGCGATTGTCACGTTCGAGTGCCCCGGCGTCAGCAAACGCCGGGTGCTGCATCAATTGAGTCACATCCGCCTCGGTGGTAAAGCGCAGGTGCGACAACGACGCGAGACCGTGAGAGGCCGAGGACTGTTCCCCACGCGCCATCGCGGAAAGCAGGCTGGCGATCAATTGGTGATAGCGCCAGACGATGTTCGAACTGCTCGCGGTCACCTTGGCCAATCCGGCACAGAGGTGTTCAAGCGCAGCCACTTCCGGGCGGATTTCCTTAGGGGTATTGTTGAGGATCTCGACGAGCGCCAGCATGGGCCGGCCCTTCCCTCCCTGGATCTTGGCGGCCTGAACCACACCATTGTTGGCCAGGATCTGCATGGAGAGGGACAGTTGCTGGAGCGAGCGGCCGACGTTGAGGATATCGACCGTAATCCCGAACAATTGATTGATATTGCGCTTAAAGAGGCTCAGCACGTCATGCATAGTGGCCGAACGATCGTGGATGGTTGTGGTTCGAGCGCGGAAGTGCTCGCCCCTCCCTATCGGCAGGTCGGGGGAAAAACTAAACTGCCCGTCGTCTGACAAGACTAGTGGCGGACGGAGCCTGTCGGGGGGCCGGGGGGTGGAAGGGAAGGGGACCAGGGGCGAGACCGCCCGGAGGGGCATGCTATAATCCCGCCCTTATGAGCAATACCATTGTCGTGAAAGGCGCGCGCGAGCACAATCTCAAGAACCTCGATGTCGAGATCCCACGAGACAAACTCGTCGTCATTACCGGCCTGAGCGGGTCCGGAAAGTCCTCCCTGGCCTTCGATACCATCTATGCCGAGGGCCAGCGGCGCTATGTCGAGTCCCTCTCGGCTTACGCGAGGCAGTTCCTCGAACAAATGGGCAAGCCCGATGTGGATTCCATCGAGGGGCTGTCGCCCGCCATTTCCATCGAGCAGAAGAGTACCAGCCACAATCCCCGCTCCACCGTCGGGACCGTCACGGAAATCTACGACTATCTCCGCTTGCTGTTTGCGCGGGTCGGCCATCCCTATTGTTTTCAGTGCGGACAGGAAATCACCGCGCAGACGGTGCAGCAGATGGTGGATGCCATCTGTGAACTGCCGGAAGGCTCCAAATTTCAGATCCTCTCGCCCATCGTGAGGGGGCGGAAGGGGGAGTACCGGAAAGAATTGCTGGAGATGCGCAAGGCCGGCTATGTGCGGGCGCGGATCAACGGGGAGATCCTCGATCTCGGCGACGACATCGTGCTCGACAAGCAGAAGAAGCACAACATTGAAATCGTGGTGGATCGGCTGGTGATGAAGCCCGGCGATGCGTTGATGCGTCGCGTCGCGGACTCCGTCGAAACCTCCCTGAAATTGGCGGGTGGATTGGTCGGCGTACTCACGGAGCCCGGCAAACTCCACGTCTATAGCGACAAGCTGGCCTGTATCAAGTGCGGGGTCAGTTATCCCGAGATCACGCCTCGCGTCTTTTCATTCAACAGCCCGCATGGGGCCTGCCCGGCTTGCGACGGCATCGGCTACGCGATGGCGCCGGGCGCATCCGAGGACGAAGATTTCACGTTGCTGGAGCGGTGCGAAAGTTGCCACGGCGCGCGTCTCAAGCCGGAGAGCCTGGCCGTGAAGATCGCCAAGCAATCCATCGCCGAGGTGACCGGACTGTCGGTGCGGGCGGCGGCGGACTTTTTCGCCGGGCTCACGTTCACCGAACGGGAACTGGTGATTGCGCACCGGATTTTGAAAGAAATTCGCGAACGTCTCGGCTTCCTCGTCAATGTCGGGCTGGACTATCTGACCCTGGATCGTCCCGCGGCCACATTGTCCGGCGGCGAGGGCCAACGGATTCGTCTTGCGACTCAGATCGGCTCGGGCCTGGTCGGTGTATTGTACATCTTGGACGAACCGTCGATCGGCCTGCATCAGCGGGACAATCGTCGTCTGTTGCAGACCCTGCTCCGGCTGCGCGATCTCGGCAACACGGTCATCGTCGTCGAGCACGATGCGGAGACCATGCAGGCAGCCGATTACATCCTTGATCTCGGGCCTGGCGCCGGTACGCATGGCGGAAAAATCATCGCTCAAGGCACCCCTAAGCTGGTGATGGCCAACCCCGATTCCCTCACGGGTCAGTACCTGCGCGGCGCGCAGATGGTTTCGCTTCCGACGCGCACACGAAAGCCGAAAGGATTGCTGACGGTCGTTGGTGCCAAGAAGCACAATCTGAAAAACGTCACTCTAACTGTGCCGTTGGGGTTGTTCACCTGCGTCACCGGGGTGTCGGGCTCGGGGAAAAGCACGCTGGTGCTCGAGGTGTTGTTCCATTCGCTCTCGCAGTTGCTCTATCAAAAGAAGCCGAAGATCGATGGTTGCAAGGAACTGAAGGGCGTTGAGGCGCTGGATAAGATCATCGACATCGACCAGTCGCCCATCGGGCGCACGCCCCGCTCCAATCCGGCTACGTACACCGGGCTGTTCACCTTCATACGGGATCTCTTTTCAAATTTGCCGGAGTCGCGCGTGCGCGGGTACAAGCCAGGGCGCTACAGCTTCAACGTCAAAGGCGGCCGGTGCGAAGCCTGCCAGGGAGACGGGCTCATCAAAATCGAAATGCATTTCCTGCCCGACGTCTATGTCACCTGCGAGGTCTGCAAAGGGCAGCGCTACAACCGGGAAACCCTGGACATTCAATACAAGGGGCGCAGCATTGCCGATGTGTTGAACATGACGGTCGATGACGCGCTCGAATTTTTCGAGAATATTCCGTATATCAAGGCGAAACTGCAAACGCTGCACGACGTCGGACTCCACTATGTGAAGCTCGGACAATCGGCCACCACGCTCTCCGGCGGTGAAGCCCAGCGGGTGAAACTCTCACGTGAACTCTCCAAACGGCCCACCGGCCGCACCATGTACATCCTCGATGAGCCGACGACCGGCTTGCACTTTGCCGACACGCAACGCCTGCTGGATGTGCTCGACCGCTTGGTCGAAACCGGGAACACCGTCCTGGTGATCGAACACAACCTCGACATGATTCGCAATGCGGACTGGGTCATCGATTTGGGGCCTGAGGGCGGCGACCGCGGCGGCGAGATCGTGGCCGAAGGGCCGCCGAAAGACATCGCCAAGGTGAAGCGGTCGTATACGGGACAGGTGTTGAGAGAGGCGGGGGTGTGAGTGGGGTGTGCGGGGGGCACTTCGGGTGTCGTCAGAATGCGCTCAGATGGAAGCGCCCTCTGGGTACATACTCACTTGGCCGCGTGCGACTCTGAGGCGCGACCAAGGGCCGCATGCCGTCGCACCGCTGTATGTTGGCTGCTACTGTCTTACCGTGTCGCCCTGACGACACCCGAAGTGCCCCCCGCACACCCCACTAAGAGGGAGTGGGGGGAGTTGATGGCACGTCTGGCCTTTGGCCACACCTGACGAGGAAGAACAAGGATACCCACTGTGGAATGGTTAGAGATCCAGCAGGCAATTCAAGAAGGTAGGCGCTGCGAAAGGGAGGCTGTAGTTCATCTCCATGTTCCAGTGGTGAAACGCCAACCTCCGCATCAGCCAGCTCGGCCGGTCCGCCTTTACTTCGTTTCAGTTGCGCCCCCCTGGGGCGGCGCCTACTTTTGGGATAAAACCAAACGGGATGCTGTCCGAGAAAGCCTCTTCAGCGCACTTCTGGAAGCTTTTGATAAGAAAAATAGAAGCTGCGACGAATTTCGTGCGAACCATTTCTTCCTAACCCCAGCGGTTAAGTGCCCATCTATGTGTAATGAAAAAGATCACGTACCTTCTCGTCAAGCCGTCAAAAATTGTGGGAACTTTCTGGTCAATGAGCTGCTCGCTGCTCAGCCGGAACGCATTCTTGCGCTGGGCAAAGTCCCATTCGAAAGCCTATGTGACTCTTTCAATCTAAGGGCGTCTAAAAAGGTGAGTGACTTTCGTAAAGAGATTTGGCGGGTTCGGCTAGGGGCGAGGGAGGTTCTGTTGAGTGGAACCTATTTCCCTGGAAATAATCGAAACAATCAACGACCGCTTATCGAGCAGGATATCAAACGAATCCTAAAAGAATTTCCAAGAAATGATGGAGCTTAAATCTGTGTAAGGTGGAACAGGAGGCCCATGCATACAATTCTCTTGCTCACCATTTCCAACATCTTCATGACCTTCGCCTGGTATGGGCATTTGAAGTACAAGGAGTCGCCGCTGTGGTTGGCGATTTTGGCGAGTTGGGGCATCGCGTTCGTGGAGTATTGTTTCCAGGTGCCGGCCAATCGGATCGGGCACTACGAATTCACGGCGGCCCAGTTGAAGACGATACAGGAAGTGATCACGCTCATCGTGTTTTGCCTGTTCTCGGTCCTGTACCTGAGAGAAGAGTTGAAGTGGAACTACCTCGTTGGATTCGGTCTGATGATCGGCGCGGTGTTCATTGTGTTCAAGGAGTGGTGAGCAGCCTGGTTCGCAGGGGCGCTACTTGAACCAGCGATCGTACATGTAGAACAGGTCCAGCGTCAGTCGCGCGCCGAAGGTCGGTCCGTAGTCTTTCTGGTTGATCAGATCGTTCCACGTTTCGAAGGTGAACGCAGAATACCTGAGCGCGAGTGAGACGAACCGCTCCTCCAGCGCATCGCCCTGGTGATCCACAAACAGGCCGGAGTCGACGGTGACCGCCAGTTCGATTTCCCATGGAGTCGAATCATCCCAGTGACGGTAGTTGCCCAATCCGACTGAAGCTTGCGCAAGATACGATTGCGGCGCGACCTGGCGAAAGGCGGCGCCGCTGAACGGGCGGCCGTATCGCGCGAGAGCTGAGATGCGAAGGTAGTCGCCGAGAAGCGGGATCGGGTCGAGAACGGCCAACCGTCGAAACCCGGCCTGCACGTAGGGTTCATAGTACAGCGAGCCACCGGCGCCGCCCACCCCGGCAAAAAAGACGTCGCTGCTGCCCAAGACGCCGAACCAGCGGGTCATCGTCCCGCTGAGCATGAAGTCGTTCGCTTCGCGCTTGTTCCCGACCGGTACCTCTGTGAGCCCCCGAAACTTGTGCACCACATCGTTTTGCAGAAACCGGCTGGGTCCGTCACGTGTGGGGCCCGCTCCCGCCGTGAGATTGAGATTCCATCCCGGCAATTGACTCAGGGGCTTGGTCCAGCTCAAGGTGAAAAAATTCAGCCCCATGGTTTCACGGATGTCGTTGTAGCGTCTCCCTTCCCCATCGAACTCGGTAAACCGATCCAGGAGCGCGGCGCTCAGCGTCAAGGTCGGGTCATGGTCGGGGAACGCGATGGCGCCCCAATGGACGCTATGCGGGGGAGCTTCGGCCAGGGCCAGCCCAGGAAGCGCGCAGAGGGCGAAAGCAAGGGTGAGAATCCATCGACGGACCATACCCGCTGCATCCTGCCAGTGAAGCAGCCGATTCCGCAACTGAATTGATGCGTGTGAGCCGACCATGACCGTAACGCGGCAGGCCGCAGTCGCCATTGAACGGCTTGCAGTCCTTGTGCTCCCTTACTACAATGCCGGTCGAATTTCCGCTTCCTTCCTCGATCCATACGTGCGCCACTGGGGGAGTATGCCGCCGAAAAAGAAAGCCACCAAGACGACCGCCGGGGAGACGCCCGCCATGATCACCGGTTCACCTGCATCAGGATTGTCGCGCGACGGGGCCGCTGAGTTTGAAAAACTCGGGGTGTTTTATCTCGGTCGGCCCTACGATCTGGCCGCGAAACAACCCAAGCCGGGATGGCTGTTGTATGACTCGAAGGATCTGGTGACCCACGCAGTGTGCGTCGGCATGACCGGAAGCGGCAAGACGGGGCTCTGCGTCGGCCTCTTGGAAGAAGCAGCGATCGACGGCATTCCCGCCATTGTGATCGATCCCAAAGGTGACCTGGCTAACCTCTTGCTGACCTTTCCGCAGCTGCGGGGGGAGGACTTTGCTCCATGGATCAATGAGGACGACGCCCGCAAGAAAGGACTGGCCCCCGCCGACTATGCGGCTCAGCAGGCGGCGCTGTGGCAGAAGGGGTTGGGAGAATGGGGCCAGAGCGGCGAGCGCATTCAAAAAATGCGAGATGCCGCCGACTTCGCCGTGTACACGCCGGGGAGCACGGCGGGCCTCCCGGTCTCGATTCTGAAGTCGTTTGCCGCGCCGCCGCCGGAGATGCTGGACGATGCCGAGCTGTTGCGCGAACGGATCGGGACGACCGTGACTAGTCTGCTCGGATTGATCGGTGTTCAGGCGGACCCGATCACCAGCCGTGAACACATTCTGCTCTCGTCGATTCTCGACAGTGCCTGGCGAGCGGGACGGGATCTGGATCTGGCCGCCCTCATCCATCAAATTCAGGCCCCGCCGATGGTGAAGGTGGGGGTGCTGGATCTGGAGTCGTTCTTTCCGTCGAAGGAACGGTTCGGGTTGGCCATGCAATTGAATAATTTGCTGGCGGCGCCGGGATTCGCGGCCTGGATGGAAGGGGAACCCCTGGATGTGGGACAGATGTTGTACGGCGCGACAGGCAAGCCGCGCATCGCGATTTTTTCGATTGCACATCTCAACGATGCCGAGCGCATGTTTTTTGTCTCGCTGTTGTTGAATCAAACGTTGGGCTGGGTTCGTTCGCAATCCGGCACGACCAGCTTACGGGCGATTCTCTACATGGATGAAATTTTCGGCTACTTCCCGCCGGTGGCCAATCCTCCCTCCAAGGCGCCGCTGTTGACCCTGCTCAAGCAGGCACGCGCGTTCGGCTTGGGGGTGGTGCTGGCCACGCAAAATCCCGTCGATCTGGATTACAAGGGACTGGCCAACACCGGCACCTGGTTCATCGGGCGGTTGCAAACCGAACGGGACAAGGCGCGGGTGATCGAAGGTCTGGAAGGCGCGGCGGCCAGCAGCGGCAAGAAGTTCGATCGTCAACAGATGGAGCAGACACTGGCCGGGCTCGGGAGTCGGGTCTTTCTGTTGAACAATGTTCACGAAGATGCGCCGGAGGTGTTTCAAACCCGCTGGACCCTGTCGTACCTGCGCGGGCCGCTGACTCGTGCACAAATCAAGCAAGTGATGGGGCCGGGCCGAAGCGCGCGCACGGCTTCCGCTCTGCCAGGACCGGCTGTGGGGGGCGTAGGGGCGACGCCATCGATACAGGCCGCGACGAGCATGGCGGCGTCCCGTCCGATCGTTCCCCCCGCTGTGCCACAATATTTTCTTCCCTTGCGCAGCGCACAGCCCGACAAGGCCGAACTGGTCTATCAGCCCATGGTGCTCGGCGCGCTTCAGGTGCGGTGTGCGGACAACAAAGCGGCAGTCGATACGACGGATGAACTCATTCGCCTGGCGGCGATCGGTGCCGGCGCGGTGCCCGTGGAGTGGGAACAGGCGCAGATCGCGGAGGTGGCCCTGGCCGATCTCGAACGGGAGCCGGCCGGCGGTGCGCGGTTTGAGCCACTTCCCGGCATTGCCAGTCAGGCCAAACAGTATGAAACCTGGAAGAGTGATCTGTCGGGCTGGGTCTTTCGCACGCACAAGCTCGAACTCTTTCGCAGCCCGAGTACCGACGCCCTGTCGCGTCCCGGCGAATCGGAGCGCGATTTCCGTGTGCGGCTCCAACAGGCCGGGCGTGAGCAACGCGATCAACAAAGCGAAGCCTTGCGCAAGAAGTACGCTCCGAAGATCGCCGCGCTGCACGATCGTATCCGGCGCGCAGAGCAGATGGTCGAGCGGCAACAAGCCGAATCCCGAAGCAGTCAGCTACACGCGGCGATCTCCGTTGGGGCGACGATTCTGGGGGCGTTTCTCGGACGGAAGGCGATCAGCGCGACCACCATCGGCAAGGCGACAACGGCGATTCGTGGGGCGGGTCGTGCGATGAAAGAGTCGAAGGACGTCGGTCATGCCGAGGACAATGTGGCCGCGCTGCAACAGCAGTTGTCGGAACTGGAGGCACAGTTCTCTGCTGAAACGGCTGCGCTGGCCGCCGCGACCGATTCGCTGACGGAGAAACTCGACCGTCTCACCATCAAGCCCACCAGAGCAAATATCGCCGTCAAGCTGGTTGCGCTGGCCTGGGCCCCTCATTGGCGTGCGGCCGATGGAACGGTGCTTCCTGCCTGGTCCTAACCCCGGCGGCTGCAGGGGTGTGACGAGAGACCGCGCGCGCCGATTCAGTCCCATATGGCCCTACTCCATGTCGGGCATTCTGTGGTATGAGTCAGAGCTGATTCAGTCACTGTGATCCTGTGATGTCTCCGCGCCTGGAAGCGCATGTATGCGGACGCACGCCCTGCCTTCCGATGAAACTGCTCGCATAGGCGCTCTGTCGCGCTATCGCATTCTTGACTCTGCGCCCGAGACCGCGTTCGACGATCTCGCACAACTGGCTGCGACGCTCTGCCACGCGCCGCTGGCCGTCATCACCTTTCTCGACCGGGATCGTCAGTGGTTCAAAGCTGCCGTGGGGCTGGAGGTCACTCAGACCGACCGCTCGTCCGGACTTTGTTCCCATACAATCGAAAGCGGGGAGCCGTTGGTGGTGGAGGACGCGCAAGAGGATCCGCGGTTCTCGTCGCACGCATTGGTCGCCTCCGACCCATACGTCAGATTTTATTGCGGGGTACCCGTCGTCACGACGAATGGTTATGCGGTCGGGGCGATCGCCGTGATGGATTGTGTGCCGCGGAGGCGGAAGGAGACGGAGTGTCTGGCCCTTGGACGATTGGCTCGACAGACGGCAGCGTTGCTGGAACTTCGGATGCTGCGGTGCGATCGACCGGCGATCGGTGAGGTGCCTGTACAGGACGAGGAGATGATCCGCCTCATGGCGGGGAGTAGCCGGTCTACGGGGCTGGGCTTTCTCCAGGAGCTCGTCGAGATGCTGGCGCAATCGATCGGCGGGGCATACGCGTACTGTATTCGCCCCCTATCGTGGCAGCGCGCGATCACCGTCGCCGGATATGGGCCGGACGGTCCGCTGGAACCCTTGGAATATGATCTCACCGGGACGCCCTGCGAGCACGTCTTGAACGAAGGCTTCTGTCACTATCCGGGCGCCGTGCAAGCTTCGTTTCCGCAGGATGACCTGCTTCGCCATCTTTCCATTGAGTCATACATGGCCCTGACGCTTCCTTCGCCGACCGGTGAGCCCATCGGTTGGATTGCCCTGCTGGCCAGGACACCGTTGAAGGACGGCAGGAAGGCGGAGTCGCTGCTGCGCATGGCTGCCGGTCGCGCCGGTAGCGAGTTGGGGCGACATCTCGCCGAGCAGCAGCTCAGGAAGAGCGAGGAGCGGTTCCGGGCCGCGTATCGGAATGCGACGGTCGGGATGTCGATCGCCGATTTGAGCGGCCGTATTGAGGAAGTCAATCAACGCCTCTGTACGATCCTTGGTTACTCGGAAGAGGAGCTGTTGGCCCGCACGTTTCAATCGCTCACGCATCCTGATGACCTGGGGGAGAATCTTGAACGAATCAAGAGACTGGTGGAAGGGACCGCCGAGGGCGAAATGTTCGAGAAGCGCTATATCAGAAAAGACGGAGAAATCGTCTGGGCGCAAGTGGGACTCTCGGTCATTCGGGACGCGGCGGGTCGCGTGCGGCATACCTTGGCGATGGTGCAGGACATTACGGAACGCAAGCGGATCAAAGAAGCGTTGTACCTCGTCAAATACACGATCGAACACGCCACGGAGGCGATTTACTGGGTAGGGGCCGGTGCGGAGCTGCTGGATGTGAACGATGCCGCCTGCGACATGCTGGGCTATACAAAAGATGAGTTCCGCCGCATGACGGTTCACGACATCAATCCCGAATTCCAAGCCGACCGATGGCCGTCGTTTTGGACGGACATGCGACGCCGTGGCAGAGATTCCTTCGAGAGTGTACACAGGGCCAAGGACGGCCGGCTCATTCCGATCGAAGTGAGCGTGATGTTCATTCAGTACAACCAGGTGGAATGTCATTGCGCGTTCGTGCGGGATATCACTGAGCGGAAACAGGCGGAACAGGCCCTGGCGCATACGCAGGAGAAACTCCGGCAGGCGCTTCGGGCGTCCAGCACGGGACTCTGGGATTGGAATACGGAAACCAATGAGGTGTTTTACTCGGAGGAATGGGCACAGCAGCTCGGGTACACAAGCCAGGAAATCGCCGGCCGGTTCGAGGAATGGCAATCGCGGCTGCACCCCGACGACCACGACCGGGCTCTGGCCTATGCCCAGAACTATCTCAACCATTCAACGGGGCTCTATGAGCAGGAGTTTCGCATGCGCCGGAAGGACGGGTCCTACTGCTGGATTTCCGCGCGGGCCTCGTTTGTCGAGGAACCGGACGGGAGAAAGGTCCGGCTCCTCGGGTCGCATACCGATATCACCGAACGCAAGGCGGCCGAGACGGCCTTTCGCGCGAGTGAGGAGCGTTTCCACATTACCATCGAAGCAATCAATGAGGGGATGTGGGATTGGAACATGCTGACGGATGCCGTGTATTTCAGTCCGCAGTGGATCAGGCTTCTGGGGTATCTGCCGGATGAGGTCCCCAGATCGACGGCGTTCTTTTATTCGATTCTGCATCCGGACGATGTCCATCGCATGACGGAAGTGATGCAGGCGCATCTGGACGGCCGCACGCCCGTGAAGGAACTCGAAGTGCGGCTCCGCCAGAAGTCCGGCGAATACCGGTGGTATCTTGATCGCGGCAAAGTCGTGGCCCGGGATGAGCAGGGACGTCCGTTGCGCATGGTCGGAACCATTACCGATATCACTGAGCGCAAGGAGGTGGAGCGCGAACGGGCGGAAGCATTGGCCAATTTGCAGACCATCATGGAAACGGTGCCCGATGTGATTTTTGTATTGGATTTGGAAGGGCGTCTGAGCAAGTGGAATCTTCGATTGGAAACGGTCACCGGCTATACGTGCGACGAGCTGTTGGGCAAGCCGGCCTTCGAGATGGTGCCCGCCACGGAAGCTGAGCAGACCAGTGCGGCTATCCGGCGGGCGTTTGAGGCAGGATATGCGGAATTGGAAGGCCACCTCCTGACAAAAGACGGGCGTGCCCTGCGCTACCATTGGAACGGAGCGCCCTTCGCGGACTTGCAGGGTCGGGTCGTCGGAATTACCGGGGTGGGCCGTGATATTACCGAACGACAGCAGACCGAGGCCCTACTCCGGTCCAGTGAGGAGCGGTTTCGCCTCGTGGCGCAGGCCACCAACGACATCTTGTGGGATTGGGACCTGCTGACGGGCGATCATTGGAGGAGTCCCAATGCCTGCGAGAAATTCGGGTACGATCCTCACAAGGAACCGAACATCGACGCATGGAGCGGCCGCTTGCATCCGGAAGACAGGGAGCGGGTGCTCGACCTGGTCGGCCACGCCATTCACACGGAGATCAGCACCCTCTCCGCCGAATACCGCTTTCAACTGGCCGACGGCACCTATGGGTACTTTCTGGATCGCGCCCATATTGTACGGGACGAGGCCGGGGTGGCCGTACGAATGATCGGGGCCATGATCGACGTCACGGGACCACGGCGGGCCTATGCGTCTCTGGAGGAGGCCTATCGACGGTTTCAGGCCATGTCGCAGGAACTGCACATGGTGGAGTCCAACGAACGTCGCCGGCTGTCGCGCGAACTCCACGACGAAGTCGGCCAATTGCTGACCTCGTTGAAGTTCGATTTGACGTCGGTGAAGCGAAGCGTCGCGGGACGATCTACGGGCGTGGGAGTACGCGGGCAGGAACGTCTCGCTCGTGCGTTGGACACGACGGACCAGTTATTTACGCGTCTGCGTCGTATTGTCCGAGCCCTCCGCCCGCCGGTCTTGGAGGAACTAGGACTGAAGGCAGGCCTGGAGGCTCTGATCGCAGACGTGCACGCCAGGACTCGTCTGCGCTGTACCCTGGTGTTCGAGCAGACACCACGCCGTGGCGCGCGTCAGCCCACGTTGGAGACGGCGTTCTATCGGAGCGTTCAGGAACTGCTGACGAATGTCATCCGCCATGCGCAGGCCACGACCGTGTCCATTCTGGTTCAGCAGAGTCGGCGGGAATGGCGATTGACGGTTACGGACGATGGCGTCGGATTCGATGTCGCGAGCCTCTCCCCCGTGGGTGGCTTCGGATTGCGGGGAATACGGGAACGGGTGGAGATCCTCGCCGGTCATGTGGAGATCAGATCCGGAGCCGATTCCGGCACGACGATCCAGGTGCGTATTCCTGTCGGCTCCACGGCCGACGGGTCTGCTGCAGCGGGTGTGCCGGCAGCCTCGGCATCGCGACGGAGGAAATCGGTGCATGAATAAGTGTCGCTGTCTGCTCGCAGACGATCATCCGATCGTACGAAGGGGCGTCCGTGAACTGTTGGAGGAGGAGCAACTCTCCTCCGAGATCTGCGAAGTCCGTTCCGGGGAGGAGGCCTTGGCGGCCGTTCGGCGTCAGCCCTGGGATCTCATGATTCTGGACATTGCTCTTCCCGACAAGCACGGGTTGGAGGTGTTGAAGGAAACCAAACTCCTGCAACCGCGGCTCCCGGTGCTCATGCTGAGTCTCTATCCGGAAAAAGAGTTTGCGATGCGGGCGATTAAAGCGGGCGCATCGGGGTATTTGACGAAGCAGAGCGCGCCCTCCGAATTACTGGCGGCGGTGCTGCGGGTGTTGCAGGGCGGGCGGTACATCACCGCGGCGTTGGCAGAACAGATGGCGAGTGCGCTCGAAACCGGCGCCGACGATTCCTTGCATGCCAGACTATCGGATCGCGAACTACAAGTGCTGCGATTGCTGGGACAGGGGAAATCGGTGTCGACGATCGCCGAAGAACTTCGCCTCAGCGTGAAAACCATCAGTACCTATCGGGCGAGGATTCTCGAAAAACTGTCCTGTGAGAGCACGGGTGAGTTGATCCGCTACGCGATCGAAGCGCGGCTCATCGACTAGGTGTCTCTCCGTACTCCTTCCTGGTGTATCTTTCCGTCTCATCACTGTCAGCCGAATGCTGACAGGGAAATCAACCTTCTGCCGATGTTCCTACGTACCCCTCTGCGTCGAGACTAGACGGCCGTCAGTCGATTCGTGATTGGCGACCAAGGGAGGTCCATGGACACTCAGCACGTGTATCGTATTGTGTTGATTGATGACAGTCGGATGGCGCGCCTGGGATTGCGGGAACAGCTGAATCGGACGGCCGAGTTCCGTCTTGTCGGCGAGGCGACCTCGATGGCGGAAGGGCTTGAACTGGTCGGGAGGCTGACGCCCGACCTGGTGTTGTTGGACATCAGTTTGCCGGACGGCTCCGGCGTGCAAGCCTGCCGCCGGCTGGTGGCGGGCTTGCCGGATCTGCCGGTGATCATCCTCAGCGTGTACGACGACCAGGCCGTGATCCGCGAGGCGATCGCGGCGGGCGCTCACGGGTACGTATTGAAGGACACGCCGGTGGCCATGTGGCGGGATGTCATGCGGAGGGTGGCCGGCGGCGGTGCCGACCTGGGGCCGCAGTTGATCGGCCAGGTCTTGATGGAAGTCCGGGAGATGGCCAATGGGCTGTCCACGGCCTGCATGGCCGACCTGTCTGCGCAAGAGCGGCGCCTCTTCCCGTTGGTGGCGGAGGGGAGGACGAATAGGGAGATCGCGGCGGCCCTGTCGCTCTCGGAGAAAACAGTGAAGAACTACCTCTCCAACATGTATTCCAAGTTGGGGATTACACGTCGTTCGCAGGTCGCAACCCTCTACGCTAGGACCTTGCCGAGCGTGGGGCTTTCTGCCGAGGATTGTGCCTGACGCCGACGCGAGGTGCCGGTGGCGTTGATTCTGGTTGCAGACGACGATGCCAAGCTGTGTCGCTGGCTGCGGACTGTGCTTGAGATGGAAGGGTATCGGGTCATCGAGGCGACGGAGGGGCGGCAGGCACGAGGGACCATTCAGCCTGGGGCTCCCGATCTCGTGTTGCTCGACGTCCATCTGCCGGTTCACGATGGCGTCGACACCATTCTTCGACTCCAGAGCCGGCAGGGACCGGTCAAAGTCTTAGCCATCTCGGGCCAGGCGGTGCAGGGCTACGATATTCTCAAGATTGTCGCAATCTTCGGTGCCCATGGCACACTGGAGCAACCCTTCAGTGTGGATCGATTGCTGCTCGGGGTTCGGGCGTTCTCGGGCCGCCGCAACCTCATGCCTCGTGAGCCTGTCCTCACTCCATCACAGCGCTGACAGGCCCTGCCCTCTGGTGACGCAGAGGCCGCAACCCGTCGCTTATCCTCCACCTGTCCGGTCTTCTTCTTGTTCGCTCAACATCCGGGTCATCTGGAAACGAGTCGGATCCGAGCGATCTCGCGTAAACCCCAGCTGCTCGTAGAACCGGAGCCAGCCGACATTGCGAATCGACGTGCCGGCCCAGGCAGGATTGTCCGGCCCTAAATCGACACACAGGTTGTGGCCCTGGTAGGCCGCAGTCAGCTCGGCGATCGCTTTTCCGAACAGGCGGTGGCCGAGTCCTAGTCCGCGGTAAGCCGGACGAACCCACCCGTAGAGGCCGAGCCGATGCCCTGTCACCGCCAGACGGGTGGCCGTGACAATCGCCAGAATCTCACCGGGGCCGACCGGGCCGGTCTGCGAGTCGATGCCCGGCAGACGCATTTGCCAGGCTGCGAGTTGCGGCGGCCTGTCCGTGACATGTTCCAGGGAAAGGGGGCGTTCGAGCACGCGCAGGAACGTCCGCGCATAATCCGGGACGGAGGCCCATTCAACCGAGAGGTCTCGAAAGAGCGATGTCAGGTCACTGGTCGGGCTGAGCGGTTCCAGGACTGCAACCTGATCGATCGAGAGATTGAAGTGCTGCTCCGCGAACCGGACGAATTGCTGACTGTACATCCCGCACAGGGTTGGCCAGAACAGGCGGAAGGTGGCCGAGGCCGTCCAGCGTCGGAATAGGTTCATCCATCCGCGGTTGAGCGCATGCCCGTGGAACTCCTCCAACTTCACAGCGAGATAGACCTGCTCCATCAACTGCATTTGCAGGTTGCACGTGTGCAACGCCGCACGGGGATTCGGCGTGAGGCTTCCCTGGTCCATTCCGAATACGGAGCAGAGCTCCGGATAGATCTCCAGATCGTAACGCAGCAATTCCGGGTCGTCCCGCAAGAGCCGTTCGAGATCTTTGAGGTCGTCCGTTTCGCCGAGAAAAGACTCCTGCATGCCCGGCGGGGTGGTCATCCAGTGTAAGCGCAGGGCATGACAGAGCTGAGAAAACTCCTGTTCGCTCCGTTGGAGGGCAGGACGCAACACCTGTTGAGCGACATGCTCACCCAGGCGGCGATAGGATTCAAATTGTGCTTCGTCGAAGAACTGATCGGAGGTCGATTCATGGGGGAAGGCCGGATGGCGCGCTGCATAGTCCTGCACATCCGTGGGCTCGCTGCCGGTCAGCGACGGCTTGAGGTAGACCAGCGTGCCGGCGGTGGCATTGTCGTCGACCTTGTCGTACCGGATTGTGCCGATGGCATGGTGGCGGGCGCTGGTAGCGGCGTCGGGCGCGCGCGTGATCTGGTCGAGATTGATCTCGATATCGATCCCCAGGTCGATGCGGATCTTGCGGATGGCGTTCCCGAAGTCCTCAAAGGCGAGGCGGGGGTCGCAGCCGGCATCCACGACGAGGATGCAGTGACAGCGGCGCCGTACCATTTCGTAGAGCCCAAGATTTTCGAAGTGCCCGCCGTCCGACAGATAGACGTATGGATGGCAGGAATCCGTGAGCCCGAACGCTTCCGCCAGAAGCGGCCGGATCGACAGGGTCGGGGAGGCTTGCCGATACGTGTCTGTGCCGGCCGGTCCGGGATTGCCCAACCACCACCCCAGACGAATATTGAAGAGGGCCAGGAGGAACGTCACCGGCGAGGACGAATGATAGCCCATGTTGGGGCTGGCGGCGGCCCCCGAAATCGCCAGGGCGGTGCCGAGCGACAGGGGCTGGCCGATGTACCGGTTGGCGCCGTATTCGTCGGACCGCCGATAGCCGAGATTCCAGCTGCCGCTGTGCAGGGGACTGATCGTGAAGGATTGGGCCTTGCGTTGTTGCCACGCGAGGTTGTCGCCTTTGACGAGGTTGAGGGCGATGTTGACCAGATGCAGCGGCCCTGGGCGTTGCTGGTGCAGTCGGTGGATGAAGAGACCGGCAAACCAGGTGGTCGCGTCTCGTCCCGCGGCGGTGTCCGGCAATTGCAGAGCGGTGAGTCTGGCAAGGCAGGCCGGGCCTGGCCGGAGTTGCTGCGCAGCGTCACTCAGGCGTCTGCGAACCGGCGTCGGCTTCAGGTCCTGCGGGAGGTGTGTGCGCAGAGTCTGCTGGTGCTCCGGCGTCGGGTTCGGCAGGCGAAGGTAATTGGCCAAGGCCGGGATGGTCGGTTGTCGTGTCTCCTCTGCATGGAACCACCGGGCGATGCGGACATCGTCGAAACGCATGTCGCTCATGGCCGGATTGTCGAGATTGTCGAAGCCGGTAAAGGGATTGAAGGTCCGGTCGCGTTCGGCCTGCACGCGGGACGCGCCGAGGTAGGCGCGAATCAGGCGGTTACGATACATCGCATGGAGGGAGAACCGGTTGATGTTGATGAAGCTGGACATCAGCAGGCCGAGGATCAGGACGGTGAGCGTGAAGCGGACCAGCAGCCACGCCGGCGTGTGGTGGAGGACTTGATCGTGGCCCCACGGATCCGCGCGGATTCCAAGTCCGGTCTCCAACGGTGCAGCGAGATCGCTCAGATGCTTGTCGTATTGGTGCGCGAGAACGTCCAATTGCCAGCTGGTACCCAGGGCCAGGGCGATGAGCACGCCGATCATGAAGAAGGGGGCCGCTGTGCGTACCGCCAGGTCGGTGAGCGCGGTGGTCGTCGATCGTTCCTCCTGTTGCTGCGCGGTGGTTCGCGAGCTGAATCCAAGGAGCAAGGTGAGGAGGCCGGACAATCCGCCGACCGACGCGGCGACTTGTGGAGTCATCCAATGGATCAGACCAGGGCCGAAGATGACGATGGCGCACAGCCCGATCCACATGATCATCGCGATCAGCATCCAGGAGCCTGTGCGGCCCCACCACTCACGATCTTGCTCTTCCGTGAACCGGCTGGCGAGGCCGATGAAGATGGTGGCGGTCAGCAGGAACAGGGCCAGGACTCCGGGCACCGCGAAGCAGGCGAACCATTCGGCAAATCGCGCGACGACGACGTGATCCGGCAGTTCGGCCAGGGCTCCGCGCAGAAACAAGCCGCCAAGGGCGCCGGTGGCGGCTACGGCGAAGGTTTCCGAGAGCAGCCAGTGTGTCAGGGTCTTGAATCGTGCGAGCGCAACGGCGGAAAAGAGCCAACTGCCCGTGTGGAGCAAGGCGCCGCCGATGACAGCCTGCTGGACGCTGATCTGGTCGAGGGTGCCGCCGTCGTTGCGAAACCAGGCCCAGGCGGTGGTCAGGCAGCCGAGCGAGAGGATCAAGGGCGCCAGGCACGCGCGCAGAAACCACGCCTGCGTCTCGAGCCTATGCCACCAGCGGTCACGACGATACTCGCCGAGAGTGGGGCGGCAGAGGTGGAGATAGATCAGGGCCATGACCGCGAGACCGAGTCCGGCGACCAACAGTGCCGGAGTGGCCCAGCCCGGGAGCGGCGACTCCTTGGTGTTGAGTTGGGTCCAGGCGATGATCCAGCGTGGTCCGAGCAGTGGGATCGCCAGGAGGGGCAGTAGGACCATCCAGTTCAAGCCCAGGTTGCGTAGGTAGATGCCCAGCAGGGTCCAGGAGTCTGCAGAGAAAAACCCAAGACGGGGGCTGAGATAGTTGCTGTAGTTGCGAAGCCAGCGGACCGGAGGCGAGGCTTCGTCCGCGCCGGTGTTCGATGCTGTGCTCAGATCGTCTACGACTCCGTCCAAGCGGCGAGGGTGGCGATGGATCCAGGCCGTCAACCAACTGCCGACGTAACCGCCGCCGGAGACGGTGGACAGGTAGTCGAATTTGTCTAAGAGTCGCAACTTGGCCAGCGACTGTAGGACTCCCAGCCCAAAGGTCGCACTCCGTATTCCACCACCGGAGAGGCACAGACCGGCCTGTTTCGGGTGGCGCCCGTGGATGTACCGTCGGAGTTCCTCAATCAACTGCTTGTCCAGCCTGCCGTCCTGATTCTTGCCCGCCAGCACCTTCACGGGATGGTCGTCGGGGAAGGGGCCATCCAGGAGTTCGGCTTCCTCCAACAGAATCTTTGCGAGCGAGAGGGGAGAATCATGCAATGGAGGCGATGTGCTCATAGGGACTCCAGGATACTCGACAGACTGGTCCGATGGTGGACTGCACGAGAACGGTTTCGAGTAAGCGATCGTACGGAAAGAAAAGGCAAGGCACATGCCCTGAGGTTCAAGGCCTGTCGGAGTCGCCGAGGTCACGAGGGAGGCGCGGTTTCCGAATGATTCGGTGTGGGGTTACGAGCGAATGCGTAGTGAGATATGGGAGGGCACTTATCGGATGTGATACAGCGCGTATCTCAATCGATACGCGGTACAGGCTACACGCCTGGACGGGAGGTCTGGAGGCGTGAGGACGACGCCGTCGCGCCGCCGGGACCAGCCCTAGTTGAGAGACGCGTCTCGCCGGCTGCGGAAGGGTCAGTGTTTCCGGTCCCGCTGCATCAGCTTGTCGGTGTAGGCCAGGAAGATCGCCGAACCCAGGAACGTCATGTGAATAAAGATTTTCCACTTGATGTGTTCGGGATTCTCGTTGGTCACGTCCACAAAGGCCTTTAACAGATGAATGCTGGAGATGCCGACGAGCGAAGCGGCCAGTTTGATCTTGATGGTGCCTGGATCCACATGGGTGAGCCACTCCGGGCGATCGGGGTGGGTTTCCAGATCCAGTTTGCTGACGAAGGTCGCGTAGCCGCCGATGATGACCATGGTCAACAGGTTGGCGACCATGGTGACATCGATCAGCGACAGCACACCCAGCATAAACAGCGTTTCGGTTTCTTCGCGGAAATGGACGATCATGTGCCAGAGTTCCGTCAGGAACTTCGCGGCATAGAGCAGTTCGGCGACGATGAGTCCGCCATAGAGCGGAGCCTGAATCCAGCGGCTGCCGAAGATCAGGATTTCGAAGAGCTGCTCGACACGATGGCCAGCTGTCGACGGTGGGGACGGGGAATGGGATGCAGACGGATGACTCACGCCGGTATGGACCCTCCTTGTTGAGGGCGTATCCTAGTGGGCGCGTGGGGTTCTGTCAATCGTGAGGTCGCGAGGCGTGATGCCCTGGCCGACTAACCCCCCGCGGGCGCGTTGTCCGCGACAGAGGGTTTGAGGTCTTCCGGTCTCACATCGGGCAGCCAGTGTGCAACCTTCGCCTGGAGGTCGGCGGCGATGATCGGTTTGCTGATGAAGTCGTCCATACCGGCCTTCAGGCAGGCTTCGCGGTCGCCGGCCATGGCATTGGCGGTCATGGCAATGATGGGAAGATGTGTACCTGGCTGTTCCTGCGAACGTATGAGCCTGGTGGTTTCGAATCCGTCGAGTTCCGGCATCTGGCAGTCCATGAACACCAACGGGTACGGGTGCCGGCAGATGGCGGCTAATGCCTCCATTCCGGTTCCCGCGAGGTCCACGCGACAGCCCAGCTTCTCGAGCATCTTCACCGCCACGCGTTGATTGATGGGGTTGTCATCCACGACCAGCACACGCTGGACCGTATGGGCCTTGACCTCGGTCAGGGTGTGCCGCGTGATCAATTGAGCCTTCTCCTCCTCGCGGCCTTCCCGACCAAGTGTCAGGCGAATACAATCGGCCAGATGGCGCTCACGAATCGGTTTGGTCAGGTACGCGGCGGCGCCCACTTCTTTCGCGAGCATGCTGTCGCCGCGTTGGCCCGAGGCCGTGAGCAGAATGACGTGGGTTTTCGCGATGGCAGGATCTTCCTTGATGAGCCGACAGAGTTCCAGTCCGCTCATCTCCGGCATGTGCACATCGACGATGGCGATGTCGAAGGGGGTGCCTTCCTG
>Ga0268299_1001634_pt1 | contig 35960 bp, 29 predicted proteins | sample NOBtaG_FD_193484 | JGI IMG/M metagenome (GOLD analysis project Ga0268299, IMG submission 193484) | Activated sludge microbial communities from bioreactor in Nijmegen, Gelderland, Netherland - NOB reactor | ecosystem: Engineered > Bioreactor > Aerobic > Activated sludge | place: Netherlands... | reverse complement strand
GGTCGAATACCTGGTGCAGGCGGTCGGCGACCAGGACGTGCGCATCCGCGCCAAGGCCATCGACATGCTCGGCCACATGCGCGCCACCGACGCCACGCCGGTGCTGATCCAGTACCTGTTCCTGCGCACCACCGATCCGCAGATGAAGTCGCTGATCCTGGCCGCGCTCGGCAAGATCGGCGACGAGCGGGCCTCCAAGCCGATCATCGAGTTCCTGCAGCGCGACCTCGACCAGCAGACGCGCGGCACCGCGATCTTCGCCCTCGGCGAGATCGGCGCCTCCGACTCCGAGGAGGTGCTGAGCCAGGTGGTGCAGAGCAACGAGAACCGCAACCTGCGCCGCCTCGCCAACGAGGCGCTCGCCAAGGTGAAGAACCGCAAGCAGGTCGACTCGACCGAGGCCCAGCAACCGCTCGACACCTTCCTGCGCAAGGACGAGCCGCCGCCGCAGCAGTAGCTCGCCACGACCCACACCACGCCCCTGTGGTGGAACGGCAGACACGGCAGACTCAAAATCTGCTCCGGGCAACCGGGTGGGGGTTCAAGTCCCTCCAGGGGCATTGATGTGAAAGCAGCGCCATCGGCGCAGCACGCCGGGCTCAGCGCGAGAATCGGTCGGTAAGCGCTGCGTCAGCGCCAGGCGGGGTTCCATTGCCCGATCTCGGGTTCTACCAGCACGCGGGCGCTGAGGAGGCACTCGCGCTTCCCCGCCGGCGCCGAGGCGGGTAGGTTCGACGCCATGCAGGCGGAGGAACGGTGGGTGCGGACCTACGACGATCCCGACGGACGCGGGCCGCTGCACCGCAGACGACGCACCGCGATCGACCCCGTCAGCGACCTCCGTCCCGTCTTCCACCGGTCCAATCGCCGGTCTTGTCGAGGAACGGGGACAGTTCCTCCGGGCCCCATCGCAATGGCAAGACGCCGTCGACCCATTGCCAGCCTGTGATTTCGAACCGGAGCAGGCGCTGAGCCCCCTCGAAGGCGCTGACCTGAGGCCCGTCCCAGATCACGACTCCGCGCCCGGCCACATGCAGGAGCCCTCCCGACGAAAAATCGATGAACACCAGCCCGCACCTCGGGTTCAACTGCAGGTTGCCGAACGTATTGAAGAGAAAGTTTCCGACGAAGTCTGGAATGGTCAGTCGCGAGCCATCGGCATCGACCCGAATGAATCCGCGCTTCCCGCCTCGGTGGGACACATCGACTCCCTCGTAAGGGGCGGCGTTTTCCTCTGAGCTCGGGTGGGCCGAGGCGATATAGAACGTGTCGGCCTGGCGGATGCGCTCCTGCTGCTCGACGTCGAGCGTGGTGCCCCGTCGAATCTGCGCTTCGCCCAGGGATACTTCGACGTACGGGCAGTTGCCGAAGCTCTGGGACACGGCGACCTGCAGTCCGGACCCGGAAGCCTCCTGAATGACGCCGTTCATGCGATTGCGACGACGCGTATGAGGCTCGATGCCGAGCAGCCCGACCGATGCGCCGGGCACCAGTGCGCCAGCAAGCGGGTCCGTCGCGTTCGGGTGCGCGTCGATGACCAGAGTCCTCGGATCCGGCGACTGAATGAAGCCGGCCGGGCCGGCCAGAACCGTGGCCCAAGGCTGTCGGGTCGAATCCAAGGCTCCGATCAGGATGAACGGCAGTTGGGCGAAGAAGGTGCGGTGCTGGTCAGGCATGTAGTCTCGCACCAGACGCCTGCCCAGATCCTCGATCTGCTCTCGAACGCCCAAGCGATCCTGGATCGCGGCCTCTCCCGGGTGGAAAACCTCGCTGCTCAAGCGATCATCGATATCCATCGTGTTCCTCCTGACTGCTGGCTGCGCCTGCGTCAGAGCTCTCCCAGATAGTCCGCCTTGCCAATCTCCACGCCGTTGTGGCGCAGCATGGTGTAGGTCGTGGTGGTGTGGAAAAGGATGTTCGGCAAGACGAAGCGTTGCACGTAGTCGATCCCCTTGAGGGTGATTTCCTCGCGCGCCGTCTTGAAGGTGATCGATCTGTCCTCGGTGCCATCGATCTGCGCAGGCTGAGCTGCGGACAGGAAGGCCAAGGTCGTCTCAACCCGGCCGGCGAGCTCCGCAAACGTCGCTTCGTCGTCCGAGAACTTGGGGGGCTCGGCACCGGACAAGCGCCAGACGCAAAGCCGGGACACGTCGGTGGCGATTCGAATCTGCGATGCGAACGGCAGCATGTCCGGAAAAAGCCGAAAGCCGATGAAGGCGGAGGGATCGATCTTGCGCGCCTCGCAATGTGCGGCAGCCTTGCCAAGCAGATGCCGCAAGGTGGTGAGCGCCCGAATCGCCGGCGGAATCGTGAGTTGATACATACCGAGGGACATCGTGACCTCCAGTTGATTTGAGTTTTACGAAACCTCGCTCCTGCAGTGCGATGCGGACCATTTACGCCGCTGCGAGTCGCGGCGGAATTCGGTCATCGCGCAATCCGGGTTTGCGTTCACGCAACGTCGGGGACCAGCGGAGGGTCTCGACACGCGCGCCGTAGGTGACCGCCCGGAGCGATGCCGTTATCATCCAGCGATCCATCGTCTCGAGGAGCATGTGCATGAGGAAGTCAAAGACAGAGACTGCGGAGACGCGCAGACGCATCGTCGATCTCGCCGCGCAGACGTTCCGCAGCAACGGCATTGCGGCCACGGGCGTCGCCGAGATCATGGCCGCCGCCGGTCTGACTCACGGCGGCTTCTACCGTCACTTCGACTCGAAGGATCAGCTCGTCGCCGAGGCCTGCTCGTCCGGGCTGGACGACATGGTCAGGTCGTACCGCAGCGCTTCGGAAGGCGGCCGTGAGCGGTTCGTCAAGCACCTCCAGTCCTGCCTCACGCCCGCCTATCGGGATGATCGGAGCGGCGGTTGTCCGCTGGTGGCGATGGGCAGCGAGTTGGTGAGAGCGGACGCGGCGACGCGGCGCGGGGCCTCGAACGGCTTCCAGGAACTGATCGACGAGATCGCGCAATGGCTGCCGGCGAAATCCAGGCGCGAGGCGCGCGACCAAGCCATCGCGGTCCTGACGGGAATGATCGGCGTGGTGACCATGTCGCGGGTGGTGGACGATGCGCGCCTTTCGGCCCGCATTCTCCGCGCCGGCAAGGACGAAATCGGGCGCCGCTTCGGAACGAACGCGCCACGGCGTCGAGGCAGCGTTCGTCGCCGGCGGCGCGGCTGACTCGACCCAGTGGCGGAATCGCCGATGACCGCGGGCGGCGTGTTAGATGATCGGTTTACTCTAAACGCCCGTTCTGCTACCGCCTTTGACGTGGACGGTCGTATCGCACTCGGTGATCGAGTCGCATGAATTGGGACGATCTCCGCTTCGTGCTCGCGCTGTCGCGCGCTCGGGGGCTGCATTCGGCCGCCCGTGCGCTCGGCGTCAACGCGTCCAGCGTCTATCGTCGGCTGGAGGCACTGGAGAGCAGCATGGGGGTGAGGCTCTTCGAGCGGCTGCGGACCGGCTATCGGCTGACCGACGCGGGCGAGGAGCTGACGGCAGCAGCCTCACGCATGGAGCTGGAAGCTCTCGTCGTCGAGCGTCGCGTGCTCGGAGCGGACGTGCGTTTGCAGGGGAGCATGCGGCTCGCCACCAGCGAAGCCTTGATGATCCATGTCCTTGCGGATCACATCCAAGAGTTCCGCGCCCTGTACCCCGACGTCCATCTGGATGTAGCGCTGAGTAACCGACAGGTCGATCTCGCTCGCCGGGATGCCGACATCGTGATCCGTGCGACGAGCGCGCCGCCCGATCACCTCGTCGGCCGGAGCGTGGGTCATGTCAATGCAGCGGCCTATGCGTCGACCGCCTATCTCGACGCCAATGGTCGCGGTACGCTGCTGGCCGCGTACGAGTGGGTCGGCTACCACGGCGCGCTCGAGCAGCACCGGCAGGCGCGCTGGACATCGGAGAACATCCCGGACGAGCGGGTGAAGCTTCGCTTCGATTCGATCAGCGCCGTTCTCGCGGTGGTTGCTCGCGGCGTCGGCTGCGGTGCGCTCCCCTGCTTCATCGCAGACAGCCACCCCGGGTTGGAACGGCTTCCAGGCACGTACCAGGAAACCGACGTGCAGATGTGGGTGCTGACGCACCCGGATCTGAGGAACTCCGCCAGGATCAGTGCGGGGCTGAAGTTCTTCGGCTCGCGACTATCGGCCTACCGCTCGAAGCTCGCGGGGAACCGCGACGCACTCGCGGAGCTCGTCGCTCCGAGCTGACGTCGTGGTCTCGCCTGCCCATTGCGCTTGAAGCCCTCGTTGCCCAGAAGGGGGGCGGGTCTTGGCGCGAGAATCGGTCGGTAAGCGCTGCGTCAGCGCCAGGCGGGGTTCCATTGCCCGATCTCGGGTTCTCGCCTTCCCTTCCGGAAGATCGGTCGGCTCGTCGCTTCCCCGTCGGCGCCGAGGCGGGTAGGTTCGACGCCATGCAGGCGGAGGAACGGTGGGTGCGAACCTACGACGATCCCGACGGACGCGGGCCGCTGCACGCCTTTCGCCGCCGCAACCAGCACTGGCGCATTCCCTCGCTGGTGGAACCGATGCTGTCCCGCATCGGCGCCGAGCGCCTCGCGATCCTGGATCTGGGATGCGACGGCGGCTGGGAGTTCCTCAACCGCTTCGGAGCGGTCACCGGCCTCGATCGCCGCGCCTCGGCGCGGCAGCAGGCGACGCGGGCCTACGGCCGCGCCGTCGGCGGCGACGCGGTGCGGCTGCCGTTCCGCGACGCTTCCTTCGACGCCGTCTTCGCCGCCTGGCTCGCCGAACACCTCGACGAGGAGGAGTTCGTCACCCTGCTGCGCGAGGCCCAGCGCGTCCTCAAGGCGGGTGGACATCTGATCCTGGTCGCCGATCTGCACGCCTCCAAGTGGATCCTGCGCTGGGCGCGCCGCTTCGAGCGTCTCTACCGGCGCTGCCACGTCGAGGCGGTCGGGCACGTCGGCCTGCGCACCCTCGCCTTCACCCGCTTCCTCCTGCGCCGCGAGGGCTTCGCCGACGTCGAGACCGCCGCCATCAACAAGAGCAACCTGCTGCAGCCGGTGACGGCGTCCTGGATGTTCGACAACGATCTCGGCCGCCAGTCGCGCCTGGTGCACGCCTATGCGCGCGCCGCCACCTGGATCCGCGACCGCCAGGGATTCCATCGCGTCGTCTACGCCGCGCTGATGGAGTACCATCGCCTCGCGGACCGCCTGCTGCCGGACGAGTACGCCTTCACCGCCGTGCTGGACTTCGCCAAGCCGCGAACCGCGTCGCCGTTCCCGCCGCGAACCGCGCCGCCGCCCGTGCCGCTGCCCGCCGCGCCGCCGCCCGCCGTCGATCCCTGGAGCGGGCTCGAGGTCGACCCCGAGCACGCGCGCCGGCGCGCGGTCGTGGTGATGGTCGACAACGCGCCCCAGGCGTTCCCGCAGCGCGGCCTGGCGGAGGCGAGCGTCGTCATCCAGGCGCCCCTGGAGCGGGCGCACACCCGCCTGATGGCCGTCTTCTCGCGCCGCTTCCCGCTCGTCGGCCCGGTGCGCAGCGCGCGGCCGTACTTCATCGAGTGGGCGCAGGCGTTCGAACCGTTCTACATCTACTGCGGCGCCAGCCCCAAGGCGATGTCGGAGCTGGATCGGCCGAAGGGACTGATCGCCGTCGAACTGCGCTACCAACGCGACGCCGAGGGCATCGAGTTCGTCCGCAACCGCGCCGTCGCGCGCGTCGATCCGGCGCGCAAGGGGCCGCACCACATCCTGGCCGATACCGAGAGCATCTTCCGCGCGCCTAGCTCGCTCTTCCTCTCGGTGCCGGAGGAGCACCTGGGACTCGCGCGCCGCGATCCCGCCCAGTTCCTCGAGTACGAGCCGCGACTCGCCTTTCCCTTCCTGTCCGGCGACGAAGCCCCGCCGGGAGCCGGCTCGTCGCGCCGGATCGACGTCCGGCTGTGGCCCCGCTGCCGCTTCGCCGAGCGCTTCACCTGGGATGCGGCGCGCGGCGGCTTCCGGCGCCAGCCGCTGGCGCTCGGCCTGCCCATTCCCCACTCGCACGACCCCGAGATCCTCGTCCGCAACCTGGTGGTGATGTTCGCCGACGTCGAGGAGCTGGGGGCGAGCCTGCGCCGCCGCCGGCGGATCAAGACCTGTTCCGAAGGGCCGGCGCGCCTCTGGCGCGGTCCGCACGCCGAAGAGATCACCTGGCACAAGCTCGCGCCCGACCTCTACCTCGAATGGCGCGACGCGAACGGACGCGTACTCGCGCTCCGGCCCGGCCTGACCTGGGTCTGCGTGCTCGGCCCGGACGGCGAGGTGACGGAGCGAACCTGAGCGGGGCTCGAGTCCCGCCGGGGGCGTCGCTCAGACGAGCGTGCGCAGCAGTTCCACCGCTGGTGCGACGCGGATGCCGTCGGGGCTGAGGTAATCCTTGCTGCCGGCGGCGCTCACCTGCCAGGCGTCGCAGGCGGGGAAGCGGGCCTTGAGATACCGCAGCCCTCGGTCCACCGGTGCGTCGGACAGTTTCGCCTCGACCAGTTGCAACGGACGCCGACCCTCCACGACGACGAAGTCGACCTCGCGCCCGTCGGTGTCGCGGAAGTAGCGGAGCTCGATGTCCCGCCCGGCGGTGTCCTGTTGGAAGTGTACCCACTTCAGCAGATGGGCGGCGATCAGATTCTCAAAGCGCGCCGCTTCCTCGGGCACCACGCTCCAGTCGAAGTGGTAGTGCTTCTGCTCCTTCTTCACCGCGCGGATGCGCGGTGCTCCGAACGGCGCGAGGCGGAAGACGGCGTAGAGTCGCTCGAACACGTCGATCCAACCGGCCACGGTCTTGTGGCTGACCTGGAGATCCTCGCGCAACGCGTTGATCGACAAGGGCGAGCCGACCAACTCCGGCAGTCGCAACATCAGGCGCTCGAGCGTGCCGAGGTCCTGGACGCGCGTCAGGTCGGCGACGTCTTCACGCACCAGCCTCTGCCGGTACTCCCTCGACCAACGGCGCGCCTCGGTTTCGTCGCCACCGAGGAAGGGCTCGGGGAAGCCGCCGAGGCACAGCAGATCGCGCAGTTCGACGGAAGTCCGCAAGCCGAGCTCGGCGACCGAGAGCGGGTGCAGCCGAAGGAGGTGGTAGCGACCCTGGAGGGAGTCGCCGCCGCGACGGTACAGGTCGAGGCGCGCACTGCCGGTGACGAGGATGCGCTGCGCCGCACGCCTGCGGTCGTAGAGACCCTTCAGGAACACCCGCCAGGCGCGGTACTTGTGGATCTCGTCGAAGACCCACAACGAGCTGACCGGCAACTCGCCGCGCAGGATGCGATCGCGGTCGGCGCCGGCGTCCCAATTCAGGTACCCGCGCGCCGCGCCCGGCAGCCGCCGCGCCAGGGTCGTCTTGCCGACCTGACGCGGACCGGCCACGAACACCATCTTGCGGGTCAGGTCGCGTCGAATCTGCGCCTCCAGGTATCGCCGCGTGGTCGCCACGCCGGCAGTCTACGGGGATTGTGGATCAGGGTCAAAAATACTCACGGTGATTTTCGACCCTAGGTGAAAACCGCCGTGGCCAAGGAGTTCCGGGCGCGCGCGCCGGGCGGTCCTCCATCGCGAGTCCCGCCCTCCGCCAGGACGGCCGATCCGGAGCGGCGCTTCGCGCCGCACTCCAGACCGTGCTAGCGCGACGCGCATGGCGGAACCCGTTCGGATCATCGGCAGCTTCCTCTCTCCCTACGTGCGCAAGGTGCTGGTGTGCCTCGACGCGAAGGGGCTGGCGTACGAGATCGATCCGATCATCCCCTTCTTCGGCGACGAGCGCTTCTCGCAGCTCAGCCCGATCCGACGCATCCCGGTGTTCACCGACGACCGCGTCACGCTCTGCGACTCCTCGGTGATCTGCCAGTACCTGGAGGATCGCTACCCGGAGCCGGCGCTCTATCCCGCCGACATCGCCGCCCGTGCGCGGGCGCGCTGGCTCGAGGAGTTCGCCGACACCCGCATGGGCGAGGTGTTCATCTGGGGCCTCTTCAACCAGGTGGCGATCAACCCGTTCGTCTTCGGCCAGCCGACGGACCAGGCGGCGGTCGACCGCATCCTCGCCGTCGACGTACCCCACGTGCTCGACTACCTCGAGGGCGAGGTGCCGGCCGCCGGCTTCCTCTGCGGCGAGCTCTCGATCGCCGACATCGCGGTCGCCGCCTTCTTCCGCAACGCCGCCTTCGCGCGCTTCCGCGTCGATGCGCAGCGTTGGCCGCGGACCGCCGCCTTCGTCGACCGCGTCCTCGGCCTCGACGCCTTTCGCCGGCTCGCGCCGATCGAGGACCGCATGATTCGCACCCCGCCGGCGCAGCAACGCCGGGTGCTGGCCGAGATGGGCGTGGCGCTCACCGCCGACAGCTTCGCGACCGACACGCCCCGTCGCGGCCTGATGAAGATCTGATCGGCCGAAGCGGATGCGTCGCATGCTCGCGGGGGTCGCGCTGCTGGTGCTCTTCGCCCTCGCCGGCGCGGCGGCGGCGCAGCCGTTCAGCGACGTCACCGCCGCCGCCGGCATCGACCACCAGCACGGCTGGCGCGAGCCGCTGGTCTCGGAAGACGGCTCCTTCGACGAGCGTCGCCACTTCGCCGGCGGCGTCGCCGCCGGCGACATCGATGGCGACGGCTGGGTCGATCTCTACTTCGTGCGCGGCGACGTCGGCCCGCACCTGCTCTTCCGCAACCGCGGCGACGGCACCTTCGAGGAAGTCGGCGCGGCCGCCGGCGTGGCGCTCGTCGCCGTCGGACCCGGCCGCTTCCACGCCGGCTGCGGGCCGGCGTTCGCCGACGTCGACGGCGACGGCCGCCTCGACCTCTTCGTCGGCAACCTGCTGGGCGAACCGCCGGCGCTCTTCCGCAACCGCGGCGACGGCACCTTCGCCGACGTCACCGCCGCCTCCGGCCTGCTCGCGCTCACCCGCGCGACCTACTCCGCCGCCTTCGGCGATGTCGATGGCGACGGCGACCTCGACCTCGCGCTGGCGCACTGGAACTCGATCCTCGTCCCCGGCGAGTCGAGCGAGACCCTCTGGCGCAACGACGGCCGCGGCCGCTTCACCGACGTCAGCCGCGAGAGCGGCATCGCCGCCGCCCTGCTCGCCGGCTCCGAGCTCGCCTTCGACTTCACCTTCACCCCCAACTTCGCCGACCTCGACGACGACGGCGACCTCGATCTGCTGATCGCCGCCGACATCGGCTCGAGCCGCGTCTTCCGCAACCGCGGCGACGGCACCTTCGAGGACCGCACCGACCGCGCCGTGATCAGCGACGAGAACGGCATGGGCGCCGCCGTCGGCGACGTCGACGGCGACGGCGTGCTCGACTGGTTCGTCTCCAGCATCTGGGACCCCGACGGCTTCGCCGAGGGCGCCTGGGGCGTCAGCGGCAACCGCCTCTACCGCGGCCGCGGCGACGGCACCTTCGCAGACGTCACCACCACCGCCGGCGTGCGCGAGGGCTACTGGGGCTGGGCGGCGACCTTCGCCGACCTCGACAACGACGGCCACCTCGACCTCTTCCACGTCAACGGCTTCGGCCGCTCGCCCGACTACGAGCCCTCGGCGGCGTTCCACTCCGACCCGAGCCGCCTCTTCCTCGCGCGCGGCGACGGCACCTTCGCCGAGCGCGCCGCCGAGCTGGGCGTCGCCGGCGACGGCATGGGCCGCGGCGCGGTCGCCTTCGACTACGATCGCGACGGCGACCTCGACCTGCTCACCACCAGCAACGCCGGCCCGCCGCACCTCTTCCGCAACGACGCCCCGCCGCCGCACCACTTCCTCGCCGTGCGGCTCGAAGGCGGCGGCCCGAACTCCGCCGGCGTCGGCGCGCGCGTGCTGGTCGAGGCCGGCGGCCGCACCCAGATGCGCGAGCTCCGCGCCGGCAGCAACTACCTCTCGCAGGATCCGATCGAAGCGCACTTCGGCCTGGGCGAAGCCGCCACCGCCGAGCGCGTCGAGGTCCGCTGGCCCGACGGCGCCCGCACCGTGCGCGAGTCGGTCGCCGCCGGCCAGCTCCTCCGCCTCGGACCGCCGGCGGCCTGCGCCGCCGACTGCAACGGCGACGGCCGCGTCGCCGCCGCCGAGGTGCTGCGCGCCGTTCGCCTCGCCGCCGGCGCCGCCGCGCCCGCCTCCTGTCCCAGTCTCGATGCGACGCCGGGTGCCGGCGCCGTCGTGGCGCAGGTGTTCGGCTGCGGCGATCCATAGCGGTGGCGGTTCGGCGTTGATCCCCCCGCTCCTGCAGGACAGCGGAGCCGCGACCGTCAGGGAGCGGTTGGCGGCATGCCAGGGCGAGGCCAACCGCTCCCTGACGGTCGCGGCTCCGCTGTGGTGCCGGGATGACGCGCGCGAAATTTCTACTTGACGTGAGCCACCGAGCGCGGGCAAGAGTGAACGACTGTTCACTGCGCACTTCGGGGGGACCGGCGCAGGGCCGCGCGGCTTGGCGCGGATCGAAGAGGGGGGACATGCGACCGCGGCTCTGCGGCACGCTGAGGAGACTGCTCTGGGCCTGGACGACGCTGGTCGCCGTCGCCGCCCCCGCCTCGGCTCAGGTCGCCGGCGAGGTGGCCGAGATCGCTCTCGTCGCGCCGCAGCACGCGCTCAGCCTGGCCCCGACCCGCGGCACGCTGCGCTTCCTCAACGACCCGACCCTGATCGCGTTGAAGGATCCGCGCTGCGCCACCGGCGTGCGCTCGTCGCTGCGGGTGCGCACCAGCGCCCAGGACGTCGTCGACCTCGAGCTCGACTGCGCCAAATGGATCTTCACCGGCAGCGGCTACGTCTACAGCGACGTCGTCGCCGCCGGCGGCGTCGAGAAGATCCTGTGGAAGAGCGGCCAGCTCCGCGTCTGGCTCGGCGGCAACGGCTACCAGGCCGCCGCCGGCCCGCCGGTCTCCTGGGTCGAGGCGCGCTTCACCGTGCACCAGCGCAGTTGGTGCGCGCGCTTCGCCGCCCTGGGCGTCAACTCCCCGCCGTCGCTCGCCGGCTCCTCTTCCGGCCTGTGCGATCCGCTGCCGACCGCGACCATCACCCCGACGGCGACGCCGAGCGGGACGCCGACCCACACCTTCACCCCGGTGCCCGGCACGCCGACGCACACGCCGACGTCGACCGCGACCTTCACCCGCACCCTCACGCCCACCCGCACTCGCACGCCGACGCGCACGCACACGCCGACCGCGCCGCCGATCCCGACCGAGCCGCCCGACATCGTCCTGCAGGGACCGCTGCACGGCATCTTCCTCGATCCGGCGACGCAGACCTCGGTCGCGGTCGCCGGCGAGGTCCTGCTGCCCGATCCGATCGCCGACCCGATGGTCGTCACCGTCAACGGCACCGAGGTCGTCGTCCATCCGGTCACGCACACGTTCTCGACCGTCGTGCCGCTCGATCCGCAGGCGATCTTCAACCCGATCGTCGCCGAGCTGACCGTGCCCAATACCGGCTTCAAGGCGCGCGATCGCGTCGTCGTGATCGCCGGCTTCTCCGTCCCCGACGGCGCCCTCTCGCCCGAGAGCGCGGCGCTGGCGATCACCGACGCCGGCTTCAACGCCATCGAGCCAGCGCTGACGAGCCTGGTGAGCATCGACCCGGCCTCGCTGATCACCGTCGGCACCAGCCTCGGCACCTTCAGCGGCTTCGACGTCTCGATCGCCAACCCGCCGCCCAGCATCAGCGGCGTCGGCATCGACGTCGATTCCAAGGTGGGCTTCGTCGCCGGCGACATCACCATCGAGGATCTGACCGTGCACGCGCACCTCGAGGGCGCGATCGCCTGCGACGTCCGCTTGCAGGCGCCGCTGACGCACATGATCGGCGACTACGCGCTCGACCCGAGCTTCGCCGATCCGTCGCACGTCGACGTCAACCTGGTCGGCGACATCGCCGTCGCCTTCCCCAACGGCTTCAACCACGACTTCATCGGCGGCATCTGTAGCTGGCCGCTGATCGAGGACATCATCGACCTGATCATCGGCGACCTGGGCGACGAGGTCTCGGCCGGCTTCCAGGACTTCCTGAAGGACCCCGACGGCGGCGGACCGGAGGACAGTCCGATCGCGCAGGCGATCGAGGACGCGCTCGCCGACGTCAGCATCGCCGGCGACATCGGCTCGGCGCTCGCGCTGGCGGTCGATTCGCCGATGTTCCAGGTGGACGAGAACCACGACCGCATCGTGATCGGCAGCCACTTCTCCGCCACCGCGCTCGACCCGCCGGCGGGCGCGCCCAACTTCATCGCTTCGTACCACGTCAACGAAGCCTTCCCGCCGTTCCTGCCGCTCACCCCCGAGGGCGGCGAGCCGTACCACGTCGGCCTCTGCGTCTCGACCTCGGCCTTCAATCAGATCCTCAAGGCGCAGGCCGAGATGGGGATGCTGTCGCAGGTGCTGACCGAGATCGACCTCGACGGCCCCGAGGGCGCGCCGCCGCAAGGCCTGAGCGCCGGGCTGCTGTCGCTCTTCATTCCGGAGCTGGCGAACGTGCTCGATCCGGCGACGCCGATGAAGCTGGTGCTCGAGCCGACGATCGCGCCGGCGGTGAGCGGCGGCCCGGGCCCGAACGGCGAGCTCAACGAGCTGCTGCTGTCGCACCTCGGCATCGATCTGATCGCCTGCACCGGGCCGCTCGATCCGGCGCAGTGCGACCCGGGCGACACCGAGGTCTCCTACCTGCGCGGCGCGGTCGACGTGCGCGTCGGCTTCGACCTCGGCCAGGACCCCGAGACCAACCAGCTCGCGATCACGCTCACCGTGCCGAACCCCGAGGACATCGACATCTTCGTCCTCGACAATCCGCTGCGGGCAAACGAGCTCGCCATGCTGACGCTCTTCCCGCAGGTGTTCGCGCCGCTGCTGCCGACGTTGAGCGACACCCTCGGCAGCATCCCCATTCCGGAGTTCTTCGGCCTGCAGGTGCAGCCGGCCGAGGTCGCGCGCAACGGCGCCTTCATGTGCGTCTACATGAACTTCCAGGTGGCGCCATGAGTGGCAGGGGCGTCCGGCTGGTGGCCATCGCCTCTGCTTGCGCCGCGCTGGCGCTGCTGCTCGGCGCGGGCGACGTGGGCGCGGGACAGATCGACCTCACCCAGGGGCGAGCGCTGATGCGCCTCGGCGGCGAGCGGCTGGTGGCGCGCTTCACGCGCGAGCCCGGCATCACCAACTTCCCCGACCCGCGCTGCGAGGCGGGCGGGGCGACCTCGCTGCGGCTCCGCACCGACGCCTACGACAGCGGCGCCGTCGCGTTGCCGTGCGCGAACTGGACGCGCACCGGCAGCCGCAAGTACGAGTACCGCGACCGCGACGCGCTGGTGGCCGGCGTCGAGCGGATCCTGTGGACCCGCGGCGTCAAGCTGTCGATCGTCGTGCGCGGCGGTCTGGCCGCCGCCATCACCGGCCCGGTGAGCTTCTTCGAGATCCACCTCAGCTCGGGTCCGGTGCCGGTGCCCTCGAGGCCGACCCTCGAGGAGGATCTCTACTGCGCCCGCTTCGCGAGCTTCCGCAACAATGCCGCGTTCTCGATCAGCTCGTCGGGCCCCGGGCAGCCGTGCATCCTGCCGACACCCACGGTGACGCCGACGATCGCCATCCCGACGGCGACGCCGACGCTCACCTCGACGTTCACGCCCACCATCACCCCGGGCGGCCCGACGCTGACGCCGACGGCGACGGTGACGCGCACGCTCACGCCGACCCTGCGCCCGCCGACGAGCCACGTCATCCAGCTCGGCGCCGGCAGCCGCGTCCGCCTCGGCGCCTTCGTCACCCTCCCGGCGTTCCCGCTCACCGGCGAGTTCACGCTCGACTTCGCCTCGCCCGGCGCGAACGGCGTGACCGCGGTCTCGGTGCCGGCGGCGGGCGTGCAGTTCGACCCGATCCTCAATCCGATCGTCGGCATCAACGCGGTCTGCGTGCAGGCGGTGAGCGACGGCTCGGGGCTGGTCGACTGCGACGGCGGCAGCAGCGGCATCAATCAGGTGGTGTCGCAGGACCACCGCACCCAGGACGTCGACCCCGGCTGCGCCAGCGGCACGATCGACCCGCAGGCGGGCCATGGCGGCAGTTGCAACGGCGCGCCGCAGTCGGCCTTCTCCGGCGTCTTCGCGCCCGGCGACATGCGCCTCACCATGACGGTGCAGGTCGTGACCCTGACAACGGCGCAGTTCGGCCCCGACATGCTCCCGTGCACCAGCGACGATCAGCCCGGCACGCCGCCCAGCCCGGTGGTGATTCCGATGCAGACGGGAACGATCACCGCCACCGTGATCGATCTCAACAACAACGCCGGGATCAACACCTCGCTGCAGGGCGCCGGCAGTCCGTTCCCCTGCGCCGGCATCGACAGCGGGTCGTTCACGGGCGCCAAGCTGGTCGGCGGCTTCGTCGCGCTGCACGCCAATCCGCTGATCGGCGACCTGGCGACGGTGCTCGAGTTGGTGGCGCAGTGAGATCATCTCCCTTCCGGAGGATACGCGCATGTCGAAACGCGTGATGCAGGCGGCCCTGGCCGCTCTGGTCGTCGGATTCTTCAGCCTGCAGGCGCTCTCGCAGCCGCAGACCACGACCAAGCGGCTGTGCATCGAGGCCATGAACCTGAGCGCTCTGCGCGTCTCCAGTGCCCAGGGCAAGGAGGTCCGCATCTGCGTCCAGAACGGCGCGCGTGGCAACCTCGGTCCGCTGCCGCTCGGCGGGCAATTGGAGGCGTGCTTCGCCGCCGACACCGCCAACCGCGTCTTCCGCATGAAGGAGAAGGGGCTGGCGCTCGAGCAGGCGAAGTGTGCGCCCGGCCTGCTGCCGGACTACGGCGTCCCCACGCTCGCCGGCGCCTACGACATCGGCTCGAACAACTACTCGAGCGCGGCCAGCGACGCCGCCATCCAGGCCCAGATCGTCCTCACCCGCGACCTGCTCGGGTCGCCTGCCGACGGCGGGCTGGCCAACCAGACCACCCAGCCGGCGGCGGCGAACTGCCAGCGCCGTCTGCTCACCGCGGCGCAGGCCTGCGTCAAGCAGGTGCTGAAGGAGTTCAACCGGTGCAAGAAGACGGGCCTGCGCACCGGCGCCGTCACCAGCGCGGCCGGTTTGGCGACGCAGTGCCTGATGCAGCAGGGCGACCCTGCGCTGGGCCAGCCCGATCCGAACCAGGTCATCGGCCGTCGCTGTCAGGCGAAGTTCGCCGCGCTGTTGAGCGGCACCTGCTCGGGCGTGCCGCTCGCCACGGCACTCCCCGGGCTGTGTGGCGCGGCCGCCAACGTGCCCAACTGCATGCGCGCGCGCGTCAACTGCCGCGCCTGCCAGCAGTTGAACCACAATGACTCGCTCAGCCGTGACTGCGACCTCTTCGACGACGGCCTCGACAACGGAACCTGCCCCGACGGCCAGCCGGTGTGCGGCGACGGCGATGTCGACATCGGCCTCGAGCAGTGCGACGACGGCAACAACGTCGACGGCGACTGTTGCGATGCGCAGTGCCGTCACGAATCGGCCGGCTCCGCCTGCGGCAGCAGCGCGGCCGATTCCTGCACCAACGCCGACACCTGCGACGGCCTCGGCACCTGCCTGAGCAACGATGCGCCGCTGGGAACCCCGTGCGGCAGCGGCACCGACGACGAGTGCACCAACCCCGATACCTGCGACGGCGTGGGCGGCTGTCAGGACAACCACGAGGCCACCGGCGTCGCCTGCGGCGACCCGAGCGACGGCGACTGCACCGACCCCGACACCTGCGACGGCGGCGGCGCCTGCCTGGCGCACGACGCCGGCGCCGGCGCGAGCTGCGGCGATCCGTCCGACGGCGAGTGCACCGACCCCGACACCTGCGACGGCGTCGGCACCTGCAACTCGAACCATGCCGGCTCTGGCACCGGCTGCAGCGACGACGGCAATCCCTGCACCGCCGATGTCTGCGACGAGAGCGGCGCGTGCGTGCACGAGAACCTGCCGGACGGCAGCGCCTGCGGCGACCCGACCGACGACGACTGCACCAACCCCGACACCTGCGAGGCGGGGGTGTGCACGGTGAACCACGAGAGCGCCGGCGCTGGCTGCCAGAGCGACGGCATCGAGTGCACCGCCGACCTCTGCGACGGCAGCGGCGCGTGTACCCATTCGCTGCTGGCGGCGGGCTCGCCCTGCGGCAACCCGGCCGACACCACCTGCACCGACCCCGACACCTGCGACGCCGCCGGCGTCTGCCAGGGGAACGACGCCGGCGCCGGCACGGCCTGCGCGAGCGACGGCAACGAGTGCACCGACGATCTCTGCAACGGCAGCGGCACCTGCGCCCACCCGAACAAGGCGGCGGGTACGGCCTGCACCGACGACGGCAGCGAGTGCACCCACGACCAGTGCAACGGCGGCGGCAGTTGCATCCACCCGGCGAAGACCGCCGGCACGGCGTGCAGCTCCGACGGCAACCCCTGCACCGACGACCAGTGCAACGGCGCCGGAAGCTGCGCCCACCCGAACAACACCGCACCCTGCAGCGACGGCCTCTTCTGCAACGGCGCCGACACCTGCTCGGGCGGCAACTGCTCGGCGCACGCCGGCAACCCCTGCCCGGGCCCCGACGGCGACGGCAACTGCAACGAGTCGTGCAACGAGAGCACCGACTCGTGCACGGCCGCGGATCCGAACGGCTCCGCCTGCAACGACGGCCAGAGCTGCAACGGCGGCGACAGTTGCTCCGGCGGATCCTGCGTCGGCAGCGGCGTCTGCTGCGGCAGCCAGCTCTTCACCTTCACGGTGAACAGCAACTCCGGTGGCGTGTTCGACAGCGCCGAGTGGCCGGGCGGCACCGCGTCGCAGAACGGTCCGGCCGGCTGCAGCGTGACGATCAACCGACCGAACGCCAACATCGACCTGGTCTGCACGCTGGCGGCGCCGTTCAGCGTCAACAGCTTCGCCGGCTACTCCAACTGCTTCGGCACCGGCGGCGAGGACGGCGACGGCTGCCAGCCGAACGGCTGCCCGCCGGCGGGCATCGGCTCCTGTTGCTCCGGCCGGCCGTCGTGCTCGGCTGCGCTCAACGGCAGCGGCAGCGCCAAGTACTTCGTGCAGTGCGTCGATCCGTGAGACGGCGGCATCGATTCAGCCCCCGATCGGAGCCGCGACCGTCAGGGAGCGGTTGGCTGCGCGGTGACTCGGGGCCAACCGCTCCCTGACGGCCGCGGCTCCGCTGTTCTGCCGGATCGTGGGGCGGCTCAGGTGTGCACTGCCAGCAGGCGCCATTCGCCGGCGCCCTTGAGGTCGTGCGTCCCGCGCTCGCGGAACTGGATGCCGGAGCCGACGACGAGGTCGGCGACGGTGCCGGTGGCGAGGATCTCGCCCGGGCCGGCGAGCGCCGCGACGCGCGCGCCGATGTGGACGGCGATGCCGGAGAGGTCGCCGCCGCGCAACTCGCACTCGCCGCTGTGCAGCCCGGCGCGCAGCGTCAGGCCGAGCGCCCCAGCTTGCGGGACGATCGCCTGCGCGCAGCGCACGGCGCGGGCGGGGCCGTCGAAGGCGGCGAGCACGCCGTCGCCGGTGTTCTTCACCAGGGTACCGCGGCCGCGCTCGATCTCGCCCCGTACCAGGGCGTCGTGGGCGTCGAGCAGGGCGCGCCAGCGCCGGTCGCCGAGCGCCGCGGCACGGGCGGTGGAATCGACGATGTCGGTGAACAGCACCGTCTTCAGCACCCGGTCGATGGCCGCTGTGGCGCGCTGCCCGACGAGGAACTGCTCGATGACGTCGAGGATCGCGACGTCGGCGCCGGTGGCGCTCAGGTGCGTGCGGCCGGGGAACTCACGCAGCACGGCGCCGGGAATGTGATCGGCCAGGTAGCGGCCGTGCGCCAGCGGAACCAGTGGGTCCTCGCTGCGGTGGACGATCAGGGTCGGTGCGGAGATCGCCGGCAGGACGTGACGAACGTCGCTGAGCGCGCCGAAGCGCAGGCAGGTGATGGCGGTGGTGGGGCTGGCGGCGCTGCGCTCGTAGCGCCCCCACTGCCGGAGCAGCGCTGCGTCGTCGGGCGCGTCCTGCACCACCACGGCGCGAATGGTGCGGCCCGACCCCCAGTGGTTCTCGATGCGCTGGTAGGTGCGGTCGAGGACGTCGTCGGTCAGGCCGTGCGGATAGCCCGGCGCCGCGCTGATGCGGGCGAAGGTCGACCACAGCACCAGCGAGCTGACGCGCTCGGGGTGGGTGGCGGCGAACAGCAGCGACATCGGCCCGCCCTCGGAAAGCCCGATCAGCGCCGCGCGCTCGCTGCCGACCGCGTCCATCACCGCGCGCACGTCGTCCATGCGCTCCTCCAGCGTCGGCACCGCGGCGCCGCGGTCGGACAGTCCGACGCCGCGCTTGTCGAACAGGATCAGCCGGCCACACGTCGCCAGGTGGCGGAACATGGCGCTGAACGGCGGCGTCTCCCAGGCGAGATCGAGGTGCGAGACGAAGCCGACGATCAGCACCACGTCGAGCGGCCCGTCGCCGACCACCTGGTAGGCGATGCGGTGGTCGCCGCTCTTCGCGTATCGGGTCTCGGGTGTCACGCAGCAACCCTTAGCCCAGCCATCGAGCCCCGGCCAGGCGGAACGGGCGGGCTCAGCGGCGAGTGTATTCCTCGCTGCTGCTCTGCCAGACCACCATGCCGGTGGTCGGATCGAGCGCGGGTCGCATCACGATCACCCGCACTTCGTGCCAGTCCGGGCGGTGCGCGAGGACGGCGTCGGCGAACCGGCGCGCCGACGCCAGCCGTCCGAGCCAGCGGCGCCGCTCGAGGAACTCGCTGGCCGTGGCGCGCACCTCGGGAGGCGGCGCGCCGAGCTTCTCGAGCTCCTGACCGGCGTCGGCGCGGCCGTAGACCTCCATGCCCAGCTCGGCGAAGCGCGGCGCCGAGTACATGCCCCAGCCCGCCGCCTTCCACGGGCTCAGCCCGTAGCGCTCGACCAGCGCCATGTGCACCGCCGGCCAGACGGTGAAGAGCGTCAGCCCGGCGTAGACCAGCCATTCCTGCGGGCGTTGCGGCATCAGTAGAACACCACTTCCGGCAGAACGCCGAGACGCACCAGCAGCAGGAGCGCGAGCAGGAGCGCGACCGCCGGCACGAAGCGGCGGTGGAGGTCCGTGCGGGCGAACAGCAGCACCGCATTGGCGAACACCAGTCCGAAGAAGACCTCGCGCGCCGGGATCTCGATCGCCAGCAGGAAGAGCAGGGCGGCGACCAGCGCGACGGGGCGCGTCCGCTGCCAGGCCAGCAGCGGCGCGAGCGCGATCTCGGCGACGCAGACGCCGATCGAGACCAGGCGTGCGAGCGGCGTGGTGAGGAGGTAGGGTCCGTCGCCGACGCGACCCGTGAGTGCGGCGAGGCGCGCGACCTCGCCGGCGGGCAGCAGGAACCGAAGCAGGTCGCGGAACGACTCGTTCGCCAGCGAGTAGGCCAGGTACTGCCCCTGCCACCAGTAGCCGTGCACCAGCTTCTGTACGCCGCCGTAGAAGAAGACGACGCACACCATCCAGCGCACCGCGCGCAGGTAGAGGCGCGCGTCGGCCGCCCCCGCCGGCGGCGGCGCGAACGGATCGAGCAGCAGCGCCAGCAGGCAGAACGCCAGCTCCAGGTAGGCGTGGTTGCCGGTCGCCGGGAACTCCTGCCAGACCACCGCCGCCTGCGTCGCCGCGAGCAGGGCGAAGCCCGGCCGGCGGGCGGGTCGGCTGCCGGCCAGGACACAAGCCGCGGTCGCCGTCGCCAGCGCGCCGAGGTAGAAGCCGCCGAGGTCGTTCCACTTCGGCAGGGCGCGGGCCCAGTACTCGGTCGCGACCACCAGCAGGAAGACGAGCTCGAAGCGGCGCAGCCGGTCGGCCGCGGCGCTCGGGTCGGCGGGTGTCTCGAGGGCGGCCCGGTCAGGGGCAGCGGCGGCGGGGAGCGGGGGCGGAGTCGACATGCGCGCGCACCGGCCGGCTCCCTCTACTCGCTTCCTACTGCGGCGTCACGCCGGCTGGAGTGTCGATTCCGCTCGTCCCCGCTCGACCACTGTCGTAGAGGAGACGACACCATGAAGTACCTGTGCCTGGCCTACTACGACGAGAAGAAGTTCGAGGCGCTGACCGAGGCCGAGATGGCGGCGATCGCGCGCGATTGCGCCCCCCTGGACGAGGAGTTGCAGCGCAGCGGTCGCCTGCTCGAGGTCGGTTCGCTGGCCGCGACCAGGGACTCCGTCAGCCTGCGGCCGCGCGGCGGCAAGGTCACCGTCACCGACGGCCCGTACGCCGAGACCAAGGAGCAGCTCGGCAGCTACTTCCTGATCGAGGCGCGCGATCGCGACGAGGCGATCGCGGTGGCGTCGAAGCATCCGGCGGCGCGCCTGAACGAGCACCTGGGTTGGGGCATCGAGATCCGGCCGATCGAGACGTGCCGGGTGGCGGCGGCGGGCTGAGCGAGGACGCGGCCGAGCGCCGTGCGGCCGGCACTGCTCGGCGGCCGGTACCGGCGAGGCAGCGGCGTTGCTGCGGCGGGCGATCCAGAGCGGCGGTGACCGCCGCACTCCAGATCACAGGCGTACGCGGTGCAGGCCGAGGAGGCGGGAGATGCCCCAGCGCAGCCAGGTACTCGGCAGCTTGCCGCGCAGGAAGTGGCCGACGCGCGCCTGCGGGCTGACGGGGTAGCGGAAGCGCGGGCGTTCCGCCTCCAGCGCCTGCGCGATCACCACCGCCACCTCGCGCGGATCGCGGGCGTCGCGGGCGACGTGCTCGTCGACCGCCTTTTCGAGCACGTCGAGCATCGCGCCGTAGGCCGTTCCCTGGGGCCGGATGCGCGGCGAGCTGTTCCAGATCTCGGTGCGGTACGGCCCCGGCTCGATCAGCAGCACGTCGATGCCGAACGGCGCGAGTTCGTAGGCGATCGACTCGGCCCAGCCCTCCACCGCCCACTTCGAAGCGCAGTAGATCGAATTGGCCGGTTCGCCGGCGTAGGCCGAGTTGCTCGACACCACCGCGATGCGGCCGCGCCGCTGCGCCCGGAACGCCGGCAGCAGCAGGCGGGTGAGCTCGAGCACGCCGAAGAAGTTGGTCTCCATCACCAGCCGGAGCTGCGCCTCGGGAAGATCCTCGAAGGCTGCGCCGACCGCCACGCCGGCGTTGTGGACCACCGCGTCGAGCCGGCCGCCGGTGCGCGCCAGCAGCGCGGCTGCGTAGGCGCGCATCGCCGGCGGGTCGGTCACGTCGAGGCGTTCGATCGTCAGGCGCTCGTCGGCGGCCGCCCGGGCCGCGGCCTGCTCGAGCGCGCCGCGCTTGTCGAGGTTGCGCATGGTCGCCGCCACCGACCAGCCGCGGCGGGCGAGCTCGACCGCGGTCTCAAGGCCGATGCCGGAGGAGGTGCCGGTGACCAGAACGGTGCGCACGGCCGAGCCTTGTCAGGCCGCACCCCGTCGCGCAACCCTTCCTTTCCCGCGCCCCTCACCCTGTGCACGGCGGGACTTCGGGCGCGGGGGGATCGTGCGCCAGCCAGGGTGCATTCGTCCGCCGCGCGCGAGCCACGCGACGGTGGCGGGGCGCGCGCGGGCGTTGTAGACGCTGCGGCGGTGACTTCTTCGCGAGCAGAGCCGGCGGCGCCCCTGGTGAGCTGCATCGTGCCGGTGTTCAACGGCGCCCGCTACCTCGCCGAGGCGCTGGAGAGCGTCTTCGCCCAGACCCACCCCTCGGTCGAGGCGATCGTCGTCGACGACGGCTCGACCGACGACACTCCCGCCGTCGTCGCCGCCTTCGGCGCGCGCCTGCGCGCCTTCCGCCAGCCCAACGCCGGCCCGGCGGCGGCGCGCAACCGCGGCGTGCGCGCCGCGCGCGGCGACTTCGTCGCCTTCCTCGACGCCGACGACCTCTGGCTGCCGGACAAGCTCGAGCGGCAACTGGCGCGCTTCGCGGCGCGCCCCGAGCTCGACCTCTGCTTCTGCGAGATGGTCAACTTCTGGATCCCGGAGCTGGCGGAGGAGGAGGCGCGCTTCCAGGACCACCGCATCGCCCGGCCGGTGGCGGCGCTGCTGGCGTCGACCCTGGTCGCCCGCCGCAGTGCCTTCGAAGCCGTCGGCGAGTTCGAGCCCTCGCGTGGCTACACCCACTCGACCGAATGGGTGCTGCGCGCCCGCCAGCACGGGTTGACCTCGGAGACCGTCGCGGAGGTGCTCTACCGCCGCCGCATCCACCAGGGCAATCGCTCGCGTCTGCACGCCGACGCCAGCCGCGACGAGTACTTCGACCTGGTGAAGCGCCAGCTCGACCGTCGTCGCGGCGGTCCGCGTTGAAGCCGAGCGCGAGGCGCGCCGCATGTGCGGTCTCTTCGGCCAACTGAACTTCGAGCACGCCCCCCTCGCGCCGGAGGAGCGCGATGCCGCGGTGCGCCTCACCCGCCTGGCGGCGCGCCGCGGGCCCGACGGCGAGGGCTTCTGGAGCGACGCCCACGCCGCCCTCGGCTTCCGCCGCCTCGCGATCTTCGATCCCACCGCCAGCGGCGATCAGCCGATGCGCACGCCCGACGGTGGCGCGGTGCTGGTCTACAACGGCGCGCTCTACAACTACCGCGAGCTGCGCCGCGAGCTCGAGGCGGCGGGCGTGCGCTTCCGCTCGCCCGGCGATGCCGAGGTGGTGCTGCACGCCCTCGCGCACTGGGGGCACGCGGCGCTGACGCGCTTCAACGGCATGTTCGCGCTCGCCTGGTACGACGCCCGCGAGCGCCGCCTCCTGCTGGCGCGCGACCACGCCGGCATGAAGCCGCTCTACCTCCTGCGCGGCGCGCGCGGCTTCGCCTTCGCCTCGCAGTTCGACCAGATCGTCCGCCATCCCTGGAGCCGCGGCGCCGCGCTCTCGCCCGCCGCCCTCGGCCTGCATCTCCGCCTGGGCTACGTGCCCGCGCCCTTCGCCCTGCTCGAGCGCGCCGAGCAGGTGCCGGCGGGAAGCTGGCTCGAGCTGCGGGCCGACGGCCGCGAGCGCGCCGGGCGCTTCTTCGACCTGCCCGTGTTCCGTCCACCCGACCTCGCCGGCGCCGCCGCCGACGAGGCGGTCGAGGCGGCGGTGCGCGCGGCCGTGCGGCGGCACATGCTCGCCGACGTGCCAGTCGGCGTCTTCCTCTCCGGCGGCGTCGACTCGCCCCTGGTCGCCGCCCTCGCCGCCGAGATCTGCGGCCCCGGCCTGGTGGCGACCACCCTCGGCACCGGCGGCGACGAGCACGACGAGTCGCGCCAGGCCGCTGCCCACGCGCGCGAGTTCGGCGCCGACCACCTCGTCGCCCATCTCACGCCGGCGGGCGCGCTCGACCTGCTCGACGACGTCGTCGCGGCCTGCAAGGAACCGCTGGCCGACTACTCGATCTTCCCGACGCTGTTCGTCTCGCGCGCGGCGCGCGCGCGGGTGAAGGTCGCGCTCTCGGGCGACGGCGGCGACGAACTGTTCTGGGGCTACACCGGCCGCTTCGGCGCGCTGCTCAGCCGCGTCGACGGCGCTGCGCCGGCGGCGGCCGCCGGCGGCTGGAGCTGGCAGCGAGTGCTGGAAGCCGGCCGGGGCAGCGCCGACCCTCTCTGGCCCTCGACGCTCGGCGACCTGCACCGCTGGAGCCACAGCCACGGGCTCGAGCCCTGGCTGCGGCGCGCCTTCCCCGAGCTGCCCGAGTGGCCGCCGTCGCTGACGGCGTTCGCCTTCGACGAGCGCGAGCCCGAGCGCGTCGCGCAGTGGCTGCGCTGGAACGAGTTCCAGGTCTACCTGCAGATGCTGCTGCAGAAGGTCGATCGCGGTAGCATGCACGCCTCGCTCGAGGTGCGCTGCCCGCTGCTCGATCGCGAGGTGATCGAGGTCGCGCTGCGCGTCGACTGGCGCTCGTGCCTCGATCCGGCGCGCGGCATCGGCAAGCTGCCGCTGCGCCGGGCGCTGGCGAAGCGCGTGAGCTCGCAGTCGGGCGTCAAGCGCGGCTTCACCGTGCCGATGGACGAGTGGCTGCGCGGGCCGCTGCGGCCGCGCTTTGAAGAGGAAGTGCTGGAGCGGGACTCGCTCGCCGGCCTGGCGCTCGACCGCGCCGCCCTGCGCCGCCGCTTCGAGCGCCACCTCGAGCGCAAGGGCAACCACGGCTGGGAGCTGTGGCTGCTGCTCGGGCTGGCGCGGTGGCAGTCGACCCACCTGCGCCACCTCGGCGACGGCGCTCAGGAGCCGTGAGCGCCGCGCCACCGGCGCGCCGCCGCTGCCAGGCCGCGGGCGAGGCGAGCGTCCAGCCGCAGCGCCGCGGACTCGGGCGGAAGCAGCCATCCGCCGCGGAAGCGCAGGGCCGGCGGGACGTGGCTGCGTTCGCCGGCGGAGCGGGCGATGGCCTCGCCCAGCGCCGGGCGACCCAGGCGCGTCGCCAGCTCGAGCAGCGCCGGCAGCTTCTCGTCGAGCTCGCGGTGCCGTTGTTCCGCGTCGGCATCGTAGTCGAGGCCGCCGCTCGCGATCCCGTCGAGCTCGTCGCACAGCCGCAGCCAGACGGCGGCGCGGCCGAGGTCGTTGAGCGTCTCGAAACGGCGCGGCAGCTCGCGCACCGCGGCCGGGCTCCAGGGGAGCTGGTCGACGGCGAACACCAGCTCCTCGACGCGCTCGCCGAGCTGCGCCCGCAGCCAGGCGCGCCGCTGCGAGCGCAGGACGCGCCAGGCGCCGAAGTCTCCGCGCAGGTACGCGCTGTGCACCAGCCCGGCCGCGATCAGGTCCGCCGGCGCCCCGTGTTCCAGCAGCCCGCCGGCGACGCCGACGCAGTGCTGCACCTGGGCGCGGCCGCATCTCTGCACCGCGCCGGCGAAGAGGCGCACGGCCACGGCGCAGGCGGCGCGGATGCGACGCATCTCCGCCTCGTCCATGCCGTGCGCCTGCAGCCGCTCGTACAGTTGCACCGGCGTCTGTGGCAGTCGCGCGACCGATGCCGCTCGGGCGCCCGCCGTCATCGTCCGGTCCACGCCCACAGCCGCGCGCGCACGGTGCGGTAGAGAGCAACCGCGGTGCGGGTGCGATAGGAGGCCGGCAGAACGTAGGCGTCCCGCCAGGCCGGCTCGACCAGTGCCGCCGGTACGGGGCTGTCGAGCACGTCGGCGTAGGCTCGCTCCAACGCCGCCGCCAGTGCCGGGTAGCCGGTCTCGGCGGCCATCTCGACCACCGTCGGGCCCAGGTCGCGCGCGAAGGCGCGCCGCTGCGCCAGACTGTTGTAGTAGAGCGCCTCGCGCGTGCCGTAGATGTCGAGCTGATCGGCCAGGCGGATCAGCAAGGCCTCGCGATCGAGGCGCCCGAAGGTGGGCAGCGCGCGGCGCAGCTCCGGCACCGCGCTCCTGCCCCAGTACATGTGCGAGTAGCGCATCACGATCGCCTCGGCGCGCTCGCCCGCCAGCGCGCGCACGCGCGCCCGCTGCGCAGCTCCCGGGCGTTTGCGCAGCGTGCCGAAGTCGCCGTGCACGTAGACCGCGTGCAGCAGGCTGGCGACCACCCACTCGGGGTCGGCGCCCAGGCTGGCGACGACGCTGGTGGTGCCGACGAGGTGGTCGACCAGCGTTCGTCCGCTGCAGCGGTAGTGGCAAGCGTTGACCGACAGGATCATCTCGTAGGCGCGCTGCACCGCGGCGCGCTCGTCGACCGAGAAGCCGCGCGCCTCGAGCTGGCGCAGCAGCTCGACGTTGGACTGCGCGATGGGCGCGATCTCCGCCGCTTCCGCGACGGGCTGGGCTGACTCTGCCTGGCTCATGCCTTCGATGCCTGCCGGACCAGATTTGCCGCTCCGGATGGCCTCCGATAGAGAGCACAGCCGGGCCGCCGATGAAAGGACGGCCGCCGTCGCTCGCGCCATGCGCCTGCCGAGAACGCACCCCACCGAGCCCCCGCCCGCCGGCCACCGCCTCCTCACCCGGGCCTCGCCGGCGGAGGCGGATCTCCTGCGCGCCTGCCTGCGCGCGCGGCGCGAGCCGGCGCAGGCCGAGGCGCTGCCCGCGCTGCTGCGCGACCTCGACCTGCGCTCGCTCGCCGCGGTCGTCGGCGAGGAGCGGCTCGCGCCGCTCCTGCATCGCTCGCCGCTGCCCGCGCTCGGCCCGCTGCCGCCCGCGGTCGCAGCCTCGCTCGAGCAGAGCTACCGCGCCAACGCTCTGCGCAATCTCCTGCTGCTGCGCGAGCTGCGCGGCTGTCTCGACGATCTCGCGCGCGCCGGCATCGAGGCGATCGTGCTCAAGGGCGCGGCGCTGGCCGAGGGCGTGTACCGCAACCCGGCGCTGCGGCCGATGGGCGACCTCGACCTGCTGGTGCGGCGCGCCGAGGTCGAGCCCGCCCGCCGCGTGCTCGCCGCGCGCGGCTTCGAGCTCGGGCGCGCCGAGACCCACCCGGGCGCGCTGGTCGAGCACGAGAACGAGATCTTGCTATGGAAGCCCGGTCGGGTGCGCGTCGACCTCGATCTGCACTGGAGTCTCATCGATTCGCCCTTCCACCAGCAGCGCACCCCCGAGGAGTGGTTCTGGCAGACGGCGCGCGCTGCCGCGATCGGCGGCGCGCCGGCGCGCGTCCTCGGTGCCGAGGCCCTGGTGCTGCATCTCTGCGCCCACCTCGCCCTGCACCACGGCGGCACCGGACTGCTCTGGTGGAACGACATCGCCGAGGTGCTGGCGGCCGAGGGTGCGGACCTCGATTGGGGCGAACTGGCGGCGCGTGCGCAGGACTTCGGCCTGCTGCTGCCGGTGCGCCAGGTGCTGGCCGCGCTGGCGGTGGAATGGGGCGCGCCGGTCCCCGCGGCGGCGCTGCGCGACCTCGAGGAGCGCCAGCCGTCGCGCCAGGAGGCGCGGGCGATCGCGCTGTTGCAGAACCCCGGCTCGGCCGGCCGGCGCTTCTGGAGCGACCTCGCCGCCATGCCGAGTTGGCGCCAGCGGTTGCGTTACGCCCGCACCCACGTGCTGCCGTCGCCGGAGTACATGCGCCGGCGCTACGGCGTGCGCCACCCGTTGCTGCTGCCGCTCTACTACCCCTATCGTTGGCTGCGCGGCGCCCTCGGCCTGCGCTGACGTCGCCGTCTCGACCCCCACCAGCCGCCGTGGTAAGGCCCCGGTCGCGGAGAACACCATGCTCGGACTGCAACATCGCCTGCGCCGGCGCGAGGACGACGTCGTCGCCAAGATCATGGACGGCGAGGTCGTCGTCATCGATCTGACGACCGGTGTGTACTACAGCATCGACGGCGCCGGAGCGGCGATCTGGGGCGGCATCGAGGACGGCCTGAGCCTGGGCGAGATCGCCGCCGCGCTGGCGCGCCGCTACCAGATCGAGTCGGCGCGCGCCGAGGCCGACGTGCTGCGACTCGCCGCCGAGCTGGCGGCGGAGGATCTCGTCGTGGTCGCAGACGCGGCCGCGAGTCGAGTTGCCGAGCTGGCGGCCTCGGCGGACGAGGCGGCGCAAGCCTACGTCGAGCCGCGCCTGACGTCGTACCGCGACATGGAGGACCTGCTCGCCCTCGATCCGCCGACGCCGGGGCTGGCGGACCTGCGCTGGAAGGAATGAGCGACCGCGCCGGCCTGCGCGGCGCGGTGGCGGCGGGGCATGGCGCACCGCGTTCTCGTCTGGGGCGAGCTGTTCTGGCCGTACGTCGGCGGCGCCGAGCTGTTCGCCGCGCGGCTGATGGCGGACCTGGCGCCGCGCGGTTACGAGTTCGCCGTGGTCACCTCGCACGACCACCTCGATCTGCCCGACGAGGAGATCTTCCGCGGCGTGCCGGTCCGTCGCTTCCCGTTCCGCCACGCGCTCGCCACGCGCCGGGTCGAGGACCTGATGGAGCAGCGCCAGCGCGTCGTCGCTCACCTCGAGGCGTGGTCGCCACAGGTGGTGCTGCTGAACGGCGTCGCCTCCAGCGCCTTCTTCTGCCTGCCCGCCGTGCGGGCGGCGGGTGCGTCGCTGCTGCTGCGGCTCAACTCGCAGCCGGTGCGCCTGAGCGGTGGGGCGCGGCCGCGCGCCGGGAGCCTGATCGAGCGCGTCCTGGGGAGCACCGACTGGGTCGCGTCGGCCTCGGCCGACGCCCTCGAGCAGGCGACCTCGATCCTGCCGGCGGTCGCGACACGCTCCTCGGTGGTCTACAGCGGCGTCGAGACGCCGGCCGAGTCGCCGGCGCCGCCGCCGCCGGGTCCGCCCCGCATCGTCTGCCTGGGGCGGCTGGTGGACGACAAGGGATTCGATCTCGCCCTCGCCGCTTTCGCACGGATCGCGGCGAGCCGGCCCGCGGCGCGGCTGGTGCTGGCCGGTGACGGGCCCGCGCGCGCGGCGCTGGAGCGGCAGGCGTCCGCGCTCGGCCTCGCGGCGCAGGTGGAGTTCCGCGGCTGGGTGCTGCCGGGCGAGGTGGCGCAGGTGCTGTCCGAGGCGAGCGTGGTGCTGATGCCGTCGCGCACCGAGGGCCTGCCGGGCGTCGCCCTCGAGAGCGCCGCCTGCGGGCGGGCGGTGGTCGCCAGCCGCGTCGGCGGCCTACCGGAGATCGTCGTGCACGGCGAGACCGGGCTGCTGGTCGACCTGGAACCGGCGGCGATCGCCGCCGCGCTCGAGGCGCTACTGGGCGAGCCGGGCGAGGCGGCGCGGATGGGGCTGGCCGCCTGGCGGCGGGCGCGCGCCGTCTTCGATCGCGCCCGCTGCCTCGACGCCTACGACGAGTTGCTGCGCAGGCTGGCACAAGAGCGGCGATGAGCCCGGCGGCGGACGACGAACGTCTGGCAGGCATCGCCGCCGCCTTCGAGCGCGCCTGTGCCGCGGCGCCGGCGGCGGTGCACGAGGTCGGCCTGCGCCTCTGCGGTGAGGTGGTGCGGCTGCGGGTGGCGGGCGACGCACTCGCGGGTCACGTTCTGGCGCCGCTCGCGCACCTGCGCCACGACCTCGCCGGCGCGCCGCGGCTGACGATCGAGCTGTGGGACGCGCGCGCGAGCGGCGTCGCCCCGCCGCCCGAGGATCTGCGCCACAGCACCGGCCGGCGCTGGCCGCTCACCGACGGGGTCTTCGCCACCTCGTCCGATGCCCGCCTGGTGAGTCATCAGTTGCGCGACTCGCTGCTGTGGCTCGATCGCGCCCGCGGGCATCTGGTCGGCTGGTTCGCCGACGCCACGCGGCTGACGCTGCACGAGCGCGCCCGGCCGCTGCAGACGCTGCTCGCCCTCTGGAGCAGCGACCGCGGCGTGCAGGCGGTGCACGCCGCGATGGTGGCGCGCGCCGGCCGCGCCGCCCTCGTCCCGGGCGCCAGCGGCTCCGGCAAGTCGACGGTCGCGCTCACCTGCCTCGCCGCCGGCTTCGGCTACGGCGGCGACGACTGGATCGGCCTGGGTCGCGCCGGCGACGGCGCCTGCGAGGGTTACGGGGTCTACGGCTCCGCCTGCATCGAGCCCGAGCACCTCCGGCGCCTGGCGCAGTGGCGCGGGCACGCGATCGCGGCGGACAACTCGGACGACCACAAGTCGTTGCTGCTGCTGGCGCAGCTCTGCCCGGAGCGGCTGGTCGCGTCGGCGGCGATCGTTGCCCTGGTGTTACCGCGGATCACCGGCGGCGAGTCGCGCCTGCGCCCGGCGTCGAAGGCGGAGGCGTTCCGCATGCTCGCGCCCAGCTCGGTGTTCGCCATGCGGCCGCGTCCGTCGCGCGAGGGCGTGGAGCGGCTGGCCGACCTGGTCGAGCGGTTGCCCGCGTGGTGGCTCGAGCTCGGCCCCGACCTCGACGCCGTGCCGCCTCTGGTCGCGCGCGTGCTGTGATCTGGAGTGCGGCGGTCTCCGCCGCTCTGGATCGTTGCCGGTCGCATCCAGAGCGGCGGTGACCGCCGCACTCCAGATGGTTGAGTGCCGGCGCCGGCGGCGGTAGGGAGCGCGCATGGCGATCGACACGATCTTCCTGGCGCGGCGCGCGATCACCATGAGCGGGCGCGAGGCCGAGGCGCTGGCGGTGTCGGACGGCCGCATCGCGGCGCTCGGCTCGCACGCGGAGATGCTGGCGCTGCGCGCGCCCGGCACGGAGGTCGTCGACCTGGGCGATGGCGTCGTCCTGCCCGGCCTGGTCGAGCCGCACACGCACCCCGACCTGTGCGCCCAGTTCTACGAGTGGGTCGACGTCAGCGGCTTCACCCACGGCTCGGCGGCGGAGGTCGAGCGCGAGCTGCGGCAGGCGATCGCGCGCACCCCCGCGGGGCGGTGGATCTACGCCTTCGGCCTCGACTTCATGCTGACGCCCGACCTGGGCACGTGGGACCGCGCCCGTCTCGACGCGCTCGCGCCCGCGCACCCGCTGGTGATCGTCATCCAGTCGCTGCACACCGCCTTCGTCAACTCGCTGGCGTTGCAAGGCGCGGGGATCGACGACGCCACGCCCGATCCGCCGCTGGCAGGGCGCTTCGTGCGCGACGCCGCCGGCCGCCTGACCGGCAAGGTCGAGGAAGCGGCCGCGATCACGCCCTTCCTCGCCGGCATGGACTTCTCGCCGGACGCTTTCGCGCAGCGCCTGCGGCACCAGTTCGAGCGCTACCGCGAGGTCGGCATCACGACCATCGGCATGCCGGGGACGTTCGTGCCGCTGCCGTTCCTCGAGATCTACGAGTCGCTTGCGCCGGCGGCGCCGCTGCGCACGGTGGCGTACCTGCGCGACCCGCAGATCGACGCCGTCGCGCGCGCGCCCGGCAGCGGCGCGGATCGCTTCCGCCTGCGCGGCGTGAAGCTGTGGTACGACGGCTCGCCCTACAGCGGCACCATGCTGGTCGACCAGCCGTACCTCGAGTCGGAGCTCTGCTGTTGTCGCCTCGGCATCGCCCCGGGAACGGTCGGCTACGCCAACCACGACCGCCGCGAGTTGCTGCCGCGGCTGCGCCGCCACCTCGAGCGCGGTTGGCAGGTGCTGACGCACGCCCAGGGCGATCGCGGCGTGCGCGAGACGCTCGATCTCTACGAGGAGGCGCTCGACCCCAGCGCGCGCGCGACCGACCACCGCTGGCGCATCGAGCACGCCGGCCTCATCTCCGCCGCCGACATCGCGCGCGCCGCCCGCCTGGGCGTGGCGCTGAGCTTTCACGTCGACCATCTGCGCTGGTACGGCGCCGAGCTGCGCGACCAGATCCTCGGCCCCGAGCGCGCCGCCCGCATGATGCCGCTCGGCACGGCGGTGCGCGGAGGTCACCGCATCAGCCTGCACGCCGACTCGCCGATGTACCCGCCCGGGCCCCTGCGCCTGGCGCGTACGGCGGCGACGCGCCTGACGCGCGGCGGCGAGGTGCTCGGCGCGGACGAGGTGATTCCGGTCGAACGGGCGCTGCGGGCGGTGACCATCGACGCGGCCTGGCAGCTCCACCTCGACGACGAGATCGGCTCGCTCGAAGCCGGGAAGCGCGCCGATCTCACCGTGCTCGACGCCGACCCGCTGGCGCTGCCGGCGGCGGATCTCGATCGCATCGCGGTGCGCTCGACCTGGCTCGACGGGCGGTTGGCGACGGCGACGTGACCATGGACGAGGGCATCGTCCGCAGCGCGCGCCGCCCGCCGGGGTGGCACGCGCCGGGTCCGCCACCGGCGGCGCCGTCGCGCCGCCCCGATCTCTGGCCGCGTGCCGGCGAGGATCTCTGCCATCTCAGCGGCGACTGGCGCATCCTGCAGCGCCTGCGCGGGCATCGCTGGTCGCTCGACGATCTGGTCACCGCCTGGGTGGCCGCGAGTTCGGCCGCGCCCGGCGCCGAAGTCCCACCGGCGAGGTGCGCGGCCACGGCGGCGACGATGATGGCCGCGAGTTCGGTCGCAGCAGGCGCCGGCGAGGGCGCGTTGCCGCGCGCGGGGCTGCGCATCGCCGACCTCGGCTGCGGCATCGGCGCGGTGCTGTTGCTGCTCGCCTGGCGTTTCCCGGCGGCTCGGCTGTTCGGGGTCGAGGCGCAGGCCGAGAGCGCCGCGCTCGCTCGTCGCTCGGTCGCCTGGAACGGCGCCGAGGACCGCTGCGAGGTGCGGGACGGCGATCTGCGCGACGCCGGGGTTCTCGCCGGCGCGGCCCGGTTCGATCTGGTCACCGGCACGCCACCGTATCTGCCGCGCGGGACGGGTCGCGAGCCGACGCGCTCGCTCCAGGCCGCCTGCCACCTCGAGCACCGCGGCGGCATCGAGGACTACTGCGCCGCCGCTGCGCGCCTGCTGCGCCCCGGCGGCCTCTTCGTCGTCTGCCATTCCTCCGAGCAGCGCAGCGCGCGCGCGGCGGCGGCCGCGGGCCTGGCGTTGCGCGCGTGCCTGCGGGTCGTGCCCCGCGCCGGCAAGGCGCCGCTGTTCTCGGTCCTCACGCTGGCCGCGGAGGACGAGGGTGAGCTGGCGGTGTCCGAGCTGGTCGTGCGCACCGCCGACGGCCAGTGGAGCGAAGCGTTCCGTGGCGTGCGCCGGGCGATGGGCATGCCCGATCGCGTCGTCGCCGGCGGCGGGCCTGCGCCCCATCCGGGGCGCGTCTGATTCGTTCGGGCGCCCGGAACCCCGGGCTTGCGCCCGGGGCTATGCTCTGCCGCCGCTCCGCGGCGGTTTGCATTCGCGGCGCCGCGCGGCGGCCGCGGTGTGCACGCCGGTGCCCGAGGTCGGTGGGTGCGCGCGCCGCGGAGCGGCGCCGGGGTATAGCCCCGGGCGCGAGCCCGGGGATCAGCGGCGGGAGATTCCCGCGCGCCCCGGGAGGGGCGCAGGCGCGCGGCGCGCTCGGCCGCGCTGGCCACCCTTCGCGTCGTGCCGTGCATGCGCTCGGCGCAGTTCGATCGCTGCGGCGGAGCTCCCCGAACCCGACGGCACGAGCGGCGGTGGCGTGGGCATGGGGCTTGCCTCCAACGGGGACGGTCGGAGGAGGACCGATGGCGCAGAGCGAGAGAGCGGGAACGGATTTCGTCGGGCGCTTCATGAATCAGTTCAGCGGGCCGCACGGCTGGTTGGGGCGGGTCGCCGGTATGCTGATGGCGCGCAAGAACGGCCCGCTGAACGCGTGGATCGTCGAGCAGCTCGAGTTGCGGCCGGAGAGCCGGGTGCTCGAGATCGGCTTCGGTCCGGGACTGGCGGTCGAGCTGGCGGCGGCGCAGGCGGTGCGCGGGCGAGTCGCGGGCCTGGACAAGTCGGCGGAGATGCTGGCGCAGGCGCGCCGGCGCAACCGCGCCGCGGTGCGCGCCGGTCGCGTCGACCTGCGTCTCGGCTCGGCCGAGCGACTGCCGTTCGGCGATGGCTCGTTCAGCCATGCCTGCGCCGTCAACTCGCTGCAGTTCTGGCCCGACGCGGCGGCGGCGCTGCGCGAGCTGCAGCGCGTGCTCGAGCCAGGCGGGCGTTTGGTCCTCGGGCAGCGCCTGCGGCGCGAGGGTGGGGGGCGCACCGACCGCCGCCGCTACGGCATGACGGACGAGCGCTTGGGCGAGCTCGGAAGGATGCTCGAGTGGGCGGGCTTCGAGCTGCAGAAGGTCGAGCGGCGCGAGATCGGCGAGGAGACGATCGCGGCGCTGGTCGCGCTCCGGCGCGCCGGCGGGCTATGAAGCCGGGAGAGAACTCGGATTCGGCGGCGCTCGCGCGGCCGAGAGGAGGATGGCGATGCGAAGGTGGATCGCGGCGCTGACGCTGCCGATCGCGCTCGGCGGGTGCGCGTCGTGGAAGAAGTTCCAGTACGAGGGGTGGGGGCGCGACGGCTGGCAGCAGCCCGATCGCGTCGTCGCGGCGCTGGCGATCGAACCGGGTGCGCAGGTGGCCGACATCGGCGCCGGCGGCGGCTACTTCACTTTCCGTCTGGCACGGGCAGTCGGGCCGGGAGGCCTGGTCTACGCCGTCGACATCGATCCCGACATGGTCGGCTACCTGCGCGAGCGCGCGCGCGAGGAGAAGGCGGAGAACGTGGTGGTGGTCGAGGCCACGCCGTCCGATCCCGGCCTGCCGGCCGAGGGCGTCGATCTGCTCTTCACCTGCAACACCTACCACCATCTCGACGACCCGGTGGCGTACTTCCGCGAGGCTCGCGGCACGCTGCGGCCGGGCGGGAGGGTGGCAATCATCGATCTCGACGGCGAGGGCTGGTTCAGTTGGTTCTTCGGCCACGCCACCAGTGCCGAGGCGATGCGCCGCGAAATGGACCAGGCGGGCTACGCGCTGGTCGCCGAGCCGACGTTTCTGGAGCAGCAGAACTTCATGATCTTCGCGCCGCGCGACGAAGCGCGGCCGTGACGATCGTGGAGGCGAGGCATCTGGCCGGCCGCGGCGGCCTGCTGGTACGCTTGCGGCCATGGACGAGATCTACCGAGTGCCACCCGGCGATGCCGCCCGCCATCGCTCCCTGGCCGAGCTCGAAGCCGGCCTGCAGGCTCTGCCCCCGGCGCCGCGCGACCGCGGCCGGGTGGCGCTGATCGTACGGCGCCCGGCGCGGGGCGAACGCGTGCTCCCGTCGCGCGCGCGCTTCAGCCCCGAGGAGGGCCTGCCGGGCGACGACTGGGCGCGCCGGCCGCCGCGCGATCCCGAGGCGCAGCTCGCGGTCATGTGCCGCGAGGTCGCCGAGCTGATCGCCAACGGACAGCCGCTCGCCTCCTTCGGCGACAATCTGCTCGTCGACCTCGATCTCTCGTCCGCCAATCTGCCCGTCGGCACGCGCCTGCGGGTCGGCGGCGCGGTGGTGGCGGTGACCGCCAAGCCCCACAACGGCTGCCGGCACTTCCTCGATCGCTTCGGCGCCGCCGCGCTGCGCCTCGTGCAACAGCCGGCGACGCGCGACCGCAACCTGCGAGGCATCTACTGGCAGGTGGTCGAGGCGGGCGAGGTGGTGGTCGGCGACCCGGTCGAGGTGCTGGTGCGCGGCTGAGCGGGACGATCGAGGGCCGACGGTTCCCCCAGCTTGCGATCCGAGGGAGGCTTCCGCTAGGGGGGCACCGATGGGTGAGCGACAGACCACGGTGGGTCCTGGAGGAGGGCGCGACGGTCTCCTCGCCGGCCAAGGAGGCCGCGCGGAATGGCGCGAGGTCGAGACCGCGCTGCGCCGCCAGAGCGAGGAGTTGCAGACCATTCTCGACTCGGTGCCCGCCTTCATCTGGTTCAAAGACGCCGAGAACCGCATCCTGCGCGCCAACCGGCTGGCGGCCGAGTCGATGGGCACGACGGCGCGCGCGCTCGAGGGCCGCTCGACCTACGATCTCTACCCCGAGGAGGCGGCGCGCTACCACCGCGACGACCTGGAGGTGATCCGCAGCGGCCAGGCGAAGCTCGGCATCGTCGAGCCGCTGACCACCTCTGCCGGCGAGAAACTCTGGGTTCGCACCGACAAGGTGCCCTATCGCAATGCCGCCGGCGAGGTCGTCGGGGTGCTGGTGTTCGCCGTCGACATCACCGAGCGGGTGCGCGCCGAGGAAGCGCTGCGGGAGGCGCACGACCTGCTCGAAGCGCGCGTCGCCGAGCGCACCGCCGACCTCGCGGCCGCGGTCGAGAACCTGCGCCGCGAGATCGCCGAGCGCGAGCGGGCGGAGGAGAAGGTGCGCGAGCAGGAGGCCGAGCTGGCGCACCTGCTACGGCTGCGGACGGTCGAGGGCATGGCGGCGCAGTTGGCGCACGAGATCAACCAGCCGCTGTCGGCGATCGTCAACTTCGCGCGCGGCCTGGCGCGCCGTCTGAGCGCCGGGGTCGACGACCCGCGCGGCGCCTTGCGCGCCACCGAGCAGATCGGTGCGCAGGCGATGCGCGCCGCCGACATCGTCGCGCGCCTGCGCGACTTCGTTCGCAAGGAGCCGCCGCGGCGCGAGCGCTGCGATCTGGCGGACGTGGTGCGCGAAGCGGTGTCGCTGATCGAATCCGACGCCCGTCGCCGTCGCCTCGCTCTGCGACTGGAGAGCGAGCCCGCCCTGCCGCCGGTGGAGATCGATCGCGTCCAGATCGCGCAGGTCGTCCTGAACCTGCTCCGCAACGCGCTGGAGGCGTGCGAGGAGTGCGCCCGGGCGGACGCGGTCGTGCGCGTGCGGGTGCACGCCCCGGATGCGGAACGGCTCGCGGTGGTCGTCTCCGACAGCGGGTC
>Ga0268299_1001633_pt1 | contig 35979 bp, 30 predicted proteins | sample NOBtaG_FD_193484 | JGI IMG/M metagenome (GOLD analysis project Ga0268299, IMG submission 193484) | Activated sludge microbial communities from bioreactor in Nijmegen, Gelderland, Netherland - NOB reactor | ecosystem: Engineered > Bioreactor > Aerobic > Activated sludge | place: Netherlands... | reverse complement strand
TCGAGGTGGTAGAAAAAGGGTTGATTATCCGTCGTCGGGAAAATATTCAGGTCGGTATCGAGCGCGACATATTGGTCAAGTGTCATGGTGCCATCGACCAGCACGCGCAGCGCTTCTTCAGCGCGGGTCGGGATAAACATCGGCTGCATACCCCGCTGCGCCGCCGAAATTGAAAAAATTTCCGCTTCCCCCGCTCCCCAGGGCTGACGTTTAATGATGACAATAGAAGGCGCAGTTGTAGGATCGTCCGAGTTGGCAGTCATCACAAAGGCAGTACGCGCCAACCCCTCTTGCAGCGTCATACCCTCATCTTGCAGCATACGGAGCGCCGTCGTCAACAGCCGCACACCCTCCGGCCCATTATGGGCAACGAACGCGATTCGACCATCATCGGTGATCCGCTGCCAATAGGAATGCAGCGCCTCCACCGTGAAGATATGATTTTCAACCAATGATGCCGTTCCCGGTGCAGCGGCCTGGCTGTAAACCACATTCATGTAGATCAGCTCAAATTTTTGATCGCTGCGATCCACAAAATTGCGCCCATCGGTGACGACAGTGGTCACTCCTGGCAAATCAAGGATTCCGCCGTTATAGTCACTCATCGCGCGGGTGACATCGACCATCGTCGGGTTAACTTCGACAGCGATAATCGACTGCGCGCCTGCCTGCTTCGCCATAAACACGTCAAGGCCTGCCCCCGCACCGATAATCAGCGTGTTGTTGACCGGGCCAGTCTGAAACGGCAAAAATGCCGCCTCACGATTCAGCCAGTCGAAATTTTGCGCTTCGGACTCCGGGTCATACTGGAGCATGACGCTGCCCGCGCCCCCATCGGTAAAGACAAATCGCGCTTCCTGGTCATTCGTGCTGACAACATCGACCTGCGCAAACGGCCCCCAGCGAGTCGCTAAAATTGCTGCGCCCATACTCGGATTTTTGAGGACGCTAATCAAGGTCTTGTCTGGCGGGGCTGTCGTCACGCGCTGTGGATCATAATTTATGAAATTAGCCGCGCGGTTTGCTACTGTCAGAACGATCAGCACAGCAAAAATGACTGCTGAAACACGAAAAAGAATCGCCCGCCCTGCCAGCATCAAGGCCGCTAAACCTGCCAGCGCCCCCAGGCCGATCATGACGCCGAACGGCCCCAGCAGCGGCAGCAGCAGCAGCCCTGCCACTGGCCCCAGCGCCGCGCCGACCAAATCTGCACCGTAAATCAGGCTGCTCTGCGACGAGTAACGCGCATAAACCAGCGCATTCACCCAGCCAAGCAGCAGAAACGGAATCAGCGAAATGAGAATCGCGAAGGTTGTCAGGTCGGATGAGTTGACGAGCGATAATCCCCCGGCGACCAGCGGAAATGACACCGCCAGCGCCAGAATCGAGCCGTTGAGTGCGCGATCCCCGCTTTGGGTCAGGCGCAGTTGCAGCGCAAAATAGCCGACTGCTGCGCCGATACCCAGGCCGAGAATCGCCAGCGAAACGACTAAAAATACGAAGTGATATTGAAAAATCAACGAAAACACGCGGGTGAGCGCCACCTGGAACGCCAGCCCTGCCAGCGCCAACACCAGAACAGCCGCCGCAACCCGCGTGACCGAAATATTTTCGACAGCCTCAAGCGAGGGCTGCTCTTTTGCGATAACGCGCGCCAAACTTAGCCTTTCATGCCTGTCAACGTGATACCTTCGATGAAGTAGCGCTGCGCGAAGAAGAACAACAGCACCGTCGGCAGCATCACAATCGTCGCCGCCGCCATCAATAAGTTAAACTCGGATTGGTACATACCGAGGAACTGGCGCAAGCCAATCGCGACGGTGTAATTGCGCGGGCTGTTCAGATAAATCGCCGCGTCGAACAGGTTATTCCAACTCCATAAAAATGTGAAAATAACGATGGTCGCCAGCGCAGGAGTCAGCAGCGGCAGCAAAATTCGGATAAAGGTTTGCAGACGACTCGCGCCATCAATGCGCGCGGCTTCTTCCAATTCCATCGGAATCGTACTGAAAAACTGCCGCAAGAGGAAGATCAGGAAAGCGTTGCCGAAAAAGGTGCGCAAAAACATAGGCCAGAGCGTATCGACCATACTGAGGTCGCGGAAAATGCGATAGACCGGAATCACGGTAATGAAACCGGGCATCATCATCGTCGCCAGCACAATCCCAAACAGGAAATTTTTACCTGGGGCGCGCATCCGTCCAAAAGCGTAGCCGACCATCGTGCAGGAAATCAGATGCCCGATGATGCTCAACCCGGCGATGAGGGTCGAGTTCTGGAAAAATGTTAAGAAAGTTGCCTCGCCCGTTTTGCGGATCATTGCCCTGACGAAGTTCTGAACCTGGAAACTTATCGTGAGGTTGCGCTGAAGATCGCTGTTGAAAACATCATAAAGCTGCTGAACATTGTTAGCGGGGATAATCAGTGTCATATCCTGCCGCTGCCCGATGATTGCAACTTCGCGCGGAATTTGGGTGAGATCGATATTCTCTTCTTCAACGGAGGGGTGGGTAAAATCCTTCACCCGCACGGCTGTACTGTCAACATTGACCGGATATGGCTCTAAGAGCGATGATGACAGCACCATTTTGACCGTATCCAGAAATTCGACAGGCATCACCAGCATCGTTTGATCCGTACCCGACTGGATTTCCTGCTGTACGACGATTGCTACTTCCTGGGGCTGTCCATCCTCACCGGCGTAGGTGCCAACCTGAAATGATGCGCCATTCACGATAAGCGGCTCGGCGGCAGCTTCTAACTCCGCTGCTGAGATCGTAAAGGCGTTCTGCTGGAGAACATCAACGCCGATGACCGGGCGCCAATCGGCTTGCTCAATCAGAAGATAGCGTTCATCCGGGCTGCCATTCACCAGCGTATATTGATCGGCTTCCGAGTCACCAATAGGCAGTCGTTTTTTATCGTCGAGTTCGCTGAGCGGCACAAGAATCGCATTTTGCGCATACGACGCCGGAAGCACCGTTGAAAGCTCGATATTTGGCCCAGCCTCGATCAGATCGAGCGTACCGCGATCCTCAATATCCAGCTTGCGCGCTTGCAGGGTGAAATCCCCGGCCTGGATTTCAGTCCGTTCGCCTTCACGAATCTGGGTCTTGGGGACAACTACGGCGTTCGACGCATCGATCTGAGCCTGCGGAACAGCCAGCAAATTGTCACCATCCGCACCGACCAGAACATAATTTTCGTTATTCCATTTCAGGCCATTCAGCAGCATATCCTCCAATGGGATCACTTCAAATGTGCCGACCTGATCCTTGGGAATGGCGACAATATTGCTCAGGGTTTCCGCCTGGAGCATGGTCACATACTGCCGTTTAGAGCCAAACAGAATGACTTCCTGCGTACCTTCGCCATCCTCGGCGGGCGCAAACCACAGATTCAAGAGACGTACACTGTCACCAGCGGCGGTTTTGTTCCAGAAACTCGGAATCCAGATGTCACGAGATGTAATCTGCCAGGTGGGTTTCAGCGCTGCGGTGACCATCCAGAAAACCGGAAACAGCATAAAAATCGCGCCAATCGCCAGGAAGCCATAGCTCAGCATAAAGCGCACGAATCGCTGTGCGCTCAGGGAGAGCGTAAAACGCTTCTGCTGCTTCGTGTCGTCAAGCGCGCCAGAGATTTTTTGCGCGGGTAGGGTATCAATCCGATTCGCCATATTCTAACCCTCGACTTCCGACTCATAATAGACGCGCGAACGGGAAATGGCGGTCACGATCAGCGTTAAAATCATAATCATGATAAAAAGAACCCACGACAGCAGCGAAGCATAACCCATATTTTGATTCAAAAACGCTTCCTGATAGACGTTGTAGATGTAAACCTGTGTGGCTTTATTCGGGCCACCTTCGGTAATCGAGAACGCAACATCGAATACTTGAAAAGCACCGATGATGCCAACGACTAAATTAAAATAAATCGTCGGGCTGAGCATCGGCAAGGTAATATTGCGGAATTTCGCCCAGCCATCTGCGCCGTCAATGTCGGCAGATTCGTAGAGGCTTTGTGGGATGCCTTTCAACCCTGCCAGATAGATGACTACCTGACCGCCGATGCCTGACCACCAGCCGACGATAATGACCGATGGCAGCGCCCAGTACGGGTCGGAGAGCCAGCCAGGGCCGTTGATACCCAGAGACGCTAAAGCTGAGTTGATAAGGCCATTATCAGGGTTAAAGACGTACCACCACATGACAGCCGCCGCAACACCGCTCACAATAGATGGCAGAAAATAGACCGTGCGCCAGAAGTTCACACCCCGCAGTTTTTGTGCCAGCGCCATAGCCGCTGTGAGGGCGATAGCTGAGCCAATCGGCACGACGCCAATCACATAGCCCAGCGTAACTCGCAAGCTTTGCCAGAAATCCGCGTCATTCACCAGTTTTTCGATATTGGCGAGGCCGATAAACTGCGGCACGTTGAGGATGCGGTAATTGGTGAACGACAGCCACAACGACTGTATCAAAGGCCATAGCTGCCAGATCAGAAAGCCAATCAACCAGGGTGAAATCCACAGATAAAACGTTAAGGCTTCCTGACGCCGGATAGGGGGCATCGCTTTCCAGGCGGTAACGGGGTTGGTGACTCTTAACATTTTTTCGCTAACTCTCTAAATAATTTGCTTCAAGAATGATTTCTATGGTGTCGAGATGATTTTGTTGTAGGGGTGCAGCGCGCTGCGCCCCTACAATGCTAATTCTTTTCGATCACTTGCTTAGAATCTAACCGCTAACCGCGAATAGCTAACAGCTAACAGCTAATATGGCTGATCCAGGCAGGTATCGGCTTCCGCCGCGATGGCATCCAGTTCAGCCTGAATGTCCAGCGTGTCACCGCCTTCGCTCTGGATGGCTGCCAGCAAGTCGCTCACAGGTTGATTAATACACTCGACCCAGTTCGCCGTCTTGAGGTCATCCAGCGGGTGCAGGTTCGAGATTTCCGCCACGAACTGACCCCACAGCGGGTCGTCAGCTTTACCAGCTGCGTCGGAGATGGCGACGTTGGCGGAAAGCGCATGTTCGACAAACGTGTTCTGACCAACGGTGGCGAAATATTTCACCAGTTCATACGATTCCTGCGGGTACGGGGTGTTGCGGTTCACGGCGAACCCTGCCCAGCAGATCACGCTAAAGCGGCCTTGTGGGCCAGCGGGCATCGGCACAATGGCGAAGTTGAGATCAGGATTTTCTGAATAGTCAGTCAGATTCCAGGGGCCATGCGGGCCGCGAATGGCTGCCTGACCGCTGGCGAACAGGTCAACACCGGGCTGCGCCTGAATCGAGGCAATTGAAGGTGAAATGTACAGCTTATGCACCGAGTCGCGATACAGTTCCATCGATTGGACAACGGGTTCGGTGTTCAGATAGCCCGTCGCCGTGAGGCCGTCATCGCTCAACAGCGTCGCGCCGTAGGAATAGGGGATCGCCTGCCAGCCGCGCACCCAGCTATCGGGATGCCACCAGCCATATTGGACGATATTTTCGGGGTCAAAAGCTGGGCTTGTTGCGTTGTTGCCGTTGGCGTCCAGCGTCAATTCCTGGGCAATTTCGACCAGATCGTCATATGTCCAGCCTTCTTCTGGAATCGGAATACCAGCGGCTTCGAACATATCCGTATTGACGTAGAAAGCTACCGTCGCGAAATCCTTATTAAAGGCATATACGCCGCCATCAATCACGCCGACGTTGAAAACTTCGGGGAAATATTCGGTGAACGGATCAAAGCCCTCATCGGCCTCAATCAACGGAGTCAGATCGAGGAATCCACCTTCAGAAGCCAGCGCACGGCGCTTGAGGTTAAATTCGCCCGCCTGGATCACGTCCGGGGCGGTTCCTGACGCCATACGCACCAGAATTGCCGGGTCTTCCGCGCCGTCCTGGGTTTCGACAGTAACGTCGATTCCTGTTTCTTCCGTAAATTGGTCAATGATGTTCTGATTGCGCTCACCACCAACACCTGTATCCCATGACGAGAACGAGATCGTCACAGGCTCCTGGGCAATAACAACGGCTGCCGCTGTCACCCATAGAAGCGCCAGAATAACAAGTAAACCTCTGCGAATAGTCATCTTTCTGCCTTTCAAATGAACAATCTTCTGAAAAACGGGTCTGTTGAAAAAGTGGCATTAATATACGATAAACCATCACCTCCTCGAACTAGAATGTACCGTAGGGGTGGGGTGATGTCAATTTACATCAACCGCTGTTGCAATTATAACCGATATTAGACGCAGATGAGCGCGATATAAAGCAGCGGATATGAGTCCAATCCGATCTGGCTCGCGACAAAGCAATTTCATTTAACGCTATAATTTGTCACTCAATAATCTTTTTGGAGGGCTGTTCAAAATGAAATTATCACCCGAAGAACTCTCAAGCCAGACCTTAAAGCCAGAAACGCTCGAATTTGCGGTGCAGCAAGTCAAAATTAACGGTTATGTCGTATTTGACAGCATCCTTTCTGCCGATTTCGTAAAAGAACTTCACGACGCTTATACCGAGGTCTTTAACGAATATCTGAAAGACCCCGACCCAACATTCAATAAAAATCACTATCGCGTTTTTCTGCCGTTTCGCCCGCCCTTCAACGATGAGCGTGTCGTCGCGCATCCTCTGGTCGTTCCCATCCTGGACGCTGTGCTGGGCAAGGATTTCGTTTGCCGCTATTTCGCGTCAAATACCTGTGCGCCGGGGTCAGAATATCAGCCCGCGCATTCCGATATTTTCCCATTGTTCGCCAATCACCCCGATTTCAAACCCCCCGCCTATCATGTTGTTCTGAATGTCCCGCTGGTGGATACGACTGAAGAAAATGGCCCGGTGGATATGTGGCCCGGCGGCTCCCATTTCAACACAATCCCCGGCGATCAAATTAAAAAATTGACAGAGGTTATGCCTGCACAGCCTGCGATTATGCCTGCTGGTTCGCTGATGATCCGCGACGGGCGCATGTGGCATCGCGGTACGCTGAATCGCTCGAACGCGATCCGCCCGAATATCGCGCTGGTCTACTTTCGCTCGTGGCTTAACGTGAATGACTGTATCGGCATCCCGCATGAGCAGTTTGATGGGCTGTCGGATCGCGCCAAGCACATTTTCCGCAAAGAGAAAATTGGCGCACCTCTGGATACCCCGTTCACGCACCGCGCCCGTATGAAAGCCAAAAAATAAAAAGCATCGATTCTCGTAGAGAAAACCTGAATTTTCTCTATGACTCAAAAATATTAAGGATAGGCGATGAAACTGACACCTACTGAACTGGATACCCAAACGCTTGCGCCAGAAACGCTGACAGAAGCCGTGCGCGAAATTGAGGTCAACGGCTATGTGCTGTTTGAGGGAGTCCTGCCAGCCGATTTTGTGCAGGAGCTTCATACAGCATTTATGAATGTTTTTAATGCTTACATTGCCAAAACGGATACCAATCGCGGCTCAAATCGTTACCAGATGCACGTGCCGTTCACCGCGCCGTTTAATGACCCACGCATCATTACCAACCCGTTTGTCATGCCGCTGATTGATGCCATTATCGGCAAAGATGCAATCTGCAATTATTTTGCGTCCGATACACCGCTGCCAGGGTCGGATTATCAAGGGGTGCATTCGGATATGACACCGTTGTTCCCCGAAACAGATACGATTGTGCCTCCCTATGCTCTCGTTTTAAATATTCCGCTGGTCGATTTTCGCGAGGACAACGGCCCACTGGAAATCTGGCCTGGTGGGACACATCTGCGGACACCCCCTTCTGAGCAAATTCAAAAACTTGCCCCGCTGATGGCACATCAAAACGTGCTGATGCCTGCTGGGTCGCTGCTGGTGCGCGATGGGCGTATGTGGCATCGCGGGACGCCGAATCGCTCGGATGCTGCGCGTCCCAACATGGCGCTGATTTATGCTTATCACTGGTTTGGCATCGGCTATCCGCGCATCGGCATCCCACAGAATACTTATGATGGCTTATCGGATCGCGCCAAGCATTTGTTCCGGCTGGAAGATATTGGCGGCGTTCTGGCACATTCTTAGCAGGTCAGTGTGTCAGCTTTTTTTGAGGACTGAGGGGCAAGTAATGAGTGCTGAGTTTAAAGTATAAAGTGATGAGGGATGAGTAAAAGAAAATTTTAGACTCAGCGCGTTTTTTGCTCAGTCTTGTATTTTCACTTTAAACTCATCACTTTACACTCGGCACTCTCTTTCACTCATCCCTCATCACTTTACACTCATGACTGCATTTCTCATCACTTTACACTCATGACTGCATTTCTTAGGCCTCAGTCCTGACTTTATACTACGGAGGAATCATGAAAATTGTCATTATTGGTGGGACAGGCAATATCAGTACGCCCATCGTCAAGTTACTGCTGGAACAGGGTCACGAAGTCACGGCCTACAACCGGGGACAGCGGGGCGATCTGCCAGAAGGCGCGCGGCTGATTACGGGTGACCGAAAAAATCGCGAAGAATTTGAAGCGGCGATGCAGCGCGAAAAATTCGATGTGGCGATTGATATGATCTGTTTTACCCGCGAAGATGCCGAAAGCAACGTGCGCGCCTTCCGCGATGTGCAGCAGTTCATCCAGACTTCAACCGTCGTCACTTACGGCAATCAACTGCGCTGGCTGCCCGCGACGGAAGATCACCCGACGCTCTCGGATCGGCCTTACGGCAGGGGCAAATGGGAGGCTGATAATTATTATCTGCAAGCCTATTATCGCGACGGCTTCCCGATCACGATTATCAAGCCCTCGACCACACACGGGCCAAAACAGGGTTTAATCCGCCAAATCGCCTGGGATTATTCGTGGATTGACCGGATTCGCAAAGGCAAGCCGATTCTCGTCTGCGGGGATGGCACGGCACTGCATCAATTTTTGCACGTGGATGACGCAGCGCTGGCTTACGCCGGGGCGATTGGCAAACAACACTGTATCGGACAAGTCTACAACATGGTCGATCAGGGCTTTGTGACCTGGGCGGAATATCACCGCACGGCGATGCGCGTCCTGGGGCGTGAGGTCGAATTGGTCGGTATTCCGCTGGCGGATTTGATGGCGCTCAACGTGCCGCGCTCGGAAATCTGCGCCGATATTTTTGCCCATCACGTCACCTACAGCGCCGACAAAATTTTCCGCGATATTCCAGAGTTCCGCCCGCGCCTGTCGCTTGCCGCCGGGATGGAGGACATCATCGCCGCACTGGACGCTGAAGGCCGCATCCCCAATTCGGACGACATTAAGTGGGAAGATCAGATCATCGCTGCCCAGCGCAAAGTTCGCGAAACCAAAATCGACGTTTAAATTAAACCGCTGAGGCGCTGAGAACACTGAGAAATAAAATCCCCTTGTCCTCCGTGTTCTCTGTGTCTCAGCGGTTCAAATGATTTAGACCAGTCGCGTGATGCCTTTTGCCAGTACGCATTCGACTTTCACAAGGCCATTCTCGTCCGGGCGCGACGTGCGGACACCGGATGTAAACTGCGCCACCTCTCCCCATCGCACCGGAATACGAAAATTCCAATCAAGCGTCACCGGCGCATCCACGCTCAGGCTGACGAGCTTGCCATGTGCGACTTCGCCAGAGACGCGAATGCCGTGCGACGCCAGCAGGCCGTTGAAACGGGCGTCTTTCATCGGCAGCGCGGGCAAAATAACCGTGCCAATATCGTCTACCTGCACGAACATGGTGTGAATCGCGTAGACGACAGCGCCAGAACTGGTGGTGAACCAGGGCGCGGCAAATCCTTTCGGCTCAATTTCGCGGAACTGTTCATTCGGCGAGTGGAATGGGCCAGCGGTGGCGGGCGTCCGGCGAACCAGTTCATAACCTTCGTCGGCGCGTCCCTGGAAGAAAAATCCAGTTGCCAGCATTGAAGTCGCCCACATCCAATGGGTGCCTTTATAGCCTTGCGGCGATCCTGCCGTCGCATTGCGATCTGTTTTCAGCGCCTCAGCCAGCCGCGTCAGCGTTTTTTTGGCGCGTTCGCTCTGCACGTCAATCGAAAATGGATAAATCATCCCCACCTGCGCGATGTGCCAATGCGCCGCATCGTCCGACACTTTATAAAAATTTTCGGTTTCATCAGCAGGCAACGCACCGCGTAGTTCGGTGGCAATGCTGCGCCATTCCTCACGCCGTTTCACTTCAAGGTTGAGCAGTTCGGCGGCTCTGGCGGCGTTTTCCAGGGTGCGCACCGCCGAGCAAATCGTGAAAATGCCGTTCGACAGGGGATAGACGTGTTCGTCAAAATCGGTAATCAGCCGGGTTTTTAAGATGCCTGCCTCATCGCGCACCAGCACGTCATAGACAAAAAGTTCGGCACATTCCCGCAGCAGTGGATACAGGCGTTCCAGGTCATCCAGGCTGCGCGTGTAGAGATAATATTTCCAGGCTGTCTCGGAAAATTGGCCGACGTGAAAGCGCTCGTCCAGCCAATGACCAAATGGCCCGCCCTCGCTGCCATCTTCCAGCGTCTCCCAGGGGAAATGCGCGCCGTGAAAACCGCTGCGCTGCATGGCGACGGGCAGAGTCCGCAGCCGGAAATGGGGGACGCGCGCCGCCAGATCAGGATGCCCAGCCGAAAGCAGCGCTAAAAAGGGATAAAGTTCGTCGTGAAAGGTGCGGCCTTCCCAGGTTGACGCCAGGTAGTCCGGCGGGATTGACCAGGGCGAGGCATTGCAGCGAATCGCGTACAGGCTGGATTTTCGCAGCGCTTCCAACGACTCGTCGCCAAATTCGACGCTGCTGGTATCCCAGAATCGACCCCAGGCGCGCTCATGCTCGTTGACCAGCGTGGCGATGCGCTCGAATGGCGGGAAATGCGTATATCTCAGGCGGTCACTCAACACGATCCAGAACCAGAAATCTGCCGCACCGCCAGCTTCTAATGTCACCTGATGCGTCAACTGTGCGCCATTTTCCAGCTCAACAATTTTCCCAACAGGATTCCAGCCGAGTGAAACACACCCCAACTGATTATCAATCTGATAATTTATATCGAAAAATTCGTCGGATTCATCGGGGCGTACCCGCAGTTGGATTTCATCGCTGTCAATTTTCGCTTCATACCCTGGTCGGAAATCAAAATGGCTCATGTAGGGGAATTGAAGCACCGAACTGATGGTCGTTTCCATCTGGTAATCCAGCGTGAAGCCGATTTCTGCCGCCTGAGCGCCCTGGTTTTCCAAACGTGTGTGGAAAATGACGACGTTCGCCATCAGGCAAACTCGGCTGCGCGTCTGTTCATGGATTGCGCCATGCGTGAGCGTTGTGACGAGCGCGGCATGGTCATAATCCATCGTCTGTTCCCAATTTTCATCGCTGGCTGCCGCGCCGTTGATCGTCAGTGTGCGGAGCAGTTGACCAAAACGCACCAGCGCGCGCGTAGGCGTATTCATGCGCCGCCCTGCCCAGAATAGCTTTTGATTCACCAGCGAGGAATCATTCGCGTCGCCAGCCGTATGATAGCCGGTTTTCCCCAGCATCGTGACCACTTCGCCGTTGCCGATGAGCGGAAAAATATAGGCCGAATCGTTGTTTGTAACCGTAAACATAAGCTCAATCTTTCCAAAATAGCAGGACTGAGGACTCAAGCTAAAGGATTGAGTTTACAGTGCAAGTGATGAGCGATGAGTGAAAAGTCTAAAGTGCTGAGTGCTGAGTAAAAGACGATCTCAGAGCGATCAATATCTTGCCTCAGCATTGTATTTTTACTTTAAACTCAGCACTGAATTTTCTCAGTCCTCAGTCCTTTGACCTCAGTCCTAAAAAGCCGACCACTGAAAGCGAACGACTAGAAATAGCTGCTGATGATCTCCAGCACCGCGAGAATATTGTTGGGATCGCCGGACTGGACGCGCGTATTGCTGGTGCGGGCGATGCTGCTCAGGGCGTTGATGTCGGCGTCCGCGCCATAAGCGACGGGAATGACGATCACCGGATTGAGCGATTCGCGGCTGGCGCTGATCGCCCGCAGCGCATCATTGAGCGTGACACCCTGGTCGCCTGTGTCCGCACCGTCGCTGAGAAGCACCACTGCGCGAATACGTTCCTCGTCGGTCTGTTCATTCATAAATTCAACCGTCTGCCTCAGCGCGTCAAATAATTCGGTGCCACCTTCCGCGCGCAGCCCACGAATATTGCTGATAATTTGCTGCTGCACCGTTTCGGTGTTATTGAGCGGGATGCGGAATTCAACATCGCTGCTGAAAATCGCCAGCCCGATTCGATTCGTCGGCTCCATGTTGTTGATAAAGGCTTCGGCGGCTTGCTTGGCCTGTCCAATTTTGTCGTCGGATTCCATCGAGCCGGAAACATCGATCAGCAGCATAATATCGGCCTGCTTCTTGACGAATGACCAGCTTTGCTGAATAGCCGCGATCACATCCGGCGCGGGGACATCGAGAACGGTAGCTGGGCCTTCCGGCGAAACACCATTTTCCTCGACAAACGGGAATGCCAGTTCGATATCTGGGTTGGCAGGTCGGAATCCCTGCTCCATGACCACACGCTGTACCTCAGGAGTCAGAACATACTGCGTGAAAACGCGCGCGGCGTCTTTTTGTTCCTGCGTCACCCAATCGGCGTTGACGATGCCAAACGGATGCTCGTGCCAGAATGTGCCTTCTTTGGGATAAAGCGCGACCAGCCTTTCCGGCGGCTGAATATCGGTTTTGCCCTGGTTGATGTAAATCAGGTCGTTTTCTTCCAGCGCCACGAAGTCCAGATAATCCGGCCCTTGAGCGATGTATTCACGAAATTCCGTCGTGCGCTGCGAATAGTGACGAATCAACTGCTCAATATCCCGTACACCCTGCTGCACCGCTTCGTCATTCACCTGTTCCAATCCCAAGCGCCGTCCGGTAAAGCCATTGGCGCGGGCAGAGGCATAAAACTCAGCAATCAGGGTCGAAAGGGCGGTTGAACTGATGAAGGGGTCGGTATGACCATAATAGACCGTTTTACGCCCGCTGAAGCCATAATCCTGCCAACCATTAGGGCTGTGCAGCACTTGCAGCAGGTCTTGCCAGCCGATTTCATCCGAGCCAACTTTCGCACGGATCGCATTCAGGCGGCTTTCCCAGATCGCCATTACGACGGGCGCGAGTGCCGTCGGCTGGATATCTGCGAGGTCAAAAATCTGTCGCCCGCTCTGATAATTCGCCAACGCCAGCCAATGGCTGACCGAGGGCGAAAAAATGACAGGCTTGGCAACATTGGCGTTGTTGGGCGCAATAATGGCGTTGACAATGCCCTGCATCATGGTGCCGGACGAACCGCCTCTGCCGTTGGTGAGGTCAGTGACAAAAATCGGGCGCTCACCGCTGGCGAGGTTTTGCCCCGTGACCGGATTTTTGCCGCTGGCGTAGGCGCGATTAAAATCTTCAATCGCTTTCGGCAGGAATAGCACGGCTTCCGGCGCGTAAATAATCGACACATCAATTGCGTTATTGGGCCGGGTCACACCGCCATTGTTGACGACGGGAGTCGCGCTACCGCTGTCACAGGCCGTCAAAATTCCGAGCGTCAAAATCGCCAGGATTAAAAATATTCGCTTCGTATTTAACATCCCATTCTCCATCAATAGAGGTCATTCAAACCGCAAAAAAGCTGACTGGCTGACAAGCTGAGACAGGCTAACCTTACCGTCGCACCGTGTTCGTGAACCACTGTACCAAACCCTGCGCTTCTGTGCGCGGCGGCGCTTGAACGATTTGCGTCAAATCCGGCTGCAACTGAATGCCATAGTCAACTGCCTGCGCGAACAACGTCGCCGTGCTGGCGGGGTCGCCCTGTGCCGGACGCAGACCATACTGCGCGAGTGCATTTTGCTCGGCTTGACGCAGCAGCCAAGCACTGAGCGCCGTGACCGCTGCCCGTTCATTGACGGCGGCTTCGCTGGTATCGTTCCATACCGCCAGCGGAAAGTCGAGCAAAAATTGATAGGCTGGGTAACTGAAAATAATTGGCTCGTCGTCGGTCAGGCCGTTGAGATTCAAGAGCCACTGGCTTTCGGGCAGGAGCGCGATTTCAACCGTCGAAGCGCCGCGCGCCATCGCTGCCGCCGGGTCTGCCCCCATGGTCTGAAAATTTGGCACACTTTCGACAATCGGCTGCATCCAGTCATCGCGGAACTCGTTGCTGCGGGTCACACCGCTGATATTTGCCGTACTGCTGAAAGCCGCCGCGCCAGAAAACAAGGCCGCTAAACCGCTCATCGATTGGTCGGCTCTGCCAAAAGCAAGTTTAAAAAATCCCCAACGGCTGTCACCACCAACGGCTGACCAGCTTGCCGCCTCCGCGACACGCTGTACGCTTTCCCAATCCAGGGGTTGAGAGCCGTTTTCTGTCGCCACATTCACACGGCTCTCGTAACCGCCCCACACCAACGGCGTCCGCGCCAGCGAAGGTGTTTGCAGGCTGTAGCGATCTGAAAAATAACTCACCGAGGCTGACGACGCTGGAATCCAGGCCGCCGGGTGATTTTCCTGCGTCCACGCTTGGCTGCCCTGCCAGATGGGTAAATCATCGATAACCGTCACACTAAACTGAACGCGCTGCGTCGCGTTGATGATCGGTTCGCTGGCGTTAAAGTTGTTGACTGCCGCGCGCACCCAATCCGCTGCAAGGGGATTGACGGCGACGCTGAATTCCAGCGGTGGCTGCGAACGCAAAAATTGACTTGCGCCAACAATAGCGCCTGCCACCAGGATAAACACAATAACAATGATTGTTCCGCGTCTCATCGAGAATCTTTCATGTAGAGATTCAATGCTTTATTTATTGTATCGCGAATTGCCCAAACCGATTCCCCTAAACCGTGAGGATCAGGCGCTGTAGAGCAGTCGTTCGCGATTGAAAAAGCGCAGAGCGATGACAAACGCGATTGCCGCACCGATGAGACTTCCGGTAACACTCAACAAAATCGCCGTCGGGTTCACCACGCCGCCGCTGGTCGCCATGCCCCCGACAACCGCCGCCGCGCCGTAAATCGGGATAATGTGCGCCGCTACGCTGGTCGGGGGGATAAATGCGGCTGCGAATCCAGGGATCATGCAGCCGAAAATCACGGGTGTCGCCGCCGACTGCGCATCTTTAAAAGCTTTCGTGCGAACACTGACGATCATCAGAATCATGTCGATAAACAGGGTCAAAGGCAGGCCAACGAGAACCGCCACAATGACGATGCTGAAGGGCAGTACCGCGCCGTTGCTGATCGAATCTGGTAAAAGATTGCTGCCCAACCAGAAGCCCAGAAATGTCAGAACAAGCGGTACGCCCGATAGCGTAAATACGGCTGCCAATTTGCCGATCAGCACTTCAATATCGCTGGCAGGTGTCACCAGCAGGGCTTCCAATGTGCCGCGCTCTTTTTCGCCCGCCGTCACATCAATGGCGATAAACAAGCCGCCCTGAACGACAATGACGCCAACCAGAATCGGCAGCATGAGCGCCGCGAATCGCCCAGCAAGCTGCTCCGGCGAAGCCAGATCGCGCGCATCGAGGTTGATCGGCGTCAACAGGGAGGGGTCAAAATCACGCTGTTGAACGCGGGCGACAGCGACCTGTTCGTTGTAAGTTTTGATCGCCAGATTAAGCCGTTCGGTGGAAAAACTGCCGCCCATCGGCCCACCCGCTGTTTGATTCATGAGCAGAGTCAGGCTTGCAGGCTGCTCACTTTCAATGCTGCTGCTGAAGCCCGCAGGAATAATTAATCCGGCTTCCTGGTCGCCACTGGCAACTGCCGCTTCCAAGTCGCCATCATAAGGCTCAAGTGTAATATCAAACTGCCCCAGGAGTTGGATAAAATCCTGCCCGACATTTTCGATCCCCTGCACCGGAATCGATACAGGGTCTTGCGCGCGGGCAGATATGCTGGAGGCCAGAATCGGGTTAAAGACCGCGTAAAAAGCACCGATGATGATCGGAATGAGGATCGACTGCCGCAGCGCACGGCGATCACGGGTGCTGTCCATCAATTCTTTGCGCCAGATGTTAATCATTCGATTCAGCATGTTTAGACCTCCTGTTGGCTGAGTTCGCTGCGCAGCAGACCTTCACGTCCGCCTGCCAACACGACAAAGGCATCTTCCAGGTTGCTCTGTCCGGTGCGGTTTTTCAGTTCGCTGGGTGTGCCAAAAGCGACGATTTTTCCCTCGACGATAATCGCGATATGATCGCAAAGTCGCTCGGCTTCGTCCATGTAATGGGTACTGAACAGCACACACCGGCCCTGATCCCTGAACATGCGAATTGTGTCGCGGGTTTCGCGCACAGCCATCACGTCGAGGCCATTGGTCGGTTCATCCATGATGATGTTGCGCGGATCATGCACCAGCGCCCGCCCCAGGACAATTTTTTGCCGCTGTCCCCGGCTGAAGCCTTCCGCGCGTCGATCCGCGATTTCCTGCATATTGAATTCTTTAATGACGGCGTTCACGCGGTCTTCGAGTTTTTGTCCACTCAAATTATAAAAACATCCATAATAGCGAAGCTGTTCGCGCGGAGTCAGGCGTGGATAAACGCCGATCATATCCGACTGGACGCCAATCGTAGCGCGTGCAGTTTGCGGATCAGCAGCAACATCGTGTCCATCGATCAGCACTGTGCCGCTCATGGGTTTGATTAACCCGGCGATCATGCGCAGCGTGGTCGATTTTCCCGCGCCGTTTGGCCCCAATAAGCCCGTAATCTGTCCATCTGGGCAGTTAAAACTCACCCCATCTACGGCTTTGATGGTGCCGTAGTGTTTTTTGAGGTCGTTCACCTGAATCATCCATTAGCCTTTCAAATTGTTTTATTACGAAATTGATTATAATCTAGGCATATCGTCTTATACAGCGCAGACTTCGTTCTGTGCTACACTAAAGATCAAGATTTTCTCTCACAACTCTGGAGGCATGAACCGTGCGCTCAAAATTATTGAATCGCTTTGCAGCGGCGTTTCTAGTGATTTTTGTTTTGACTGGCTTCAGCATTGTTTCCGCGCAAGTACAGACGACTATTATTTATACGGTTCAGGCAGGCGAAACGTTGCAGGAAATTGCCCAGCGCTTCAATGTCTCTACATCGTGTCTCGCAGAGGGAAATCTGATGACCGAATCCGCCGAGCTTGAAGCTGGGATGCAGCTCACTATTTCGGCTTCCTGCCCCTTGTATGATGGCCCGTTTAACGAAGAACCGGAAGCAACGCCCGACGCTGAACCCACTGACCAGGGCGGCAGCGTGGCTGAAGATCAGGAATACACCGTCAAAGCGGGAGATCGCTTGGCGATAATCGCCCGTGATAATGACGTTTCGCTGGATTGCCTGATTTTCGCGAACAATATTTTTAACCCCGATTTGATCTATGTCGGGCAAGCGATCCTCATCCCCGGCGACTGCTCGATTTACGAGGGTCAGGGCGGGACAGCAGCGACGACGAACACCAACGGCGCGCCAATCCGAACGCCTACTGGATTCCTCCAGTTGAAATTGCAGCCAGATGGCTCATACATTGTCGAATATGGCGATATGCTCGATTTTATCGCGCTCTATTTCAACGTTTCGACAGACTGCCTTGCGCTCGCCAATGGGCTGGGTAACGCAGGCGAACTCACTCCCGGTCAGCGAATTATGATTTACCCCGGCTGCGCGCCCTGGGATGGCCCACCGGGGCCTGGGCAGGTTGTTCCCTCAACGGCGCAGAATTACACCGGGCCGTAACATCCAAAAAGGAGAAATACTATGCGCCAAATGTCACTTTTTCAGAGAATATTTTGGACTCTGGTGCTGATGAATGGGGGCGTTGCTGTCGCCCAGGATTCGACCAGTTACACGATTGAATATGGCGATGTGCTGGATGTAATCGCCGCATCATACGATGTTTCGGTAGACTGCCTTGCCGAAGCCAGCGGAATCACCAACCCGAATGACGTGCGCCCTGGCGATACTTTGATTATCAGCGCTGCCTGCCCACCCTATGATGGCCTAGCGCTGGTCGCCAATCCACGCAGCGAACCCGAAGGTCAAGGCGGCGGTGGAGTCTCGTTATCCGGCGGCGATGTAAGCTATACCGTCCGGCGCGGGGATGTGCTGGATTTGATTGCAGCCACGTTTGATGTATCGGTAACGTGCATCGCCGAAGAAAGTGAAATTGCTGACCCGAATCGCATCAATGTCGGCGATGAATTGACGATCAGCGCTTCCTGCCCTCCTTATGATGGGGAGGCGTTTGTCCCCAATCCACGCGGCGGCGATGATGAAACCGCAGCGGACTCTGATGATAACGACCAGGGCGGCGGCTCAACGGCTGCCATCAGCGGTGATAACAGCTATATCGTCCAGAAAGGCGACGTACTGGATTTGATTGCGGCGGCATTTGACGTTTCGATCCAATGCACGGCTGAAGCCAGCGGCCTGACCTCCGCGCACGAAATTTTGCCAGGAGATGTCATCATCATTGACCTGTCCTGCCCGCCCTACGATGGTGACGCCTTTGTCCCCAACCCACGCGGCGGCACATCGTCAAGCAGTTCCAACGCTCAAGAACCAGCCGCTACCGAAGAACCTGGCGATGAAGAAGCCAGTGGTTGATAACTACAACCAATCCGTTAATCAGCACTATGGGCAGTCCGACCTGAAAGCCAAAGTTCTGGCTGCCCTTCAAAATGCTGGCAAAAATATCGATGCTTTGACGCGCGATGATCTCAAAACATTTGATGAATTTCACATCGGGGGCATCGCCGAAACGCGCAACCTAGCCAATTAGCCGATTTGAAAGCCGATATTCAACTTCTGGATGTGGGCAGCGGTTTGGGTGGCCCTGCGCGGACGTTAGCGGCGGAGTTTGGCTGTCGTGTGACGGGTCTGGATTTGACCGAGGAATTTTGCCAGGTCGCAACCATGCTGACCGAGCGCGTCGGTTTGGCTGATCGCATCACCTTTCAGCAGGGCAACGCGCTCGATATGCCCTTCGAGGACAGCCAATTTGACGCCGTGTGGACTCAATTTACCGGGATGAATATCGAAAATAAGCCGCTTCTGTATGACCAGCTTCGGCACGTCCTCAAAAACGGTGGGCTGCTGGCAATCCACGAAATTATGGCGGGCGAGGTCAACGAATTGATCTACCCTGTTTTCTGGACGAACGATTCATCGCTCAATTTTTTGAGATTACCGCAGGAAATTTACCAACTACTGCGAGAGCGCGGTTTTCAAGAGGCTGTCTGGAAGGATGTGACTCAACATTCAACCGAGTGGTTTCGCGCCATGATCGCCCGCACCCAGCAAAATGGCCCACCCGCTTTGGGATTCAACGTTTTTATCGCCGACAACCTGCCGCAAAAAGCCGCAAACATGATTCGCAATCTGGAAGAGCATCGCATTTCCGTGATCCAGGGTGTTTTCAAGCTGTCCAAGTAACATCAGGATTGCTTGAGTTTTTTCTGGATGAACACGATAAACGGATAAGCCAGTTTTTTCGAGTCCAGCAGTCCTCTTTCCAGCAGCGCAGCATTGGCGGTTTCAAAATCCTGGTGCAAACGTTCGATTTCATCAATTTGCAGCGGCGACGGCGGGTTGTGAAACAGGGTCGCCACTGTCGTAAAACGCTTGCCCGTGAACAGCAGCCAGCGCTTATCCTTGAGCTTTCCCGCGCGCGGCTCAATCGGCTTGCCCGACTCCATCAACGGGGTAAATTCGCTGAGAACCGGTGAAATCACAAACGCCGACACATCAAATTCGCCCAATGTCTCAATGGCGACTCCGCTTTTGTTCAGGTAAATGCCCAGGCCAATCGCTTTACCCATATATTCCTGCTTGAGCGCAATCGTCGATTTGCCAGCCGTAACCTGGTTGATCGCTTCCGCATTGCCGGATTCTAATGCCTGCTGCGCCATCGCAAGCTGACCGGAATAACGCTCGTAGAGGACGTTAAACTGCTCCTGATTAAGCTTGCCCTCGGCAAACTCATTGAGCAGGCCTTGAATTTTTTCGATGACTTTTAGTTTAAAAGCTTGGGCTTTGGCAACCGCTTCGGACGACATCTTGATACCCCGCGATGAATACTCGTATGAATCCTATAACGAATCATATCCTAAATTCGGACAATACGAACGATTAATAATCGCATCCTCGCCATTTTTTCATGCAATATTGCCATTTATAATGGCTGTCAAATTTGTCGGTTTTTTGCAAGGCTTTTTGAGTTATAATCTGAATTGTTCCGTTTATCACAAATAAGCACGAGGAGCAGGAAGTACATGAGCTATGACGGACACAAGCGGCTGGTGATCCCCGGCCCGGTAGAGGTGCGTCGCGAAATTCTTGAGGCACAGACACAGTGGATGATCGGACATCGCTCCACAGCGTTCGCCGATTTATTTGCCAGGTTACAGCCAAAACTCAAACAGGCATTCATGACGCAGTATCGCGTTTTTATCAGCGGGTCATCCGGCACGGGATTATGGGAAGGCGCGGCGCGTAACTGTATCCGCAACGATAAAAAAGCGCTCCATCTGGTCAACGGTGCCTTTAGCGAGCGTTGGGCCGAGGTCAGCCAGCTTAACGGCAAGCAAGTTGACGTGATTAAGGTCGAATGGGGCGAAGCACACACGCCGGAAATGGTCGCCGACGCTCTCAAAAAAGAAACCTACGATGTCGTCTGCGTCGTCCACAACGAAACCAGCACAGGTGTGACCAATCCCGTCAAGGCGATTGGCGAAATCGTGCGCCAATATCCCGACACACTCTATCTGGTCGATACGGTCAGCGGCTTTTTGGGCGCAGAACTGCGCGTGGACGATTGGGGAATCGACATCGCCCTCACCTCGTCGCAGAAAGCCTTCGGCCTGCCGCCGGGAATCGCGTTCGCCTCTATCAGTGATCGCGTGTTGGAACGCGCTGCGCAGGTGAAAAATCGCGGCTATTATTTTGACTTTATCGAAATCGAAGCCAGCCTGAAGAAGAACAATACGCCTTCCACGCCGCCGATTTCGCTAATGTTCGCTGCGGATCGTCAGCTTGATGACATCCTGGCAGAAGGCATCGAAAATCGCTGGGCGCGGCATTTGCAAATGCGCGAGATGACGCACAACTGGGCGTTCAGCCGTGATTTTGGCGTTTTCGGGCAAGACGGCTACCGTTCGCCCACCGTGACGGCTGTCGATAACCGCGTAAAAAATATCGATGTTGACCAGATGGCGAAGTTCATGGGCGGCAAAGGCTTCTCGATGGACAAAGGCTACGGCAAGATCAAGGGCAAGACGTTCCGCATCGCACACATGGGCGACATGCAAAACTCGACCCTTGAAGAAGTGCTGTCGGGTATCGACGAATTTTTAGGCGTCTAATTTCGAATTGAATGATTTGTAGGGCAAGTTAACCCCTCCCTAAATCCCTCTGCCACAGGTATTCCCTTTGGTCACCCATTGCATGGAGAGGGACTTCAATACGACACACTCCCCTCTCCATGAGTTTGCGAAATGGGGAGGGCTGGGGGAGGGGTTCATATAAAGACAATCTATGTCTAAACCCCTACGCATAACCACTTTGGAGAAAAACCTGTATGACCTTTCACATCCTCATTCCCGATAATGTCGATCAAGTCGCTCTGGACGTGCTGCAAGCCGCCGGGAACATGAAGATCACCGCCGGGAACATGAAACGCGAAGAAACGCTCGCCGCGATCCCTGATGCTCATGCGCTCATTATTCGCAGCGCCACCAAAGCTGACGCCGAACTCCTCGCCGCCGCCAAAAACTTGAAAATTATCGCCCGTGCGGGGGTCGGCGTGGATAACGTTGATCTGGATGCCGCCACCAAGCAGGGCATCGTCGTCATGAACACGCCAGACGGCAATACCATCGCTACCGCCGAGCATACCTTCGGCCTGATGCTGGCGCTCGCGCGTTTCATCCCCGAAGGCGAAATGTCGATGCGCGCCGGAAAATGGGATCGCAAATCGTTTGTCGGCGTCGAACTGCGCGGCAAAACACTCGGAATCATTGGTTTTGGGCGCATCGGGCGGGCAATTGCCAAACGCGCGTTGGCGTTTGAGATGACCGTCGTGGCTTATGACCCCTACATTCCGGCGGACATCGCGGCTGATCTCGGCGTCGAACTGCTGAGTCTGGACGATCTGTACGCCCGCGCCGATTTCATCACGCTTCACAGCCTGATTACCGACGAAACGCGCGGCATGATTAACAAAACCAGCATCGCCAAAATGAAAAAAGGCGTTCGCATCATCAACGCTGCGCGCGGTGCGCTGATTAACGATGACGATCTGGCGGAGGCTATCAAGAGCGGCGCTGTCGCTGGCGCAGCCGTCGATGTCTACGCCGAAGAACCGCCGCCCGCGACTCACCCGCTGGTGGGCTTGCCGGGGGTGGTGCATACACCGCACCTCGCCGCCAGCACCGCCGATGCGCAGGTCAACGTCGCCATTGACGCCGCCAAAGAAGTCGTGGACGCGCTGCTCAAGGGTGAATACAAAAACGTGGTCAATCCGGCTGCGTTGCAGAAGTAGATTCAGAATTTGGGCGGCTTGCGGGTCGCCCTGTTCTTAACTCCTTGACAGCATCAAACAGAATTATCTTCAGTCGAAATTCTACAATTTCAACATTTGCGCATCCCAATACGAGAAACCATAGTCTTGAACTCCTCGCCCTGCTTCGATAACAATCGCAGACGTTAAATCCAAAACAGGCCAGACAATACTATGATTTCGTATTTCATTTAGTGCCTGCTCCGTAGTAAGGGGCGTTGGGATACGACGCACAACCACAAAAAACTCAGATAGTGTTTTGACGCTCAAGTAACCTGCCGATGCCGCCCTGAGACGTGATAAAGTCTCCAACGCTCTAGCTTGTCTCACAGGGTCATTGGTTTCATAACAATAGACAAGGATATTTGTATCAACAAGTGCTTTAGGCGGCATAAAATCACTTCAAATAATCGTAAGCATCTTCACGTCGCCATTTATAAGGTGTAGAGGCTTGCGCCTGTGCAATTCGCTGGTTGATAAAGTCGAGGGTACTGTTCCATGCGACATCAGGGGTTAATTCAGCATCAGAGCTTTCAATGGGCATAATGGAAACCCGAACGACTGCACCTTTGGAAAGTTGGGCGGCAATCTCATCAGGAATGCGAATAGTTCCATCATCCAGTTGAGTCTCGAATTCGAGTAAAACCATTTTGCTTATCCGAAACTATCTATCAATTCGATCTCATTATATCGCTAAAAATCCTCAAAATTCCCGATTCTGCACGAAGCTGACAATCGTCACATTTTCCTGTGTATCAGCGTTGCACACGTCGCTGGTTTCGACATACACCACTTCAGAAATCGGAATCCCTTCCGGCGTGAGAAGCTGGACGGCGAATTCGGCTCTTTGTGCGACGTTGTTGATCGGCATTTCGTAACCGCCAGGGCCAAAGGTCTGCGCTGCGCCCGTAATCACCGTCTGATTAAAATTATCGCCAAGAATCTGGACACGGTAGCCGTCGAGCGCTTCCCCTTCCAGACCTGTCACTGACCCAGCGATACTCGACCAGTTGCAGCCTTGCTCGTTCGCGTTCGGCACATTGACCACGCCATTTTCAGCCAGCGTGAACGGGAATGGCGCGGGTGTCCAGGTGGTCAAGGTCGCCAGTGCTTCGCGCGGGATCGCCGTAAACGTCGCCGTTGGAGTCAGCGTAGGAATCGGCGTGACCGTCGGCGGAATCGGCGTCGTGGTGACATAAATTGGCACGGGCGTAAATGGCGGGAAGGGGTTGATCGCCGAATAGGGATCGCGCGCGACGAGGTAAACATATGCGCCTGCGCCAATCGTCCCCAGGAAAAAAATAATCGCTAACAGATTCGGCAGTAATGTACTGCGCGGACGTGGTGCGGGTGGGGCTGAGCGCGCCGGTTTAGGGTTTAAAGGTGGAAAGCGGTCATCGTTATCAGGCAAGGCAGCACGAACAGGTTCTGCTTCCGGCATCGGCTCAGGCTCAGGTTGTGCCGGAGGCTTAAACCGCGCGTTCGGGTCTTCATCCTCCGGCAGATTTTCATCTTCAGGAAAAAGCGGCTTGCGAGTGTCGATGCTCTTTTTGCGATTTTTGCGCCCAAAGCGCCGCAAACCACTTTCCTGTTCTTCGTTCTGGTCACTCATAGCGGACGTGTTTGAATAAAGTTCACCAGCGCCAAATTCCGCGCGCAGTCGGATGGGAATAAGACCTGTACACGCGGTGACACAACTGTACCCTGCGCAGTCTGCAATTCGATGTAATAGGTATTGGTGTTGATCGTGTTCGAAACCTGCTGTTCCCAACCTGCCGGGCCATAGAGTGTGTTCGCGCCGCTCTGGACAAAACGATCCATATCAGCGCCAAAAACATGAATCTGCAAGCCTTGCAGGGGGTTGCCGCTCAGGTCAAACACCTGTCCACCAATACCCTGCCACGCACACCCGGCGCTGTTGGCGAAATTCTGGGTGAAAATCACCTGCTGTTCGCGCAGATCAAACGGGAATGGCGACGGTGAAGCGGTAAAGGTTGCCGTTGGCCCGCTGGGGGTTTCGCTTGGCGTGGAGGTAAATGTTTCCGGTGGGGTTGGCGTATTGCTTGGCGTTTCCGATGGCCCCGGTGTATCCGTAATCGTCGCCGTCGCCGATGGAATCGGTGTTTCAGTTGGCGCGATAGTAGGCGTCAACGTCACCGTCGGCGTCAGCGTATCGGTTGGCGTACTGGTGGGTGCCGGGGTATTGGTCGGCGGCAGCGTCGGCGGAATCATCGCTGTCGGCAGCGCCGAAAAAACATCCTGACGACCAGCAGCGGGCGGGCCTGTCAGTTGAGAAATCACATAAATGATCCAGACAACTGACAGCACCAGAAAAAGAATGCTGATGATATTAAAGATGCGTGTCGAGCCTTGCCCCATAAAATACTCCGTTTCTGGTGAGAAAATGATTAAAGGTATCGCTCGATAATCGCGTTATAGGCCAGCCCTTGCAGCCATTTCTCAAATGTAATTTGCGCCAGCATTGGGCGTCGCTCTGGTGGAAGCGGCAGTTCAGCACGCTCTAACGTCTGTATGACATGATACCCCAAACCAGACGCGACAGGCCCAGCAATTTGTAAAGGTTCGAGAGAAAAGGCCACCTGCGATACAGCGGTTTCAAATAATTCACCGTCGGCGAACCAGCCCAGATCACCACCCCGATCACGTGTGCTGTTGTCTTTTGAGAAACTCGCCGCCAGCACCGCGAAATCTTCGCCATTTTGCAGCCGAACTAAAATTTCGTTGGCCTGCGCTTCGGTCTCAACCAGAATATGCCGCGCACGAACCTGCATCACATTTTCAGGGATATTTTGCGTCACGCGGTCACGCAGGATACCTGTCAATATTGATGGTCGCAGTGTCGCGCGGAATTCGGCTTCCGTATATTGATTTTGGGCTAACCACTGCTGCCAGACTGCATCGCTACCTGCCTGAGCCTTCAGTGACTGAAATTCGGCTTCTACCTGTTCATCAGTCACAACAATCTGTTCTTTGCTCGCCTCTTGAACAATTAACTCCTGTTCGATGAGCGTACCCAGAATCGATGACCGAAGCGCGTCCAAGTCGGCTGCCGTATCTTCCTGCTGGCTTCGGGCGAGTGCCTTGTCAAGTTCAGCCTGGGTGATTTCAACCCCATTGACGCGGGCAACAATCGGCACTCCCTGGGCATTGACTGGAATGGTGGGCAGCGGCGGATTCGATTGTGCAGATAATTCGACATTCACCGTTTCCGCTGTTGGCGAGGAAACACCGCTCCCGCCAACCGAGCAAGCCGCAGCCAGAAGTAACAATAGAAGCATGAGCGGGAAAACCCGTTTAAGTTCGAACAAGACAACTCCTTGAACATGCGTGTGAAGCACATTTATTATGCTATTGCCCATCAATTGAGGCAAGTCGGTTTTGTCATGGCAAGAATCTGTTAGAATAAGGACAGTTTTGATCGTGCCTTTGCAATGCATAGGAGCAGTGATATGCCCGATTGGAATTCATTTGAAGCCTTTCTGACAGAGGCTATGCAAGTCAACTCCGGCGAACGACAAGGATTAGTCGATGCCTTATTAAACCAGCGCCCAACCTGGCCCTGGGTTGAGGGAACAAAAGCGACCTTTGTTTTTACGAGGCCAGATACCGAAAGGGTCGCGCTCAATCTGGATACCATTAAATCCGATCCCCCCTTCGCGCCGCTCACTCATATGGAAGGCACGACGCTGTGGTATCTCACGCGTGAATTTGAGCCAGATGATTTGCTGGATTATCTCCTGGCTGTCAATGACCCGATGACCCCGCTTGCGGCAGAAAAGGATATTGTCGGGCGCGTCAGTCGCCACTGGCAGATTGATCCGCTCAACCCGCTCAAAATTGATTCTGGGCAGGTTCATGTTTCGGTGCTGCAAATGTCGGACGCCCGCCCCTTTCCCGATTGGTCGGCGATGGGCGGTGTGCCGCGCGGTCAGGTCATTGAGCATGAAATTGACAGCCGCCAGTTGAATTTTACAAGCCGAAAATTATGGGTTTACACGCCACCGGGTTATGGGCAGGCCGTCCGCAAAGATTATCCACTGCTGATATTGCAGGACGGTCAATGGTGTAATGGGCCGCTGCAAGTTCCTTATATTGCCGACGCGCTCATTAAACATGGGCGTTTAGAGCCAATCGTCATTGCCATGATTCAGAGCGGCAACCAGGAAGAGCGCCCGCGTGAATTTATCAGCAATGATCGCCATTATTTATTTATGCTCATGGAACTGCTGCCTTACGTCCAGACGCATTATCGCATTGACCCGATTCGAATGGGCGTCGGCGGCGTCGCGATTGGCGCAGTCGCAGCGGCACAGGCAGCTTTGATGAACCCGACGGCCTTCTCCAATCTGCTGATGATTTCCCCGCCGCTGGGCAGAGGGCCAAACCAGGAACAGCTCCAGCGCTATGCCAATCGTTTTGAAACGAGTGAAACGCTGCCGAAACGTATTTTTCAATCGGTTGGGCGCTACGAAGCCTCGTCGCGTTTTCTCAAGCCCGCACGTGAACTACGCGATATTCTGGAAAAGCGCCGCAGTGTCGATTATCGTTACGTTGAGCTTGGCAGCGGTCATGGGCTGGTCGGTTTTAAAGGCGCGCTGCCGGAGGCACTGGCGTGGGTGTTCCCTAACGAATTGGGCTGAAAACTTTGTATATTTTGGGGATTATCCCACCTTTGTAGGGCGCACGGCTGTGCGCCCCTACGAATCTACACTGAAGATATATCCGCTTATGCAGCTTCCCGAAGTGCCAGCACCACAACCAGCGGACGATGATCTGAGCCACCTGACGAAGGCCACACACGCGCTTGGACAGCCTGTAACGAATCGTTATGGAATACATAATCGATGCGGTGATACATCGGGATAAATGATGGCCCTCTGCGCGGGTTATCATGCCACCAATCAGGATTCGTGAAGCCTAATCCCCAACCGACTTCGCGAAATGTATCGCGGAACTGCGCGGTGATTCGCACGTAATTTTCGTCTAAATCGGTGGTGTTAAAATCGCCAAGCAAAATGACTGCGCCTTCATCTTCCCCCGCCATGCGCAGGAGATCGGCGATTTGCTGTTTGCGCGGCTGGACATCATAGGGGCCGTTGAAAAGTGGATACTGCGGCGGCGCGTGCATGTTGTAAAGCGTGAGCGGCGTTCCGTTGATGTCGATCTCCGCGCGTTGTAGACGAACCGGAATTGGATATTCCACAGGCCAAGCGTAATCTTCAATAATCGGATAGCGGCTCAAAATTCCGCGCCCATGATACGCGCCGTTTGGCTCCGGGTGCAGCGCACGGTACGGATACGAATCGGCAAATTCAGCTTCAAAACGCTCCGCCGCCGCCCCGCTCATCTCTTGCAGTGCCACAATATCAGCCTGCGCATCGCGAATATTTTGCACCATCGGGTCGAGCAGGTCTTGTTCAGCTTGCAGATTATAGGTCAGAAGCGAAATTTTTTGCGCATCTTCCGACACGGATACCGAGCGCGGAATAAACATAATCCCGTACACCGTCACAAACGTCACGCAGGCCGGAAGCATCAGCAGCGCCAATCGAAAACGCCGCGCGAACAAGCACAATGGCAGCAAAATCAACGCAGGCATGATGAGCAGATGCAGCGCATTATTCAGCCGCGACACCACCTGCCATTGTTCGCCGACGGTCAGCCGTAAAATCAGCGCCAGCATAACAAAAACGCCGTAAATTCCTACGACACCGAAAAAAAGGCGAGATAGTCGCCCCTTTCGGAGTCTTTTCTCATCACTCATCACTCGTTACTCATTACCAACTAACGCCAATCGTGCATAGAGCGGACGATGATCCGAGCCGCCCGACGAAGGCCACACGTGGGTTTCAAGCGCCTGGAAATCATCACCGTGAAACACATAGTCAATGCGCGCTAACGGCGGCACAAAGCTCAAGGCAGGGTTGACCATCTCATAATCGGGAAATGTAAAACCCATCCCCCAGCCAACCTCGCGCTGCGCATCATGAAATTCTGAAAGAATCCGCCAATAATCTGCCGCCTGATCGGTCATGTTCAGATCGCCTGCGATGATGGTTGGCAATGTTTCGAGCGTTGCGCGCCCCAAAATATCGCTAAATTCTTCATGTCGAAATTTAAATCCGTTCGGGCCAAACGGAAATACAGCATGAGCGTTATAAAATGCAATATCACGCTCACCCAACGCAAGAGTCACGCGCTGCTGTCCAAAATAGATGCGCCAGTATTCATCCGATGTAATCGGCAAGCGGCTGAAGAAGCCCAGCCCTGGAATCGGCTCACCCGGCTGGGGATGCAGCGCTTGATAGGGATAAGAATCCACAAAAGTTTCCGCCAGAATCGCCGACGCTTCCTCGCTCAATTCCTGCAATGCGACAACATCGGCATTGACCTCCCGAATGACGGCAATCGCCGAATCAAGATTCTCAGTTTGCGATTTCAGATTATAGGTGAGGACATGAATTTGCGGCGCATCTGGCGCAGCGCTGGCTGAACGCGGCGTAAAAAAAACGCCGTAGGAGAGTAGAAAGGCCGCCAGCGGTGGGATCAGAACAATGATGAGCCGAAAACGCCGCATCAGCAAGCAAATCGGGATCAGAATAAAAGCCATCATGAACAGGAGGTGCGCGAAGCTGTTAAAAATTTCGATGATCGTTCCGCCCACGAGCAGCCGCAGGATTAAAAATCCGGTCACGCTCAAACCATAAGCACCGATCAGCACGACCATCAGATTGCCCAAGGCTCGAAAAAATGGAGGTTTTGAAGTTTTATTGGGCGTCATAGGTTGAGGGCTGCCACCAGCTCGGAATCTGCGCCTTCCCGCTCGATAATCCCGCAGGCAGCCAGCCGCTGCACCAGATCAATCCAGTGTTTACGGCGTGGATCGTTTGCCAACGCCGGACGCAAAATTGCGGCAGCCGTTTCGACATCGACATGAGAATCAGCCAACTGCACGGCCTGCCAGAAAGCCAATTCTTCGAGTTCCGGCGCTTCTGCCCGCGCCTCCGCCCACAGCGCCAATGCCTCGGCTCGCTTTCCCGCCTTCAATAATTCGTAGCCGCGCTGATCGATTCGCTGCGCATGGCGCAAGCGTACCAAACGCGCCATTTCGACGACAGGCGTTGCATGTTCATCGACCCGTAGGTCATAAATCGATTCCCACTCAGCATCGCTTTTATCGCCAGAGACGACTTTCAAAGCTGCCGACTGCATTCCGCGAATATCACCATCTTCGACCTGTGCTGCCGCCAGCGCCGCCACCATACGCTGCGCAATATCACCGCTGGTGCTTTCATAGGCTTTTACCATCGCGGGAATTACGGTGTCCAGCGTCATCATGTTCGCCTGGACGCTGTAACCTTCGCCAACATGATGGCGCGCATCGGCAATGCACCCGCTGCCTGTGTGTGCGGCGGCGCGACCCTGCGTATCCACAACGGCGAGTTGGCGGCGGTGTGCATTTTCATCCGAAGCGACCAACGCAGCTACAACATGAGCAGCGGAAACGCCTTCACGCAGCATCGCCAGCCCCATCGGCCCAAAGCTGACATTCACCAACGATTGAGTCGCAACCGCCCCGATCCCCGGCAGCAGAAAGGGAACTAGCCGCCCGACACTCATCTGATGGGTTTGAACGGCGACGCCCAACTCTCCGGTTTGCGGGTCGCGCGCGACAATGCTGTAGGTGCTGCACAATTCGGTATAATGAAATTTCATGCTGAACATCCTTTATTCGATGCTTAGATTATACGGGCGCTTCGCATAAAAGTTGTCGTTATTTCATTTATTTGTTAAAATAAATGTGTCAATACAAGCAGCTTGCACGAGCAGAAAGAAAAGTAATACGTTATGTCTGAGAACACGATTACCGGTGTTGTGAAGTGGTTTAACAGCACCAAGGGCTTCGGCTTCATCAAAGTCGATGGCATGGAACAGGACGTTTTTGTCCATTACTCGGCGATCACCGGCAGCGGATACCGCAGTCTCGAAGAAGGAGACCGTGTCCAATTCATCATCAGCCAGGGTAAAAAAGGCCAGGAAGCGCGCGAAGTTCGAAAGATTTAAGTTTTTTAAATCAGACTTTGGATCGAGGATGTTCGATGAGCATCCTCGTTTTGTTTACTGCCGCAGCGCCATATTCAGAATGGCGTGCATCAGCACATTCGTCCCCCGCACCACATCTTCCCATCGCGAAAATTCTGCGGGATTATGGCTGATACCATTCACAGAAGGGATAAATAACATCCCGCTCTCTGTGAAAGTGCTCATGACCTGCGCGTTATGGCTGGCATAACTGGCAAGGCGCGTGTGAGTCGCGCCTAATTGGTTACAGGCCTTTTCAATCGCTCCGATCACGGAATCCGACATCATTGCCGTCGCAATATGCCCAAATCGGTCAGAAGTGACGGTCAGACGATAGGCCTGCGCACATTCATGCGCCAGACCGATCAAAGCTTGTTCCATCTCAGATAGCATCGCCTCATCAACGTGGCGACACTCGATTGTGACAATCACCTCACTGGGGATGATTGTGCGGGTGCCAGGTTTAACTTCCACATTGCCGCAGTTAATAACACCTTCGGGATAATGCTCCCGCACCAATTCATGGGCGCGCGTAATAAAAATGGCTGCACCTTGCAGCGCGTCCCTGCGCTCCCACATGCTGGACGTGCCGGAATGCCCCGCCTGCCCATGAAAAGCATATTGATAGGAACTGCGACCAACAATGCCCGTAACGACGCCAATATCCACACGAGAACGTTCCAAACGCCAGCCCTGTTCAATATGAACTTCGATATAGCCCGCCAGGTCTGCGGCTGCACGGCGCGCACGATGGACGTGTTCAGGGTTGATACCCGCACGAATCAATGCCGCGCGGAAGCTGCTCATTTCGCCATTAGCATCACGCAGATAATTTTTCGGCAGCCTTCCGGTCAGGCTCAAGCTTCCGAACATCGGCTGCCACGCGCCCTCGTCGTCCGTAAAATCGATCACCTCCAGATGGACAGGCAGCTTGATCCCGGCTTCGTTGATCGTGCGAAGGCTTTCGAATGCTGCCAGAACGCCTACTGCGCCATCATAACGTCCGGCATTCAGCACGGTATCCAGGTGTGAGCCGATCAGAAGGGTTTTAGCCTTCGGGTTATCGCATGGCAGGATACCGCTGAGGTTGCCCGCATCATCATCATGGACTAAAAAGCCCGCTTCCTCAATTCGGTCTGCAAACCAGGAGCGGGCTTCTAAATCTTCACGGGATAATGCCAGACGACAAATACCATTATTCGCCGTCAGGCCAATCTTGGATAACTGCTCAAAATCTGCAAGGAGGCGTTCGTGATTAATTTTCAAATTGCTGGAAACCATATTAAGGTGAGGATACAAGTTTGTTCACTTTCAAAACCAGGATATGGAAAGATATTATAATTGATAATCGCCCAAATGACACTTACCCAATCCTAACCTGACCCTACGCATTTGGGGAATGGAATAGAATAAAATAAATATATAATGTAATTGTCTGAAAGTTTTCGTTTGAGTGAAAGGCAATGGTGTGAATGCCCAACGTTGATCCCAATATTGTTTATCTGACTCTGGTATTTGGACTGTGGATTGGCGTGAGCGCAACCTATCTCCCTGGCACAGGGGTCAAAGAGTTTCTGGCGGTTGCTGCGTTAATCGCTAGTGTGGTGATGATGAGCACCATGCCCACTAATTGGGTGGCGGTGCTGGTTATCGTGGTCGGCGTTCTCAGTTTTATCATCATGCCGTTTTTGAAGGAGCAGCTTTTACTGCTGTCCATCGGCGGCCTCATTTTGCAGGGCGTGGGCGCATGGTTTATGTTCGATGAACCGCGTGTTTCGCTGCTGCTGATCGTGTTAACCATCGGCATCCCCCTTCTCTACCACCGCTATGTCCTGATGCCGGTTTTCGAGCGCGTGCGCCAGCAGCCCGTTCTCAATGAGGATGATCTGCTCATTGGGGCGCGTGGGCGCGTTACCAGCGCGATTAACCCCACTGGAACAATTAATGTGCGCGGCGAAACGTGGACAGCGACCAGTGAACGTCCTTTGAAACCGGGGGACGATGTCGTTGTTCTTGAGCGCGATGGCTTGCAGGTTATTGTCGAGGGCGTCAAACACAAGCGCGCCTCAAGTAATGGTCGCAAAGATTAGGAGAAACTTGAATGAGTGGATTATTTTCGAATCAAACCTCACTATTTCTGGTGATTTTTCTTGTCCTGTTCGTGTTTTATGTGCTGGTGCGGTTGATTCGCATTGTGCCAGAATACGAACGTTTGGTGATTCTGGCGCTGGGGCGCTATGCTGGAACGCGCGGGCCAGGGGTTGTGATTGTCATTCCGCTGCTGGAAAAAGCGATCAAAACCGATATGCGCGAGAAATTTCTCGATATTCCTTCGCAGACAGCCATCACGCAGGATAACGCGCCCATCGCGATTGACTTTCTGGTTTACTACCGCGTGATTGATCCCAAATTGTCCGTCATCGCCGTCGAGGATGTGGTCAGTTCATCAACCAATATCGCGACGACAACCCTGCGCGCCGTTATCGGCGACATCACGCTGGACGATGTACTTTCCAAACGCGAACAAATTAATGATACGCTGCGTGTCAAGCTGGACGAAGTGACCGAGCGCTGGGGTCTGAAAGTAACCAGTGTCGAAATTCGCGAAATCGAGCCGCCGCGCGATGTTCAAGATGCGATGAACCGCCAGATGACCGCCGAGCGTGAACGCCGTGCTGCCGTCACGCGCGCCAGTGGTGAGCGTGAAGCCTCAATTGCTGTCGCCGAAGGTGAGAAGCAAGCCGCAATTTTACGTGCGGAAGGCCAGAAGCAGTCCGCCATTTTGCAAGCGGAAGGTGAACGTCAGGCTCAGCTTTTGCGGGCGCAGGGTTTTGCTGCCTCGCTGCAAGCGATTGATGCCCAGGCGTCCACAGCCGATGGACGCACGATGGCGCTGCAATATCTGGAAACGCTGCGCGGCATCGGCTCCAGCCCCTCGACCAAATTCGTGCTGCCGATGGAAATCACCTCAATGGCTCAACAACTTTTAGGCACGATGAGCGCCAACGGCAAAGTCCCGGCGGCTTCTGTCCTGCCGGAAGAAGATCGCCAATAAGGTGGTGAAATAATTTTGAATTTTATACCTCAAAAATCGATAGGGGCGGCTCGGCGCGGCGCCCCTACCATAAATTCTCATCGATATACCCACCAATTAGTGCTGCTTCTTGTTTTCTGTTTTGTTTTGTTTTCTGGAACGATCATCCAAGCCCAGGAACAAATCACCAATGGCACGCTGACTGAAAACACAACCTCGGTAGAGCGCTTATTCGGCTTTGAAGCAGGTGACACCGTGCTGATTATCGCCAGAGCGACCAGCGGCGATCTGGACACGGTGTTGACGCTGCAAGATGCTGATGGCAATGTCGTGGCGGAAAATGACGATTTTAACCCAGACACCTACGACTCGGCGCTGGCCTATACGATCCCTGAATCCGGCTCATATACGCTTATTTTGGAATCGTTCGAAGGCGAATCTACGGGTGATTATGCGCTCAGCGTGACCGTAGGTGACGAAAGCCTGCTCAAGGTGATAGACGACATGAGCCGGATCGAATTGAGCGGCCCGGTCTTGATTCGCGAAACGGCTCATTTTCGCATTCACTACACCCTGGAAGGCGCTGACGATACCACTGAGCAGTATGTGGATGGGTTGGTTGATGCCGCCGAAAAAGTGTGGAGGATTCAGATTGACGAAATGGGCTGGCCTGCACCACCACCCGATGGCGAAGAAGGTGGCGATGATCGTTATGATATTTACATCGCCAGCCTGAAAAAAAGCGATGGCTATACGCTTGGCTACACCCAGCCTGGTGAAATTGTTGGCGATAACCCCAATACACGCACCCTGGAAGAATACGCCAGCGACAGCTACATCGTCATCGAAAATGATTTCTCCGAAGAACGCGATTCCGATCTCGATCCTCTCAGCATTATGCGTACAACATTCACCCACGAGTTCAACCACGCCATCCAGTTTGGCTACGATTATGGCGATGAACAGAGCTGGTATTACGAAGCGACCTCATCCTGGATCGAGACCGTCACGATTCCCGATGACCAGGGTGCGACAGGTTATGTCAGTTATAACTACACTTACCCGGAATTATGCTTTGGTACAACAGCCGATCCCGATGACGGGATGCTACAGTATGGCGACTGGCTATTTATCCAATCCCTGGTCGATGCTCACGGCGAAGGTATCGTGCAAGCGCTGTGGGACTCGGTTGCCGATTACGAAAATTTTGAAGTTTTAGAAGAAACACTCGCCGATTATGACGAGACGATTCAGCAAGCGCTTGCGCGTTATCGCGTTCAAAATCTAGTACGCGATTATGCCCTTGCGCCGCAGTTCGAGGCCACTGTCTGGCTGGAAAACACGATTCGCGATATGGGAAGCTGGACTTTTATAGGCGAGGGCGTTCAGGAATTTGGCGCAAATTATTTTTACTTCAAAAGGCCGCCGGGATTCTATGACTTCCAACTCACCGACGACAAAGGATTTCTCGATCTGTGGGCAATCGGCGTTCGCGGCGACGAGGCCGAAGCGTTTGACCTGCGCCGGGGTGGGACAATTGATACCCAGGGTTATGATTACGTCTACCTGATGGTTTTCAATCCGGTTTATGACGATAACGTCGATGAATGTTCTTACAGCAGCTATAACCTGGATATACAGATTGCCAATGAGGTTCCACAGCCGCCGCTGACGCTCACTTTTGACGCCAGTCATTTTGAGCCGCCGGTGATGGAGGACGAATAACCTGCCGAGCGCACGATATTGCAATTGGATGATTTAATCGGGTCATCACATCATCGTGATGTGTAGGGGCGACTCGGCGAGTCGCCCCTACGCAGATTTTGCTCAGCTAAGGCGATTACCATCTGATCTTTCTCTCGGCGGCGCTCATGGGGCTGATCGCTTCTCGCCTATCGATGAGTATTGCATCGCCACATCAGATGGCGGCATTGCAAGAAGCAGCTTCGGGCGCGGATTAAAAAGGGGCGCAGCGCGCTGCGTCCCTACACGCTGCCTAATAAAACCGAATCACGCCCCGACCTGCTCCAACCCGTATCCCGCCGCGCCCAGCAAACCCGCCTTTGCGTTCAGAATAACATGGACAGGCATTCGCTCCAGCAGCTTGGCGAAGCGTCCTTTGCGCAGATAGGCTTTCATAAAACGACCATCGCGCAGCGCGGGCAGGATACGCGGCGGGATGCCACCGCCCAGATAAACGCCGCCTGTCGCCAGCAGCTTGAGCGCCAGATTTCCGGCTTCCGCGCCCAGCACCGAGACGAACGTGTTCAGAGTCGCCTCGCAAAGTTCGCATCGCTTGT
>Ga0268299_1001632_pt1 | contig 36010 bp, 30 predicted proteins | sample NOBtaG_FD_193484 | JGI IMG/M metagenome (GOLD analysis project Ga0268299, IMG submission 193484) | Activated sludge microbial communities from bioreactor in Nijmegen, Gelderland, Netherland - NOB reactor | ecosystem: Engineered > Bioreactor > Aerobic > Activated sludge | place: Netherlands... | reverse complement strand
CGGTCAGATTGATCGGCGTACTGGCAAATCGTAAAATGCCATTCGAACGCTCGACGGTCAGGCTTGTATGACATCCCGACCAACTGCAATTCATGTTATTCGGCAGTTTTGATGCCACAGGCGTGTGGCAGGTCGCGCAGCTACCAGCCCGCCCTGGATTATCACGCATGAATCCCGGCCCGGTGTAAGGCTGGCTAAGATCAGGTGGAAGCGGGAGGCCGCTGCTGGTGTAAGCGACAGGCTGACCTTCATTCCCATTGATGTCTTTCCCGGTGTACATGGTCAGAAAGCGCTGGTTAACCGCCGATAACGAGTGCTGGTCGGCCTGCCATTCGGTGTATTCTCGATGACACAGGCCACAGGCTGCTGAGCCATCCACACCTTCAAACGAATACCAGCCATATTCACTGTTATCGGTTTGGGGAAGTGGCCTTAAGCTGATGTGAATCGCGTCGCTGCCCTCCCATCCTGGCGCATTGGGGTCGAGCGTAGACGAGCCAATGTAATATCCGGCTGACCAGGCCGTGATGACAAGCGGGCCTGTGCCTTTAATATCATTGAGGGTGAATGTCCCATCTTCAACCGTTTGCGTTTGATCGGGCATCCCCTGAATTTGAACAAGCGCGCCGGCTATTGGCCCATTATCGCCGATGACAACACCCGAAATCGTCGGCGGCAGCGCAGGCAAATTGGTCTGCCCGGAAACCAAAGCAACGGCAAATCCGCATAAGATCAGCAGTGTGCCGATGATGGCGAACAGTCTGCTCAATCTTCGCATTCGAGCCTACTTACCCGCATAAGGATCAGCCGCATCGCGCAGGCCATCCCCCAGGAAGTTAAATCCCAATACGGCGGTCACGATAAACGCGATAGGTGCCAATATCCAGGCATTCTGTCCCAAGGTCTGAATATCCTGGGTATTTCGCATCATCAACCCCCAGCTAATGAGCGGTTCAGTGATGCCGATTCCCAAAAAGCTGAGGAAGGATTCAGCCAGGATAACGCCAGGGATGGTCAATGTCAGAATCACGATGACGTGACTCAATACATTCGGGTACAGATGGCGGAAGATGATGCGCGCGTCTGAAGCGCCCATTTCTTTCGCCGCCATGATGAAATCCGTCTCTCGCAGCGACAGCACTTTACCACGCACTTCGCGCGCCAGCGTTGTCCACGTTAGCAGCGCAAAAATGAAGGCCATGATGACAAAAACAGTAAAGGAGTCCGCCGTTTTCGGCACAAGAGCCGCCAGCGCCATCCACAGCGGCAAATTGGGAAAAGCCGCGACGAACTCGGTAAAGCGCTGTAGAACGTTATCGACCCAACCGCCATAGTAGCCCGAAGCCACGCCCAGCACCGAGCCGACCAAGACACTGATAATTGTCCCAAACAGACTCATCGTCAGTGAGATTCGTCCCGCTTCACATGCTTTGCCCCACAGGTCACGTCCCAGCTTGTCCGTACCCAGCAGATAGATTGTGCCGCCTTCTTCGACGCCAAAGAGATGCAAATTGGAGGGGATCAGCCCCAGTATTTTATATTCCGACCCCTGCACAAAGAAACGGATGTCATAGGCTTTGCTCGTATCCTCTCGCCAATACACCTGGAACGTAGCGGGATCGAGTTCGTAGACATAATTGTAAACAAATGGGCCAAGGTGAAAATTGCCATTGGCATCATTAAAAAAATGAATCCGCTGCGGCGGAATAAAAGAGGAATTCAGGTCAATCTGGTACAGCGAGGTCGGGCTGAAAAAATCGGCAAAAATGGCGAGGTTTATGAGGATTATTACCATGACCGCGCCGATTATTGAAACCCGGCTGCGCAGAAAGCGGCGCATAACCAGGCCGAAATAACTTTCATCTTGGTGTTTATCCTGGTTGATTTCGCCATCCAGAACTGAATCCAGGTCATCATCAACTGGTAATAAATCTTGTTCTTTTTTCAGGCCATCCATAGCTTGATTGGTGTATAATTTTTTATCTTCCATACGCAGTTCCTCTACTGGCTGTCACTTCTAGCTGTAACGGATACGGGGATCGAGGATCGATAAGAAAATATCAGCCAGCAAATTGCCAGCCAGGATCAACGCTCCATACATCAGGAGCAGTGAGCCGGAAATATAAATATCCTGGTTGATGAGCGACTCGTAAAATAACGGCCCCATCGTCGGCAGGCCAAGCACGATGGCGACTTCCAACTCACCCTGCATCATGTAGGGCAGCACCGTCCCCTGATAAGCGACAATGGTATGCAGCGCGTTGGGAACAGCGTGTTTTACGATCACCGTACTCTCGCGTAAGCCTTTTGAGCGCGCCGTTTGGACATATTGCGCACCCAACACATCGAGCAGATTGCCGCGCATCACGCGCATGTTACGCGCCACACCGCCCAGCCCCGCGATCAGCAAAACAGGCCAGATGTGCGCAAACATATCGACAACTTTTTCCCAACTCCAGGGAGCAAATACATATTGCGGCGAAAAAAATGACGATATACTGGGCTGGCGCAGTTCGATCACCAGGATATAAAGCAAAATAATGGCGATTGAAAAACGCGGGACCGAGGTAAAAATAAACGCCCAGATCGCCCACAGGTTATCCCAAAACCCATATTTGCGGGGTGCCACAAAAATACCCAGCCCAACGCCGACAATGGTTGAAATGGCATGAGCGAGAATGGCAATCAGCAGAGTCTTGGGCAGTCGGTCAGCGATCAATTCGCCGACATCCTTACGGTAAGCAAAAGAATAACCAAACTTGCCTTCCGTAACCATGCCTTTAATCCAGCCAAAAAATTGTTCTATCTCAGGTTTATCGAGGCCATACTGCTGGCGCACCAGTTCTGCCGCGCGCTGCGCTTCTTCCATCGGCGTTCCACGATCCAGCAAAAACTGCTGGTAACGTGTGGCAAAATCCCCTGGCGGCAGTTTAATGACAACAAACGAAACGACCCCGATTCCGATCAGCAAAAAAAACGCAATAAATACTCTTCGAAGAATATAACTAACCAATCGAACCTCCAGCGACCACCCGGCACGAATGGGGTGGGTTCAAGGCCCAAGCCTCTCCCCCACCCGACTTTTAAAGCTTATTGGTTGTACATCGGGATCGTGTCAGGACGATTCTCTGGAAGCTGCTCATCGACTGGAGTCCACAAGGTATCCAGCAGAATGGCATCTTCGACCCACTGGTACATAAACACGGGGGTGCCGTCGGCGACGTTCTTCACGCGCTTGGCTAAACCGAGGCCATAACGCCCGACAAAAACACCCATATTGTAAACATTTTCGGTGAAGATTCGGTTGTATTCGAACATCAGCTCACGGCGGCCTTCCGCGTCAAAGGTCGAGCGGTATTCCTGAATGATGTCGATCAACTGCTGTTCGAAGTCCATCAACTGGCGCGGCTCATCACCTTCACGGTGCGAGTTAAAGCCATTGGCGGTAATCGGCGCAAGCCCCGTCACATTCTTGAAAGGCAGCGCAAATTCCTGCCCGCCACGAAATGCCGACAAGTCCCACGTCCCGGCGTTATCAACATCGGTAGCCGTCGCACTGTCCATAATACGCATATTGATCTGGATACCGACTTCGCCCCACTGGTTGACCAGGGCTTCGGCGACGCTTTGGGTTTCCTTCGCGTCCTGTGAAGCGCGCATCTGGAGGATAACCGGTTCGCCAGCCATCGGGCCTTCTGTCCATTCGCGCGTACCGTCGCCGTTAGTATCTGCAAGGCCTATTTCATCCAGCAGCGCGTTGGCGGAGGCGACATCATACGGATAGTAGACTACCGAGTCTTTATTGAAATCAGGCGCGCCCGGATACAAGCCGCCTGCCCAACCACGCAGGAACGGCCCACGCATGATCGACTGGGCAATACCGTCGCGGTCAGTGGCATAGCTCAAAGCCTGACGGAAACGCAGATCACGGAACAACTCACGGACTGCGGTATCTCGTTCACTCTCGATACCAAAATTAATGGCATAGTTGAAAGAAATACCATATCCGAGGGTTTCAGGCCCCCAGGTCACATTGTAAGAAGCATCCGGTGCTTGAGCCTGGGTCATCGCCTCAACAAAGGTGCTGGGGTTTTCCAGGTTCATGTGGTCGCAATCACCTGCAATCGTGCAAAGGTCGCGCCCGATACCGCTGGGGCCTTTGCGGTACTGAACTTCGTCAAAATAGGGAAGCTGGTTGCCGGCCTCGTCTACTTTCCAGTAGTACGGATTGCGGCGCATAATCATCAGTTCGTCAGTCTGGTATTCGGTGATCGCCCAGGGGCCCATCGTCACCAGTGGAAGGTTATCCGGTGCTAAGGCATTGGCGAAATCCACATAGCTCGGCTTTGGATCCGCTTCGCTCCACTTTGGATGAAGCGGTTTCAGTTGGTGGGCAGGCATCACGTGGAAAACGTCTTCAGCCAGCAGATACCAGAAATCCAGCGGCTTGGGAATCGGGAAAGTGAACATAATGGTGTAGTCATCCACTTTTTCCAGCGATGCGGGTTGATCGTTCCACGTCCAGGCGTCGAGGTGGCGCGGTGAGTTGACGTTTTCATCCAGCACATAGCCTTCCCAGGTGAACATCACATCGTCAGCCGTGAAGGGTGCGCCATCCGACCATTTCGCGCCTTCGATCAGGTGCATGGTCAGTTGCAGGCCGTCGTCCGACCATTCCCAACTCTTAGCAAGATTGGGGAACGGTTCAAGGTCCTGGTCAGCGCGGAACAGCGGGCCAGTCTTGACGAGACCCTGATAACGGGAGGTATAGGATTCAATACCGAACCAGCCCATGGTCGTGCCAGCCATGTCGTTATAACCAGCCGTTGGGCAGGCCGAGAAACCCCGGAAAACATCGCCATAAACGCCGATGCCGTCCTTCATGCCGGAGGTCAGGTAGACCTGGGGTTCGGCGGGAAGGCGTTCTTCAACAGGCGGCAGGTCGCCGGATTCAACAAACTGATCCAGCGAAGGTGCCTGTTGATATTCCGGCAGCGCTTTGTAAGTCACAATTTGATCGATAGGCAGACGGTTAACCGTACCACCACCTAATCCAATATCGGGTGGATCGGGATAGGGAATGGGAGGAGCAAGCTCAACCTGAGCAAGCGCTGGGGTAATCGTTGCCGCGCCGATCAGCAGCAGCGTACCGATGATGATCGCAATCACACGCCATTGTGTACGAAAACGTTTCATTTGGTAATCCCTCATAACACTTTAAGAATAGAGTTTCTTTTTCATGCTATTGCATGTTATGCAGCAACTTCTATATAAGCATCACCTCCTTAAATCGAGAATTTCTGCTCTGGAAATTTAATTCACAGGTGCATCGTCATACAGCCAGCACGCCGTCGTGTGACCTGGTTTTACCTCGCGCAATACAGGCTGTTGTTCACGGCAGATTTTCATGGCGTGCGGGCAGCGCGGCGCGAACGCGCAGCCAGGGATAATCTCAGTGGGCATTGGCACCATCCCTCTGATCGGAACAAGGTCTTTTTCGCCCTTCTTCCCCAAAACAGGAACGGAATTGAGCAGGCCAACCGTATAAGGATGAAGCGGGTTGTGGAAAAGGTCGTGTGTGTCTGCATACTCGACAATTTTGCCAAGATACATGACAGCAACTTGCTGTGCCATTTGTGAAACCACGCCGAGGTTATGCGTAATAATGATGATGGATGCGTCAAAATCAGCCTGAAGCTGATTCATCAGATCCAAAATTTGCGCTTGGACAGTGACATCCAGCGCCGTCGTGGGTTCGTCGGCAATCAAAATGGAGGGGTTACAGGACAGCGCGAGAGCAATCATCACACGCTGGCGCATCCCACCGCTCAACTGGTGCGGATATTCATTCATACGCTGTTTGGGCGCACTAATCTGCACCTTGGTCAGCATTTCCAGCGCGCGATCCAGCGCATCCTTGCGCCCAAATTTCTGATGGATCCGCACCGCCTCGGCGATCTGATCGCCAATCGTGTACAGCGGATTGAGCGACATCATCGGTTCTTGAAAAACGATAGCAATCTCACCGCCGCGAATATTGCGCATTTCAGTGCCGCGCGGGTCGAGTTTAGCAATGTCAATGATTTCATCGGTCTCTTTGCGATGCAGATTAATCTCGCCGTTGACGATCTTGCCAGGTGGAGATTGAATCAGGCGCATAATCGACATCGCCATGACACTTTTACCACAGCCGCTCTCGCCGACCAGTCCTAACGTACTTTTGCGAGGCAGCGTGAGGTTGACACCATTGACGGAACGTACCGTCGCTTTTTCAAGAAAAAAATAAGTCTTAAGGTCTTTAATCTCCAGGATGGGCGTAGAAACATCGGGAGCCTGGGGCATAAACAAGTTTTCCTTCAAAATCTATCTGTAAATGAATTTTTATTTCAAATATGTGAATACCGAAAACAAGGCATTCGAATACCTAAGTATAGAAAGTGTGATTCCTGCTGTCAAATTTATAATTTCGCTTTTATGGTACGCGTAACAGAATCGAGCTTCCAAAGACAAATTGGACATTCCAGGTGAGTCGCGGAGATGAGCCTCATAAGCTATAAATAAGCGCAAAAAGTAAGGAATAAATCATGGCTTATGATGAATCTTTTGTCCCATTACGCATGAACCCCGATCTGACACCCGAATTGGAGCGTGAAGTTCGTTTCTTTATGAAGTGGGGCTATCTGGTTGTGGAAAATGCCATTAGCCCTGAGCAAGTCGAGAGCCTGCGCGCGGCGCTGGACGAAAGCTTTGCCCGCAACAACGTGCAGTTTATTCATCAACTGCTTGAAGAAGATGATCGCTTCGCCTTTTTGCTGGATAACGAACCGGTTCTCACGCGCATGAAAGCGATTCTGGGCAACTGCGTTCAACTGCACAGCGCGACGGCACGGGTGACAAGCCCTGGCGAAAAAGATCAGGATTGGCATCGCGATGGCCCCTGGCCCGTAGACCCCGACGGCACACCCTACGGCAGCATCCCCGGTCAGATCAACTGCGGCTACTATCTCGATGAATTGACGATGGAAAATGGCCCGATTGTCGTTGTCCCTGGCAGCCACCGCGCCGCCTTCAAACCGCCGCTGGGCTTCCCGACATTTCCTGACGAAAAATTTATCCTCGCCAAGCCGGGGCAGGCCATCTTTTTTAACGGCTGGCTGTTCCACCGGGGCGCTGCGAATAATTCACCAAAGCACCGCCGCGCCTGCATGATGTGCTACCAGAACGCCTGGATGAAATCTCGCGAACCCTTTAATGGCCCGCGCGTGACCAAAATACGCCAAAACGGGTCGAACGAAATCAAGCTGCTGCTGGGCGCAATGTCCGAGTGGTAATCGTCACGATGTAAAAATGATGGTTTCGCAATTTCTGAATATTGATATTGAAAAAGGTGCATGATGAAATCCTTCGAAGAACGCTTAGAAGAATATAAAGAACTCGGCTACACCGTTTTTGAAAAAGTCTTTACGCCGGAGCAGATGGAATGCTGGAAATCGAAGTATGATGATCTGGTCGCCCGCCAGACACTCCCCAGCGCTGAAAAACCGCAAAACTGGTTGAGCAGCGTCGTCGAATATGAACCCTGGCTGATGCTCCCTGCGGTCAACGACCCCACGATTCTCGATTTCGCCGAGCGGGTGATGGGGCCGTTCGTCCAGCTTGACAACCTCACCTTCATGGCCTTCCCGTCGATCTCGAAGCAGGAAGCCGAGGGGCGTACCAGCGGTTGGCATCGCGACATCTGGGGTTGGGTGCCGGAAGGGGGGCAATATTTCCGTCCCCTGGCCTGCAACGCCATCACCTATCTGCAAGATTTGACCGACGAATATGGCCCGCTGCGCGTGATTGAAGGCTCGCACCGCTCACCCATCACCATCGCCAAAGAAAACATCAACAAGCCGCACCCGCAGGAAAAAATCATCAACGTCAAGGCAGGCGATGTGGTTTTTACCCACTGTGCGCTGCTGCATTCCGGTACACCCAACACCAGCGGTCAGCGCCGATATTTTTTCAGCATTTACTACAATCTAAGCTGGCTGCGCTGCCGCGATAACCATTCCGGCCCGAATGTGCAGAAAATTATCAAGATGGCGCGCGAGAAAAATGACCGCCGTCTGCTGCGGCTGTTCGGCGTGGATGAACTGGTCTTTTCACGCGCCAATTCCGGCTTCCAGACGCCCGACGAGGTGATGTGGGATCAGTGGATTACCGAAGACCGCGCTTTGCTTCAGGGTTAGCCGATGAAATCAGCGGTCATATCCGGCATTCCGGCGATCTGGGTTGAGCCAGAAAACGCAGCCGTCAAAAAGCTGGCGATCTGGCTTCCTGGCTTCAGCGGGACGAAAGAATCGGTTCAAAATTATCTGGTCGATCTCGCCAACGCGGGCTTTGTCGGCCTGAGCTTCGATCCCTATCAGCACGGCGAACGCGGCATCGAAACAGTAGATGCGCTGCGGGAGCGGGTGCGGGGCAATATTCGCCGCCATTTTTGGCCGATTCTGGCGCACACGGCGGAGGAAATCCCGCTCATCATCGATTGGGCGATTGAAAATTTAGGCGTTCAGCCGGAAGTCTGCATGGGCGGCATTTCGATGGGTGGCGATATTTCCGTCGCCGCTGCTGCTGTCGATCATCGTATTCGCCGGGTCGCCGCAGCCATTGCCACGCCGGACTGGATGCGCCCTGGCTCGTTTGAGCCGCCAGGTCAGCCAGACGAAGCCGCGCAAGCCTGCTATGACCGCCGCAACCCGCTCACCCATCTGGTGGATTATCAACACTGTCCCGCAATTTCGTTCCAATGCGGCGCGGATGATCGGCAGGTGCCGCCAGACGGTGCGCAGCGTTTTGTCGCCGCCCTGCAAACTGCTTATCCTGGATGCGCGGAAAATCTGGACGTGTGCCTGCACGAAGGCGTCGCCCACGCCTTCCCGCCCGCCATGTGGCAAAACACTTTAGCCTGGTTTTCGCGCACTTAATCAATACAACATCTGTAGGGGCGCACGGTGACCGAAGGAAATCACTGTGGGACGATGCGCCCGTTTTCATCTCATATAAACTTTAGCCAAAGGGTCGAAAAAAATATGATTATTGATAGCCACTGTCACGCCTGGCCTCGCTGGCCGTATCAACCGCCCGTGCCGGATGACGAACATCGCGGAAAAATTGAACAACTGCTGAATGAAATGGACTTAAACGGCGTCGATCAGGCCGCCATTGTCTGCGCGCGGATCAGCCGAAACACCGATAACATCGCCTATATCGCCGAGCAGGTTCAAAAATATCCGACACGCCTGCATCAACTCGCCGATGTCGATTGTTACTGGTCAGAAGATTATCACACCCCCGGCGCAGCGGAGCGCCTCATCGAGATCGCCGACCAGTATCCGATTAAAGGCTTCACACACTATCTCAAAGACGAAGACGATGGCGCATGGCTGTATTCTGATGAAGGGCTGAGATTTTTTCAGGTCGCAGCCGAGCGAAAACTGATCGCCAGCATCGCCCCTTCACCCTGGCACCAGGCGGCGATCCGCAAAGTCGCGGAGGCTTTTCCCACCATGCCCATCCTGTGCCATCATCTCAGCCTGACGAAAGTGGGCAAGCCCACGACAGAAGAACATCTCAAAGAAGTGCTGGAATCGGCAAAATTCCCGAATATTTTTATCAAAGTGTCCGGATTTGCCTATTGTTCGCAGGTCGAGTGGGATTACCCCTATTCCGATACGATGTGGATCATGCGCAAAATTTACGAACATTTTGGCCCGCGCCGCCTGTGCTGGGGATCAGATTATCCGGTGGTTCGTTTTTTCATGACGTATAAGCATTCGCTGGAAGTTTTTCGGACTCACTGTACGTTTATCCCCGATGCCGATAAAGCGCTGATTTTGGGCGAGAACCTTGCGGGACTGCTGGCTACGGGACAGGTCACGGGTTTATAATCTGCCTGATCGATAGAAAAATGGGCGGGTGATACCGGATGCCAACAACGATAGAATCCAATTTGCTGATCCTCGTAAGCTACAACGCCGGGGACACGGAGGCGCTTGCCAACAGCCTTTCGCAGCATCTCCAAATTCCCGTGCAGTCTGCCTATTTGGAAGATACAGAAGTTTCCGTTGGTGAGAGCATTCAAAATGGAATCGTGGAACATCAGCCGAGCCACGTCATTATCCTACCCCTATTCTTAGGAGCGAGTACAGCCAGGAAAAATAACGTCTGGCAGATCGTCGCCGCCGCCCAGGAGCGCTGGTCGGATATTGCTTTCTACTACGGCAAGCCGCTTGGCGCGCATTCCGGCGTGGTTGCCGCTTACAGCCAACTTTTAAGTGAATTTTCTGCCAGCGAGACAGCTTTGCTGGTTGTTGGACGCGGCAGCCGTGATCCTGAGAGCAATATGGAAATCTATCAGATGGCGCGCTTGCTGTGGGAAAAATTTCAATCACCTGCGCTCGAAGTCGCCTTCACCAGCACCGCCAACCCCGACATGCCAACGGCGATTCAGTGGTGCGCGCAGGCAGGCACAAAGCGAATTTTGATCGCGCCCTATCTGCTCTATGACCAGCAGCTTTACGGCACGATTCAAGCGCGCCTTGAAAAAATTCGAAGCACTTTCCCAGATGTCGAAATTGTCACCGCGCCACATCTCGGTATCCATGAAAGCATCATCGAAGCCATCAGCCAGCGCTATCAAAAATCGTTGAAAAATCTCACATCCCCCAACGACGATGGGATCATCCGGCTTCGTGCTTTTTCGCATTCGCATGGCGCGGGCGGCACACACACACACGACCTTCCCGACTTTGCCGTTGAATCATTTTTACCGCCGCGCTATCAGGGTGACATGACGGTGAGCGCTGCGCCGATGGGGGCTGCTGACCTCGTTTTCGACGCCAATGGGCAGGTCGCGTGGAACGAAATTTGGGGCAGTTTTTGCGATCTTGCGCTGGCAGGTGGGCCGCCGCACCGGGGTACGCTGCTCGAACCCGTGCCGCCGGAAATCGTCGCGGCTGACCCAGCAGGCTACCAGCGGGTTCTAGCAGAGTTGGAACGTGGGATTCGTCTGATAACGAATTTGCCCGTCATTACCCATCGTTCGCGCGGCTGGATCGGAATTCAATGCGCAAACGAGGAAATGGCTTTATGGCTGCTGCGCGCGATTATCGTCGAAAATATCAGCGTCCGGCGCGAAGATGACGTGATTTTTCTGCCCGTTGGCCCCAATTTCCGCCTGGAACACGAAATTAAAAATGTCATCACCGTCGTGGCGAAAACCCATCATTACTGGACGGAACATATCATCAACCAATCCGGTGAGTCGAATAATTCTTAAGTCAGAATCGCGCGCAAATCCAGCACGATAAAGGCAGTCAGGACGACCAGCGCCGCCAACGCCATGATCAGATACTGCCAGCGATATTTATAGCCAATCTGCCAGAAGCGGCGCAGGCTGAGAAAAATTGAACCAATCGCCAGAACATTAATTGCCAGCATGACGGGTGTAGCCGTCTCCACCGCGATACCAATCAGCGGCAGCACAAACGGCAGGATCGCGTATTGCAGCACACAGCGAATGCCTGAAAACATGACCGAAGCACCAAATGCACGTTCGGCACGCTGGGCAGCGGCATCATCAGCTTCGTCATTTCGGGGCTGAATATCAGCAAACAGTAAACGTCCGATCAGCCGATCAAACTTCTGTGTTGAAGATTGCATCAATTCGTGTCTATCCTTTTTGAGGTACCCTATATTCAAACTATTCAGGTTCAGTCTTTACTGCTGGTTGGATAAGACGCAAGCTGATGATAAACAGCACTGCCATCACCCCCCCACCGACCAGAAACGGCGCGGCAGCCCCGCCTGATTGGAAAATCAAGCCGCCAATCAACGGCGCAACGGCATTCGCCAGACTGACAAATGACGCACTAATCCCCAGAATCGCGCCTGATTCGGTAGGCTGCACCCGCTGAATCATCAGGCTGTTGAGCGCTGGTCGTATCAACCCCGCGCCAATCGACAGGGGGATAATAGCGATCAAAAACCAAGCAAGGCCACCAATCCCGCGCTGGCTATCCTGGGGCAGCGTGATCGGAATATCGCCGATGATCGATTCCGTCGATGTGGGCGACAGATCGCGCAAGCTGGCCTCAACCTGACGTGCGATATAGAGCGGATGGGGTTGATTGGGCGTGACAGCAACCATCAACAAGCCCAACGCCAGTAACACCAGTGACGCAAAAACCAGCTTGCGCTCGCCATATTTGCGACTCCAGCGTCCGATCAGGCGCACCTGCACGTAGACCAGAATCACGCCCACATAAATAAAAACGAACGCATTGCCCTGTCCTAACAGCCCCAGGCGGCTGAGAGTAAATAGGCCGAGCAAGCTCTCAAACGCGAAAAAGACGATCTGTTGAGCAAACATCAACACCAGCAAATGATTCGCCCGCGCCTGCCGCAGCATTCGCAAGGGATTGAGCAGCGGTGCAATCGAATCGACGCGGCGGCGTTTGGCAGGCAGCGTCTCCTCAAAGCCGAACAGAGTCAGCAGAATCGACAAAAAGGAATAGGCGGCGGCGATCAGCGCGGGAATTGCCAGACTGCTCGAAAATTCTAATGAAATCAGCGCGATAGTCGGGCCTAAAATAAAACCCAGCCCAAAAGCTGCACCGGTCAATCCCAATCCCTGGGCGCGCGTCCGTTCATCTGTCAAATCGGTAATCGCGGCCTGCGCCGTCGCCAAATTCGCGCCAAACAATCCATCCACCACGCGCGAAAGAATAATCATTTCCAGCGAAGTCGCGCCTGCCAGCATCAAAAAACTGGCGCACGTCGAAACCTGGCTGATAAGCAGCAGCGGCTTACGACCATAACGGTCTGAGAGCGCGCCCATCACTGGCACACCCAGAAGCTGCGAGAGGGGAAATGCCGCCGCAACCAAACCAATTTGCAAAGGGCTTGCGCCAAAAGCTGCCGCGTAAAGATGCAGCAGCGGCAGAATAATCGTTAGCCCAAGCACATCCACAAATGTCAGCGTAAAAATGGGCAGCACACGCTCGAAACTGAGACGTTGTTGAGTCACAGACTTATATCCCGAATTCAAAAGCGCTGATGGTATCATAGCCTCGCCGATCAAGCCACTATGGTTGTACTTTGTTTCTGCTTGCTTTTATCAATCCACTTGCAAGAGGGTTATTCGAATGCACATGTTTTGGAGCCAATATCAGGCAAAAATGCACCTCTGTGTCATGTGACTCCGTTAAAAAAAACTGACGATCTTGAGTAACATTTATAAAAGAAGTGGTCTATACTTTGATTGAAAGTGGCTTATCAAGCCACACCGAAAGGCATTATCTAATTATTATTTATTGAACAACCGTAAAAATAGTGTATAAGGTTTTATGTCGTGATAGCGTTTTGGCTGACCACTGAACGGAGAAGAAGGGGGCTATCAGAGCCTACACATCAAGGAAATACTCACGGGTTTGAAGGGCTGCAATGAAGAAAACGCTTCGGGTGTTAATGGTCGAAGATTCGGAAGATGATGCTCTGCTGCTGCTCTACGAGCTTCAGCGCGGTGGTTATCTGGTCGAATCTGAACGGGTAGAGACCGCTTCAGAGATGCGGGAAATGCTCAAAAACCGCTCATGGGACATCATTATATCGGATTACGCCCTGCCCAATTTTAGTGCTCCCGGCGCGCTGGCGGTACTCAAGGAAACAGCCCTTGATCTGCCCTTCCTGATTATGTCTGGCACCATCGGCGAGGAAAGCGCAGTAGCCGCCCTGCTGGCAGGCGCTCATGATTTTCTTCTCAAGGGTCATCCTGCGCGTCTGATTCCGGCTATTGAACGTGAACTGCGCGATGCGAAGATACGCCAGGACAAACGAGAAGCGGAAGCTGCCCTCCGCGATTCAGAAACGCGCTACCGGCTCTTGTTTGAACGCAACCCACTTCCCCTCTGTGTCTACGATATCGAGACACTTGCTATCCTTGCCGTGAATGACGCGACGATTCAGCATTATGGTTACTCGCAGGATGAATTTCTGGCAATGACGATTAGGGATATTCACACTACCGAGGATATTCCTTCGCTGCTTAAGGACGTTGAACAGATCAGCGCCGGACTCAGCAGAACTCAGAGTTGGCGTCACCGAAAAAAAGACGGCACAATCATTGATGTCGAAATTACCGCCCATGACATCGAGTTTGGATCGCGCCCTGCGAGGCTGGTCTTGTCTAACGACGTGACTGAAAAAAAGCAGGCTGAAGAAAATCTTCAACGATCTAACCAGCGCCTCCAAACGCTTCATGCAATCGACCAGGGCATCTTGTCAGGCCAGCCACCCGACGTTATTTGCCAGTTTGCGCTCGATTTTATCGTCACGCACGTATCCGCCTCGGCAGGCGCAATTGCGGTTTTTGATCTTGATGCCCATCAGGCTACCGTCGTTGCCAGCCACACACAGGGCGAAAACAGCCTGACACCCGGTGAACAATTTTCACTGGATATATTTTCAGCCAAAGACCTGGAAATCCTACGCGCGGGTGATATTCAATACAGCAACGACATCTTATCGCCTGAAGAAGTTCAGCCGTTACTTGGTCAAGGGCTGCGCTCCTGTGTAACCTTATCGCTGATCGCCCAGGACGAACTGATCGGGTCGCTCACTCTGGGCGCGCCAAATCCCGATGCATTCAGCACGGAACAGATCGAAGTCTTGAGCGAAGTTGTCGATCAGATTGCTATCGCGGTTCAGCATAGTCGCTTATCAAAACAGATTGAGCGCCATGCTGCCGAGTTGGAACAGCGGGTCATTCAGCGAACGGCTGACCTTCAGGCAGCTAAAGATCGTGTCGAAGCCATCCTCAACAACAGCGGGGACGCCATTATTCTTGCCAGTTTTGATGGCGTCGTCCAGCAGGTCAATCCAGCCTTTAACCGGCTGTTTGGTTATCTTGACGACGAAATTTTCGGGCAGTCACTTTTAACGCTTACCACCTCAAACGATGTTGGAACCCTTTTAGCGGCTTTAGAGTCAGTGGTGAACACATCCAGGCCTGCTCGAACCGAGATCATCGCGTATCATAAAAATCGAACGTTGTTTCATGCCGATGTTTCCTTAGCAGGCATTTTTAACGAAAACAAAATCACCAGCCTGGTGTGCGGCTTGCGAGACATCACCGAAAGCAAGCTGATGGAACAGGAACTCCGCTCAGCGCTGGAAAAAGAAAAAGAACTGAATGAGCTAAAATCGCGCTTCAGCTCGATGGTTTCGCATGAGTTTCGTACACCACTGGCGGTCATTTTGTCCTCTACCGGGCTGATGCAGCGCTATAGCAACCGGATGAATGAGGAGAAAAGGCAAGAACACCTCTCGCAGATTCAAACCCAGGTCGGGCGTTTGGTTGGCTTACTGGACGATGTACTCATTCTGAGCCGAGCCGAAACGATTACACTCGAAATCAATGTAGAAACCATCAACCTGAGCATTTTCTGCGGCAATATCGTCCGCGAAATGCAGCAGACCACCCAGAAACATCACATCGCCTATTCGATCATCGGCAAGCCTAAAGCCATCCCGATAGACCCCAAGCTCATGCGACAGGCCATCACCAATTTACTCTCTAACGCTGTGAAATATTCCCCCGACAGCGGAACAATCAATCTACAACTTGAATATCAGGATGATGTCGTCATCATTCAGGTTCAGGATCAGGGTATCGGTATCCCTGAAGCAGACCAAAAACGACTCTTTGAAGGTTTTCATCGTGCGAAGAACGTCGGCAATATCTCCGGTACAGGCCTGGGATTACCCATCGTCAAGCGGGCCGTCGAAGCGCATGGTGGAACAATCAGCTTTACAAGCCAGATAGGAGTTGGAACAACATTTACTATCGGCATTCCTATTTCTGAGTAAGGGCTAACTATGAAGACTATTCTTGTTATTGAGGATGAAGCCTACATTCGCCAAAATATCATTGAAACCCTTACTTATGAGGATTTTGCAACCCTGGAAGCCGAAAATGGACTTGTCGGCGTAGAAATTGCCCTGCAAGAGCGTCCCGATCTCATCATCTGCGACGTGATGATGCCGGAACTGGACGGGTTTGGGGTTTTGCGACGTTTGCAGGGCGACACCAGCACAGCCACTATACCATTCATTTTTCTTACAGCCCTCGCGGATAAGCAGTCATTACGACGGGGGATGGAGCTTGGAGCCGACGATTATCTCACCAAACCCTGCACACCTGATGAATTAGTGAACGCCATCCGGTCACGTCTCGCCAAACATGCTGTAACCGCCAGCAAGTTTGAAACCCAGCCAAAGATCAAGCCCGATCAGGCAGCGACGCGCGCCGACTCCACACAGCATGTTGTATCGGCTGAAGCGCTGATCGGTGAAACTATTCGAGGTTACTATTTTTGGGAGAAATTGGGCGAGGGCGGCACGGGCGCAGTCTATAAGGCACACCAATTTTCGATTGGTCGAGACGTGGCAATCAAAGTCTTGCGGCAGAAATATGCCGACAACACGGAATTTATCCATCGTTTTCAGACCGAAGCGGAGTTAGTTGCCCGCCTGGAGCATCCTCATATTATTCCGCTTTACGATTACTGGAATGACACAAACGGCGTCTATATTGCCATGCGGCTGCTACGCGGGGGCAGCTTACGCTCTCAACTTGACCAAAAGGTGCGCTGGGAACTGCCGCAAGTTGCGCGCTTACTCGATCAGGTCACAGATGCGCTGTCGGTTGCTCACGGCGTTGGCATCATTCACCGCGATCTCAAGCCCGACAACATTCTGATGGATGAACGGCGCAATATTTATCTAACCGATTTTGGACTCGCTAAAATTCTGTATGCCCCCGCGAAAGGTTCTACACAAAATCCTGATCTCGTGTTTGATGCTCAGGACGATTTCTTCAAACAGCAGCCGAGCAGCACACTCTATATTACAGACGCGGAGCACCTGGCTGGAACACCCCCTTACCTTTCGCCTGAGCAAATCCGGTTCGAGCCGCTTTCACCACAGAGCGATATTTACAGCCTGGGCATCACGGTCTACGAAATACTGATGGGACGCCAGCCCTTTTATGGCTCGCTGAGTGAAATTATCAGCCAGCATCTTTACGAAAAAATGCCGCTTATCCATATTCAGCGCGCCGATATACCCAGCGCAGTAGACGAGGTTCTCCAAAAAGCGACGGATAAAGACTGGCATGAACGCTACCGTGACGCAGCGCAGTTTGCGGAAGATTTTCGCAAGGCGATCCGCTCCTAAACGGCTGATGCTTGCCTCGACTGCCTGCTAACCCAAAATTTGGCTCTCCTGGTCTAAAGCCCTAAACATCCACCACTTGACCTATCTCAAATTGCGCTACCTGCACCCTACTGTGCAAGCGTTGAATTCCTACAATAAGCATACGATGCAAAAAATTATCACCGCTTAAACGAAACCCGTTCTTCCAAAGATGGAACATCGAATGAGGAGACTATTATGGGATTAGCAAATAACGAGATGCTGTTGGAAATCCATACCGGCATGAAGGTTTATGACCGCGACCAGCATGAGGTCGGCACAATTGAGTATGTTCAGTTTACCGATGAAGACCCCACCCAGCCCGGCCCAGAAACCGCGACGGAAACCGTTGATAAAACAGACCCTTATCGCAATACCCTGGTAGAAAGCATCGCCAAAGCCATTGGCGGCGAATCGGATTTGCCTGAAGAAATGCGCCAAAAGCTGCTGCGTGAGGGCTTCATCAAGATTGACACAGGCATTCTTTCATCGGACGTTTTTGCTCTGCCTAAGCAGATCAGCAGCGTTTCCGGTGAGAAAGTCTATCTGGATGTGAAACGCGACGCCCTGATTAAGGCGTAATAATTTACGACGCTGCGGCTTGCTGTTCACCTTTTGTCTGCATCCGGCGCGATTTATTCTGACGTTCAGCCAGGAAATAGCTCCCGATGACGAAGGTTGCAGCAGCAAGTTGCAGCCCGATGCCCTGTAAGGTCGCAAACACGCCGAACCACTGTCCCAACCAGTATGGCAAGAAAACACCGGGCAGCGGGGTAATCGGCAGCCAGCCAACCGACTGCATGGCACGAACAGTGTGTCCCACCATTGTCAGCAGTACGCCGCCAATCATTACACCTGTAACAACCAGCATTTTCTTATAGGGCAAACGTACTTGCAGTGCAAATGTAACCACCCCAACGGCGGCTGTTCCCAATAACCCCAGCGCGACACCCTGCAAAACAACTGAAATTCCCGCTTCCAGCACCAGCGATTGCAAAAACAGCACCGTCTCAAAGCCTTCGCGGTAGATGCTGGTGAAGCCTAAAAGGATCAACCCTATTGTCTGACTGATGCTGATGGCGATGATGCCGCCGACCAATTCACGTTTACGGGCGTGAAAATTCGCCATCCAGCCTGTCCAGTAGACCTTGTGGAAAAACCAGTTAGTAATCAACAACAGAACGCCAATCGCAATGAGCGAGACAATGGCTTCGAGCCGCTCACCCAACGGCAGCAAAACTGTTAAGAGACTGTTTGCAAGCACCCAGGTCAGCGCCGTCGCCGCAAAAGCCAGTGTCGCCCCCACCAGCAGCGGACGACGATAGCGCCGTTCTTCCGCCGTGCGCAGGCTTGCCAGCAGCGAAGCTAAAATCAGCACCGCTTCCAGGCCTTCGCGGAAAACGATAATCGCCGCATTACTGATGACGGCTGCGGGAGCGCTGTTGCCATTCAAAACCGTCTGCGCGGTATTCAATTCGGTTTCAAGCTGCGTCAGCGTCGCGCGAATATCGCCGATTCCTGCTTTATTCGCCAGCAGAACGGCGAGTCCAGTGTATTCCGGTGTCCCCTGCCAGAACAAACTCTCGACCTGAATCGCCAGATCAGCCGCGAAACCACGCAAACGCTGCTCCAGCCCCAACTCCAAGATTGCATAGGCTTCCAGGCGCGCCGATTCCGCCAATTGATATTCGCCCTGCGCTGCCGCCGTCTCGACCTGATCGAAAATCGACAAGATCACGTCAATATCGGAGTCGGCGCTGGATTTGAGCCATTCAGCCGGAATCGTCGCGGTTAAAAGCTGCGTCGCTTCGTCAATTGTCGCTTGCAGCGCAGCAGGGTCAGCCACATCGCGAATTTGCGTTTGCGCCTGCGTCAGCAACTCGCCAATTCGTGTCGCCGCCTGGGGGTCATAGCCCGACAGCGTTTCGCGAATATCGGTGAACGCAACGGCAGCGCCCTGGTGGAACGTCACCGCTTCCTGAATTTCAATATCACTGATCACGACGCCATCGCGGACACCCCGCGCATATTCAATCGGCACAAGCGACATAAAGCGCATAAGCTGTCCGGCGCGACGGGCAATTTCGTCACTGGAAAGCGGCGCTGCCCGGAAACCTGTCAAAATTTCGTCAACTTGCGTTCGAGCCTGGGTAAATGCCGTTTCGTCACTGGTAGAAGCTGCCACGACCAGCACTGCAAAAGCGTTGCGCGCCTCGATTAAGGCGGCCTCGCCCCGCTGGTCGCCATAAGGCACCGCCAGGATGTCAAAATAACCTGCGGCTAATCCGGATTCTTCGGCGCGGCGCATATCGAAGCCATTTGCACCCGCTTCGTCAGCATCCGTTAACGAAGCCATCAACTGCGCCTGATAGGTATCCAGCAAATCGGCGCGCACCGCTTCTTCGACCTTTTCAGCAGGCATGGTGTTATTTTGCAGCGCGCTCACCGCCAGCGTCGCGTCTGCACCAGGGCGCGAGAAGCGCGTCGAGAGGCGAAAATCACGCAAAGGCAGCCAGAGCGCCGCCGTCGCGCCGTCACGATTCGAAATCGCGTTATAAACGGTCTGGCTGCTCCCATGCAGCAGTTCCGTCCAGATTTGCCCCCGCAGCGCGGCAAAATTCAGCAAATCACCGCTCTGCCCCGCATCTTCTAATGCGATGAACTGGGATAACAATAGTTCATCCAGCGCCGAGTCTGCGCTGGCAATGGATTCGCTTAACACATCGCGATAAAGCTGCTGGCCTTCCTGAACCGCGCGCACCGTCGCTTCCGTATCGCCATTCATCAGCGCGACCTGGGCGTCAAAAAGCCCCTGTCGGATATTTTCGGCAGCCTGCGGTGGATTCAGCACCATTTGAGCGGCAACACTCCCGGTCAAAAATAAGCACAGCACACAGAAAGCCAGAATCATTCGCTTCATCGCTTATTTCCTTCACATGCAAAAAGGGCGATTCGATTCTCGCCCCTTGAATCTCAATATCGGCAGATACGTTCGCAGGGGCAGGTCTCAGACCTCCCCGTACAATAACAACACATTTGCCTAACTTTTTATTCTTCCGGCAGGGCGATATTCAACAGCGCGGCGACCTGGGCGATTTGCCCGGTGATAGCTTGCGCGCGGTCTTGTGCTTCGCTGCCGAACAAATCAGCTTCTTCCGGCTTGAAAACACGCCCGCCAAGCTCCTGCGTATATAAATCGCTGACGTAGGCTTGCAAATCCACCAAATCCTGGCGAATCTGGTCATTCTGCGCAGCATCAACGCCAGACACCAACGGGCTAACGCCATCGTAGACGATCACCAGACCACCGAGGATGTCGCCAATATCCGACAGGCGCGAGATGACGACAAAATCCGACTGCGTGGAGGCATCGCCCATGATGAAGCGGGAATCACGCCAAGAGCCAAAATATTCGCTCATCGTCGGCACCATCACCACCAGCGCGGTAAAGGCATCTTCTGTCGTCGGCTCCCAGGCGTTGGAAGCTGTCACCAACTCGTCAGTATAATTGCTCATCAACTGCGCAGCGCCCAGCAGCACATTCGCATCTGGCAGCAGTTCACCAAAATCCTGCGCGCTGTTGAGGTTCAGGTCGCCCCACACACCGCTGCTGTAGTCCTCGCGCGTACCCCAGAGTGTGCCTTCCAGAATGCCGAACAGATTGCCGGGGCGTTCCAGCACACGACCATCGGGCAGATCAATATTAAACGGGACGCCGCCTTCCGGGTCTTCTGCGCCAGATGCGCCTGCGTCCAGAATCACGTCAAATTCGGATAAACTCGGCACACCCGCAACAACGCCTTCAACCTGTTCGTAGAGTGGGCTGGCAATCAGCCACGCATCTTTGGCGCTCAGAAGTGCAGACGTTGTTTCGATTCGCTGGGCTGACCACAACGCCGCGTAATCAAAGCCCGCCGCTTCCGCGAGGTCATAATAAGCCTGAGCTGCTTCCGCAAGGCGTATGCTATTTTCTTGCAGAGCGTCTACATTGGTCAATAAATATGTTTTGACCGCGCTTAAATCAGCGGCGTCCTGCGCCAAAACAGGCATCACCGACAGCAGCATCAGCCCACATAATCCGAGCAAAATTAAACGTCTCAAAATATTCTCTCCATCAGCGTGAGCCAAACAACGATTCCACCTTACCCCTTGGCTTTCACGGTGTCTACAAGACTCGTTAAGTTGCAAATTTCACAAGGCAGATGCTCATATTTAACGGCTGAAAAATTGGGGTTTCACAGCAGATATGACCAAATCTTAACGTCCATTAACTCACCATGCGCTTTTACAACCCGCGCTGAGATGCGGTACACTTCAACGCATAATTGTTCAATCGTGGAGGCAGTAAATGGAAATCGATTATAAAGCGCGGCAGGATCGCCTGCGGGAAATCGCGGGCGTCGATACGGTGATTATCGTTCCCGGCGCGAGCATGGTCTATTTTACCGGGCTGCGTTTTCACCTCTCAGAGCGCCCCGTTCTGGCAGTATTTACACCCGACGGCAATCTGTCGTTTATCATCCCCGAACTCGAAGTGCCAAAGCTGCGCGAACGCCCCGACCTGGAAGCGCGTCCCTTCGCTTGGTCGGACACCGATGGGTATGAAGGCGCATTTGAATCCGCTGTCAACGAATTAGGGCTGCACGGCGGCACATTGGGCGTGGACGGCCTGACGATGCGCGTGACCGAGTGGCTGACGTTCCAGAATATCGATTCATCGCTCAAGGTAAAGCCCGTCGAGCGGGACATCATTCACATTATGTCGCGCAAAATGCCAGATGAAGTTGAAGCCATGCGCAAGGCTGTCAAAATCAGCGAAAAAGCGCTGGAAAATCTGATGGGCTGGGTCAAGCCGGGGATGACCGAGCGTGAAATCGCCACTCGTTTAAGTGAAGAACTTGCCGCGTTGGGCAGCCAGGGAATCGCCTTCGAGCCGCTGATACAGACTGGCCCCAACAGCGCCCTTCCACACGGCATGTTGACAGACCGCGCATTGCAGGCCGACGAATTTTTGCTGATCGATTACGGCGGCGCGATCAACAGCTATCCGGCGGATATTACGCGCACCTTCTGCCTGGGCAAGCCGACGGACGAAATGCGCAGAATTTATGACACGGTTTTGCGCGCCAACGAAGCCGCCCAAAAAGTCTCCGGGCCGGGGGTTGCGATGGGTACAGTAGACAAGGCCGCGCGCGACGTGATTACAGCAGCCGGTTATGGCGAATATTTTATCCATCGCACGGGACATGGGCTGGGCATCGGCGGGCATGAAATGATCCCGCAGATCGCTTCGGGTGTCGAAGATTTACTCGAACCGGGGATGGCGTACACGATTGAGCCGGGGATTTATATCCCGAATCTCGGTGGCGTTCGTATCGAAGATAACGTCGTCGTCACCGAAACAGGGGTCGATTTGCTGACTTCTTATCCGCGCCAGCTTACCCTGTAATAGATGATATGGTTGTAGGGGCATGATAATGCAATTGAACATTTTAATTCGGTAATCGCGCGATGTCGGTTGTAAGGGCTTGATGCATCAAGCCCCTACGGACATGGTTGCCGATTTATTTTGTCCAAACGCATTATCATGCCCCTACGAGATCATCCCACCCCAACAATCTCCACGATCTGATAGCCATTCACAACAGGCACAGTGAACGACACGTAACCATCCTCATACGACCACGCGACGGCCTGATCTTCTGGCACGAGGCGCACACTGGATGGCTCACGCTCGGCGCGAACGCTGATTTCGACATTATGCAGCGGAATCACGTCCTCGATGATGTCCAGCATTTTGCCGCGCCGCTGGTGAACATAGTGCAGCAAATGAACGACTAAATTGCTCTCCTGCTGGCGCACGGTCACGATGCCTGTGCTGGGCAAATTGTGCGCCCCGACACGCGGCTGTGGCAGCAAACGCGCGATACAGTTGCCGATCACCTGTTTATGCACACGCTTGGCGGATTCAGCGTATTCGCTCAAAAGGGGTCGCGCGATGGTGATGACACTGCCTTTCTGGATGATGATCGGATCGTCGGAAACGCCTGCCATTGGCGTGTACTGATGCGAGCAAAAATGCTGCCAAGTCCGGTTGAAATAGGGCGTACCGGAGTAGGCTAAAACTTCAACACCCATATCGACGTTTAATTTCACCCCTGGCAGTTCGCACGAGTAATAAGTTGGCTCAATCCCTACGCTGATCTCATCTGCCAGCGCCAGATAATCCGGCGTAAATGGCGCAGCCCCGGCAAAATGCGCGCCCATCTCACTCGCCAGCACAAAGTCGCCCATATTTTCGTCAAGTCCGGCGCGGTTGCAGACCAATAAACGTCCACCCGATGCCAGATACGCGCGCAATTTTTCCGCCAGCGGCTCATTAATCACCAGCGCGTCCGGCAGAACAATCAGTTGATAGGGCGAAAAATCGCTGCCCGTGTCGAGAAAATCAAATTGATATTTCAATTGTTCCAGCGCGTGGAGCGCACCCACGTCACCCGCCACGATACGATCACCACGCACCCCTGGCGCACCGCTCGACGTAATCACGCCGATGTCCGGCAGCGCTTTGCTGCCCTCGCTCCACTTTTCACGCTGCTCAACGGCCTCGTAAACTTCACCGATGCGGCGATAGACGGCTTTGTCCAGCCGCCCACGTGGGTGAAGCTGGTCGCCGATACTGACTTTCGCGCCGTGCGCCAGCGCCTGGAAGCTCTCAAATTCTAGCGCCGCCCGGTTGCGCAAACCGCCGAAATCGCCCCAGGTCGTATGAAAACGCCCGGTCATGGCCAAAATTTCTTGCCCAAAATTTTGATAATAGCGCGCGTACATCGGAAAGTGGTCATAGCCCCAAAAACCGCCGGGGAGCGACTCGATTTCCAGGTGCGTGAAATCGTTCATCTCTGGGCGGTTGCCGAGATCGCCATCATATTCCATATTCAGGCGGCTGTTGTAGAAAATCCCCATCTCCGGACTCAGCGCACGGATCGCGGCGGTGCAGCGCTGCATAAAACGCCGCTCGGAACTCAACGCAAACAGCGCAGCTTCGTTGGGGTTTTCAGGATTCACGCCCTGCTCGACCATCTGGCTCAGGCAGACCGAACACACGCAGGGACGACCTATATAGCGGGTAATATCGATAAAAATTTCGGCGACATCGTAAAGTCGGATGATTTCTTCGATCTGTGCGATGACGTAATCACCGTAACTGGTATTCATGCACAGATTTTTCCAACCCGGTTGGAGCGGCGTATTCGATGGCCCAACCACGCTGCCGCTGGGTGAAAGCTGCCGCCATTCGGGGTGTGTCTGCCACGCCAGTTCGTCCCATGTGACCGTCGTATAGGCGCAGACGCGAATCCCGGCGTTATGGCAGGCTGTCACCATCTCGCCCAGCAAATCGCGATCCAGGTGAGGATGTACCGTCCCGATTTTCGTCGGGTAATAGCTAACGCCATGATGACACTTGGCAAACACCGTCACCGAGTTGACATGCCCATCGCGCAGCGTATCGATAAATTCACCCGCTTCAAAATCTTCGCCGATGCCGGGGATATGTGGTGAGGTGTGAAAATCTAAGTGTACCTGTCGAAAGGGGAGTGAAGACATAGGAGTAATTCCTTTAAAAATAAAAACTTAACGCAAAGAGCGCGAAGGGGCAAAGAGCGCGAAGAAAGTAAAACCCTTTGCGTTTCTTTGCGTCCTCTGCGCCTTTGCGTTAAATATCTTTTCTTCTTTTAGCAGCCCGTTAGGAAGCGCGCACCCTGCAAATTGCCGAATTTTTCGCCGTCTTCTGTGCCGTTGAAATTTTCATCCTCAAGCTCGATGCAGACGCAGCCCTTGTAGCCGTTGTCCTGCAAAATCCGGAAAACGGTTGTCCAACTGGTGATGCCCTGTCCGGGGATGGTGTAGCGCCAGGCCATCGAGCCAAAGCCGTATTCCTTGCCGAATGTCGGCTTCTGTTCATGACCATATTCATACAGATTTTCGGCGTTCAGTTCGGTGTCTTTGCCGTGAACGTGACCGACGCGCGTGGCGAATTCACGCAGGAAGCGCAGCGGGTCGATGCCCATACGGATCAGGTGCGAGGGGTCAAAATTGACGCCCATCGCCATTGAGGGGACTTCCTTAAAAAAGCCGCGATAGCCTTCCGGGGTACAGACCAACGCGCCCGGCCCAGGCCAGCCTTCGACCACGATGCGGGCGTTATTGGCTTCCAGCACCGGGGCGATTTCGTTAAAGCTTTCGACCATATAGCCAAAATTTTCGGCACGCGGCAAATTGACATTTTCTGGCAGCATCACCAGAAAGTGATTCATCGGGCCATTGGCGGCGCAGGCCTTGATGTAATCGGTATTTTTAGCAATCGCGTCCTTGCGCTTGGCCTTGTCTGGGGAGAGCATCCCCTGCCATTCGCCAAAATCGACAGAGCCGACCCGCAGCCCTGCGTCAATGACCTGCTTGGCAGCCGTGTTGCCGTCGCGTCCCAGGTCGATTGCTTCAAGGCCAGATTCTTTTGCCCATTGAATGACTGCTGAAAGGTCTTTTTGCCAATCCGACCAGCCGCGCCGAATGCCAATCGAGAAGCCACCCGTTCTCGTTTTCATCATGAATTTTCCTCTTTTATGGGTAATATAAAAAATGTTCTAACGGTGATTGAAACCCGCTAGAACCTGATTATATCCCAGATTTTGAGGGCATGATTGAAAGGTCTGAATGGACTCAGAGGGTCGCTTCGTCGGCGTCTTCTTCGTCGGCTCTGGTCGGAATAATCTTGCGATCCAGCATAATGCGCAGGATATTGGCTTCATAGCCTGTCACACGGGCAGCGCGGTTCAAAAATTCATCGCTCAACATCCATTCCGGCAAGTCGCCATTCAGGATGAAGTCAGCTACCGCAGGCTTGACGCCGAGCAGCTTGGCAAAGCTTTCCGAGGTCAATCCCTGGCGCTTGATGCCAGCCGATAAAAAATGCCCCAAAAGCTGCGCGTTGCGGGTGGTTTCTGGCGCTAAGTGGTGGTGGATTTGCTGTTTACGCGCCTCGATCATCACTTGCTGGTGGAGTAAGTCGAACCAATCAGTCATGTTTTGCTCCTGTTCTTATGAAAGCTCATCGCAGCCATGTGTACCTGAATGGTGTCTTTGGCGCGTGCGAGAATCATCGATATCGACTCCGGCTTGACCCCGTAGTCTGCGGCCATTTCTTTGGGGGTTTCACGCCAGATCAAACGGCGCATCACAATTTCACGTTCACGTGGCTTCAACCGCTGGAGGGCGGTGTCCAGCGCCATCATACTTTCGCGCAGCGCCACCTCATTTTCCGGGCTGTCCCCCACTAACCCGTGAACGTACATGAATAAATCTAAACTCAGGCCATTTTCAACCGCATTATCTTCAATCTCATCAAAAGAAATCGCATTATGTTTGACTTTATGGTTCAGGGTTTGGATGTGATAACGGGCAATCGAGCGCAGCCAGTTATAAAATTTATCCTCTCCCTGCCAGTCGAACTTGTCAATTTCCTTGACAACAGTCATCCACGTTTCCTGCTGAATATCGTCCACCCAATCGGTTGATAACTGGCGCTTCCTGAGTGAAATTGTGATATCGCGTCGCAGGTCACGGGCATGATTGTGTAGTAATATCTCCCAGGCTCGGTTATCCCACACTTTTAGCTGATTCACCCATTCCTGACGGTCAATGGGCAGCATCACAGACGTTTCAACTTCATGCGATGTGGGAGCAAGTTTCAACTCATTTGACATTACTTGTTCTCTCCATTTCATCTCCTTATGTTTAATGTATCGAGACGGGCATTTCTTTACAAATAAGCCAGGTGGCGAATAGCAGGAATTCAAAAACCCGCTAGAATAAAATGACTATCAGCATGACCACCGCCGGAGCAATCACGTGGATTTGGATAAACAACTCGATAGTCAGGCAATCGTTGATGGCTTGGGGCAGGGTGTATTGGTTTTCGACAGCGCCGGACGGCTGGTGCTGGATAACCTCGCCGCGCGAACCATGCTCGGCACTGATCTCAAGCTGATTCGCTCCGAAGGCTGGACGGCGGCGGCGGTTTTGTTTAACAGCGGTCAGCGTGACCCTGGCGCAACGATTGACGCGGCGCGCAAAAAATCGCTCGATTCCGCCAAGCCGGTTCGTTTTCACACCTACCGCGCGGGCGAGTATATCCCCTGCTGGGCGGCAACGATTCACGGCAAAAGCGGCGATGTCTACACCATGATTACAATTGATGCACCGGATTGGTCGGTGGTGAATGACCTGATCGGGCGTTTCCGCGACGAAGTAAGGGAAGCGGTGGACTCGACTCAGGGACATATCTCGCTCATCACGCAAACGGTGTCGCACCCCAAGCCGAAAGATACCGTCGAAACCGTTGCCAAACGCATTTCCGGCTTCACCCGTCTGATCTCGACTCATATGTATCGCGCGGGCCTGTTGATGGAATTGTTGGGGCGGCTGGAAGCCCTGCGCACAGGCACTTTGACGACCTCAATTCGCAGTGAACGACAAAAAATCGAATTGGCGGAATTTGTCGAGGACTTCATCGAAGAACTGGACGAAAAAACGCTTATCGATCCCGAATCCGAGGAACAGGATTACCGCGCACGGCTGGAAACTGAAATCGCAGACAACCTGGCGCTGATGGCCTCGCCGGCACACCTGACGATTATCTTGCGGGACTTACTCCGCAATGCTATCATGTACAGTATGAAGGCGTCACCCATCAAGATCACGGCATCGGTTCAAAATCAAAATGTCCAGATCAACGTGATCGATGAAGGCTACGGCGTCCGCGCTAAAGAATTTGACAAAGTTTTTCAGGCTTTTCAGCGCGCACGCCAACCCCAGGTGATCGCCGAGTTCGGTTACGGCCTGAGCTTATATCTTTGCAAACATGAGGTGGAAGCAATGAACGGTGGGATCTGGTTTACCAGCGAAGAAGGTGTTGGCAGCACTTTTAGCATCAAACTACCCGTCTGGCAGGATGACTCATCCTCCCGCTCCTCCTCTGATTCATAATCCCTAATCTGCCTGTATCACCGGACGCCTTGACCTGGATGAACAGGTCGGGCGTTTTTGTTTGTGTTAAATGAACACGTCAGGCGTTTTGTTTTGTGGAGGTATCAATGCGCTTTGAATTTTTGACACCACAGGTTTTTGATCTGTTGATTATCGCAGTGATTATCATTGGACTGGCACTGGCAGCCGTGCGGCTCTACGCCGATTTCACGCGCCCGCTGCCGCCGAGTCGCTCACGATCTAACAGTGATGATACTGAACCAAAACAGCCAAGAAATTAAATTGTAAGAGCAGGTCTGAGAGCTGCCCCTACGGAGAATTATCTATCATCATTCTGTGGTTATGTGGAATAACCACACTGACGAAAGGACTATCATGCTTGACATCGCGCTGATTCGCGAAAAACCCGACTGGGTGAAAGAACAAATCGGCAAACTCAACGACGCGGCAGCACTGAGCCGGATCGACAATATTCTTGCGCTCGACCAGCAGCGCCGCAGCCTGCTCACCGAAAGTGAGGCGATCCAGGCACACCGCAACCGCCTGAACAAAAGCGTCGGACGGCTGCGCGGCGATAAAAAATTGGACGATGCCCTGCGCGGCACGTTAGCGCTCAAAGCTGCTGAAGCCATCGCCGCCGGGGATTTTGACCGCGCGACGGAAATTGTCGAAAGCGGCGGGCAGGGCATCACCGTCGAAAAAACCGATGTGACCGCCGCGCTCGAAAAACTCAGCGATGCCCTGCGCGAAATGGGTGAAAAGGTCAACACGCTCAATGCGCAGATCGACCAGGTGGACGAAAATCTGAAAGAAAATATGCTGTGGATTCCCAATATTCCACATGAAAGTGTCCCCGTTTTTGACAGCGAAGAACACAACATCCCCTGGATTCCTGAAGGTGAATTTTACGAGTTCGACTTCACGCCTAAGCCGCATTGGGAGCTTGGCCCAGCGCTGGACATCATCGACCTGGAGCGCGGCGTCAAGCTGGCGGGTTCGCGAGGGTATGTGTTAAAAGGCATGGGCGCGCGGTTGCAGCGGGCGTTGATTCAATTTTTCCTCGACAGCGCGGGCAAAAAAGGCTTCACCGAAGTCTATCTCCCCTATATGGTAAAGGAAGAAATGCTCTATGGCTCGGCACAGTTCCCCAAATTCCGCGACGTGGTGTATTTCGACCCCGACGCCGAAGTCTATATGCTGCCGACAGCCGAGGTCGCCATCACGGGCTTGCATCGCGACGAAATTTTGGACGAATCGCAGCTCCCACTTTACTACGTCGGGCATACACCCTGCTTCCGCCGCGAAAAAATGAGCGCCGGACGCGACACACGCGGGATCAAGCGCGTCCACCAGTTCGAAAAAGTCGAGATGTATAAATTCACGACGCCAGAGACCAGCTACGCCGAACTCGAATCGCTGGCTGAGGCCGCCAGTGATTTGTGTCGCGCGCTCAAAATTCCGTTCCGCCGCCTGGAAATCGTCACGGGCGACCTGGGCTTCAGCGCGACGAAAAAATATGACATCGAAATGTGGGCACCGGGATGTCAGGAATGGCTGGAAGTGAGTTCGTGCAGCAACACCGAGGCATTCCAGGCGCGCCGCGCCAATATCCGCTATCGCGCCAAAGATCAGAAGCGCCCGCAGTACGTCCACACCCTCAACGGCAGCGGCCTGGGCATGACGCGCACGATCATCGCGATCATGGAAAATTATCAGCAGGCCGACGGCAGCATTGTCGTGCCGGATGTTTTGCGCTCGTACATGGGCGGCCTTGAGGTGATTACGAAGGCGTAAATATGCACATCACATGGGGACAGGCGACAGACACCGGACTCGTGCGTGAGCAAAATGAAGATGCCGTTTTCTCGCTTTACGTGCGCAGTGATGGTGCTGCCGCCCGCCCCGATTTTGGGATTTTTATTGTCGCAGATGGATGGGACAGCTCTCATACAAACATAAAAGCCTCACAAACCGCGATATGGATCATATCCCAGGCTTTGCTTGACTCAATATTGAAGCCGTTACTTGAGACGGAAACATACCCTCCTGTTACAGATGCTATCATTTCAGCATTCCATCTAGCAAACTCTCGATTGTCGCAAGAGGAAGAGGTTAATTCGACGACAATTACAGCAGTTATCATTGTGGGAGATACTGCCTATATATGTCACGCCGGAGACACAGCAGTTGCTTTATGCAGCCATGATGAGGTTCGTCAATTGACAGACGTTCATAGGATAGCAAGTAAACTTGTCCAGCTAGGTCATATAACGTGGGAGCAATTTTACGATTATCCTAATACCGGAAATATTCTTTACAGATCTCTTGGAATGGGTGAAAAATTAGAAGTTGATGCGACTTCATTAAAACTAACCCCAAATTCGTGGCTCGTTTTATTCAGCGACGGATTAGTACCTCAATTCGACTATGAAGCAATACTTCCCGAAATCAAAAAGTGTGTTGAGGATACACCAGACCCACAACAAGCCTGCGACCAATTGATCGCGCTTGCGAACGAACGTGGCGGCGAAGATAATACCAGCGTGATCGTGATTAAGGTGTCGGAATAAGTCGTTAGGGTAAGATGATGCGTGTTTCAGTCTGGCAGCAATTTAGCAGTAACCATAGCTCCCATTTTACCGTGGTTGGTGTATTTGAAACTCGTGATGCTGCCAGTTATGCTGCCGATGAAATTCGAGCGATTCTAGACAAGATTCGTAAATGGCATGAGGAAAATCCAGAAAAATCTCAGGAATTACATGAGAAATGGGCAGATGGAGATTGGCCTCCGCAGCCTTCAGAGATCGAAGTGGAGCTTGGGAAGCAGTATCATGTTCTATGGAAAGGGGCTGTTGAGTGGTTTGAGGATGCGCAAATTAGTATCTCTAATGAACGCCTGTTGATCCTCACAACAAAATCCCAGACAGATTGGGGGCCAGAACCTTTTAACCGCTTAATGGAGTGTTTTGGTGGACATGGATTGGTAACTGGCAGCGATATCGGCGGAGATTTATTTGGGGAAATCACTATCTTCATTGATTGTGAAGCGCCCGACGAAGCAACTGCACAATTGATCTTTGACGAAAAATCCAGTGAATGGTGTTCCATTTGGCAACATCAAACCCACTTAAGGTTGGAATGGACATATGATGGATTTGACTTGGAGATCGAATCGCTCATTCAGTATCTACAAAATCTAAAATGCAAGAAAATCAGCTATATGTTGGGCGGGAAAACCTATACTCAAACAGAACGCATATCAGTCGAGGATAAGGGAAGTAAAGATACTTAAATTACCGCTATTTCCACGCTTCGATTTGTCGCATCGCCTCATCAAATCCAATTCCCTCTGTCGGCAGCAGCGCATTTTGATCTAAATTCTGTCCTGATTTTGCCGCTTTGAGAACCGCTAACATCCTCGCGAGGATTTTCTCCTGGTCGTCATGCCGATAACGATCAAAATTTTGCGGTAGCAGGCTGTAATCCACCAACCGCGCGCCGTAGAAGGTTTCCTCAAATGTTTTGTTGTAGGCAGCACCAAAATCAAATGGCAGCATATCACCCGCGTTGAGGGGAATATCAATATTCGGAATCGGCTCATCGACATCAAAATGATGGGGATAGGCTTTTCCTTCATCAAATATCGGGCGCGGGTCAATCACGACGATGCGATAGGGGTGCGAATCGGGATCGCTAATTTTTCCGCTGTAGCGCGGGACACGGTCAAATGTCGGCGGCGACTCGTGCAAATAATCAATCTCGACAAAAACGATGCCGCTGTGCAGCAGTTTGAGGCGCTTATCACGATAGTAGGCTGCATCCTGACCGCTGGGTTTATTCGACGGTGATAGCAGTTCCACCCAGGCGACGGGTTCGCCAAGTTCGGGCTTGCTCGGCACATATTCATAGATGCCCACAGCGCCATACTCCGCAAATTCCTCGCGCACCGTCATAATATCGGCAATCGCCAGAGCCGATGGATTCGCGCTTGATTGTGAATAAGATCGAGAGGTGCGAATGGGGTCAGTGTCGTAAATGGTCACATCAGATTCCGGCTTACCTGCGGGTTCACCATAGCGCCGGATTTGAAGTGACTGCTGAATATCAGCCACATAGCCCATTGGCAGCAGTTGCGCGCTCATCAAGCGCATTAAGTCAGCAATGTGATTCGCGTGAAAGCCATCCCACCCACCTTCACTCTGCCAATAGCTGTGGAGGTGAGCATTGACGCCCCGATATTGGTTCTTGATAGATCGAACAGGTGTCATTTTTAAAGCCTCTACACCCATTCTAGCACTTTAAAAGCTGACCGCTGACCGCTGAAAGCTAACTCTGCAACTTCCGCCATTCCTCGTATTCGCGCTGGCCTTCCTCGTTCAGCGGATAATATTTTTTCAACGCGCCGCCCTCGGCCAGTTTCATGCGGCTGAAAACTTCCCAATCCTCGTGTTCTTTGGTTTGCTCTGCGACACGTTCAGCCATCTGCGACGGGATCATGACTGCGCCGTCATCGTCCGCGATAATGATGTCTCCTGGCAGTACCAGCACACGGCTAACGGCTGTCGGCACGTTGTACGCCCAGGGATAGAGCGATGCCTGCGAAGCATAATTCGGGGTGAAACCCACTGTCCACAGCGGGACACCAATTTCTTGAACATGCGGCCAGTCGCGAATGCAGCCGTCAACGACAATGCCGACTCCGCCGCGACCTTTGAAATAAGTAATCAACATTTCGCCCAGGCATCCGGTATAGGGGTCGCCATGCGCGCCAATCGTCAGAACGTCTCCAGGCTGCACTGCATCCAGCACCGACCAGAGCGCGCTTTTCTTCTCGCTGCCCTCCTGCGCCAGACCGGAGGCAACATCTTCGCGCTGCGGCATGAATTGGAGCGTGACCGCTGGGCCGACGACTTTTGAACCCGGCTTGCGCGGAATTGGCCCCTGGATGAAGGTCTGCCGAATGCCCATTTTGTGCAACATAGCGCTGGCTGTCGCGCTGCTAACGCCGTACAGCCGCTTAATCAATTCAGGGTCAGGCCGTTGAAATTCCGGGCCGGAAATCGGAAGGCTTACGCTGGTTGGTGGAATGAGGTCAGTCATTTTATTCCTCTGTGTTCTCTGTGTCTCTGTGGTTAAATTTGAATTTTCTGCTTACGGCATCGGCGCGTTGGCATCAATCAAGCCGCTGGCGCGCAAGTCCGACCAGAATGCCGCCGGAATCACCGTATTCAGCGCGGCAATCGTGCTGGCAATCTGCTCTTTCGACTCCGCGCCGATCACCAGCGATGTCACCGCCGGATGCGCCTTGACGAACTGTACCGCCGCTGCGTTCAACGGGACGCCGTGCTTTTGACACAGCGCTTCGAGCCGCCGCACCTTATCAATAATTTCGGACGGCGCGGCAGCATATTGATACCAAACGCCATCGACAGCGCCTTTCGCCAGGATGCCCGTATTATAGACTCCTGCGCCGAAAATGCTGATGTTTTGCGCGTGGAATTGGTTCATCGCGTTCAGCGCACCCTGCTCCAGCAGTGTGTAACGCCCCGCCAGCAAAAAGCAGTCGAAGTGTGCGTCGCGGGCGAATTCGACCAGCGGCTCCCAGTAATTTTCGCCCACGCCAACCGCTTTTATCACGCCCTGATCGCGCAGCTCAGCCAACAGCGGATAAGCTTGTTCAATCGCCGTGCGGTAATGTTCTTTTGAGGGCGCATGAATGTGCAAAATATCGAAGCGGTCAATTTTCAACCGTTCGATGCTCCACTCGATGCTGCGCAGCACACCCTCGCGCGTAAAATCTTCGATAGGCTGTCCATCCGGCGAGTGCATCAGGCAAGTTTTGCTTGCCAGCACATAACTATCACGCGGGACGCCCGCCAGCGCGATTCCGAGCCGTTCCGCGACGAGCTGACCATACCAGGGCGCGGTGTCAATAAATGCTGCGCCGTTTTCCAGCGTGTAATGGATGGCATCAACCGCCTGCTGTTCCGAAACATCCGACCAATAATTGCCGAGCGGCGCTGTTCCAAGTCCTAAAATCGGGACTTGCAGCGCGGTCTTGCCGACAGGTGCAAAATTTTGTGTCATGCGATGATTTCTACCTTGTTTTTGTCGTAAAGTTTTTCCCATTCGGGACGTAAAATTGCATAGCGATACTCGTCTTCCAGTCCACCCTTTCCGTCGAGGGCATAGCCACGCAAGATACCCTCTAGCTGCAACCCCGGTGTTTTATCGAGCGAACGTTTTGAGGCCGTATTCGAAACATTACAGCCCGTCTCGACGCGCCATAACCCAAGCATTTCGAAGCCCAGGTAAAATAAATGTGGCTTACTTCCCGGCGTGACGCCTTTGCCGCGCATATGAATGAATGTATCCGCGCCCGTGAAACCCCGCCGATGCGACCACGCGCTCACGCCCAACAAACTCCCACCTGCCAACACACCGTCGAGCGTGGTGTAAAAGCCATATAGCGTTTGACGGCCTTCGGCGTCATATTCCGGCAGATAGCTTTCTTCGAGTTCATTGAGCATGTACGGCGAATCCGGAAAATTACTCCACATCGCGCGCACCTCATCAGCATTCGCTTCAGTGATCCTGTGCAGCGTGATTGACTCACAGCGCAACGCGCTAAAACTCAAAGATTGCATAACTCAACCCGCCAAAATTCGCGCGATCATCGTTTGGATCAGTTCAGATTCGCTTGCTGTCACCGCGCCCGCGACCAGTTCGCATTTCCATTCGCCATGCGGTGGGATAATTTTGATATGGCCTTTCGCTTTTTCAGCGAGATACCCCTGCGCTTCGGCTGTCGCGGGCAGCACGAGTCCTAAACAATCTTCATCCGATGTGCGCGCGATCCAGCGAACGCCTTTATCAAGCTGCGCCGGACGATGGCGAACGTAATCAGCGCTGCTATCCGGGTGAATGTGCAAACTGTGCGCCCAGCCCTCATCATCGGTTTGATAATCGATACTCAGGACGATTTCGGGGTCGAGCGGCAACCCCGGCATCAGCACGTCATGTTTTTCGGGGTGCATCGCCAGTTCATCCAGAAATTGGAGATATTCCGGCTTATTTTTCGGCACAAGCGCGCCTTTGCTGACATGCACGTTGGCGGGCGGTGCGCTGTAAACCAACCGCCCATAATCGACAGGCCGAAAATTGACATGCGCCATGTACATTAATTCCATTTCGCTGGCGCGCAGGTTGGTGATTTTCATCGAAATATCGAACAAGCTGGACTCGGCATAAATTTTGAACAGCGGCTCAGCGCGATAATTGCAGTTAAAGGCAATCGTGTGCTGATATTCCCCGCCCAACGCCACATATTGCCCCTGCTCGTCCTGCCCGATTCGCAGAAAGGCTTTGCTGTAGGGCGCATGAGGCAGTTCGCCGTGCAGCGGGTGCGTGTCGTCGCGCGAAGGGCCGCCCATCGCCGTCACGCCACAGTGAACCAGGAATGCGCCGTAATTGTGAAGATAGGTGGTCGAGGCGCGCGGCTCTGGAAAGGTCGATTTCATCGTCAGATTGCGCCCACGCATCTCGGCTGACCAGATTTGCTGACCCTGAAACGGCAGCGCGATCACCTGCCCCAGCGCATTCACGATCCGCAGCGCGCAGACTCCGCTTTCATAGCGAAACGCCGACACGCGCAGCTTGCCGT
>Ga0268299_1001631_pt1 | contig 36027 bp, 33 predicted proteins | sample NOBtaG_FD_193484 | JGI IMG/M metagenome (GOLD analysis project Ga0268299, IMG submission 193484) | Activated sludge microbial communities from bioreactor in Nijmegen, Gelderland, Netherland - NOB reactor | ecosystem: Engineered > Bioreactor > Aerobic > Activated sludge | place: Netherlands... | reverse complement strand
GTCGAGCCCCATCGTCACCAGCGTCTCCGGCGGCAGGTTGGCGATCACGACGTCGGCGGTGCGCACGAGCCGGGCGACGACCTCGCGGCCCTCCGGCTTGACCGGGTTGAGCGTGAGGCAGCGCTTATTCCGGTTGCACTGCAGGAACATGGCCCCGACGCCGTCGGACGTCACGGGCGCGACCCAGCGGTCCTCCCCACCGTCGACGCGCTCGACCCTGATCACGTCGGCGCCCATGTCACCGAGGAGCGCCCCACACCACGGACCGGCGATGTACCGACCGAAGTCGACCACCCGAACGCCAGACAACACACCCATCGGACTACTCCTTGCTCACTCGCTCGCTGCGGCCCCCCGCCGAGACTCCCACCGTAGTTCTCGGCCGTGGCCAGCTCGATTTCCCGCGGGAAATCGGTGTGGCCTCCCGGCTGGTTCTCGATGTCACACCCCCTGCGTAGTGTCTCGACAAGGCCGAGGTCCGGCCGGTGATCGGGGGATGACGGTGGCGGCGGAGGCGATGGTGGCAGGCGAGCCTGTCGAGTTGACGATCGAGGGGCTGGAGGCAGCGTTGGTCGGCGCCGCTGCGATGGAGGCGGCCTCGAATGCCCGGTTCCTGGTGCTGCTGGGCGAGTTCGTGGCCCGTCAGGGGTGGGAGGCCTCAGGCTGCGTCAGCGCCGTGCAGTGGCTGTCCTGGCGATGCGGGCTGGGGCCAACGGCGGCCAGTGAGCACATCCGGGTGGCGACCGCGCTGCGGGACCTGCCGGCGATCACGGCTGCCTTGGCGTCCGGGGCGATCACCTGGTCGAAGGTTCGGGCCGTCACCCGGATCGCCAAACCGACCGACGAGCCGATCTGGCTCGACGTCGCCCGCAACGGCACCGCCGCCCACGTCGAGCAGATCGTGCGCACCCAGCGACGGATCAAGGGGAGCCAAGCCGATCGCCAGGAGGCCACCCGCTCGCTCACCTGGCGCCAGGCACACGACGACGACGGCTCGCTGGTCTTCGTGCTGCGTATCCCGGCTGCTGCGGGCGCCGCCGTCGCTGCCGCCGTGGTGGAGCACACCAGGCCCGAGGCAGGCATCCCCATCGACGCCCGGCGGGCCGATGCCCTGGTCGAGCTGCTCCTGGGCCCAGAGATCGCCACCCCGACCGTCACCATTGTCACCACCGCCGACGCCTTGGCCGGACCCGACGACGAGGCGCAAGCCGAGCCGTGCGCAACCGATTCCGGCATCGCCATCGACCCCGGCACCGCAGCGGCCGCCGCCTGCGACGGGCCGGTCATCAGTGCCGACCCTGACGGGCAGTACCGCCAGCAGCGGTACCCCACAGCGGCCACCCGCCGCCTGCTGGCCCTACGGGACCCGACCTGCCGGTTCCCAGGGTGCCACCACACCGGACGACGGGAAGCCCACCATCTCATCCACTGGATCCACGGCGGATCCCGCCAACCCGACAACCTCGTCCTGCTCTGTCCCGGCCATCACCGCCTGATCCACCGCCGCAGCATCACCCTCGTCCTCCGGCCCGACGGCACCGTCACCGCCCGCGATTCCGACGGACGGGCCTTGCACCGCCCGATCATGGCCACGGCCCAACCATGGCCCGAACCGACGGCCGATCCGATGCCGAATTGGCACGGCGAACGCCTCGATCATCACTGGATCGCCACCTGCCTAGCCGAGGCGACGGCCTGAGCGCCCACACAGGATTTCCCGCGGGAGATCCGACCTCCCGTCGGAGCGCCTCAGCCCAGGATCCGGACATCGACGACCACCGACGGCAGCCAGCACGGCCACCGTGGGCAGCAGGTGGTTGCGGAGGCGGAACCGGCGCCCATCGGGCCGGGCGGGCATCGGCGTCGTCGGCGCAACCTCCACGACCGGCCACTACAGCACGGCTCACCCGGTCGGGGGCAGCGCCTGCCAGCCGGAGGCAGCGCCGGGAAGCCCCGGAACCGGAAGGTAGGGTGCGACGATGCCCAAGCCTCCACCGGCTGCGGCCGCTCACCCCGCCGACAGCCACGACCTGATCCGGGTGCACGGCGCCCGGGAGAACAACCTCAAGAACGTCAGCATCGCCATCCCCAAGCGCCGCCTGACCGTGTTCACCGGGGTGTCGGGATCGGGCAAGAGCTCGCTCGTGTTCGACACGATCGCGGCGGAGTCGCAGCGGCTGATCAACGAGACCTACAGCACGTTCGTCCAGGGGTTCATGCCCACGCTGGCCCGCCCGGAGGTGGACGTGCTCGACGGGCTCACCACCGCCATCATCGTGGACCAGCAGCGGATGGGCGCCGACGCCCGGTCCACCGTCGGCACCGCCACCGACGCCAACGCGCTCCTGCGCATCCTGTTCAGCCGGCTCGGCAAACCCCACATCGGGCCGCCCAACGCCTTCTCCTTCAACGTGGCCTCCGTCCGGGCGAGCGGTTCGATCACGGTCGACAAAGGCGGGGCCAAGGCCGAGAAGGTCCAGTTCAACCGGGCCGGCGGCATGTGCCCCCGGTGCGAGGGCCTGGGCTCCGTCACCGACTTCGACCTCACCCAGCTCTACGACGACTCCAAGTCGCTCCGGGAGGGAGCGCTCACCATCCCCGGCTACACGATGGACGGCTGGTACGGGCGGATCTTCATGGGCAGCGGCTTCCTCGACCCGGACAAGCCGATCCGCCGGTACACCAAGCGCGAGCTCCACGACCTCCTCCACCGGGAACCGACCCGGATCAAGGTCGAGGGCATCAACGTCACCTACGAGGGTCTGATCCCCCGTATCCAGAAGTCGTTCCTGTCGAAGGACGTGGACGCCATGCAGCCCCACATCCGGGCCTTCGTGGAGCGGGCCGTCACCTTCACCGCCTGCCCGGACTGCGACGGCACCCGCCTCAACGAGGCGGCCCGCAGCTCCCGGATCGGCGGCGTGAACATCGCTGAGGCCTGCTCGATGCAGATCAGCGACCTGGCGGCCTGGGTCCAGGGCCTCGACGAGCCCACCGTCGGCCCCCTGCTCGACACCCTGCAGCGGACACTGGCCGCTTTCGTGGAGATCGGCCTCGGCTACCTGAGCCTCAACCGCCCGTCGGGCACCCTGTCGGGCGGCGAGTCGCAGCGGACCAAGATGATCCGCCAGCTCGGCTCGTCGCTCACCGACGTGACCTACGTGTTCGACGAGCCCACGGTGGGCCTTCACCCGCACGACATCCAGCGGATGAACGACCTCCTCCTCCAGCTTCGGGACAAGGGCAACACCGTCCTGGTGGTGGAGCACAAGCCCGAGGTGATGGCGATCGCCGACCACCTGGTGGACCTGGGACCGGGCGCCGGCACCGCCGGGGGCGAGGTGGTGTTCGAGGGGACGATCGACGGGCTGCGGACCAGCGGCACCCTCACCGGCCGCCACCTCGACGACCGGGCCCGACTCAAGACCGAGGTGCGGGCCGCCACTGGTTCACTGGCGATCCGGGGCGCCGACACCAACAACCTCCGCTCGGTCGACGTCGACATCCCCCTCGGGGTGCTGGTGGTGATCACGGGCGTGGCCGGGTCGGGCAAGAGCTCCCTCATCCACGGCTCGGTGGCCCCCCGTGAGGGGGTGGTCACGGTGGACCAGGCCCCGATCCGAGGTTCCCGGCGCAGCAACCCCGCCACCTACACCGGCCTGCTCGACCCGATCCGCAAGGCGTTCGCCAAGGCCAACGGTGTCAAGCCCGCCCTGTTCAGCGCGAACTCCGAGGGCGCCTGCCCCGCCTGCAACGGCGCCGGGGTGATATACACCGATCTGGCCGTGATGGCCGGCGTGGCCACCACCTGCGAGGAGTGCGAGGGCAGGCGCTTCCAGGCCTCCGTGCTCGAGTACCGCTTCGGCGGGCTCGACATCGCCCAGGTGCTCGCCCTCCCGGTGGCCGAGGCCGTCGACTTCTTCGGCCAGGGGGAGGCCCGCACGCCGGCCGCCCACACGATCCTGAGCCGGCTGGCCGACGTGGGCCTGGGCTACCTGAGCCTCGGCCAACCCCTCACCACCCTGTCCGGGGGCGAGCGCCAGCGGCTGAAGCTGGCCACCCGCATGGCGGACAAGGGCGGTCTCTACGTGCTCGACGAACCCACCAGCGGCCTTCACCTGGCCGACGTCGAACAGCTCCTGGGCCTGCTCGACCGCCTGGTGGACGGGGGCAAGTCGGTGATCGTCATCGAGCACCACCAGGCCGTCATGGCCCACGCCGACTGGGTCATCGACCTCGGCCCCGGCGCCGGCCACGACGGCGGCCAGGTCGTGTTCGAAGGCACCCCGGCCGATCTGGTGGCCGACCGGACCACCCTGACCGGCCAGCATCTCGCCGCCTACGTGGCGGCTTGAGAGGCGGCGGCCGAGAGCGCTCGGCGGCAGCCCGGCGTCATGGCCCGGCGGTGAGGGTGACGGCGTAGGCTGCGAGGTCGATCCCGCTGTCGGCCCCGGTTATCAGGGCCAGCAGCGGGTGCTCGGGATCCGACGGCGCAGTCTGGGCCAGCAGGGCATAGCGCATCGAGCGGGTGGCGCAGCTGTTCGTGCACTCCGTGTAGTCGTGCTCGAGGTAGGTGACGGGGCCGGCCGGGCTCGCCAGTTCCCGTACCCCAGTGGCGTCGGGCACGTCGGCGGCGCTGGCGAACCAGCCGTAGGCCCCGTTGAGGAACACCGGCTGACGGCACCCTGGGCTCCACCGCTCCATCTCGATCCGCCCCTGGTGCGATCCGTCGTCGATCGTGATGGAGCCGGAGCGGGTGGTGCAGCCCGCCCCCCCGCCGACGGTCTCGAGCGGGTCGCCGGGCTCGTCGACGGTGACCGTGATCGACGGGCCGTCGGGCACCGCCATCGAGAGCCCGTCGCCGATCGGGACGGGCATCGTGCCCTCCGCCGTCAGATCGAGAGCCTCGCCGCCCCCACCCCCCACACACCCGCACAGGGCCAAGCCCGCAGCGAGACCGGCCAGCACGGACCGGCTGAAGGGAAGCGACACCCGCACGGCAGCGGATCGTTCCACGGCTAGTCGCCCTCGCGGTCCTGCCAGGTGCAGATGCAGGCCTCGTTGCCCTCGGCATCGGCCAGGATCCACCATGCCTTGGCGTAGGTGTCGGACACCAGCGTGCCCCCGGCGGCCACGGCGGCGGCGAGCCGCTCCTCGGCCACGTCGTGGGGGACGATGACGTCGAGGTGGAAGCGGTTGCGCTCGGTGCGGGCCTCGTCCATCTGCTGGAACCACAGCGACGGCCCGATCCGAAGGGGGTCCTTGATGGCGTACACGGGCTCGGTCTGGCCCGCGGTCACATCGTCGACGTAACCCAGCACGGCGCGCCAGAACGGCAGCACGGCTCCGATGTCGAGGGCGTCGAGCGCCAGTTCGCTCACCTGGGCCCCACCCGGCTCGGGGGTGGCGCCCCGCTCGGCGGCCAACGCCGAGACGGTCCTGGCCAGGCCCACGTCGAGGTCGGTCACGGCCCGGCCGGCGGCGTGCGTGGTCAGCCGAACGTGGACCACGCCGGGATAGCGCACGTCGATGTCGGGGTGATGATCGGCGGCGTCGGCGGCAGCAGCGATCGCCGCCACCAGGTCGGCGGCGGGGGCGAAGCCGGACGCCCGGAACCGCCCCTCGATGAAGCCGTTGGTGTATCGCCAGTCATCCAGGTCGGGCTGGGCCGCCACCTCACCCGCGGTGAGAACAGTGAAGCCGGAGGGCATGCCGGCACCCTACAGAGCGGCGGGAGTCAGTGCTCGTCGTAGTGGGCGCCGTGGGCGGCGTGGCGGTGCCCGTCGTGGAGGTAGTCGAGGTGATCGCCGTGGGGAATGGCCTCGTGGCCGCAGCCCGGGCCGTGCTCATGGGGGTGCTCCCGCATGTCGTGATGCCGCCTCCCGTGCCACCGGCTCCGCAGCCACGAGCCCACCGACGCCACGAGGAACACGGCGATGGCGAGGAGCACGATCGTTCCCCCCGAGGGTGTGTCGGCGTAGTACGACAGGCCCGTCCCGGCCACGCTCGCCCCCACTCCCACCCCCACCGCCACCCCCATGCTGGACCGGAAGCTGGTGGCGGTCACCTGGGCCACGGCATTGGGCACGATCATGAGGGCGCTGATCAGCAGCAGCCCGACGATCCGCATCGAGATGACCACGGTGGCCGCCGTCAGCACGGCCAAGAGCACGTTGAGGCCCAGCACGTTCATGCCGCTGGCCCGGGCGAACTCCTCGTCGTTGCTCACGGCGAACAGCCGCGGGGCGAGCCCCACCGCCACCGCCAGGACGACGGCCGAGAGCAGACCGAAGACCACCAGGTCGCCGGAGGTGGTGGTGGTGATCGCCCCGAACAGGTAGGCGGAGAGGTTGGCCGGGGTGCCCTGGGGCGACAGGCCGATCAGCACCACCCCACCGGCGATCCCGCCGTAGAACATCACGGCCAGGGCCACGTCGGCGCTGGCCTTGCCCCGGGCCCGGATCACCTCGATGGCCACCGCCCCGGCGATCGAGCAGGCCAGGGCGACCAGCACCGGGGCCCCGCCGGTGAGCACACCGAGGGCGACGCCGGTGAGGGCCACGTGACCCAGGCCGTCGCCGATGAGGGCCAAGCGCCGCTGGACCAGGTACACCCCGACGACAGGGGCGGTGAGCCCCACCAGTAGCGCAGCCATGAGTGCCCGCTGCATGAAGGCGTACTGGAGCATCGGCCCGCCTCTCTCCCCTCGCCGGGCCCTAGCCCGCCGCCGGCGCGCCGTGGAGCCCGGGATCGCCCAGCCATCCGGGGGTGGCGGGGCGCCCGGCCGGATCGTCGGGGGCCTGATGGTGGGGGTCGTGGCCGGGGTGGCCATAGATGCCGTGGGACAGGGCCGACGCCGGTGACAGGGCGAGATGGGCCGGCTCGTCGCCCACCACCGAGCCATCGGCCACAGCCACCACCCGGGTCAGGATCGGGGCCAGCGGGGCGACGTCGTGGGTGACGATCAGCAGCGTCCGGCCATCGGCCACCAGCCGGGCCAGGGTGCGCGTGAGGGCCTCGGCGCTGCTGCCGTCGACCCCGGCTGTGGGCTCGTCCATCACCAGCACCTCGGGATCGGCAGCCAACGCCCGGGCGATGAGGACCCGACGTTGCTGCCCGCCCGACAGGGTGGACACCGCGGCCCGGGTCTGGTCGGTCAGCCCCACCACGTCGATCGCCCGATGCACGACGGCCCGGTCAGCGGCGGTCGCCATCTTCCACCAGCGGCGCCGGGGAAGCCGGCCCGAGGCGACGACCTCCTGCACGGTGGACGGCACGGCGCCGACGACGGTGTGCCGTTGGGGCACGTAGCCGATGCGCCAGCGCTCGTGGAAGCGCCCGGCCGGCACGTCGAACAGGCGGACCTCGCCACCGACGACCGGCGCCAGCCCGAGCACACCCCGCACGATGGTCGTCTTGCCCGAGCCGTTCGGGCCGACCAGGGCCACCACCTCGCCCCGGTCGATGCGCAGCGAGACGTCGTTCACCACCGCCCGGGCGCCGTACCCGATCGAGGTGTGGCGCAGCTCGAGGACGGGGCCACCGTCGGGTGGTGCCGACGGCCGGTGGGTGGAGGTCACGGGCAGGGCTGGCCGGCCTTCAGGGCCGCGAGGTTGGCGCGCATCACCCCAACGTAGTCCTGAGCGGCCGAAGCGTCGCTTATTCCCTCGATCGGGTCGAGGACCGCCGTCTTGGCCCCCGTCTCGCCGGCCACCGTCTCGGCCACCGCCGGGCTCACCAGCGTCTCGTAGTAGATGGTGGCGACCTTGTGCTCGGTGACGTAGTCGGCCACCTCGGCGATCGTGGCGGCGTCGGGCTCGGCCTCAGGGCTGAGCCCGGTGATCCCCACCTGGGTCATGCCGTAGCGCTGGGCCAGATAGCCGAACGCCTGGTGGCTGGTGACGATGTCGGTGCTGGTGCACGAGCTGAGCCCGGCTTCCAGCTCGGCATCGAGGGCCTCCAACTCCCGACGGAACGCAGCGGCGTTGGCCGTGAAGGCGTCGGCCTGCTCCGGGTCGACCGCTGCCAGCTTCTCGGCCACGGCGTCGCCCACATCGGCCAGGCGGGTCGGGTCCAGCCAGAAGTGCGGGTCGGTGACCTCCTCGCCCTCGTGCTCCTCGTCGCCATGCTCCTCACCGGCGGATTCTTCGCCGGCGTGCTCCTCGCCCGACTCCTCGGCATGCTCGTGGCCGTCTTCGACCCCGGTGAGGTCCAGGCGGGCGGCCGGTGCCACGTCGAAGGCCCGATCACCGGCTTCGCTGCCGACGGCATCGTCGACCGCCGGCTGGAAGCCGCCGAGGTACACGACGAGGTCGGCGTCGGCCACCGCCGCCACGTTCTGCGGGTTGAGCTCCAGATCGTGGGGTTCGGCCCCCGGCTTGGTGAGGTTGGTGACCACCACCGCGTCGCCGCCCACCTGCTCCACGGCGTACTGCAGGGGGTAGAAGCTGGCCACGACGTTCAGCGCCCCACCGCCGCCGGACGGGCCGGGACCCTCGGCGCTTCCCGACGACGAGCTTCCACAGGCGGCCAGGCCCATGCCTGCCACCACAACCAGGGCGAGCGTCCTTGTCGACATCGCCCGACTCTATTGAGAGTGATTCCCAATCACAACTGATTCCCAATCCCAACCCGATCCTGAACGACCCCCATCGGGCTGGCCGTTCAGTCGGCGGCGCAACTGGCGCAGATGCCGTACACGTCGATGTCGTGGGTTTCCTGGCGGAAGCCGGCCTCGAGCGCGATCCGGGCGAAGGCGGCGTCGAGCGACCGCTCCAGCTGCCGGTCGAGCGTGACATCCCGGATCGCCCCGCACCCCCGGCAGACCAGGTGGTGATGGTGCCCGGTGAGCCCTTCGGCCAGCTCGTAGTGGGCGTGGTCGTTGCCGTGCACCAGGCGGCGCACCACCCCGGCCTGCTCCATCATCGACAGGTTCCGATAGGCGGAGCTCTGGGTGAGGTCGGGGGCGTGCTCCAGCAGCGCCGGCAGGGTGAGCGGCGTGCCCGCCCCGACCAGGGCGTCGACGATGGTCTGCCGGCCCCGGGTGTAGAGCTGGTCGATCCGGCGGAGCCGTGCCCGTACCTCTTGGTGCAGCTCGTCGTCGGCGCTCATCCCCCAAACCCTACCCATCCGCCCGGATGGCGGCGCCTCTCAACCTCGGCCGCCCGGCACCGATAGGCAGGCATCGCCCGAACCGGAAGGTGCGCATGAAGGGCACGATCTTCATCCTCTTCGAAGACTTCGTGACAGCCGAGCTGGGCGACCACGCGTTCGACGACGTGCTGGCATCGGCCGGCCTGGCCGACGCCGAGCCCTTCGTCGGCCCCGGAACCTACCCCGTCGACCACCTGCGGGCCCTGGTGGCCGCAGCCGGCGAGCGGGCCGGCCAGCCCGCCGACGAGCTCCTCCGGGCCTTCGGCCGGTACGCCTTCCCGGCGTGGGCCCGGTCCGCCCCCACCCTCCTCGACGGGGTGGTCGGACCCCGTCAGCTCCTGGAACAGCTCGACTCCATGGTCGAGGTCGAGGTGCGGAAGCTCGATCCTGACGCCCGTCCCGCCCGCTTCACCGTGCTCGCCGTGGCCGGCGACGAGCTGCTGCTGGAGTACGAATCGCCCGCTGGCCTGTTTCCACTGGTCTCTGGGATCCTCGACGGGATCGGCGATTGGTTCGGCACCGGCATCGATCACCGGCTGGTGTCCACCCAGGGCACGAACGGCACGTACCTCATCACCCTCGCCGCGACGCCGGCCGGCGCCGGAGCAGCGACCCATGGCTGACACCGCCCCCCTGCAGGACGTCGAGGACCGGGTGGCCCGGCTGGAGACCCGCCTGCGCCGGGAGAAGGAACGGAACCGGATCCTGACCGACATGATCGAGGAGCGGACCCGCTCGATCTACCTGGCCCAGGCCGAGATGCGCGACAACAAGGCCCATCTCGAGAGCATCCTCCGCAGCCTGTTCTCCGCCCTGTTCATCACCGACTTCGACGGCATCGTCACCTCGGTGGGCGGCGCCACCCAGGCGTTGACCGGTCTGGCCGGCGAACAGATCGTGGGCCAGCCGGTGTGGGACTTCCTCTTGTTCCCGCAGCCCGACGAGACGCCGTCGGCCACGACCAGGGTCGGCCCGATGCCGGCCGGGCGGACCACGCCCAACATCGAGAAGCTGTGCCTGTCCCAACACGAAGCGGAGCTGGTCACGCGGGATGCCGGCACGGGGGAGGTGGGTACGGTGCCGGTGCTGGTGAACGTGTCGAAGCTGCGCAACGAACGGCGCAAGCAGGTGGGGGTGGTGTTCCTGGCCATGGACACCACCGAGCGCCGCCAGCTGGAGCTGGAGCTTCGCCAGGCCCAGCGGCTCGAGGCCATCGGTCAGCTGGCGGCCGGCGTGGCGCACGAGATCAACACCCCGATCCAGTTCGTGGGCGACAGCGCCCGCTTCCTGGGCGACGTGTTCGACGATCTCTTCGGCCTCCTGGGCTGCTACGCCGAGCTCAAGGCCCAGGCGGAAGCGGCCGGACTGGCCGGAGCAGCAGCCGCCGTGGACGCCAGGGTCGCCGAGATCGACCTGGCCTTCCTGGTCGACGAGGCGCCGCGGGCCGTGGAGCGCACGCTGGAGGGGGTCAACCGGATCGCCACCATCGTCAAGGCCCTGAAGCAGTTCTCCCACCCCGGCGGGGAGAACATGGCCCCCACCGACCTCAACGAGCTCATCGAGACCACGCTGGTGGTGGCCCGCAACGAGTACAAGTACGTGGCCGACGTGCACACCGACCTGGCCCCGCTCCCCGACGTGACCTGCCACCGGGGCGACATCGCCTCGGTCCTGCTGAACCTCGTGGTCAACGCGGCCCACGCCCTGACCGACCGGTTCGGCGGCACCGACCAACGGGGCGAGATCGTGATCCGCTCACGCCTCGACGACGAGGGCGCCGGTGTGGTCGTCGAAGTGGCGGACACCGGCGGGGGCATCCCGGCGACCATCAGGGACCGGGTCTTCGAGCCGTTCTTCACCACCAAGGAGGTGGGCAAGGGCACAGGCCAGGGGTTGGCGATCGCCCACAGCGTGGTGGTGGCCAAGCACCACGGCCGGATCAGCTTCGAGGTCGACGACACCCTCCCGGCCGACGATCCCCGAGCGGGGACGACGTTCCGGGTGTGGCTGCCGGTGGACGGATGGCAGTAGCGGCCGACGCCGACGCCCGATTCCGGACCCGAGACGGCGGGGATCCCGCGCCGCCCGGCGTCCTGTTCGTCGACGACGAGGAGGGGGTGCTGGCTGGGCTGCGGACGTCGCTGCGCAAGCTCCGTCGGGACTACACCTTCCACTTCGCCCTCGGGGGCAGCGAGGCCCTCGACGTGCTGGCGGCCGAATCGGTCCAGCTCGTGGTGACCGACATGCGCATGCCGGGGATGAACGGGGTCGAGCTGCTGCGCCAGGTGAAGGCGTCGTACCCCGACGTGGTGCGGTACGTCCTGTCGGGCGAGGCCGACCAGTCGCTGGTCATGCAGGCCGTCCCCGTCACCCATCGCTGGCTGGCCAAGCCCTGCCCCCACGACTACCTGGTCGACGCCGTGGCCCAGGGGGTGCGCCACCGGAGCCTGCTGGCCGACCCCGACATCCTCGGCGTGATCGGCGGCATCGACGCCCTGCCGGCCACGCCGCCCCTGTACCGGGAGCTGGTGCGGCTGCTCGACGACCCGAAGACCAGCGTTGTGACCGTGGCCGAGGTGATCGGCGCCGACGCCGCTGTGTCGGCCAAGCTGCTCCAGTGGGCCAACTCGGCGTTCGCCGGCGGCCACCGGGTCACCGACATCCGCAGTGCCGTGGTGCGGCTCGGCCTCACGATGGTCTCCCACCTCGTGCTGCGGGCCGAGATGGTCTGCCTGCTCGACGAGCGTCATGCCGTGCCCGGGATGGGCCTGAACGAGCTCCGGCGCCATGAGCGGAGCATGGGGTTGCTGGCCTGCACCCTGGCCCACCCCGACGAAGCGCTGCCGGCCGGCACGGCGGCGGGCCTGGCCTCAACCGGCCTGCTGTTGGAGGCCGAACACCTGCCGGACCGGCTGGCGACCTCCTATGCGCTGGCCGAGGCTGAGGGCCTCACGATCACCGCGGCCGAACGCCGGCTGTACGGGGTGACCCACTGCGAGCTCGGCGGCCACCTGCTGTCGGTGTGGGGTCTGCCGTCGCAACTCGTGCTGGCGGTGGAGGGATCCTACGACCTGCCGGCGCCAACGCCAGGGCCGCTCGGGCTGGGCGAAGCGGTGCGGGCGGCCCGACTCGCCGTCCAGTCGCTGCCGTACTACTCGTCGGTGGGCCGGCCCCACCGCGACCCCGTCACCCCGCCCCTGGAGACGGCCGTCGAGGCATGGCTCGGCGCCCTGGCCGGACGGGAGGACTCACTGTGACCGACGTCGACCGGACCCTGCGGCCCACCCCACTGCCCCGCCTGCTGTGTGTCGATGACGAGCCGGAGGTGCTGGCCAGCCTGAAGGTGACGCTGCGCAAGAAGTACCAGGTGACGGTGGCCGAGTCGGGCCCGGCTGCGCTCGCCCTGTTCGTCGGCGCCCGGAACGGGGCCTCGCCGTTCGACGTGGTGGTATCGGACATGCGGATGCCGCAGATGTCGGGGGCCGAGCTGCTGGCCGAGCTGCGCCGGCGGTTCCCCGACATGCCCCGGCTGTTGTTGTCGGGGCAGGCTGATCTCGACTCCACGATCTCGGCCATCAACGAGGCCAAGATCGCCCGGTTCCTCACCAAGCCGTGCGACACCGCCCATCTGGTCGAGGCGATCGACGATGCGCTCGAGGTGGCCCGCCTGGCCCGGGCGGAACGGGAGTTGCTCGACCGGACGCTCAACGGCACGGTGGGGCTGCTGACCGAGGTGCTGGGTCTGATCAGCGTGGCCGCCTACGGGCGGACCCAGCGGCTGGAGACCCTGGTGGCCCACCTGTCGGCGGCGCTGCAACGGCCCGTGCCCTGGGACCTGGCGCTGGCGGCGAAGTTGTCGCAGCTCGGCTACGTGGTGGTGCACGACGAGCTGGCCGACGGCGCCGGAAACCACGCGGCCGAGGTCGCTTCGGCGTTGCTGGCCAACATCCCCCGTATGGACTCGGTGGCCGCGATCATCGGCCACCAGCACGACGCCGCCCCCGTGGGCGAGGGCCCGGACGTGACGCGTTGGCCCCAGCAGGCGGTCAGCGCCGAGATCCTGCGCCTGGCGGTGGCGTTCGACTCCCTCACCTCGGCCGGGGCGTCGCCCCGCGACGCCTACGGCAGGATCGCCGCCTCGGCGGCTCCCCCACCCCGGATGCTGCTCGACGCCCTGTCGGCTCTGCGCCTCGACGCCCTGGCCCTGGTGGAAGCGAGCGTCACCGTGCGTCAGCTGGCGCCCGGGATGCACCTGGCGCAGGACGTGGTAGCGGCCAGCGGGGTCAAGCTCGCAGCGTCCGGCACCGTCCTCAACGGGGCCATGATCGGGCGGATCCGCTCGTTCCGTGAGCGGGTGGGCCTGCCCGAGCCGATCCAGGTGCGGGTGCCCGAGGCCCGCATGCACCAGCTCGAATCCGCCTCCTAGCCTGCGGCGGGCCCGGAGGAGGGGGGGTAGAACTGGGCGGCCCAGCGCCGGTAGGCGAGGATCGGGCCGCCGCCGGCCCCATTCTCTGTCGAGAACCACGGCCTGTGGCCGCTCTTCTCGACAAAGTTCGGCGGGAGGGCGCGGGGTCGCGCCGGCTGGTCAGAGGCGGGTGTCGGTGGTGCGCAGGGTGGTGAGAGCGTAGACGGCGGTGACGTCGTCCTGGAGCATGCGCATGGCCACGAGCGAGGTCTTGCCCCGCTGGTTGACCACCTCGGCCTCCATCACGAAGCGGGGGCCGACGAGGGGTTCGAAGTAGTCGATCCGCATGTTGATGGTGACGATGAAGTGGCGGGGCAGATCCGGATCGGTGCGGTCTTCCCCGGCCCGGATGGCGTGGAGCGACACGAAGTCCACGTAGGTGCCGGTGTAGCCGCCGAAGAGCATGCCCTGGGGGTTGCACAGGTGGGGCGGGAGGTGGGCGTCGATGCGCAGGAAGCCGGGCCGGTCCTCCAGAAGGGTCCAGTCGTAGGCCTCCAGGTGGTCGGCCACGGCGAACCCCCGGTTGACCAGCCGACCCGGCGGCACCGGCTCCCACACCGGCATGGCCGATGGCGCAGTGGCCGCTCCGTCGCCTTCCCGTGCCAACTCCACCTCAGCCGCTCCTCCGCTGCGCTAGCCTGACCGACGAGCCAAGCTAGCTGCGGGCGTAGTTCAACGGCCAGAACCTCAGCCTTCCAAGCTGATGATGCCGGTTCGATTCCGGTCGCCCGCTCCACTCCAGCCTCCTGGCGCCAGGCGTCGGAGGCGGCGTCTACCCTGGATCACAGTGAAGCTCGTGGCATCCCAGCGGCACCGGACCCCCTATCCATATGCCCACCGCCAAGCAGGAACCGCGAACGCTGTCGCGTGACGGCCGCCGATCTTCACGTCATCGGCTCCGCCCACGAGGCGCGCTTCGGGGAATCGTTCGACGCTGAACTGGCCGCTGCGATCGAATCCGCCTACGACCCGGCCAGAGCGGCCGGCGAGCTCGACGAGCTCGGCCTGCTCGGGGTGCTGCCCCCCCTACGCCGCCGCCGGTCACCACGATCCGGACCAGCTATCTCGCCATGACTGGTGGGCCGTGCCTACAACGTGCCTGGAACAACGGACACCACGGGCATGAACGGGCATCCGGGGCAGTACCCATGATCGGCCAGTCTGGCCTCTCAGGCCTGCGGGTGCGGCTGTCGCGAGTCGTGGTAGCCCTCGTCTGGACGGTCCTCCCGATGCGATCGCGAGCCCCTGGCGTGCACTCGATGGCGACAGTGTCCATGCCATCGATTTCAGGCTGAACCGGGATACGTCAGGCGACGGCGCCAGAGCCGGTAACGTCGCCGGCAATGCTGAGGACCGGTGCAACCGAGCCGGAGGCAACCGATCCCCCCGACGGGCGTCGGGGCTGGGGCGTCGTGGCCGCCGTGTTCGTGGTGGCCGTGTTCGCCTGGGGGCTGGGGTTCTACGGGCTCGGTCTCTACCTGCGGGAGCTGAGCTTCCGGTTCGGCTGGTCGGTGACGGCCGTCTCCCTCGTCACGTTCACGTTCCACCTGACCGCCACCTGGCTCACGTTCGTGGTCAGCGGCCGCCTGGCCCGCCACGGCCCCCGGCCGGTGTTCCTGGTCGGCGCTGTCGCCCTGCCGCTGGGCACGGCGGCCGTCGGCCTGGTGGGCTCGCTGTGGCAGCTCGTCCCGGCCTATCTCGTGCTCGCCGTCGGCTGGGCCTGCTGCAACTCGAACCCGATCTCGGCCACCGTGCTCGCCTGGTTCCCCGAGCGCTCGGGCGCTCCCCTGAGCGTTGCCCTGACCGGGGCGTCGGTGGGCGGGATCGCCCTCATCCCCGCCCTCGACGCCGCGGTGCGGGCCCACGGGCTGCGGACGGCCCTGCCCGCCACCGCCGCCCTCGCCCTCCTGGTGCTCCTGCCCCTGGCCGGGCTGGTGATCCGCTCGCCCCGGTCCGCCACCCCACGATCGGCCACCGGCGAGTCGCGGCCGCCGTTCCGCCCCTACCGCAGCGCCCGGTTCTGGTCGCTGTCGCTCGGCCTCGCCCTCGGCATCGCGGCCCAGGTCGGCCTGCTCGTGCACCAGCTCACCTACCTCGACGACGGGTTCAGCCCCGGCACGGGGGCCCGCCTCGTCGCCCTCACCACCGCCGCCGCCCTGGCTGGCCGCCTGGTCTTCGTGGCACTCGTCGACCGCTGGGCATCGGCCACCCTGCTCGGGTGCGGCTTCCTGGCGGCCCAGGCCGCGGCGTTGGCCCTGCTCGCCGTCAGCCGATCGGTGACGGTGGTGACGGTGGCCAGCGGCCTGTTCGGGCTCGGCGTGGGGGTGCTCATAACGATCCCACCGCTCCTGGTCCGACGGTCCTACCCACAGGTGCCCTTCACCACGGCGTTCCCGGTGGTGAACGTCGGCTACCAGCTCGCCATCGCCACCGGTCCGCCCTTGGTAGCCATCGCCCGCGACCTGTTCGACGGCTACCGGCCAGCCTTCGCCGCCCTTGCCGTGGCCGACATCGGCGCAGTCGCCCTCCTCGCCTGGAACGGTCGCCTCGTCCCCGAGGCGGCCGGATGTGACCATCACCGGGAGGGTTGAGGCGGATCGCTACGCCCGGGGCCGGTTCTCCACCAGGTCGACGAACAGCTCCAAGGCGGCGGTGGCCTCCCCGGGTTGATCGCCGGTGATGACGTCGATGAGCAGGCCCCGTATCACGGCGACGCCGAGGCGGGCGCCGACGGGGTCATCCTCCAACCCGAGCCGGCGGGCGGCCTCGGCCGCGCTGTCGAGCCACGGCGTGGTGAACGACGCCCCATCGTGACGGGCGGCGTAGGCCACGGCCTCGTAGAACAGCTGGATGAACGGCCGCAGCTCGGGCGAGATCAGCGAGGCCCAGGTGCGGCGGATGGTGTCGGACGGGGAGCCCGGCTCGGCCACGGCGGCCAGGTCGGTCAGAGCGCTCCGCTGGCTGGCCTCGACCGCCTCGACGATGGCGGTGACCAGACCGTGGCGCGAGCCGAAGTGGTACAGCAGCATCCGGTGGCTGCTGCCGACGGCGTCGGCCAGATCCCGGAGGCTCCTGTCCCCGAGGCCGTGGTGGGCCACCTCGTCCACGATCCGTGCCAGTAGCTCGTCCCTGCTCGACGCCATGAGGCGGCACTGTACCAAACGGAACAACCCGCCTCGGGGACTGACGCCGGCGGACACAGGGCAGGGTTATCGTCGGGATCTCCCCTGTGACCGGAGGTGGCCATGGCCGGACCCGTCCTGTACCTCACGTTCCCCGGAACCGCCCGGGACGCCCTCGGGTTCTACGCCGGCGTGTTCGGCGGCCAGGTCGAGCTCCACACCTACGGCGACTTCTCACGGACCGACGGCCCGGCCGACGCCGTCGCCCACGGCGTGCTGAGCAACGGGCCCGTCGCCCTGTTCGCCTCCGACGCCGCTCCCGGTGATCCGTCGGTGCGGATGGAAGGCGTGCTGCTGTCGCTGCTCGGCACCGCCGAACCGGCCGTCCTCCACCGCTGGTTCGACCAGCTGGCCGAGGCGGGCACGGTGCTCGACCCCCTCGCCCCCAAGCCCTGGGGCGCGTCCGACGGCCAGGTGGTCGACCGCTACGGCCTGCGCTGGCTCATCGGCTACGAGCCGGACGAGTAGCCCGACCGGCGGCGGGGAACACCCGATGGATGATCCCCGCCCCGGCTCCGTCGACACTGCGCCACCCGCCGGCCCATCCGCTGGCCCGGGCCGCCGATCTGGCGCTGGAGGCGACGATCGCCCCCAGCTACACCAGCATCGGCTTCCGGGCCCGGCAGGCCCTGGGCCGCTGGCCGCCGGCGGTCGACACCGATCTCCGGGGCCGCACCTTCCTCGTGACCGGCGCCAGCCGCGGCATCGGCCACGAGACGGCGTCGCTGCTGCTCGCCGCCGGGGCGGCGGTGCGCTCGGTGTCATCATCGGCCGAACGGGCCGAGGAGGCGACCGCCCACCTCAAGGCGAGACATCCCGACGGTGACGTCGCCTTCGCCGTTGCCGACCTCAGGGTCCCCGAACAGCTCGCCGCCCTGGCGGCCGACCTCCGCCGGGAGCTCACCCACCTCGACGGCATCGCCCACTGTGCCGGAGCCTTCTTTCCCCAGCGCACCCGGACAGGTGAGGGCATCGAGGCCAACATCGCCCTCGGCGTGCTCGCCCCCCACCGCCTGAACCGCCTCCTGGCCGATCACCTGGCCGCCGCCCCCGACCCCCGGGTGGCAATCGTCGCTTCCAGCGGCGCCTACCTCCACCGCTTCAGCATCGACGCGCTCGACCCCGATGACCCCGAGCGGTACCGCCCGCTGGCCGCCTACCCCCTGACCAAGCGGGCCCAGATCACCCTCACCCACGCCTGGGCCCGGCGCCGGCCCGACATCGCCTTCGACGCAATGGCCCCCGGCTGGTCCGACACGGCGCTCCTCCGCCAAGGCCTCCCCCGCTTCCGCGCCCTGCTCCGGCCGGTCCTGCGCTCCCCCACCCAGGGCGCCGACACCCTGGCCTGGCTCCTGGCCCGCCCCGACGCCCGTCGGGTCACCGACCGCTTCTGGCACGACCGCCGGCCCCGCCTGGAGCACCGCTTCCCCTGGACCCTGGGCGGCGACGGCCCCGACGAGCTGTGGGCCTGGTGCGAGCAGCGCACATCGGCCCCGCCGTGCGTCGCCTGACGGCTGGCGGGCTCCTGCTCGGCCTCGGGCTGGGCGGCTTCGTCGACGGCATCGTGCTCCACCAGATCCTCCAGTGGCACCACATGCTCAGTGACTACGGCACATACCAGGGCCGTTTCCCCGACCTCACCGTCCAGGGCCTGGAGGACAACACCCTGTGGGACGGCCTGTTCCACGCCGCCACCTGGGTGTTCGTTGTGGTCGGGCTGTTCGTGTTGTGGCCCGCGATCGACGGGCGCCGCCTCCCCACCCGGCACCTGACCGGGCTCCTCCTCGCCGGCTGGGGCCTGTTCAACCTGGTGGAGGGGCTGGTCAACCACCACCTCCTGGGCATCCACCACGTGCGGGACGACGTGGCCGACCCGCAGTTCTGGGACCTCGGCTTCCTGGCCCTGGGCTCGCTGCTGCTGATCGCCGGAACAGCCCTCACCCGGCCTAAAAGGCCCACCTTCGCCCGATCAACGTAAGCCCCGACACACTTGTCGATCCTTGGGTGCTTTGACCCGGCAACCAACGGCACCAGGGGCAACACCCTCGCTGAGGCTTACGGTACGGTGAACGGTTCAAGTGCGGAACGGGCGGAGGTTGCGACGTGCCTCAAGCGGGTGACGGCCGTGATCACGCGGCCGAATGGACGCGGCTGCACGAGCTACAACGGGAACTGCGGATCGAGATCGGCAAGGCAACCGATCCAGAGGAGCGCGCCCGGCTGCAGCACCAACTGGTCGACGCCCGACTGGCCCTCGCCCAGCTTCAGTCGGCCGGGCCACCCGAAGGGGAGCCGGCGGCCGACGAGGCGACCGCTCCCGTCGCCGTCGACACGCCACCTGCCGCCGGCACCGCCGACCACAACGGCACCGCCGGCAACAACGGCACCGCCAACCACAATGGCACCGCCGGCAACAACGGCATCGGCACGAACGACGAGACCGACGACGAAGACAGCGAGATCGACGAGCTGATCGACGCTCTCACCGGAGCGGTACCGCTCAAGCCCAACCCCGTGCGCACCCCGGTGTCGTGGCGCACGGTGGCCACCGCCGTGGGCGTGGTGGGGATCGTGCTCAGCGTCGGGCTGTCGTGGTTGGCTTTCAACCGCACCTCCTCGTCGGGCGCCGACGTGGAGGCCGGCGCCACCTCCACCACCGTCGGGGCCGAGGGCGACGTCAACGACGACCTGGAGGCCGATATCCGGGCCGTCCTCACCGCCGTCGGCCTCGATTCGATCGACGTGGAGGCGACCGAGGGCACGGTCCACCTCCGCGGCTCGGTACCCACCGCCGCCGATCTCGACACCGCCGACCGGGCCGCCCGGGCCCTTCTGCCCGACGGTGTCACGCTCGACACCTCGGCCCTCATCGTGGGCGAGGCGACGGCCCAGGCCGCCTCCACCAGCCCCGAGCAACAGGCCCGGGCCACCGCCTTCCAGGCCGAGCTGTACCGGATCCTGGCCAGCACCCCGCTCATCTTCGACGTCGGGTCCAGCCAGCTGACCCCTCTCCACCAGCGAATCCTCAACTCCGCCGCCCTCGTGGTGAACGCCTACCCCGAGCTGCCGGTCACCGTGGTCGGCTACACCGACGGCCAGGGCGACCCCGAGGCGAACCGCCAGCTCAGCCTGCAGCGGGCGGAGGCGGTCAAGGCCTACCTCCAGGCTCAGGGGGTGGACGGCAACCGCCTGACCCCCGAGGCCCGGGGCGAGGGAACCTCCACCGGGTCGGCCGACCTGGCCAGCCTGGAGCGCCGGGTGGAGCTGGAGGTGGCCATGCCCGGCACCACGCCGCCGGCCGACGCCGGCACGCTCCGGATCGGCGTGGTGGCCCCCAGCGCCTCCAACGACATGGCCTTCAGCCAGAGCATGGTGGACGCCGTGAACCTGCTGGCCAGCGAGCGGGGCAACATGGAAGTGGACATCTCCGACAAGCTGTTCGTGCCGGCCGACGCCGCGGCCGCCGTCCGCCGCTACGCCGATGAGGGCTACGACCTGGTGATCGCCCACGGCGTGGAGTTCGGGCCCGAGCTGACCGCCATCGTGAAGGACCACCCCGACACCACCTTCGCGTGGGGCACCGCAGTCGACACCTTCGGGCTGCCCAACCTCTACGCCTACGACGCAGCGGCCGAGCAGGGCGGCTATGTGATGGGGGCGATGAGCCAGATGCTCAGCGCCCACCAGGTGATCGGGGTGGTGGGCCCGATCGAGGTGGGCGACGCCAAGCGCTACGTGAAGGGCTTCGAGGCCGGGGCCAAGTCCGTCGTCCCCACCACCACGGTGCTGGTCGACTACACGGGCTCGTTCGGTGACATCGCTCTGGCCGCCGAGACCGCCACCGGGCAGGTGGGCCTGGGGGCCGACGTGCTCACCGGCACCGGGGAGATGGTGGTGGGTGCCATCTCGGTGGCCCAGGCCAACGGGGCCCTCTGGTTCGGCACCCAGGCCAGCCAGGCGTCGCTCGCCCCCCAGAACGTGGTGGCGTCGCAGATCTACCGGTGGGAGGTGGTCCTGCGGCCGATCGTGGCCGACCTCGACGCCGGTGTGCAGCAAGGGCGCAGCCTGGTGGCCGACATGGCCAACGGCGGCCTCGTGATCGAGTACAACCCCGAGTACGCCTTGGCCCCCGAGATCAAGGCCAAGGGCGACGAGCTGGTGAACCAGATCGTGGCCGGCACCCTGGTGGCCCCCAAGGACTGACCCCGCTGATCCCGGCCGCCGGCCCACCTGGCCGCGCCGCCGGCTGGCCGGCAACCCGCAGGGTTGCCCTAAGGTTTGCCGTCATGGTGGCAGCATCCGAGGGGGACGCCGAGCCCCGCATCCTGGAGGGCGTCCGCGTCCTCGACTTCACCCAGTACCTGGCCGGGCCCACCGTGACCCGGCTCATGGCCGAGCTGGGGGCCGACATCGTGAAGGTCGAGCAGGCCCCGGGGGGCGACCCCACCCGGTACCTGCCGTTCTCGGCCGACGGGCGCTCGGCGTACTTCGTGCAGCAGAACCGGGGCAAGCGCAGCGTCTGCGTCGACTTCTCCCGCCCCGAGTCGTCCGACGTGATCCGCGACCTGGTGGCAGCGGCCGACGTGGTGGTGGAGAACTACGGCCCCGGCGTGCTGGAGAAGCGCGGCCTCGACTGGGACTCGCTGCGCCAGATCAACCCCCGGTTGATCATGGCGTCGATCTCGGCCTTCGGGCGGCGCAACAGCCCGCTGTCCCACAAGGTCGGGTTCGACACGATCGCCCAGGCCTTCAGCGGGTTCATGCACATGACCGGCGAGCGGGACCGTCCGCCCCAGTTCGTGGGCGTCGGGTTCGCCGACGTGTCGGCCGGCGTCCACGCCCTCACCGGGCTGTCGCTCGCCCTCTACCACCGGGAGCGCACCGGCAAGGGCCAGTGGGTCGACATCTCGATGATCGACTGCCTCTATCACGCCCATGAGATCAACGTGCAGTTCGCGGCGAAGAACCCCCGGGTCGACCCCAAGCGCAGCGGCAGCCACGGCGGCATCGGCTTCCCCGCCGGGTGCTTCAAGGGCCCCGAGGGCTACATCGTGATCCTGGCCCTCGACCGGCAGTGGCCCAACTTCTGCCAGGCCATCGGCCGGCCCGACCTGCTCGACGACCCCCGCTACGCCACCGCCCGCGACCGGGCCAAGGCCAAGGACGAGCTGATCGAGCTGACCGAGGCCTGGATGGCGAGCCTCGGCACCGACCAGGCCGTGCTCGACGCCCTCGACGCCGGGCGGGTGCCGTGCGCCCCGGTGCTGTCGCCCCGCCAGACGCTCGAGCACCCGTACTACCTCGAGCGCGAGATGGTGCGGGTGGTGCCCGACCCGATCCTGGGCGACGTCACCATCCCCGGCTTCCCCCTCAAGTTCTCGGGCCGGCCCGACCTGCCCGACCTGACCACGGCTGCCCTGGGCCAGCACAACGCCGACGTGCTCGGGAGCTGGGCCGGCTACGACCAGGCCCGGATCGACGAGCTGGCCGGCGCCGGCCTGCTCCACAGCCGCGACCGGGACTGACGGGACTTAGGTCACTCTCTCTCCCACCGGGTCGACCACTGGCGGGCCCCGCCGTACCATCGCGACATCCGAACCATGGTTAGAAAGTAAGGGAGAGCCCGATGTCGATCGATGCCGTGACCGCACCCGTCAACCGGTCCAGCGAGGGGGCCCCGGTGGACCACGAGGTGGTGGTGATCGGGGCCGGCATGGCCGGCATGTACCAGATCAAGCGGCTGATGGACCTCGGGGTCGACGCCCTGTGCCTGGAGCGCGACGCCGACCTCGGCGGCACCTGGTACAAGAACCGCTACCCCGGTGCCCGGTTCGACTCCGAGAGCTACACCTACGGCTACTCCTGGGACCGGGAGCTGCTGGAGGAGTGGCACTGGGTGGAGCGCTTCTCCCCCCAGCCCGAGACCCTGCGCTACCTCAACCACGTGGCCGACAAGTTCAACCTGCGGGACAAGATCCGGTTCAACTGCGGGGTCACGGCCATGACGTTCGACGAGGACGGGCCGCTGTGGCGCCTCACCCTCACCGACGGCTCGGAGATGACCTGCCGCTTCGTGCTCACCGCCCTCGGCGTGCTGTCGATCCCCACCTACCCCAAGATCGAGGGGATGGAGTCGTTCCAGGGACCGGCCTTCCACACGTTCGACTGGCCGGCCGAGCCGGTTGAGCTGAAGGGCAAGCGGGTGGCCGTGATCGGCACCGGTGCCACCGCCATCCAGGCCATCCCCGAGATCGCCAAGGAGGCCGAGCAGCTGGTGGTGTTCCAGCGCCGGCCCAACTGGGCGGCACCGCTCAACAACGGCCTGATCTCGGACGAGGAGATGGCCGACATCCGCCGCCGCTACGACGAGATCTTCGCCCAGTGCCGCCGCACCGCCGCCGGCTTCGAGCACGACGCCGACCGGCGGGGCTTCTGGAACGTGAGCCGGGAGGAGCGGATGGAGCTGTGGGACCGGCTCTACGACGGCCCCGGCTTCGGCATCTGGCTCCAGAACTTCCTCGAGATCTTCCTCGACGAGGCGGCCAACGCCGAGTTCTCGGAATACATCGCCGACCGGATCCGCCAGCGGGTGAAGGACCCGGTGCTGGCCGAGAAGCTGATCCCCAAAGACCACGGCTTCGGCATCCAGCGGGTGCCGCTGGAGACGAACTACTTCGAGGCCTACAACCGCGACAACGTGACCCTGGTGGACCTGACCGAGACCCCGATCGAGTGCATCACCCCCACCGGCATCCGCACCACGGCGGGCGAGATGCCGTTCGACATCATCGTCTACGCCACCGGGTTCGACGCGTTCACCGGCGCCTTCGACCGGATCGACATCACCGGCGCCAATGGTCAGAAGCTGCGGGACAAGTGGGCCGACGGGCCGGTCACCTACCTCGGCCTGCTGGTGAGCGGGTTCCCCAACATGATCATGCTGGCCGGGCCCCAGATCGCCGCCACCAACTTCCCCCGGGCCATCGAGCCCGCTGTCGACTGGGCCACCGACCTGCTGGAGCACACCTGGGCCACCGGCCACAACCGGTTCGACACCGACGCCGCCGCCGAGCAGGCGTGGGTTGACGACGTGGCCCGGGGCTACAGCCTGGTGCTGTCGGGCCGGGCCCAGAGCTGGATCACGGGCTACAACTCCAACCTGAGCGGCCACGAGTACGGCAAGACCCGCTACAACGTCTACCAGGGCGGCGCCCCCCGCTACATGGCCAAGATCCAGTCGGTGAAAGACGAGGGCTTCAGCGGGGTCGAGTTCGCCGGCTGAGGCCCGGCCGAGGGGCCCCAGCGGCCCGAGTGATCTCTGACGAGCCCAAACGGGTAGCGTCGGCCCGATGGGTGCAGCGGACGGCGGGATCGCCGTGTCGATCCGTGATCTGACCAAGCGGTATCCCGGCGCGCCCGGGCCCGCCGTGCAGGAGCTCTCGCTCGACGTCGCCGCCGGCGAGGTGGTGGCCCTCGTCGGCCCCTCGGGGTGCGGCAAGACCACCACGCTCAAGATGATCAACCGGCTGATCGAGCCCACGTCGGGCACGATCCAGGTGCTGGGCCGGGACCAGGCGGCGCTGCCGGTGCACGAGCTGCGGCGCAGCATCGGCTACGTGATCCAGCAGATCGGCCTGTTCCCCCACCGCACGGTGGCGGCCAACATCGGCGTGGTGCCCGGCCTGCTCGGCTGGCCCAAGGCCCGGATCGCCGAGCGGGTGGCCGAGCTGCTGGCCCTCGTCGGCCTCCCGGCCGACGCCGGCGGGCGGTACCCATCGGAGCTGTCGGGGGGCCAGCAGCAGCGGGTGGGCGTGGCCCGGGCCCTGGCCGCCGACCCCCCGATCCTGCTGATGGACGAGCCCTACAGCGCGGTCGATCCCCTGGTCCGGGGCCGGCTCCAGGACGACCTGCTGGCCCTGCAGGCCAAGGTGGGCAAGACGATCGTGATCGTCACCCACGACATCGACGAGGCCATCAAGCTCGGCGACCGGGTGGCCATCCTGGCCCAGGGCGGGGTGCTGGCCCAGTACGACACGCCCGACGAGCTGCTCCGGGCCCCGGCCGACGAGTTCGTGGCCGCCTTCCTCGGCCGGGAGCGGAGCCTGCGCCGCCTCGGGCTCCGCCGGGCCGACGACGTGCGGGCCGAGCCGGCGGTGGCGGTGGCCCCCACCGCCTCCGTTGCCGAGGCGGTGGATGCCGCCGACGCCATGGGGGCGGCATGGGTGGTCGTCGTCGACCGGTCGGCCGACGACCGGCCTGCGCCTGCCCCCGATGGGCCACCGGTCGGTCTGCTGGCGGTGGCCGATCTCCGGCACCGCTCCCGGGGCGAATCTGGCGGCGGGGCCGTCGGTGAGGGGCTCGACCCCGAGCGACGCCCGGCCGTGGTCGACCCCACGTGGCCCCTGCGGGAGGTGCTCGACGCCGTCCTCCGCTCGGGCTGTGGGGCGGCCCTGGTGGCCACCCCCTCGCCGGCCCGGTGCGTGATCACCCTCGACGCCCTGGCCGAGGCCCTGCGTTGACGGCACCGCCCGTCGGGGCCATGGTGGCCCAGGCCAGCCGGCGAGACACGCTCGTGTCGTGGGGGTGGGTGGCCGAGCACCTGGACGACGTCTGGTCCCGCACGGTAGAGCACGTGCAGCTCACCGTGGTGGCCCTGGCCCTGGGGTTCGCCCTGTCGTCGGCATTGGCCGCGCTGGCTGTGCGCCACCGGCGCACGTTCGCCCCCATCACCTGGATCGGCTCGATCCTGTACACCATCCCCAGCGTCGCCCTGTTCGGGATGCTGATCCCGGTGACCGGCCTGGGATTCTGGACGGCCGAGATCGCGCTCGTCAGCTACACGATCCTGATCTTCGTCCGAAACATCGTGGCCGGGATCGACGGGGTGCCGGCGCCGGTGGTGGAGGCGGCCGACGCCATGGGCTACACCCGGTGGCAGCGCCTCCGGTCGGTGGAGCTGCCCCTGGCGCTGCCCACCATCGTGGCCGGCCTGCGCATCGCTGCCGTCACCGTGATCGGTCTGGTGACGGTGGCCGCTGTGGTGGGCAACGGCGGGTATGGAGCCTTCATCCTCGACGGCCTCGACCGTGACTTCCCCACCCCGATCGTGGTCGGCGCCGTGCTGTCGGTGCTGCTGGCGGCCGCGGTGGACGCGGGGCTGGCCTGCGCCGAGCGGGCCCTCACCCCGTGGGCCCGGCGCCGGGGTGGCGCCCGGTGAGCGCAGTGGCTCTGGCGGGCACCGTGGATCTGGCGGGCACCGTGGGTCTGGTCGGCGCCGTGGGTCTCGTCGGCGACGTGTGGCGCTACCTCACGACGTCGTCGAGCTGGAGCGGCGACAGCGGCCTCGGCGCCCTGGTCCGGGCCCATCTGTGGATCTCGCTCGTGTCCACCGTGGCGGCGACGGCGCTGGCCGTCCCGCCGGCGGTGTGGCTGGCCCACCGCCGGCGGCTCCCCCTGCTGTCGGTGGCCCTCGTCAACATCGGCCGGGCCGTCCCCTCGTTCGCCATCGTCGCCTTCGTGTTCCCGCTCTCCATCCGCTACGGGTTCGGCCTCGGGTTCTGGCCCACCTGCGTGGCCCTGGTGGCCCTGGGCATCCCGCCCATCTTCACCAACACCTACGCCGGCGTGGCCGGCGTGGCCCCCGACGTGGTGGAGGCGGCCCGGGGCGTGGGGATGACCGAGGGTCAGGTGCTGGCCCGGGTGGAGCTGCCCCTGGCCCTGCCCCTCGTCCTCACCGGCCTGCGGCTGTCGGCGGTGCAGATCACGGCCACCGCCACCCTCGGCGCCTTCGTGGGCTACGAGTGCCTGGGCACCCCGATCCTGCAGGGCCTGGCCCGGGGTGTGGCCGGCCGGCCCCAGCTGGTGGGCGGCGCCCTGCTCGTGATCGTCGCCGCCCTGGCCACCGACGCCGTGATCGGGCGCGTCATCCGTCGCGTGGTCCGCTGGCCGTCCGGGCTACGGTAGCCCCCGTTCGTTCAAAGAAGGAGAGACATCCATGCGCAGACCCCGCCTGAAAGCGGCCCTGGCCGTGGGGGCCATGGCCCTGCTCGCCGCCGCCTGCAGCGACTCGGCCACCACCTCGGCCGGGGGCGACGTTCCCGACGGGCCCACCATCACCATCGGGGCCCAGGACTTCGGCGAGAGCGCCATCCTGGCCGAGGTGTACGGCCAGGCCCTCGAAGCCGCCGGCTACCCGGTGGAGCAGCAGTCCCTGGGCGGGTTCCGCGACGTGGTCTACACCTCGTTCGACTCGGGCGACATCAACTTCACCGCCGAGTACGCCGCATCGGCCCTCGAGTTCCTGAACGGCGGCGCCGGGGAAGCGTCGGCCGACGCCGAGGCCACCGCCGACGCCCTGCGCACGGCCCTCGAAGCCAAGGAGCTGGTGGCCCTGGAGGCCGCTCCGGCCCAGGACTCCAACTCGTTCGTCGTCACCCCCGACACGGCCGAGGCCAAGGGCCTGAAGGCGATCAGCGACCTCACTCCCGACCTGCGCCTCGGCGGCCCGGCCGACTGCCCCGAGAACGCGTCCTGCCTGCCGGGCCTGGAGAAGGTGTACGGGCTCGACCTGTCGGACGGGTTCACCCCCCTCGACGGCGGCGGCCCGCTCACCGTGGCCGCCCTGGAGGGAGGCGAGATCGACGTGGCCATCCTGTTCAGCACCGACGGCACCATCGCCGACAAGGGCTGGGTGATCCTGGAAGACGACAAGGGGCTGATCAACGCCGACAACATCATCCCGGTCACCTCGACCGAGGTCGCCGACACCTACGGCGACGACTTCAGCGCCCTCGTCAACAAGGTGAGCGCGGCCATGACCACCGGGAAGCTGGCCGAGCTCAACCGCCAGGTGACGATCGAGCTCAAGGACCCGGCCGACGTGGCCGGCGAGTGGTTGGCAGCCGAGAAGCTGGTCGACGCTGCAAGTTGACCGAACCAGGTGAAGCTGGTCACGCCTGATCGAATGCAATCAGCTGGAGCGCCAGGCCGCCGAGCTGATCGGGTGAGACGGTGGACACCCGGCTCCGGGGCAGCACCCCCGGGGCCGGGTCGGCCAGCTCGAAACCCCGGCGCCGGACCTCGGCCACCACGGCGTCGAGGTCGGCCACCTCGAAGGCGGTGACGGCGGCCAGGCCGGCCGGCCGCTGGCGCACCGGGCTGTCGGCCCCGTCGGGCCCGATCAGCTCCAGCGTGGCGTCACCGATGCGGATCTGGCGGATGTCCATCCCCCGCCCCGTCACCCGGCCCGTGACCGGCAGGCCGAGCACGGTCTCCCAGAAGGCGCAGGCGGCATCGACCCCGGCGGGCCCGATCACGGCCAGGTGGTCGAGGCGGGCCAGCGGGAGGTCGTGGCGGAACAGGCCGGCCGCCTGGTGGCGGGCCCGCCGGGCCTCCGCTCCCCCGTCGTAGGCGATGAGGGCGAAGGAGCAGCCGGCCCCGGCGGTGCCGATGGGCTCCAGCACGGTGCCGATCAGGCTGCCGTCGTCGCGCCGCACGTCCCGGCTCGACGCCTCGATCCCGTGGTCGGCCAGGGCGGTGGCCGCCGCCTGGGCCGAGGCGACCTGCAGCATCAGCCGGTACAGGCCGCCGCGGTCGATGGCGTCGAGCAGATCCTGGCGGCCCTCCTGCTGGGCCCGGGCCCGGTCGTGAACGGCCAGCAGCTCGACGTAGAACTCGGTGTCGGCCCCTCCCACGAAGAACACCGAGTTCTCGGTGGAGGCGCCGGCGTGGCGCATGGGCGGCGTGAGCTGCAGGCCCAGCGCCCGCCACCGGCCGGCGGCCGCCGCCAGATCGGCCGTGGCCAGGATGACGTGATCGATGCCGATGATCTCCATGGCCGTCACGCTAGAGCAGCGGAGCTGCGGGCCGGGGTTGGGCCCCCGCTAGGCGAGGCTCCGGCGACCTGCCGGCGGGGGCGGCGGGGCCAGGCCGAGCAGGGAGGCGACATGAGCAACCACCGGCTCCACCGCCGCCGCCACTGCGGGGCTGAGCGGGGCCAGCAGGTCGAAGGCGGCGCCCTCCACCCCCACCACGGTCAGGGCCGCCGGTAGCCGCCCGAGCAGCCGGGCCAGCTCCAGCGCCGCCGCCAAGCCGATGCTGTGGGTCGACGGCGGCGTCGATCCCACCGCCGGACCGGCGCCGCCCACCGGACCGGCCGGCGGCCACTCGATCACCACGGCCGTTCCTGGCTCGGCCCCGCTCACCATGGCGTCGACCACGACCACCCGGTGCTCGGGCCGCCACCGCAGGGCCAGGGTCGACAGGTCACCCTCCACCACCGCCGCCTCCAGCGCGGCCGGCCAGCGGCGGGCCATCACCTCGGCCACGATCGGCCCGACGGCATCGTCACCCCGGTCCCGGTTGCCGACCCCGAGCACCAGCGCCGGCCCCGCCGGCCTGGCGGCCACCCCGGTCACCGGTGCTCGATGCGCAGGTCCAGGAAGTGGGTGGAACACGAGATGCACGGGTCGTAGTTGCGGATCACCTGCTCGCACCGATGCGCCAGCACCTCGTGGTCGAGCGCCAGGTTGGCCTCCACGAAGACCCGCAGATCGTCTTCGATGGTGGGCTGGTTCTGGGCGGTGGGCGGCACGATGCGGGCCTCGGCCACCAGCCCGTCGTCGCCGATCACGTACCGGTGGTAGAGCAGGCCGCGAGGCGCTTCGGTGGCCCCGTACCCCTCGCCGGCCCGGGCCGGTACCGGGATCGCCGACACCGCGGGCGGCCGGTAGCCGGCGATGATCCGCTGGGCCTCGTCGATGGCGTAGAGCGTCTCCAGCCCCCGCACCAGGATGCTGCGGAAGGGATTGTCCACCACCGGCCCCACCCCCACCTCGGCCGCCAGGTCGCGCACCGGGGCCGGCAGCAGATCGTGGTTGTTCGCCCACCGCGCCAGGGGGCCCACGTGATAGGGGCCGCCCTCCCGCAGCCGGGAGTGGAGCGCGGTGGAGTGGGCGACGTGCTCCTCCACCGAGTGGGCCTCGAAGTCGGCCACGTCGATGTCGAGACCCCGGTTCGACACGATCCGGCCCTCGTTGAACGGGTACTCGCCCTCGTGGCGCAGCGACACGAGCTCCCAGGAGCGCTGCAGCTCGGGGAACTCGAACCCGGCGGTCCAGCGGATCATGGCCACGCACTGCTCCCGTGCGTCGGTGAGCGGACCGACCAGGGCGTCGAGCTCGGCCCGGGTGGGCGCCCGGTGGAACCCGCCGAGGCGCACGTTGACCGGGTGGATCGGCCGGCCGCCCACCGCCTCCACCACGGCGTTGCCCGCCTTCTTCAACGCCAGGATCCCCTCCACCATGCGGGGATGGTCGGCGGCGATGTCGATGCCGGAGTGGTAGCCGAGGAAGTCGGGGGCGTGGAGGAAGCCGATGTGGAGCACATGGCTCTCGATCCACTCGCCGCAGTAGAGCAGGCGCCGCAACTCGCGGATCACGGCTCCGTCGGGCCCGGCCGACGCCACGTCGACCCCGCAGGCGTCCTCGATGGCGTGGCAGGCGCTCATCTGGTAGGCCACGGGGCAGATCCCGCAGATCCGGGCCGTGATGTCCACCGGCTCGCCGTGCTCCCGGCCCCGCAGGAACGACTCGAAGAACCGGGGCGGCTCGTAGATCTCCAGCCTCACGTCGAGCACCCGGCCGTCGGCCACCCGCACGTGCATGGCTCCTTCACCCTCCACCCGGGCCAGCACCGGCACGTGCAGGTCGAGGTTCCGCTCAGCCGCCATCAGTGCCTCCCCTCGGCCCGATCGGCCGCTTCCCGGAAGGCCGGGGCCCAGCCGTTGTAGCCGGCGAAGGCCCGGCTGATCGCCGGCCCGGACAGCCCGAGCTCGATGAACCGCTCGGTCAGCGAGGCCGTGTTGGGGCTCTCCATCGGGCCGAAGCAGCCGTAGCAACCCCGGTGGTAACTCGGGCACAGGGCCCGGCAGCCGCCCTGGGTGACCGGGCCGAGGCACGGCGTGCCCTGCGCCACCAGCAGGCACGGGTTGCCCCGTGCCTTGCACTCCACGCACACGCTGGTGGTGGGGAGGCGGGGTGGGCGCCCGGCCAACACGGCCGAGATCGTCTCGATCAGCTGGCGCCGGTCGATGGGGCAGCCCCGCAGCTCCAGGTCCACCGGCACATGGTCGGCGATCGGGGTCGACGTGGCCAGGGTGGCGATGAACTCGGGATGGGCGTACACGTTGGCCACGTACTCGGCGATGTCGCGGCCGTTGCGCAGGGCCTGGATCCCGCCCGAGGTGGCGCAGGCCCCGAGCGTGATCAGCACCCCGGACTGCTCCCGGATCCGCCGGATGCGCTCGGCGTCGTGGGCCGTGGTGATCGAGCCCTCCACCAGCGACACGTCGTAGGGACCGTCCGCCATGCGGCTCGTCGCCTCCGGGAAATAGGCGAGGTCGACCCGCCCGGCCACCGCCAGCAGCTCGTCCTCGCAGTCGAGCAGGCTGAGCTGGCAGCCGTCGCACGAGGCGAACTTCCACACCGCAACCGTCGGCTTCGTCGTCATGGCGTCACAGCCCCTTCACCCGGTGGAACCGCTCGATCTGCTCGTAGCTCACCACCGGGCCGTCGCGGCACACGATGAACGGGCCGAGCTGGCAGTGGCCGCACAGGGCGTTGCCGCACTGCATGTTGCGCTCGGTGGTGAGCCAGATGCGGGCGGCTCCGGTGCCCAGCTCCCGCAGCCGTTGGGCGGTGAAGTGCATCATCACGTCGGGGCCGCAGACGAAGGCGGTCACGTCCTCGTGCCATCCCATCGTCACCGGGCCGCCCAGCAGGGCGGGCACGACGCCCACCGGGCCGTCCCAGCCGGGCGAGGCGGCGTCGACGGTGAGCGCCACCTCCACCCCCTGCCCGGCCCACCGGGCCAGGTCGTCCCGGTAGACCATGGCCTCGGGGCTCCGGGCCCCGTAGACCACCACGATGCGATCGAACCGGTGGGACTCGGCGATGGCCTGTTCGATCACCGCCCGCAGCGGGGCGATGCCCAGCCCGCCGCCCACGATCAGCAGCTGGCTGGTGGCCACCTCGTCGAGCGGCCACGGCGTGCCGAACGGGCCCCGGACGGTGATCACGCCGCCGATGGGCGTATCGACCAGAGCGCCCGTGATCGGCCCCGCTCGGCGGATGGTGTAGGCGTGGAAGCGGCGGTTGTCGACGGCCGAGCTGACCGAGATGGCGGCCTCCCCCACCCCGAAGGCCCCGAGCATCGAGACCTGGGCCGGAAGGAAGGGCGGCAGGTCACCCTCGACCGGAACCACGTGGAGGCTGGTGACGTCGTCGCCGCCGCCGTCCTCCCGCACCTTGTCGACCACCCGGTACGGCACCGGGATCAGGAGCGGCGAGAAAGCTGGCGGCACGGTCATGACGCCTCCTGGCGCAGGGCGGCCAGCTCTTCGGTCAGGTCGATGCCAACCGGGCACCAGGTGATGCAGCGGCCGCACCCGACGCAGCCCGACTCGCCGAACTGGTCGTGCCAGCTTCCCATCTTGTGCACCAGCCATTGCCGGTAGCGGGAGGCGGCGGAGGCCCGGTGGGGGGCCGGGCCGAGCTGGGAGAAGGCCAGGCTGAAGCACGAGTCCCACACCCGCCACCGATCGGCCCGGTCACCGGTGAGATCGGTGACGTCCTCCAGGTCGGTGCAGAAACAGGTGGGGCAGGCCAGCGTGCAGTTGGCGCAGGTCAGGCACCGCTGGGCCACCGCCTCCCATCGGTCGCTCTCCAGGCTCTCGTACAACAGCTCCTTGATCCCCTCGGCCTCGACGGTCCGCGTGATGGCGGCGGCCGCCCGCTCGGTCACGGCCCGGGCGCTCGCCTCGTCGTCGGGGGCTTCGGCCAGGCAGCCCTCCGGCAGCGCACCCAGCAGCTCGGCCCCCCGCTGGCTGCCCACCTCCACCACGTAGCGCGGTTCATCGTCGGCGGGTCCGACCAGCTCGGTGAGGGCCAGGTCGTAGCCGTCCCCGGTCCGGGGGCCGGTGCCCTGGGACGGGCAGAAGCAGGTGGCGGCGGGGTCTCCGCAGTTCACGGCCACGATCACGTTCGCCGCCCGGTTGGCCCCGTAGGTCGGGTCGGGGTGCGGGCCGCGGGCCAGCACCCGGTCCTGCTTGGCGATCGCAGCCAGCTCGCAGGGCCGGACGCCCACGAAGGCCCGGGCCACCACGGGCGGCTCGTGCATCCGGACCCGGAGCTCCACCGGCGTGCCGTCGCCGGGCGGGGTCCGTTCCATCGTCCACACCGGGGTGCGGGCGGGATGGAGTATCTCCTTCCACGACCGGGGGCCGACGGCATAACCGAACCGGGCCCGGTCGGTCCGGGGCCGGAGCCGGTAGTGACCGCCGCGCTGCTCGTCGGTCCACCCCAGGGGCAGGTCGTCGACCGAGGCGATCCGGTCGGGGGCGATCACCCCACCCGACACCCGGGGCCCGTGGACCTCGTACCCCAAGCCGTCGAGGGCGGCGATAAGGGCATCGAGGCCCTCCAACGTCAGCGTCGTCATCACCGGCCTCCCTGCGGTCCCTGACCGACATGTGAGCCGACGGGCGGGCCGACCACCAGGGCCGAAGGTCCGGGCGTGCGCCGGGCGGCCCGACCCTGCCGCCGTTCCCCGCGGCCGGGCCGGCAGCTCAGGCGCAGCCGGGAGGCACGTGGTAGCCGCCGCCGGCGACGTCGGCCAGCAGCCGGGCGAAGTGGATGGCGGTCCGGTCTTCGCAGAACGGGGCCACCACCTGCACGCTCACCGGCAGGCCGCTGGCGGTGAGGCCGAGGGGCGGGGTGGTGACGGGTAGATAGGCCATGCCCACCATGGCCGTCCACTTGATCAGGTCGGTGTAGGGGCGGGCCTCCCCGTTGACGGTGAGGCTGCGGTCGAGCCAGTTCCCGCCGGTCTGGTGGGGGAAGGCGGGGGTGACGCTCACCGGGCACAGCAGGATGTCGTACGAGCGGAACCAGGCGGCCCACGCCTCCCGCAGCTCGGTGCGTCGCAGATGGCGGGCCAGCCAGGTGTGGTGGCGCTGCACGTTGTTCGCCGCCCCCCGGGACTTGTCGGCCAGGGCGGCGGCCTCGTCGAGGCTCATGCTCACGCTGGCGGCCACACTGATCAGCTGGGCCCCCAGCTTCGACGCCTCGGTGAAGTCGATGTCGGGGCGGGCCGCCCGGTCGACGCTGGCCCCGGCCGCCTCCAGCGCCCGCACCGCACCGTCGAGCACGGCCAGCACCTCGCCGTCCACCGGGCAGGCCGGGTCGTCGAGCCACACCCCCACCCGGTAGTCGGCCAGCGCCTGGTGGCGGGCCGGCGGGACCTCCACCCGCCAGGCCGGGGCCCGGTCCGGCGTGGGGCCGGCCAGCAGGTCGACCAGCAGCTCCAGGTCGTCGACCGAGCGGGCCATGGGCCCGAACACGTTGACATCGGCCTCGAAGCGGCCGCCGCCCACGGAGTCGAGGTAGCCGAGGGTGGGGATCAGGCCGAAGCTCGGCTTGTGGCCCCACACCCCGCTGAAGGCCGACGGCATCCGCACCGAGCCGCCGATGTCGGTGCCGATCTCGAAGCTGGTAAGCCCGGCGGCCACGGCCGCCGCCGCCCCGCCCGACGAGCCGCCCGGGGTGCGGCCCAGGTCCCACGGGTTGTTGGTGACGCCGAAGAGTTCGTTGTAGCTCTGGCCGTCGCCCGACCAGCGGGGCAGGTTCGTCTTGCCGAACACGATGCTGCCGGCCGCCTTGAGCCGGGCCACCACCGGGGCGTCGGCCGCCGGCACGTGGTCGGTCAGCTCCACCGCTCCGCCGGTGGAGCGGATGCCGGCGGTCTCGATGGCGTCCTTGATCGTGTGGGGGATGCCGTGGAGGGGGCCGACGTCGGCTCCGGCGGCGGTGGCGGCATCGGCGTCCCGGGCGGCGGCCCGGGCCCGCATCTCGTCCAGTGTCACCACGGCGTTGATCGACGGGTTGAGGCGCCCGACCCGATCGAGGTAGTGGTCGAGGAGCTCGGTGCTCGACAGCTCCTTGTTCCGGATGGCGGCGGCCTGGCGGCGGGTCGTCCACAGCGCGGGGTCGTTGTCGGTCATGCCGCACAGTACCGCGGTACTAGGGTGCAGACCCATGGCCGACCTCACCGTCTACCGCATCGACCGCCCCGCCGCCGAGCGGCTCCTGTTCCTGTTCCACGGTTACAGCGCCGAGCAGCACCACCTGGCCGCCTACGTGCCCCTGGTCGACCCGGGCGAGCGGTTCACCGCCGTGGCCCCCCGGGCCATCCACGACCTGCCCGAGGGCGACGGCGCCAGCTGGTGGGAGCGGGGTCCCGACGGCCCGGTGCCGGCGTCGTTCGTCGCCGCCCTCGACGCGGTGGAGGCCCTCATCGAGCGGGAGACGGCGGCGGCCGGCATCGGTCGGGAGCGGTGCGTGATCGGCGGCTTCTCCCAGGGCGGGGCCCTCACCCTGGCCCTGGCCACCCGGCAGGGAGCACCCCGCTACGCCGGGGTGTGGGCCATGTGCTGCGCTGTGCCCGAGGTCCCGGGCCTCACGCTCGACCCCGCCGCCGGGGCCGGCACCCCGGCCCTGGTCCAGTACGGCACGGCCGACCCGATCATCACCGGCGCCCGGGCCACCTCGGCCGGCACCCTGCTGGGCGACGCCGGCTGGGACGTGCAGACCGTCGGCTACGACATGGGCCACTCCCAGACGATCGAGATGATGATCGACGCCCGGGCCTTCCTCGCCGCCATCGCCTGATCACGCTGTCCCGCCGCCCCCGTTCTGCGCGACGGAAATCGCGCCCTCCGGACGAACCGACGTCGCGAAACCAGCCGGTTCCGTCGACTACGCGACGCAGAACGCGAGCGGGGCGCGGTTTTCGTCGCGCAGTTCGAGCGGGGACCGGGCAGGGCCCCGGGGCAGGGGCGGGTCAGGCCCGGAGGGGGTCTCCGTCGTGGTAGAGCCAGCGGATGCCGTCGCGCACGAAGTGGCTGCGTTCGACGAGCAGACCGGGCGTGCCGTCGCGCCGGTAGTGGGCGACGAAGGTGACGGTGCCGGTGCGGTCGAGGGCCCGGCCGCCGGTGGTGTCCCGGATCTCCAGGCCCACCCAGCGCAGTGCGGGCTCCGCCACCTTGGGCGGGCAGGTGTCGGGGTGCCACGAGCGGCGGAGGAAGGCCTCGTCGCCGGTGGCGTGGGCGCTGTACCGGGCCCGCATGAGGGCCTCGGCCGTGGGCGCCTCGGCCGTGCCGGCCAGGATCGG
>Ga0268299_1001630_pt1 | contig 36047 bp, 35 predicted proteins | sample NOBtaG_FD_193484 | JGI IMG/M metagenome (GOLD analysis project Ga0268299, IMG submission 193484) | Activated sludge microbial communities from bioreactor in Nijmegen, Gelderland, Netherland - NOB reactor | ecosystem: Engineered > Bioreactor > Aerobic > Activated sludge | place: Netherlands... | reverse complement strand
GTTTTCTAAGCTGCCTGTGCGGCAGCGAACGGCCGCCCTGGCGGAGTCGGTCAACATCATCCATTTCTAAGCTGCCTGTGCGGCAGCGAACTTTGCAAAACCGGAAACAAGGATTTGGCCGAATTTCTAAGCTGCCTGTGCGGCAGCGAACGCGAAGGCCCGTTTGCAGCATAATTACCGCCATTTCTAAGCTGCCTGTGCGGCAGCGAACCGGCTGATCAAATATCCAAAGTCACCGGGATCTTTCTAAGCTGCCTGTGCGGCAGCGAACGCCTGGCTGCCAGACGAAGGACTTGGACACAATTTCTAAGCTGCCTGTGCGGCAGCGAACTGACGCGCAATTATTCGTTTGCGCCCGATCCTTTTCTAAGCTGCCTGTGCGGCAGCGAACTCAAAAACGAAAAGGAATGCGCAGTTAAAGCCTTTCTAAGCTGCCTGTGCGGCAGCGAACATTGATTAGCGGATTTGTCCCGTCGTTGTACATTTCTAAGCTGCCTGTGCGGCAGCGAACTATGCCTTCAATTTCCAGATTTAAAAATCCATTTTCTAAGCTGCCTGTGCGGCAGCGAACGGAAGAGCAAAAAACGATATTGCAGCAGCAACTTTTCTAAGCTGCCTGTGCGGCAGCGAACGTATGCTTTCGAGAAGTTTGAGAATGCTGTAGTTTCTAAGCTGCCTGTGCGGCAGCGAACGCAGGTTGATGAGTTCCGGCCACCCTACGGGCTTTCTAAGCTGCCTGTGCGGCAGCGAACCGTCTAGCGGCATTGCTTCTGTTTCGTCTGCTTTTCTAAGCTGCCTGTGCGGCAGCGAACGTAGCAAGCGCTTCTGCTGTTGGTAGCGCTTTTTTCTAAGCTGCCTGTGCGGCAGCGAACAAAATCTAAGTATATTCAGAGCGTTTACATACTTTCTAAGCTGCCTGTGCGGCAGCGAACAGTCAGATGGCCAGCGATTATATAGGGCGGTCTTTCTAAGCTGCCTGTGCGGCAGCGAACAAACCCCATGGTAGAAAATCTGCAAATGCGTCATTTCTAAGCTGCCTGTGCGGCAGCGAACTCACGCGGATTTGATAAATTTTATGAACAATCTTTCTAAGCTGCCTGTGCGGCAGCGAACGACCGATGAATTAAAGCACGAATTAAGTCAAGTTTCTAAGCTGCCTGTGCGGCAGCGAACGTTCTTTTTCGTCTTCAGTTTGAGTGTAGTAATTTCTAAGCTGCCTGTGCGGCAGCGAACAATGGCGGCGATATTCTTAATGCCGTGTTCAATTTCTAAGCTGCCTGTGCGGCAGCGAACCAGCCGGTGAAAGCCCGGCATAGATCAACTGATTTCTAAGCTGCCTGTGCGGCAGCGAACGTTATTCAAAAACGCTGGAAATTTGCGTCGTATTTCTAAGCTGCCTGTGCGGCAGCGAACTTCCGATTCCTATGCCGCCGATTCGCTCGCCAATTTCTAAGCTGCCTGTGCGGCAGCGAACCAAAGAGAATTACAACCGCGAAAAATACTGGTTTTCTAAGCTGCCTGTGCGGCAGCGAACTTTTTCAGTCTGTAATCCGCACGGAATCGAGTTTTCTAAGCTGCCTGTGCGGCAGCGAACCAGACACGTTTTATTCTGCTACGGTTAGTCAATTTCTAAGCTGCCTGTGCGGCAGCGAACTACTGTTGAGAATGTTTGTGCATTTAACGAATTTTCTAAGCTGCCTGTGCGGCAGCGAACTGAAGTATAGCACTCAAAAAACCATAAACAACAATCGTTTATTATGAAACTAATAAAATACCCAATATTTTTCAGACATCAGTAAGCGACTGATTCTTTATGCATTGTTAAAGAGCGAAAAAAATAGGTATAAAACTTACAGATAATCCGATAGCAGTTCCAGGCACCACTCTGGGACAGTTGCTTGTTTTAATTCAAGACACCCATTGCGTATCACCGCTATTTGCCGAAACGGATTATCCACCCAAGAGTTGTCCAGGATGTGTGCTTGATCACATAATGGCAAAGCCTGTTTAACCAATTGCAATGCTCTGGGTATTCGCGCCTTAACTTTTTCATCCGGCACAGCGTGGCCACCTTCGCTCATCCGCTGCGCAATACGTGCGAGATTGAGTTGCGTCTGTTCAAGGTGAATAAAGACCAGCACAATTTCATAACCCAGCGCTTTTGCATTGGCGACAAAATCGATTTTAGAAGGATGAGAAAAAACGGTTTCAAAACAGAATGTGCGTCCGTCCTGTAAAAGCCGCAAGCGAATGGCTTCGACAATTCTGGCGGCTTCATAGCTGTGTTGCTCGGGTTGATCAGGATGCAATTGCTTCGCCAGAATATCCGCATTTACAAAAGGCATGCCGAGCGGTTCAAGCTGAAGCCGGTAAAACGTGGTTTTTCCGGCACCGTTGCCGCCCGCAAGCAGCCAGAGTTGTTTTTCTTTTTTCAAGCGGCGCTTTCATTTAAGGGAATAAACTGGCCGTTCTGAAACCGACCGGTTGCGATGTTGCCTTGCTGATCGATACGCTCCAGATACCCCGGATGTTTTGATGAAGCTTGGTAGCGAATCGCTGCGGATGTAACACGCCCGGACAGCGTTCCGTTTTTCCGGGCGTTCTCAAGCGTTTTAAAAACTTCATCCGGGTCGACCGGAATGCCATAGACGGGTTCCACTTTTATTCTTGAAAGCCCCGACTTGACGGATAACATCACATCAGGATCAAGCGCATCAGCCACAGAACGTCCTAGCTCCGCCCAAAACTCTATCTGTTCTGCGGTGCTGCGATGAAAACGGTCAGCTGTCAGCTCTGCCGCTTTCATCAGTTCTTCTTGCAACCGAATAGGGGATGCCGATTTTGCCATAGTCATGCCTCACATATCATTACAAAAACCGCCATATTGTAGCAGTCTGCTACAAACCATTTGTAATTGTTTTAAATGAGTGTTTCCGAGCATCCGGCAGCAGATACGGCAAATGATCTAAAATTCAGGCACGGTTGCTGTGGAACTCAGGCCATAAGTCGTAAAACTTCCGTCACTATGATTTTCAACATCCGTTTTCTTAATCCACAAGCAAAATGTATTACCGTTACTCAAACTTTTCAGCCGGATAAACGGTGTGGTAATGGTTTTATGCGGCATTTCGCTGTAACTCATCAACATTCTTTCACACTCGGTTGCATTACCGTGCCTTGCACACAACTCAACCTTGCCATTGAATGCAGCTTCGTAATCCAGTCCATGCCGCCTGGCATAACGCCGGGCTAAGCGTTCCCGGCCGGTTTTGGGTTGTTCGCGCTGATAAACGGCATAACCTTTAACGGCTTCCGGCACCGGGCGGATACCGGTGCAATGCACGTAATCGCTCAGGCGGCTTAATCGTTTGTCCGCATCGAACCGGATCAGCGCAGTTTCGTCCGGAGCAAACAAACGAAGTTTGCTGCCCAGCACCCCGAATTTTTCACCCATCTTGTATTCGGGAAACGATAGGCCAATCGGCACGCGTTTTTGCGCATCCTGTGTTTCGACCAAACCAAGATGGATTTGCTGGAAGGTTTTGGACCAGAGGCTGAAAAGATTTATTTCATAATTTGGTAATAAGGTGATTTCAAGGTAATAGTTCATGGTATCTCCCAATTAGCGAATTACGTCTACATAAGCCAAGCCTTTTTTACCTAGATAAAAACTGGAAACGCCAGCGTCATCAATCATTCTTTTTAGTTGTTCAGCTTTGTCGTCTGGAATGTTGAGAAGAATATCCAGGGTACCGCTGGCTTTGGTAAGCAAAGAAACTACTTCACCTTCGCCTTTACGTTTTTCCTTCAGTTGGTATGGGTTTCCCCATATTGGTTTTTTACTACCCGTGGTATATCGATCCATAAAATCTTTTGGTGTATAGCCACGTTTTGAAATACCGGCTAAACCACCATTTTTTGTAAGTGCGAGTGATACATCATATTTCTGACTTAAACGATTAATCTGCAAATACAATGCCGAACAGTACAATTCAATCGGTTTTATTTTGTTATCGACGATTTTATAAGTCGCGTCGGAAAAACGTTTCTGCAATATATCCAAAGCATTCTTTACCATTTCAATATCAATGGCCTTTAATTTGTTTAATTCATCCAGTGTTTGTAAAGCATTTAAAGGATCAAATTGCTTGGAAGAACTTACTTGAAAGCTTTCATCTACAATGAAGCGACAAAGACTTTCAATATCAAGCGTCAAGACTCCCCAAAAAATGTTTGAATAATCCGATGTAAAAACCGGATCGTTTGATTTAATCATTCCAGTGAATGAATTCTGATCGGTATTTCCTTCCATATTCCGGATATAAACCATTTCAGTGTTGATAGACTCACCTTGATTCTGCTGGTCGTTAAAAGATATATGTTCTTCCAAACCTGAAAAGAAGTATTTATGGCAATTTCTCGATTGATAAAGCTTTCTTTGATCGCCGATCAGTCGATTCAGTACACCCATCACGGTGTCATGAGTAATTTCACGTTTAATAAAATTCGGATAATTGCCTTGATTGTCCCGTTTTCCCAAAGTCGTCATTGAGCCGACAAATGTCCGGCCACCTTTTGGTAATGGCTCGTTATTTGAGCCATCCAGGAATGAATTCCGCCAGGAAGCTTCATATTTAATCGTAATTCTCATGATTCTTCCTTATTTGGCATAAAAATAAACAGCATAAGGGGATTTTGGTTCTTCGTTAATTCCGGCTGAGTTGCGCTTTAAGCGCATCATTTTGTTGCTGTCGTTGTAATCGACTAGCAAGTTTTCGATATACATATAGCCTTTGGCTTGGCGGATACTGAGTTCTTCAATCATGCGTAGTGTTTCTTTGACCAGAATATCGATGGCTTCGTTATTCAATAAAATGCCAACTTCGCCTTCCTCAAATATCGTACCGGCACGCACGTAATTGGGATGAAACACTGCCTTGGGATTACGGTTAGGATCGATTGATTTAATAAAATCTTGTACAGCCTGAGCAATTTTTTCGCCTTCACCGTCTTTGATAATCATTGAAGCCCGGTCGAATTTTTTATCCAGCGAAATGAATTGCAATTGTTCAATACTGATCGAACCATGAGCTAAATACTCAGTTTCTCCAAACGTGGTTTTGGAGAAAAAAGAGTTGCTGGCAATATCGTCGCCTTTATCGTCCTTGTCTTTTTCTTTAGTGCCGGAACGTCCCATTTGTTCAAAATTGCCGTTACCCAATTGATCGATAAAATCCTCCAAAAGTAACGGACTGGTGCGTTTACATTGACTGGCTGGGACTACATAACCGCGGATCAAACCAGTAATTGACGTTAGCACAGAAAGTAGATTTTTATCCTTTGCATAATGCAGATCAAAAGCTTGATCTCTAAATAAATGGTGCCTTATGCAGTTTTGGCTGATATACATTGGTGTTTGCTTAAAATCGATTTCCGACGGTTCTTTTTTCAATTTATAGCCTTTATCGCTCTCTTTGCCGGTTAAGTTGGTATAGCCGCGTAATTTTGGCATCGAATGGTTATCGATAATACGCCCATCGCTCTGCAAAGTAGTCGGACCATTCCAGTTAACTACACCGTAACCATGAGCAACTACTTTAAAATCCACACTTTTAATGCCAGTAATTTTTTGCATTTTTAATCCTCGTTAGTTGTTAATTGCTTGATTGAGATTGCGCCGATAGGCTGTTTATCGCACACGGCATAGTAAACGGCGTAACTATGCCGAGAAGTTTCCCCGCCAACCCGGTCAAGACCTTCCGGGGTATAGCTTAGGTAAACGGGAAATTCCGGATCTCTTGCTTCATTGAGCAAAATAAAATCTTTGAAAGCCTTCTGACCGCCTATAATATTGTGGTGTTTGCTTTTCATATATGCCAACAAGTTTCTATCGCTATCACCGTAACCTTGGATTTCATCCAGTGGCGCGGTCAAGTTGTCGAATTGTTCGCGGTCACTCACTGGCGGTTGGTAAGCGTATTCGTTCAAGAATTCGATCTTTGGCCATTGGCTAACCTCGCATACCGCCATTTGCACAAACCGGTTCTCGCCGCGTAAAGAATGCTTGCTGATTTTGCTGCGACCTTTCTCGGTAGTTTTTTTCGGTGGAATGGTGATCGGATCGATAACTTTGTTTTGAATCAACTGTACGCCTTGTTTAAAGCAAGCCAATAAATCCGATTCCATTGCCTGTTTGGCAAGTTCTGTTTCGTGAAATTTCCTGTATAGCGAGTAAAGCATTGGAAGCTGAATTATCTGGTTCTCAATCTCTTCAGTTTGCAAAAAGCGATACCACGCCTTGGTGGCGGTGAAGGAATATTGCTGATTTAGGAACCGGGCGGCTGCTCCGGTGCCTTTGCCTTGATGGATCAATTCCGGCACAGCGACACTGTAAATATTGGGTATTGAATTGGCACCGAATCGATCGAGTCGGCCCAAACGCTGCAGAAAGTTTTCGGCAGTGGTGAGTTCGGACACCATGTAATCGCTGGTGATATTTAACGATGCTTGCACAATCGGCCCGGCTCGCAACACACTGTATTTTGGAGTACCGTTTTTTTTGAAGGATTCGTATACTTCATCGAACAATTTGTGCTTATCGCTTTTCTTGAACTTGGAATGCAACAATATTGCGTTCTCGCAATTTTGATTGCGGATAAAGCTTTTTTGCGCTGTTTGGGCGGTATTGCTAATCACAATGGTTTTTCCGCTTTGGCGCTGATACAGCGGATTGCCTTCGTCCTGCCGTGTTTCATCGAATACCTTGAATTCAACGCGATACTCGCTTGGGTTGAAACTGGGCATTTCGATGATGTCTTCCGGTTGAATTTCCATTATGGTATTCAGAAAGAAGTAATGTGGTGTAGCGGACACCAACAAAGTATTGGCAAGACTGCCCTGCGACTTTTTGCATTCGATCAGTTCTGCAAACAACAAATTGAACGCCGGCATGGCGACATATTCGTGGAATTCGTCGAATACTACATGAGCATTCAAGACATTGATCAGTGTATTCACCTTGGTGTGAGTGATGATGGCGCCGAATACTTGATCGATGGTAGTGATGACGATATCCCCGGAGAAATTAGCATCTTCCGCCGTTTCTTTTCCCCATTCTCTGGTGTATTTGAATTCGCCCGTATTGATTTCGATGTTGGCATCCGGCAAATATTGCTCGGAAGTCAATTCGAGAAATAAACCTTGGCAGACTTGCACACGTGGACAAATCCAAATGATTTGTTGGGCATTCTTTAACATTGCCCACTCCAATGCAATCTTGGTTTTACCGCATCCGGCAGGACCAGCCAGAACAGCAACATCGTTTATTTTACTGAGCTGAACGGCGATTTCATGCTGCTTGCTAGTACGCTCACTGGATGGAAATTGCGTCATGCCGGATTGAATTTGCGAACATAAGCTACTTTCCGACAGCAAGGTCTCATCGACCAGACGATACAAGGTTTGATGTCTGATATGGTTGTGCAAATCTTCAGCGGATAATCCCGAAATCAATCGGTCTGCGGAAATGACACACGCGCGCATCAGATTGTGTAGGGCATTGGCAGTGATTTGCTGCTGATAATCGTCGATACGATTTTCCAGTTCATAAGTTTTGTAGCTGGGTAGCGGTGTTGTCTTGATGTTATTCAATGTATCCAAATCTACCGTTTCGCTGTAAATTCTGTTAATCAGCGATGTTTCGGTGTTCCGATATTTTCGATCGATTTCACCAATTTGTTGTAACAGCCGTTGCGCTTTTTCAATGATTTCCGAAAACGGTAGAGTCCCTAAATTGCCGTTAAATTTTTTGTGAATCCCGCCAAACGTCGAGAACTCAGGGTCTTTTTCCTTGCGGTATGGTTTGGCATGGTGCCAAAAAATAGTATGCTTGATTGCGTTCTTGTGACCAGTGCTAATACCTTTGAACGAGATAGGATCGAGCAATTGATAAAGCAGAACAGAAATCTCGTTATGGCGCGGATGCTTATCGAAGCTGAATTTGGTGTCGTCTATGTGCTGACCGTCTTCCGCCTGAAGATTCTTTTTCTTCGGGTTTCTTGCCCAATCCTGAAAGGCCGGATCGATTTTGCCTAAATCATGTAAGCACCCGGCAACAAAGACAGTTTCTATTTCGTTTGTTTTGTTCAGCGTCAAACGTGCTAATAATTGTTCAGCGACATAACCCACGGCAAACAAATGTTCGGCCAATCCCTGTAGATGGGTGTTGGCGTAGAGAAAATTAGGATTAGGTGCTTGCTTAGGTATATCCATTATGAGTTCCTTGGTGGTGGAATTAACTGGCACAATGCCTTGCGGATTGAATTGGTCCCGATTCCCCACAATCCAGACCAACTCGCTGCGGCTCCGTGATCTGATCCAATGGCAGGCTACGGCGGTATTCTTGGTTGCGGTTTTGCGCAGCAGGGTTTTGACGGCGATCAATCCTTCTTCCGTGATCACGGTTTGCCAGGTGTTGTTGCCAATACGGTTGGCAAAGGCATCCAATACCCGGCGGGTGCGATTGAGTGCTTTTTTCTCGCATTGGCTGATGAAGGTAACCATCATGGCCGTGATTCCCGCAGCGCTTGTTGCTTGACCTGCTCGAACATAAAATCCATGGCTTTGTGCTCGGTAAATTTTTGCAGGATTTGCTGGCGGAATTCCTGTTCGCTCATTTTTTCCTTGGCACAAACGAAAGCCCAAGGCAGGACGATGGCGTCTTTGATCAGATCAGCCACATCGAACACCAATGCACCGCGACGGGTTTTACCGTGCATCACGGCGAAACCATGTGGTATTCCCAGCACCCAAAGCGTACTTGCGGCAAGGCCGTAGGCCAGGTAATTGCCATGATTCAGAAAGGCATTCGCACTGTCGGCGCCATCGTAATTGCGAACAAAGTCTTTATACTGGGTTCGGCTGATGGCGGATTTGTAGAGGTTTTTGGTAAGTTGCGCTTCAATCAGTAATAACTCTGTTACGTTACCGGCTTGCTCTACCTTGCTTGAATAACCTGAAAATGCCTGCTGAATGTCGAGATCGTCAATAAAGAAACCTTCATTTTTCAAATCTTTATCTTTGATCCAAACCTTTTGCAGATATTCGATGCGAAGCAACTGGAAATGTTTGGCGACTTTCAGGCGCTGCGTTTCATTGAACCAGAACGCCAACCAGCCCTGAACATATTCCGTGGGCCGGTATTCGCTTTGTGGTGTAAGCCATTCAATTTCTGTTCCCATCAACAGAGGCGTACCGCCGCCACCGCTGAAGCCGATCAGCACACCCGCCGAGGCCAGCATGCGCACCGCGGCCTGTGTAATTGATGTTCCGGTGCCCAGCAGTACCACAGTGGTATTGGCAATCGGTATATTCCAGTACAACTGCTCGTCTTTGGCTTCTGTCAAATACAGCACCCGTCCATCCTTCTGCATGATGCGGCATTTCTCGAGATAGTAAATATTGGCCCGCTTGGAATGTAATATCGCTTTCAGGTCTGTCAATTGTTCCATTTTTTTACGCAACCTTTTATCTGTTCCAGGATAGTCGTTCTACTATCGGGTAATCCATACTTCTTCACAAGGCACCGTTGTTTTCAAAAAAATATTTCCTTATATATCAGTTATATGTTGCGTCAGCATTTTTTATTCCCGCCTCATCTTGTTTAAAACTGTGAGTTTTTTGTGACGCTTTGAAAGGATTCATCATCAACGGCATCAGAAGAGAATTGGCTCCAAGCTGTCTTCAGCGGGGCGAAAAGTGGCTTTGGGATTATCTGACAAAATAAAAATAAAACCCAACTACGGCGAGCGAGGATGATCCGATATTATCAGGGCCGTCTACCGGAGGGCATGCCAATATCCTTTAAAAAAGTATAAGATAGGCTGCTCTTAATGGTTCTTTCAAGAAAACGACAACGATTGATGGGCTGATTTATGCACAATCCGTTTGAATTTGGCGGCAATCCCGAAACGGGAAAGAACGTATCACTGAATCTGGAAATGGCCAACCGGCATGGCCTGATCACCGGCGCGACCGGTACCGGGAAAACCGTTACGCTGCAAACACTGATCGAAGGCTTCAGCGAAGCCGGTGTGCCGGTTTTTGTAACCGACATCAAGGGCGACTTGTCAGGACTTGCCCGGCCGGGCGCCGCGCATCAGAAAATCAATGAAAGACTGGCGCTGCTCGCACGCGCTCCCTTTTCCGGCCAGGCCTATCCGGTAATTTTTTGGGATCTGTTCGGCAAGGCAGGGCATCCGGTGCGCACCACGATTTCGGACATGGGCCCGCTGCTGTTATCGAGCCTGCTCAATTTGAATGAAACGCAATCGGCTGTTTTATACGCCGGTTTCAAAATAGCCGACGACGAAGGCCTGCTGCTGCTTGATATCAAAGATCTGCGCAGCCTGCTGAGCTGGGTTTCGGAAAACCGGCAGGCGCTGCAGCCGAATTATGGCGGCCTGCCGTCAGCCAGTATCGCAGCGATTCAGCGCAATTTACTGATGCTTGAACAACAGGGCGCGGAACAGTTTTTTGGCGAACCGGCGTTACAACTCAACGATTTGATGCAAACGGATTTTTCCGGCAACGGCGTGATCAGCCTGCTGGATGCCACGTCGCTGCTGCAGCAGCCGAAGCTTTATGCGACATTTCTGTTGTGGCTGCTGGCAGAATTATTCGAGCGATTGCCTGAAGTCGGAGACACGGAAAAACCGGAGCTGGTGCTGTTTTTTGACGAAGCGCACCTGATTTTCAAGCAGGCGCCGGGGGTTTTGGTCGAGAAAGTCGAACAGGTGGTGCGATTGATTCGCTCCAAAGGCGTGGGTGTTTTCTTCGTCAGCCAGACTCCTGCGGACATTCCGGCTGCGATCGCCGGTCAGTTGGGCAACCGGATCAGCACGCGCTGCGCGCTTTTACGCCGAATGATCAGAAGGCCGTCAAAACTGCCGCACAGACGCTGCGCAGCAATCCGGCCATCGATACCGAGCGCGTTATTTCGCATCTGGGTGTCGGCGAAGCGCTGGTATCCGTGCTGGACAACAAAGGACAACCCACGCCTGTCGAGCAGGTGCTGATTTATCCGCCCCGGTCGCAGATCGGGCCGCTGACACTGGAAGAACGGTTATTGCAGTTGAAGCGTTCACCGCTTGCGGGACGCTACGATACGATGATTGATCGTGAATCAGCTTATGAAATGCTTGCGCAGCATGCCGCGCAGGCCAGCGCAAACACGGCTGTCAGCAAACCTGCCGCACGGAAAAATAATAGCCCGGTGGAAGATTTCGTCGGCAGCATGGCTAAAAGTGCCGTGCGGTCGATCGGTTCGCAACTCGGCCGCCAAATTGTACGTGGCCTGCTGGGTTCATTACTCGGCGGCAGAAGAAGATAAAACAACAAAGGACGATTGTTATGAAAGCAATTTATTTTGAAGCGGGCGGTACTACGGATGTATTGCGGTACGGTGATGTCAATGAACCCGCACAATGCGGCGAGACACAGGTCAGAGTAAGGCTGAAGGCGGCTGGAATCAATCCGGTCGACAGCAAAATCCGCGCAGCACCGGACCGGTTTCCGGTCACCTTTCCGGTCATTCCCGGTTGCGATGGCGCTGGCATCGTAACCGCAGTTGGTTCCGATGTTCGGCGATTCAAAACCGGTGATGAAGTATATTTTTCGCAACCCGGTTTTAATTTCCGGCAGGGCACATACGCTGAATTCACCTGTGTGGATGAAAGTCTGCTGGCCAGCAAGCCGCAATCCCTGGATTTTGCGCACGCCGCAGCCGCGCCACTGGTGCTGATTACGGCCTGGGAAGCATTGCATGACCGCGCGCGCATGGCTCCCGGTCAGACTGTTTTAATCCACGCCGGCGCGGGCGGTGTCGGCCATGTTGCGATCCAGCTTGCCAAACTGGCTGGCGCAAGGGTTATCACCACCGTGAGCAACGACGAAAAAGCCGCCTTTGCCAGGCATCTGGGCGCTGACAAGACAATCAATTACAAAACGCATGATATCGCCAATGAAGTCATGCGCTGGACCTCCGGAGAAGGCGTCGACATCGCATTTGATACTGTTGGCCCGCCAGTGCTGCAAAATTGCGTCAAATGCGTAAAAAATTACGGCGACATAGTCACCATTCTGCAACCGCCGGCTGACATGGACTGGAGCGAAGTCCGCCTACGCAATGTCCGTTTCAGTTTCGAACTGATGCTGACGCCCGTCATCCTTGATCTCGACGAAGCGAAACAGCATCAGGGTGAAATTTTACAGCGCTGCGCCGCATTGATCGACGAAGGCAAATTGAAAATAGCAGTCAACAGGTTGTTCGATCTGAACGATGCCGCAGCTGCGCAGCGGTACCTGGAAGAACAGCATCCCGCAGGAAAACTGGTGCTCATGATCGAGGAGTAATCGTTATGAAACGCATACTGGTGACAGGCGCGACAGGCCAGATCGGCTCCGAACTGGTTCATGCGCTGCGCCTGCGTTACGGCAACAATAACGTCGTTGCCGCCGGACATCAGAAAACGCCGCAGCAAAGCCTGGTCGAAGAAGGGCCTTTTACCACGCTGGATGTAACGTGCATCGAAGCGGTCAATGCCGTGGTTCAACGCTACCGGATCGATACCATTTTTCATCTTGCGGCCCTGTTATCGGCGGTTTCGGAAAAAAACCCGCAACGAGCCTGGAAAGTCAACATGGATGGCCTGTTCAATGTGCTCGAGGTCAGCAGGGAACAACAATGTGCGGTATTTTTTCCCAGCTCGATCGGCGCATTCGGTCCCGATACGCCGCGGGACAATACGCCGCAGGACACCCTGCAGCGGCCGAATACCATGTATGGCGTCTGCAAGGTTTCCGGTGAGCTGTTATGTGATTATTATTCTTCCCGGTTTGGCGTCGATACGCGTGGTGTGCGTTATCCCGGCCTGATTTCGTACGAGACGCCGCCTGGTGGCGGAACCACGGATTATGCAGTGGAAATTTTTTATCAGGCTATTCAGAACAAAAGCTACACCTGTTTTCTGCAACAAGGCACTTACCTGGACATGATGTATATGCCCGACGCCATCCGCGCCGCCATTGAATTGATGGAAACCGATGCCAGCCGTCTCAAACACCGCAATGCCTTTAATATCACCGCAATGAGTTTTGCGCCTGAAGAACTCGCCGAAAGCATCCGCAAGCATATTCCCGGCTTCAGAATGGACTACAATGTCGATCCCGTCAGGCAGGCTATCGCGAATTCCTGGCCGCGTCACATGGACGATCATGTCGCCAGAACAGAATGGGGATGGGAATCACAATTTGATCTGGAACAGATGACCGCGCATATGCTGACGCAACTCACCGCAAAATTAAGCGCAACACTTTAATTTAAACTGTACAACCGAGGAATCGCTATGTCACTCGAGCAATTAAACACCTACTGTGTATCAAAACTGGAAGCACTGCGAAACAGAGGTGTTCTGAAAGGCAGTGAAAAAGTGATTGCGCGGATTGTTACGCCCGAGTGGATAAAAAAAGGCTGGCTGCCGGACGCAAAGGAAGACAAAGACACCGGTCCACGCTATTTTCTGACTGGTGATGACCATCCTTATTTGTTGATGAATTCCAATTCCTATCTGGGCCTGTCGTTGCATCCCGATGTCATGGCCGCGGAAGAAAAAGGGGTGCGGAACTTTGGCACGGGACCAGGCGCTGTACGCTTTATTTCCGGCACCTACGCTCCACATATCGAGCTGGAAAAACGGCTGGCGGCGTTTCATCAGCGTGAGTCGGCGATGATTTACAGCGCGGCATACGCATCCGTCATGGGCGTGCTGCCTGCCCTGACTCACGAAGAAACATTGATTGTCAGCGATGAACTGAATCACAGCAGCATCATCAATGCCATACGGCTGTCACGACCCGCGCAAAAAGCCATTTACAAACACCTGGATATGGCTGAACTCGAGCATATCCTGAGTACACATGCATCCACGCCGCACACAGGCGCAGCACCGATCCGCCGGGTTTTAGTGATCACCGACGGCATTTTCAGCATGCGCGGTGATCATGCGCCGCTCAATACAGTCGTGGAAATCTGCCGGAAATATGAACAGCATTTTGCCGAAGGCATTATCACGATTGCCGATGATTCGCACGGCGTTGGCGCATTTGGCGAGACCGGGCGCGGCACCGAAGAATATACGCAATGCAGGGTCGATATACTGATCGCCACACTCGGCAAGGCGCTTGGCGTCAACGGCGGTTATGTCGCGGCAAGCAGACCGGTGATCGATTATCTGCGCGAAATATCACCTTTTTATGTGTATTCCAACCCGATCACACCATCTGAAGCACTGGCCGCGAAAAAATCTCTCGATATTCTGGAAAGCAGCGAAGGTCTCGCGCGTCTGAATAAAATCCGCGCATTAACAACCCGCTTTGAAAACGGAATCACCGATCTCGGCTTTGAAACCATACCCGGAAAACACCCGGTCACCCCGCTGGTGGTTCGCGATTCGCAAAAAACAGCGCGCCTGATACAGCATTTATTCAAAAACAGAATACTGGCCACCGGCTTGAATTATCCGGTCGTGCCATCAGGCGAAGAAGAAATCCGTTTTCAAATCAATGCCAGCCACACAACGCACGATATTGATGAGGTATTGCGTGTTTTACAGGATTTTAATGATTGATTGTAGCAATTCATCTTCTCTTCTACTGGCCATGAAGATTGTAGATGTTGAAAAAACCAAGAACTCATCCGCAAACCTGCCGTCTCAATTGGTTTGCCTTGATAACCGAGCGAGACCAGTGTTGCCCCACCGATTGGATAAACGCCGAACGAACAAGCTTCGCACGCTGCTCAAGCCAGTCGCCTTGATCAAATCGAAGATAGAGACCTTCGGCAGGCTGATCGGTGAGCTTGGACTGTGCTAGGAGACTCTTCAATTCCAGGTAAGTAAACTGTCCACGTGCAATGACTGGCACTTGAGCAATACAAATTTTCTTCAAAAAATCATTGCGATGCTCTGATGCCATAAAGCGGCCAGAATGCTTGTCATAGATGTCGAAACCGAGAAACCAGTCCGGTAAGCGATCATAGAAAACCGAATGCTGAGCGTAACACCATTCTCCAAAAAGAATGTATTGATCGGAAAGATTTTCAAAAAGCACATCGATACGAAACGTGAGCCACTCGCCGAGCCTCTTCCATTGCCCGGAACCTGGTAATTGCAGATAAGCTCCCCTGTTCTGGATCCGGACATTCCCCTCAGAATCGAATGAAATTCCCAGATTCGCACCGTCGACTTTTTCTTCAACGACAAGAATATGCCGTAAAAATTCATCGCGTTCGGATTCCGTTAACACCTTGTCATTTCTTACATCAACGCCGGGTAAGGTTGCCAAGTGAGGCGTAGAAGGAAACTTGAAGAAATCACCTTTCACTTGCTCATCTTCTCCTTACATTTTGCTTCAGCGTATTCAGGGCAAAGAAAACGAACAGTAATACCCGCTTCTGCTAAAGAATCGTTCCATCCCCACCATTTGCTGTCCGTCGCCTGCAATATCGGTGGCTTATCAGGATGAGCGCTGGCAACTGCAATGAATTTCCGGTCTGATTTATCAAAAGCACGCAGCCCATCATGATGGGGAAATTCATTGTATGAATCGCCATTCTTTGTAATCGTTACTCGGTCTGATTCAGGCAAGTTCCAGCGGTTATCATGAACCCACTTCATGAAGCGATCGCCCACCCCGGGCTGTCCACTCATGGAAAGCTGTTGCCGGTATTCATCGAAGATATCGTCGCCAGCATCGATAACCAATCCACGATTTTTAGTAATATGTTCGATCGCTTCTACACACGCCAGTACGCAGGCATATGGAACATCGGACCCTGCACCCGACTGGGTGGCAAGGTTAGCTGTCTTAGGAACATTTGTATCCACCAGACATTTCTTTGGCAAATTCATTCGGATTTCTGCAGTTTTTCTAAACTGTTCTGCATTCGCTTTTTCATCGTCGCTTTGGCCTGTTCGGTGATGTCGGTCATTTCATCACCGAAGAAATTTTCCGGCCAGTTCAGGATGTTACCGAAGCTGTCAATTTGAAGGGGTTCGAGCGTTGCGGGAATCTTGGAGATATTTGCAAAATACGCCGACACTTTTTCTTCAGGTATCGTATTCTCGGCTATTCGCCGCTGTAACCGCCGCAGAAAATGCTCCGAATGAGTCTCGATGATCAACTGAATATTTCTGTCTTCGCCGTTTTCTCTGGAATTGATAACATCGATCATCACATCGGCCAATGCGGACTGCGCATTCGGATGCAGATGGATCTCCGGTTGTTCCATGAGGATAATTGATCCGCGGGGCGCATAGAAGCACTGAACTAAAACGGGTAGTACCTGCGATATGCCAAAACCGACATTTGGAAGTTCCACCCAGTCATTCGACCCCTTGGTGAGAACCTTGACCTCATATTCCTGGCGTTGCTCGGATATGGGCTTTACTTTGAATTCTTCGATCAGCCCCATTTCCTTTAACTTTAGCGCGATAATTTCTTCGAGCGGCTTAGCAGGTCGTCTATAACCTAAACTGATTTTTCTGTCCCTCGCCGCCAAAATAGCTGCAACAGTATTTTCGCCTGAAAAACCAACACTTTCAGGTGTAACCCCTCCCCACGTATAAAGTCTTTCTGCTTTCGTTCTGAGCGGCCCCAGATAGTAAATAGAATTGAACAGCTTTTCTTGTGCGAAATTCAGTTCTGGAACGAAATCAGCATTTTGATAATAGGCTACTACTTCTTCCGGGAAACCATAAAACCGGACAACATCCTTGATCGCCCAAGCACGCATTTTTTTTCTGAGAAGAGAGTATTGTTCTGCTGAGGCAACATATTCACGCTTGCCGGATTTTCGTGACAACTCAATGGAAAGTACCTGAACATCTTCTTTGACAAGTCGATACTTGAAACGAGAAACTTGAACTAAATGCTTTGTTGAATCACTCAACTCCACTTCACCACCAAAGTCTAGGCTATCACCGGAAAACACCTGTTCTGAAAGAGGATCTTTAAATTCCAGCATGGCAGGCAGCGACCAGCAATAATCGAATGTGATTTTATTTCTCAGATCGCGATGAAATACCATTTCCTGATAGGAACCAAGCTGAACAGCTGAGTTTTTCCCGCCGGGATAAAACACTGCTTTTCTGTCCGGTGATTCGACAGTCTGTTTCAGCATCATCAGAAATTGTCCAATACTGGATTTACCCGAACTATTGGCGCCAAAGAACAAAGAAATGGGCGCCATCCGAATAGCGCCAGTATCCTTCCAACCTTTGAAATTTTGTATTCGTAGTTGTTTGAGCATTTTTATTTGACTTATTTAAACATCCAGCGACGACCGACACGATTCACCTGTCGCAAATTACATTGACAGATTACCAGAATCAAGCGTTTTGTGCCGATTAGTGCCCGTTTTTCCAGAAAAACCGCTGTTTTACAGATTCATCACATTTTTGAGTTTTTCGAGCGTTACAACAAAAGAAAACTTAAGTTTCAAACTAATTTGTCGTTAAAAGTAACCATTGCCGCTTGCGCTTCGAATCAACATTTAAATGATCGAAGCAACTGTGTTTCCACTTTCACACCCACACATGAAAACGACTATGTTGACTTTACTTGCCTGTTCGAATTCAGAGTTACTCACACGCTGGGAAGAAGGTGTTTTTGGTATGTCTTCAACCGTAACAGCAAACAGTCTCCGGCAAATCAAGGAAAAAGTCCAAAAATTAAAACCAGATATATTGCTGCTCGATTACTTCATTTTAGGATCAGATCAACAAAAGGAAATCCTGGAAATTGCAATTCTGGCCCCACAAACAAAAATTTTGCTCTTTAGCCCTAAACTTCCCGATAACGTAGAATGGACTTTATTCAAAAGCGGCATCAGAGGTTGCTGCGACTTGATTATGCCGGCTGAACAGATCCGGTATGCGATCAAGGCTATCCTGAAAGGCGAATTATGGATCCGACGGTCACTGACCAGCTTCATGCTGAATGAACTGGTCGAAGTTTCCATGGAAAAAGAGCGCATCGAATCGGCAATACACGATTTGCTGTCGAACCTGACCAAGCGTGAGTATGAAATCGCGATGCTGGTTGGGCATGGCGAAAGCAACAAACGTATCGCAAACCGCCTGGATATCACCGAACGTACTGTTAAGGCGCATTTGACGGAAATCTTTCGCAAGCTTCAAATATCAGACCGTATCAAACTGGCATTGATGATGAAAGATACAGTTTCTGCAATCAAACCTTCTCATGCAAGCCAGCCATTTAATCATCCGTCTTATTTCGCCTGACGGATATACCGTCTGCTAAACAACAACAACCGGAGCTTCTTCAAGCAATTCCAGAATGCCTTGCAGTGCTGTAACCACAGCCTGTCTGCGCACTGCTTCGCGATCACCTGAAAAAACCAGTTTCTTCCTGATCGCCAGACCATTTTTTAATGCCCAGGCAAAACACACTGTTCCAACTGGTTTAAGCTTGCTTCCACCTCCAGGACCAGCGATGCCGGTTATAGCGACGCTGATGTCCGCAGGACTGTTTTTTAATGCGCCTGCCGCCATTTCATACGCGACTTCTACGGATACTGCACCAAATTGTTGCAGTGCCGAGGAACTGACATGCAGCATTTCGATTTTGGCGCGATTGCTGTAGGTGATAAACCCGCGCTCATACCATTCAGAACTTCCCGCAACCGCAGTTATCGCCTGGCCTAGCCATCCTCCGGTACAGGATTCTGCGCTGGTTAGCAACCAACCTTGTTGTTTTAATTTCCGGCCTGTATTTTCGGCCAAATCGAAAATGACATCCTGTTCGTCCTGCATGTCTTCAATCTGCGGATTAAAAATAACTTTCAGACAATACCCATGCTTTCCAGGCTGCCAGACAGATCAAGGTAAAAAAAGCCGCGATGATGTCATCGAACATAACACCAAATCCGCCTTTTAAGCGTTGATCGTAATATCGAATGGGTTGCGGTTTTACAATATCAAAAAAGCGAAACAGGATAAAAGCCGCCAACGACCAAGTAAAACCGGGTGGGGTAAAATAAAGCACCAGCAGAAAAGCAACCGTTTCGTCCCACACGATGCCGCCGTGATCTGGTACGCCAAGCGCCTTACCGGTTACGCCGCATGCCCAGATTCCAATGATGAAAAAGATGTCAATCAGCAGTAATAAATGAATTGGATCAAGGTAATGATCCAAAACCCAGAATAATGGAAAGGCAACCAGCGTGCCGACCGTTCCCGGTGCTTTAGGACTTAATCCGAAACCTCCCGAAAAAGCCATAAAGTAAGCCGGACGCGTACAGACAAAAACAATATCCGGCCGTATACGCAACGATTCCGGATCACTGTTTTCCGGCGAACGGTACGCTTTAGGAAGCAAAATGGTCATATCCTTTCTTCTCCAAAACTATTTTTTCGCCTTTGCTGCCGTAAATAATCAACTCGGGCTTCAGTGTTTTTTGTGGTTTTATTTCTCCGACAATGGTCAATGGAATCCGCAATTCCTGACCTAACTGACGGATAGCACTCTGATTTTCTTTCGGCGCCGTGAAACATAATTCATAGTCATCCCCACCCGCCATAAGACACTCAACCGCTAACGGTGAAGGCAAATAACGTTTCATGATCTCCGATCCCGGCACGGCCTCAAGTTCTACCGCAGCCGATTGCGCCGAGCAGGACAAAATATGCCCAAGATCAGCCATTAATCCATCGGAAATATCAATTGCACTGCGCGCCAATTTAATCAGACGCTGTCCCAGCGCGACGCGTGCGCTTGGCATATCCAGTGCTGACGAACAATAAGCGGCTTCCTCATCGGTCAATACCAGCTCGCCCAGCTGATGCTTTAACGCCAAAGCCGCATCACCCAAACAACCGGACACCCATATGTCATCTCCCGGTTTAGCCCCGGAACGGCTCAGCCATTGACCCTGATTAACTTCTCCGATGATCTGCACACAGATATTCAATGGACCTGCAGTTGTATCGCCGCCGATAAGCGCAACCTGGTGCAAGGCTGCCAGTTCATGAAAACCGCGCGAGAATTCGTCAAGCCAGCTTTCATGATGGTCAATCTGGGAACATGGTAATGTCAACGACAATGTTACCCATCGCGGTGTTGCGCCCATTGCCGCCATATCCGACAAATTAACCGCCAGGGCTTTATAACCAAGTTTATAAGGGTCTGTATTTTCGAAAAAATGCTGTCCGGCCACCAAACAATCCGTCGAAACCGCCAATTCCTTTCCTGCTTTCGGAGCAATTATCGCGGCATCATCACCGATACCCAGCGAAACTCCGGTTACAGGCCGTTTGAAGTAACGCTGAATCAGATCAAATTCGGACGGCACGTTTTAACGAATAGTCTTTGAACATGAGAAATGGGCGCTTCTTAGGATGCACTACGCTGTTTCTATTGTTCTCAATTTGTACGCCAATTTATCCAGAACACCATTGACATACTTGTAACCATCACTTCCGCCATAGATCCTGGCCAACTCTATTGCTTCATTGATAATGGCACGATAGGGTACATCGAGAAAATGAATGAGCTCGTAGGTGCTTAACAATAAAATACCATATTCAATTGGACTCAATTCTTTAAGGGATCGATCCAGGTAAGGCTGAATCGTTTGTTCCAGTTGATCCACATGCATGAGAACGCCGCTCAACAGACGAGAAAAAAATGCTTCATCCGCTCGGGGAAAAACCTGCGTTTCACGCAGCTGCGAAGCGATAGTACTCTCCGTCTCGCCCGTCAGGCGCCACTGATAAAGGCCCTGCAAAACGAGCTCGCGCGCTACGCGGCGTTTACTTTTGTATTTAGCCGTTTTTTTTTGCGCCGTAATCTGTTTATCAGTCAACTGTATATTCTTCCAGCTTAATCAATAAATTTCCCATTTCGATGGCAGTCCTGGCAGCCTCCTTACCTTTTTGCATCATGCGTTCCAGCGCTTGATCCTCTGTATCCGTTGTCAAAACGCCGTTAGCAATCGGAATTTCCGTTTCAAGTTGAACCTGACTGATACCCCGCGCTGATTCATTCGCAACCACTTCAAAATGATATGTGTCTCCCCGGATAACTGCGCCCAGTGCAATCAGGGCATCAAACTGATTACTGTCGGCCATTTTCAATAATGCTATAGGTATTTCCAGCGCACCAGGTACCGTGACCAGCAGAACATCGGAATCCTGCACATCGTGTTGCTTAAGTTCATCCGTGCAGGCACTCAGTAATCCTTCACCGATATCTCTGTTAAAGCGGCTCATGACAATCCCGATGCGCAAGCCATCGCCTTCAAGATCCAGCTCAAACTCTTGAATATTATCGTAGTACGCCATTCTTACTCCCTTTAATTTCCGTTAAATAATACAAATGACGCGGTATCAGAAAATACAGATTTTCCTGATCTAATCTTCAATGTTCACATAACTGGTCACTTCCAGACCAAATCCGGTTACGCTTGGCATTTTTCTTGGCGTTGCCAGTAAACGCATTTTACCAACATTTAAATCCTTAAGTATCTGAGCGCCGATACCATGGTCTCTTAAATCGGATTGATGGCGGATTGGCAGATCAGATGGAGTTAATTGAATACGCTCTATCAGTTTTACAGAACTTTCATTACGATGCAAAAAAACAATTATGCCGCATTCAGCCTGTGCGATTATACGCATCGCATCATGAATGCTCCAGGAGTGTGTATTGTCTTCTATATCAAGCAGATCAATTACGGACAAAGGCTCGTGAACGCGCACCAGCGTCTCAGTTGCGGGTGTGATTTTTCCTTTGGTGAGTGCCAGATGTATAGTGTGCGCAATTTCATCTCGATACGCGACAAGTTGAAATTCCCCGTAAACTGTACGAATCGTGCGCTCAGTTACACGTGTCACCAGGCTTTCATTAAGGCTGCGGTAATGAATTAGATCAGCAATTGTGCCGATTTTAAGCTGATGTTTTTCGCCGAAAAACACTAAATCAGGCAGTCTGGCCATACTGCCGTCTTCTTTGAGAATTTCGCAAATCACAGAAGCTGCGGTCAAACCCGCTATGCGGGACAGGTCACAACCTGCTTCGGTGTGACCTGCACGAACCAGAACGCCCCCTTTCTGAGCCATCAGCGGAAAAATATGCCCCGGCTGAACTATATCATCGGCCTTGGCATCTATTTTTACCGCTGCCTGTATTGTCCGTGCACGATCGGCCGCAGATATTCCGGTTGTCACACCCTGTGCCGCTTCAATGGATACCGTAAAATTTGTACCCAGCGGAGAACGATTGGATGTAACCATTAAAGGCAAATTCAGTTGACGGCAGCGTTCTTCGGTTAATGTCAGACAGATAAGGCCCCTGCCATGCGTAGCCATGAAATTAATAGTTTCCGGGGAAACAAAATCCGCCGCCAGCACCAGATCGCCTTCATTTTCCCGATCCTCTTCGTCAACCAGGATAACCATTTTTCCATTTTTTATATCCGCGATAATGTCTTGTATCGAACTGATTGTCATAATTTCATGTCTCCGACTTATGCAACAGATTCTCAACATAACGCGCCAGCATATCGGTTTCCAGATTGACCTGCATGCCCGGTTTCAAAGCGTTAAGGTTTGTCATCGATAACGTATGTGGAATAAGATTGATAGAGATTTCATCATTGTCAATTTTATTGACTGTCAAACTGACGCCATTGACTGTAATGGAGCCTTTATGCGTTATGTAGCGCAGCAGATGTTTCGGCGAACGAAGCGTTAATTGATAATTAGCGCCAATCGGTAAAAACCGGAGTACTTCAGCGGTACCATCGACGTGTCCGCTGACCAGATGTCCACCCAGCCGATCTGACAGGCGCAAGGCTTTTTCCAGATTTACTGCCTGATCAAGCTTGTCCAAGCCATGCGTGCATTTAAGCGTCTCAGATGAAACATCAACTTCAAATAACCGGCCGTGAAGCGCAGTTACCGTCAGACAAACACCATTGACGGCAATACTGTCACCAAGTGAAACATCCGCGGTATCCAGCGATTCAGATGAAATCGTTATATTGAGACTGCGGCTTGAGTCATCATCGAATGGCTTTACCTGCACAATTTTTCCAACTGCCTGAATTATTCCTGTAAACATGACTGATTATCACCAACTGTTTGATTACTGAAACTTTGAATCATTACATTAAGATCTCTCAGTAGTCGAATTTTTCAAGATCTCATAATAAGCGCGTACCGACTCAGTCAACGTAACCGCTTCCGCGCCTCTTGCAGAACCATATTTGATAGCACTGGAAAAATGCGTCTTGCTTAACAAAGGCAGTGTTTTTTTTAAGTCTATCCATAAATCGGGGTTCAGCATAAAGCGATCGGCCAATGCCCGTGCGTCGATGATGCGCCCGTAACCCTGATTATATGCAGCCAAAGCTATCCAGGTTCTATCCGGTTCTGAAATGCTTTCCGGCAATTTTTCTTTCAGCAGTTGTAAATAACGCGCGCCGGCGAGTATGCTTTGGCGCATATCCGTCGGATTTTTTACCTGCATACGCTGTATTGTTTCCTGTGTCAGCATCATCATACCACGCACGCCCGTTGGTGATCTGGCGTTAGGATTCCAATGTGATTCATGGTATGCCAGAGCGGCAATCAGCCGCCAGTCTATGCCTGTTAAACGCTCCGCCTGATTGAAATAGCGATGTAATTTTGGCAGCACTGTATTTATTTTCTGTTTAAAAAAATAAATATCGCCTGGGCTCAATTGATGATAGTGTCCGTTATAACTGTCCAACAGACTGCCCAAAACTCCTTCCTGCATAATGCGCTTAAAAAATTCGCTAGCACTGTCAATCAACCGTTTTTCCGTATATTTTGGAAATATCCATCGACTGACCGAAACATCGAGCTCAAAAGCGCCCTTGACGCGCGGATGAAAATGACTGGCTTTTTTGATATGCAGTGAATCAGCTATGGTCAGGCTTATCTCTCCCAATCCCACCTTCGCCAGTAAATCTTCACTGGATTGAGCAACTGCTGTCCAGGTTAATTCAGGAGCTTGCAGTTTTATTTTTTTCAACTGCTTTTCATGTGTCGAACCAATCGGTACCTCTATTTTTTTTCCTATCAATTGATAGATATCGCGTGGTTCATACTGTTTAATATTAAAGGCAATCTGGTGATGCGTATGCAAATAAACCGGACCCAGACTGAAATTTGACGAGTCTTCTTCCGTAATGTCCAGACCTACCGCCAGATGAGCCTGATGCTTTTTTAGCGCAGCAAGCGCATCCTCAGTCTGAGAGAAAAACATAAAACGGATACCCAGACCAAGCTCCCTGGCAAATTCATTGACCAGATCATAAGTAATTCCTGAGAAATTGCCATCCGCATCAATATAAAAATTATCCGTATGCTCAACGGTTATGACGATCAATTCATGGGTTATAGAAAAAGGTGGCGCTGCTTTTTCATGCACGCCGCATCCAACCATAAACGCGCTGAAAAAAAAGAATATGGCAATTCTGCACGCTGCAGAATATATGCAGAATAGCTTGATATTCAGTTTTGGCTCATCAAAGGCATATTGAAATTCATTTGACATGAGTATCGACGCTAGCCTCCGCTTGCAGCGCAATCGGATCACTTCACTTTTACGGAAAATTGTTGGCGCGCCCAACACGATTCGAACGTGTGACCCCCGCCTTCGGAGGGCGGTACTCTATCCATCTGAGCTATGGGCGCAAACTTAAAATTTTTAAATAGCGTTTTAATCGCGGCAAAGCATAACTTTTTTTATCAAAAACGTCCAACAGAGTGTGTTTTTTCACATCGGAAAAAATGATGTGGTATATACTCCGGACATGATACACATCAAACTGAGACACGTGATATAAGCTGATTTTCGTTTTTCTTGGTTGCCATCATACTACAGGAGGAGGAAACAAAATGTTCTGGAATATTTTACAACCCATCATTGGTCCTATCATTGAAAAACTGGTGGACAGAATTCCAAATCCAAACGAACGCGCCAAAGCAAAAGAACAGTTCGAAATGGAGCTTATGCAAGCTGTTACGAATGCATCCACGCAACAGAATAAAATCAATGAAATAGAAGCTGCGCATAAAAGTGTTTTTGTTGCCGGATGGCGCCCTTTTATTGGCTGGATATGCGGTATAGGCTTGTTCTGGGCATTTGTACTTCAGCCTATGGCTGCCTGGCTTTTTGCGGCTTTTATACCAAACTTTCCAGCACCACCGCAAATACATACCGATAATCTGTATCAACTTGTCCTGGCGATGTTAGGCATGGGCGGTTTACGAACATTCGAAAAAATGCGTGGCGTATCACGGGAAACAAGCCCTATCGGCAGCAAACAGGATTGAATATTGTATGCCAGAATTCACCGGTTATGGATATATCAGATAGCTATTATCCACAATCGGTGTATATCTACCTATACATCAATATTCGTAGCTCTCAGTGCGTTATTTTCTATGAATGCCCTTCTGGGTTCAACGACATCCCCCATTAATGTGGTGAAGATTTCGTCTGTCTGAATGCTGTCTTCAATCTGTGTACGCAGTAACCTTCTGTTGGCTGGATCCATGGTTGTTTCCCACAGTTGATCCGGATTCATTTCACCCAGCCCTTTGTATCGTTGAATATTCAATCCTTTTTTAGCTTCCTCCAACAACCATTCAAGCACCTGTTTAAAACTATCAACAGAACGCTGTTTTTCTCCCCGCTTAATACTGGCGCCTGTTTTAAATAAACCATCAAAAACCTGGTAAGTTTTTTTGATCTGCGCATAGTCTCCGCTATGCAAGAAATCCTGATCCAGATAACTGGTATTTAGATTTCCATGGGATATACGATCAATTCTCAAACGATAGCGCTCATTGTCTTCATCATATTCAGCGCTTATTCTTGCGCTGTGAACAAAGGCTGCCAAACTGTTTGCGCTGAGAATGGCTTTATCTTGATTGCTTAAATCAATTTCAGGATGATGCAATAAAGCGTACATGACCGCATTGTCGGTTACCCGGCTCATGCGTTCTATCACGGACTCGGCCAGAATATACTCTGTCGCGATTTTTTCCAGTGTTTCACCCGTTAAAGGCGGCTTGTTTTCTTCGGTATAAAGCTCTGCATCTGCCAACGCCAGATCCAGTATATATTGTTTCAGTTCATGATCATCCTTGACGTAGCGTTCCCTTTTGCCGTGCTTGATTTTATACAGCGGCGGCTGTGCAATATAAATATGGCCACGCTCGATCAATTCAGGCATCTGACGATAGAAAAAAGTCAATAACAACGTGCGAATATGGGAACCATCGACATCCGCATCCGTCATGATGATAATTCGATGATAACGCAGTTTGTCCGGGTTATATTCATCCTTTCCGATACCTGTTCCCAGCGCAGTAATCAGAGCGACAATTTCCTGCGAAGAGATCAACTTGTCGAAACGGGATTTTTCAACATTCAGAATCTTTCCTTTGAGCGGCATAATCGCTTGAAATTTTCGATCGCGGCCCTGTTTTGCCGATCCGCCCGCAGAATCACCCTCAACAAGATAAAGTTCACAAAGCTTTGGATCTTTTTCCTGACAATCCGCCAGCTTTCCGGGTAACCCCATTGTGTCGAGTACACCTTTACGGCGTGTCAGCTCGCGTGCTTTCCGCGCCGCCTCACGTGCTCTCGCGGCTTCCAGTATCTTATTACAGATCGTTTTGGCGTCGTTAGGATTCTCCAGTAGGAATTCAGTCAGTTTTTGTGACACAATTTCCTCGACAGCCGGTCGGACTTCTGAAGAGACCAGTTTCTCCTTGGTCTGCGATGAAAATTTCGGTTCAAACAGTTTGACTGAAAGTACGCAGGAAAGTCCTTCGCGCATATCGTCACCGGCGGTTTCTACCTTGGCTTTTTTTGCCAGCTCATTTTTTTCAATATAACTGTTAAGTGTGCGCGTCATGGCTGCGCGCAGCCCTGTCAAATGGGCGCCGCCATCTTTTTGCGGAATATTATTGGTAAAACATAATACCTGCTCACTGTAACTATCATTCCATTGCATGGCAACTTCTACCGTAATATTGTCTTTTACGCCAGATGTATGAAATATGTTGGAATGCAAAACAGACTTCGTTCGATTGATATATTCGACGAAATTCCGGATACCGCCGGTAAAAGCGAATTTCTCTTCCTTGCCCTGGCGCTGATCAATCAGATGAATCCCGATACCGTTATTGAGAAAGGAGAGCTCACGCAGACGCTTGGCAAAAATATCATAGTGATATTCAATTTTGCCAAAAATATCCTTGCTCGCCAGAAAGTGCACTTCAGTGCCATGCCGTTCGGAATTCCCGACAACTGTCAAAGGACCGACAGGAACACCCATGCGAAATTCCATTTCATGCATTTTTCCTTCCCGGCGTATCGTCAGGTGTAACCATTCCGACAATGCATTGACAACAGATACACCAACGCCATGCAGGCCACCGGAAACCTTATAGGAGTTATCATCAAATTTTCCACCCGCATGCAGTTCAGTCATGACAATTTCAGCCGCCGAGCGTTTTTGCTCATCATCTTCCTTGATACCCGTCGGAATTCCTCTCCCGTTGTCATGCACACTGACTGAATTGTCGGGATGCAAAATTACTGTTATTTCATTGCAGTAACCTGCTAAAGCCTCATCAATGGAATTATCGACCACCTCGAAAACCATATGATGGAGTCCGGTACCATCGCTGGTATCACCGATATACATTCCTGGACGCTTACGCACAGCGTCCAGGCCTTTCAGTATCTTTATACTGTCAGAGCCATAACTGGCGCTTTTGTCGGGCGGTGGATTATTATTTTCGTTATTCATGGGCTAAAACGCTCTAATGAGATGTCTTTAATCAGATATTAATCGGCATGATGACATAGCAAAAATCATCTCTGCCGGGGATTGTTACTAAAACACTATCTGATGCACTTGCCAGTGAGAAAAGAAAGGTTTCAGCAGCTACGTGGTTAAGCAGGTCAAAAAGATGCGGTATTTTTAAACAGATATCGATCGAGTCGTTATCATAATCTATCGGCATTTCTTCTACCGCTTCTTCTTGTTCAATGTTTCTGCTGATGATACTCAGATTTCCCTTATCAATTACCAGCCGCACACCTCGAAATAATTCATTTGGGTTGGAAAGAATTGCAACGCGTTGTAAAGCCTGCAAAAATTGTATACGGTTTAGCTCCAACCGTTTTTCATTCCGTGACGGTATGGCACGACTGTAATTGATGTAATTTCCATCGATAATTCTGGAAACAAAAATAATGTCGGAAAATGTAAATATGACCCTTTTTGAAAAGAATTCAATTTTAACATTGTCTTCTTCATCATCTTTCAGCAGTTTTAACAACTCCTGTACTGTCTTGCGCGGTAAAATAGCTTCGTGAACAGCACTTTTATCGGTATGACTAGGGGCCGTTGCCAATGCCAGTCTGTGAGTATCGGTACCCACCGTTTTTAATTCTCCCGGATTGACAGCGAGTAAGACACCATTCAGATAATACCGCAGATCCTGATCAGCAATTGCGTATTGAACATCGTTTAGCAGGCGTTTTAACACGTTCTGCGGCACTGTGATTTCAATCAGGCATGCATTATCCTCAGTCATTCGTGGAAAATCATCAGCCGGCAGGATGTGTAAGCTGAAACGATTTCTGGATGATTTTACCATGAGTCTGTCTTCCTCTCTGAGGAGCGAGACTTCGGTATCGTTGTCGAGTGCGCGTAAAATATCCTGAAATTTTTTAGCTGAAACCGTCAAAGAAAAATTTTTCTGATCTTTGTCGTTTAAACATGTTCTCGCGGTGATTTGCATTTCTTTATCAGAAGTCAGGAAGGTCAACTGATTATTCTGGTTTTCAATAACGACATTTGCAAGTATAGGCATGGTCTGTTTTTTTTCGACAATACCTGTAACCATTTGCAATGGCTTTAGTAAGTTATTCCGATCAGTTTTAATTAATAACATTGATTTAAAAAAATAATAAAACTAATAATCATTTGATAGTTTAGGTATAAGTTATTTTTATGGTTAATAAACAGTCGATTAGTTAAAAGTTTTTTAAGGTAAAAGTTGCAAATAATCAGTGAATGAATTGTGGATAAAATAAAGAAAAATATATTTTAAAATGTTATACACAGTTTATTAACATGTTATTTATAACAATTTGAAGCATGTTTTAACCACGTAGTATGTGAATGAGTGCATTGTAATCGCGATTGATCGCAGGGTCTGAAGTGCGTAGTTCGTTGATTTTTTTATGACCGTGCAATACGGTTGTATGATCTCTGCCGCCAAATGCTTCACCGATATCCGGCAGACTGAGAGTGGTCAGCTCCTTGGCAATCGCCATAGCCATTTGCCGGGGTCTGGCGATGATGCGTGATCTTTTCTTGGAGTACATTTCAGAAACCTTTATTTTATAGTAATCGGCTACTGTTTTCTGGATGTTTTCTATGGAAATCTGGCGGTTTTGCACTGCAAGCAGATCTTTTAATGCTTCCTTGGCGTTTTCCAAAGTGATTTCCTGACCGACAAAACGTGAATAAGCCATCACACGTTTAAGTGCGCCTTCAAGCTCCCGTACATTTGAGCGTATATGTTTTGCGATGAAAAAAGCGACATTTTCTCCCAGTGTCAAACTTTCCTGTTCAGCTTTTTTGATCAGAATGGCGACTCTCATTTCAAGTTCAGGCGGCTCAATCGCGACTGTCAAACCCCAACCAAAACGGGAAACCAGTCTTTCCTCAAGTCCGGAAATTTCTTTAGGGTAAGAGTCACAGGTGATGATAACTTGTTTATGCGCTTCCACTAATGCGTTGAAGGCATAAAAAAATTCTTCCTGAGTACGGTTTTTGCCGCCAAAAAACTGTACATCATCAACAAGCAGCAGATCGAGTGTATGATAATAAAGTTTGAACTGATCGAACGATTTGTGCTGATAGGCATTGACGACATCGGAAACATACTTCTCGGCATGTACATAACGTATTTTTGCGTTTTCACTGTTTTCAAAAACATGATTTCCGATAGCCTGTATAAGATGTGTTTTCCCCAGTCCTACGCCGCCATAAATAAAAAGCGGGTTATATGCAGTTCCTGGAGACTCGGCAACCTGTATGGCACCCGCTCGCGCCAGCTGGTTTGCTTTGCCGGTAACGAAATTATCAAACGTAAAGCTGGGGTTGAGGTGACTGGCTTGTCTTTTTCCCGGCTTTGGATTTACGGATGGCTTGCGTAAAACCGGTTTGTTTTTGTTGTCTGGCTGGGAATCGATTTTAAGTGTCTGAGTTTGATCCGCTTGTGGTATCAACGTATCGACTATTTTGAGCTGGAATCGGATTGTTTGGGTGAAATAAACTTCCGCCATGGTTTTGATGTGTACAGCGAAGTTTTCCTGCACCCACTGTAAAACAAAGCGATTAGGCGCAATAAGCGTAATTTCTGTTTCATTATCAGAATGATTGCCTTGCAGCTGCAATGGCTTGATCCAGGTATTGAATTGCTGTGCGTTTAATTCGTTTCTAAAATGGTCAAGACAGGATTTCCAAAAGGTATCAAATGCCAGCATGATTCATTCGTTAGCCGATTTATAAGATATTAGTGATACTGAAAAAATAGGATAATTGGAAGTTCAGTCAGCTTTTGCGTAATTCGAGGTTATCAATAAGCCTCGTCTGGCCGATCCGGGCCGCAGCTACGACAACAAGCAACTTATCTTCCAATTGTGCCGGCTGTAATGAATCCTGATTTAAAACAGCAATATAATCGACCGACCAGCCCCTGGTTTCAAGTTTGTCCAAAGCATTTCTTTCTAATAACGTAAAATTGCTCTGACCGTTTTGTATGGCTGTTTTGACTGCATTTAAAGTTCGATGCAAATGATTCGCCTCAATACGTTGGTTGTCATTCAGATATCGATTTCGTGAACTCAACGCCAAACCATCGGACGTGCGGATGATTTCCTCATCCATAATTTCAACCGGAAGATTTAATTGCTGAACCATTCGGCGAATAATATGCAGTTGTTGATAGTCCTTTTTTCCGAAAATTGCAATATGGGGTTGAATAATATTAAAAAGTTTTAATACGATTGTTGCAACACCGCGAAAAAAGCCGGGACGAAATCTGCCTTCAAATTGATCAGCGACAGGCGGTAATAGTACCAAGATTTCCTGCTCAACAGGGAAAAGAATTTTATCATCAGGTGCAAAAACGATGTCAACATCCAGGCTTTGCAACAGTTTACAATCCTCGCTAAGTGTCCGTGGGTATTGATTAAAATCTTCGATCGGTAAAAACTGCAACGGATTGACGTAAATGCTGACAACGACGCAGTCGGCAATTTTTTTTGCTTTCCGGACCAGTGACAGATGTCCTTCATGGAGATTACCCATGGTTGGTACGAAAGCAATCTTGTTGCGTTTTTTCAGTGTCGCGCGCAGTTCAGGAATATTGCGTATAACGTTCAATTGAGCAGTTAAAAAGAATTAATATTCATGTTCGCTGTCAGGAAACTGGTTATTTTTCACCGCTTCGACATAGTTGCGTATCGCCTCCTGAATGCTGCATGAATTTTCCATAAAGTCTTTGATAAATCTAATTTTTTTTCCTTGATACAAACCAAGCATATCATGTAGAACAAGCACCTGTGCCGAGCAAGCGCGTCCAGCGCCGATACCGATCGTCGGGATGTGCAGCGCCTCAGTAATCTGTTTTGCCAGCGTGGCTGGCACAAGCTCCATCAGTAGTAATGCCGCGCCTGATTCTTCCAGAATTCGTGCATCATCGATTAATTGTCTGGCTGTAGCTTCGGAATGACCCTGGAGTTTATAACCGCCGAATTGGTGAACTGACTGCGGTGTCAAGCCGATATGCGCGCAAACCGGTATGCCGCGCTGCGTTAAAAAATCAACCGTTTCCGCCATGATACGGCCACCTTCTATTTTAACTATCTGCGCACCCGCAGCGAGAAGTTTGCCGGCGTTCTCAAAAGTGTGCTGCGGTGACAGCTGTGAAGTTCCAAACGGCATGTCAGCCATGATCAATGCTTTTTCAGCGCCCCGTGCGACACACCGGGTATGATAAACCATATCATCCAGCGTAACGGAGAGCGTTGTCTTTTCGCCCTGTATAACATTTCCAAGTGAATCACCGACCAGCAGAACATCAACACCGCAATTTTCCAGGATACTGGAAAATAAAGCGTCATAACAGGTTAAAACAGCAAATTTCTCATTGTTTTCGTACATTTTCCGCAATGTGCTGATGGTAATTTTCATTTTGAGGAGCAGATCAATGAGAGAATCGAAAGTGAATGCAGCAGGCTTTATTCAGGAATATCCAGTCGTTCTATAGTCTGGTCGCGGCAAAGCACTATAAATTGATCGATTTTACCATGTCCTGGAATTTCACAATCAGGCGCGATTTCCATTAATGGAAACAGAACGAAGGCGCGTTGCATCATGCGTGGATGCGGTAATGTCAGGATTTCAGTTTCCAGCCGCAGATTATCGTAAAGCAGTATATCCAGATCCAGTGTGCGTGGTGCATTCAGTGAATTGGAGTGCTCGCGGCTGCGGCCATGGTTTTGCTCAATTTTGAGCAGTGCATGCAATAATTGCACGGGTTGAAACGTTGTTGCAATTTCTGCGACTGCGTTGATGAAATCAGGTTGATCCAATCGGCCTACAGGCGCGCTTTTATAGAGTGAAGAATGTCTCAGTATTGATGTATCCGCGAGTGCATTCAGATCAAGATATGCCTGCCGGATATGTGCAACCGGGTTGTCGAGATTGCTGCCAAGTGCAATATAAGCACGACTGAAAGGTTTCTTAAGTTGCGGCATAAATCAGGAAACTGCTTTTTCAGAAACATCGATTTTATTGCTGGTTGACTTGCGGCGGCTTCGCCTTTTGCGCTTCTTTGGAGATGGCAGTGTCTGAATCATCTTATCCCGTTGCTCCTGGTTTGCAGATAAAAAATCTTTCCACCATGAAGCGATTTCAGCACTGGTTTCCCCGCTTTCGGCGCGCAGCAGCATAAAATCATAAGCTGCACGGAATCGAGGGTGGCTGATTAAACGAAAAGGCCCACGTCCAGTGCACGATTCAAAACGTGGTTGCATGATCCATATTTCCTGGATGGTTGCAGAGAAACGCCGAGGGATTGCCAGATTTTTTTGCTGTTTGGCAAGGACATCATCCATAGCTTTATATAAGGCTACAGAGGGTTTTTCTCCATGTGCTTTATAGCTATTCCAGCTGGCCAGCACTTCATGCCATAATAGCGATGCAAACAAAAATGCAGGGGAGACAGGCTTATTCTGCAGGACTCTTTCATCAGTGTTTTTAAGGGCGAGTGTGATGAAGCGTTCGCCCATTGGCTGTTCAAGAATGATATCGAGCATAGGCAGTAATCCATGATGCAGCCCGCGCGCGCGCAGATCGACGAGGCAGGCTAAAGAATGGCCTGATAACAACAGCTTCAGCATTTCGTCAAATAGGCGTGATGCCGGTACATTCTGCAATAGCGGCGCGAGATCCCCGATAGGCTGTGCAGTTTCTGGATCCATCTGCAGACCGAGTTTTGCTGCCAGACGCACAGCCCTGAGCATGCGAACCGGATCTTCCCGGTAGCGTGAAACAGGTTCGCCGATAATGCGTAATGCTCCTGAACGAATGTCTTCATAACCATTCAGATAGTCGTGAATTTCTTCAGTTGCTGGATCATAAAAAAGCGCATTCATGGTGAAATCACGCCGTATGGCATCTTCTTCCTGGCTGCCGAAGACATTGTCATGGAGCAATCGCCCATGCTGATCAGTACTGTCATTTACACCGAGCGGATGAGCATTGTCGGGTGAGGGGCCGCGGAATGTCGATACTTCTACGGTTTCAAGACCACACATTACATGTGCTAGACGGAATCGCCGTCCTATGATGCGCGAGCGGCGGAACACGGAACGAACCTGTTCGGGCGTTGCATTGGTCGCAACATCAAAGTCTTTCGGTTCCAGTCCAAGCAGTAAATCCCTGACAGCACCGCCGACAACAAAAGCCGAAAAACCGGCTTTTTGCAGTTCCTGGGTAATTTTCAGAGCGCATGAGCTGATCTGGTTGCGATGTATACCATGGTGTTTTACCGGTATGACACACAGCCGAAAAAGCGAGTCACTGGCAGTGTCGGCAGTTTTTTTTCGCTTGAAAACCTTTTGGAGTAATTTTCGAATCATTGCAAAATACTGAGAGTATCTATATTGAATTATACACTGCGGACTGAATCGTATGGATTGTCTTTATGATTTTGCGGCAATTCAGTTGGAACATCGTAGTATAGTAGCGTGTCGATCATTCGACTTGAAAAGTCTCATCTGTCAGTGTCTGCAAGTGTCAGTGTGTTGTGGAATCAGCTGCCTATAAAATGCACATTTGCGATAGTGCCAGCTAAAACGCCGCGTGTTGTACATCCATACGGCTGGAATTATAATCTGTCAGGTCAGCAAATACCGGAATGGTAAATCTGTTCGTTCCACGTTTTTGTTGTCTGATGTGTTAAATAAAACAACTTTATAAAGAGGAAAAGACCAATGAAAGTATCAAAATTAGTGAGTGTAAGCTTAGTCGCCGGACTGTTGCTTGCCACCGGTGCTGTACAGGCTGGTGAAAAAACCTTTAGAGTAATCGTGAATGCGTATGACACTACAATTCCTGAATTGAACGTTGAAGGAGTGACAGTAAAAAACATTCGCGCATTTAATGTCTTGAATGAACCTGAAACGATTGCAGTGCATAAAGGCGCTAAAGTGAAAATCGTCGTTGAAAACAAATCACCCATCAGTGAGGGTTTCTCGATTGATGAATATGGTATCCAGGAAGTGATCAAAGCCGGTGAGACCAAAACAATTTCATTTGTTGCAGATAAAGCAGGCGCATTCACAATCTGGTGTCAGCTTCACCCGAAAAACATTCATTTGCCCGGCACTTTGAATGTGATTGAATAAAAAGCCTGAAGTCACATTTTTTGACAGAAGTCTTTGATTGCTTAAAAAGCAACGGCCGGGTATTTACCCGGCCGTTTTGTTTGATAAGTTCGAAAATTAATTAATCAACGAAAATAGCGTTTTTTTATGTTTTCTACTGCTGCACTTGCCGCCACTTCAAATATTTGTCGGTGAATAATGCTATCAACAGAAATGCGATGATATAGGGCACAACGCTGAAAAATGCATCGGTCAGTTTTTTGGACTGTATTTGCAAAGGGTATTCATAATGTAAAGTGGGGACGCCGAGACCAGTGACTGAAAGTGTGTACAGGCCTTTGTCCAGGATAAATTGACCTTTAATGACACCATCTGCATGATTGGTGGAGTGCAGTGACGCTATTGTTTCGCCAGGGGCGCTACCGCTGTTGCGGACAATTTTTATGTCAATCGGCATGTTGCGCAAAGCATGATCAATGAGATCCAGAACCCAGAGCGTCTCGCCTTCATGGGGAATTTCTGTGCAGTATTCGGCTTCGGGATCGTATTGCGGCTGATAAGTGCTGAGATGTACCATGCTGCCAGCCATGTTACGCACACAGATGTCTGATTCAAGTGTTACTTTTCCATGCGCTGCGACACAACCTGAATAAAATAGTGCAGTGATGATAATGCCTGATGCCCACAATTCTTTAATATGTTTTAGCATTTAACAACTCCTGTGGTTGTTGATCAATGATTTATTGGTCTTTTGTTATCCTTTATTTAAGTTAGTTCCACGGCTTGTGTGAACACGCCGTGGAAAAATGTTTAGAAATGAATTAAGGAACAATCCGGTTGTTAAGTATTTCTTTGCTCTGGTTATTCCAGATCACGTCCGTCAGGTTGGAGTAACGGGTGACAATCTGTGCCGCTATGCCACCTGAAAACAATCCTGCCCAGCCCAG
>Ga0268299_1001629_pt1 | contig 36069 bp, 17 predicted proteins | sample NOBtaG_FD_193484 | JGI IMG/M metagenome (GOLD analysis project Ga0268299, IMG submission 193484) | Activated sludge microbial communities from bioreactor in Nijmegen, Gelderland, Netherland - NOB reactor | ecosystem: Engineered > Bioreactor > Aerobic > Activated sludge | place: Netherlands... | reverse complement strand
ATGTTGAAGTCGTAGTTCAACTCCGGATCGGTGTCGCAGTTGTCCGTTGCGGAAGCCGAAGCCAGCCAGTCCAGGATTTGGGCCGACGGGTCGGTTGTCTCGTTGATATCGCCGCAATCAAGCACCAGCGGAGCCGGTACCGTAATCTCTGGCTTTTGCGTATCCGGGATCACCGTGATCGTCTGCGTCTTCTGCGTCGTGTTGTTGCACGCGTCGTTCGCCGTCCACGTCACCGTGATGGTGTACGTTGCCGGAGCGCAGATGTTCAGTTCCGACATGTTGAAGTCGTAGCTCAGTTCCGGATCGGTATCGCAGTTGTCGGTGGCCGAAGCAGCGCCCAACCAGTCCGCGATTTGTGCCGACGGGTCCGCATTTTCATTGATGTCGCCGCAGTCAAGTACCAGCGCAGCCGGTACCGTGATCACCGGTTTTTCCGTGTCCGGGATCACCGTGATCGTCTGCGTCTTCTGCGTCGTGTTGTTGCACGCGTCGTTCGCCGTCCACGTCACCGTGATGGTGTACGTTGCCGGGGCGCAGATGTTCAGGTCCGAAATATTGAAGTCGTAGCTCAGTTCCGGATCGGTGTCGCAGTTGTCCGTGGCCGAAGCAGCGCCCAACCAGTCGGCGATTTGTGCCGACGGGTCCGCATTTTCATTGATGTCGCCGCAGTCGAGAACCAGCGCAGCCGGCACCGTGATCTCCGGTTTTTGCGTGTCCGGAACCACCGTGATCGTCTGCGTCTTCTGCGTGCTGTTGTTGCAGGCATCCGTGGCCGTCCACGTCACCGTGATGGTGTACGTTGCCGGGGCGCAGATGTTCAGTTCCGACATGTTGAAGTCGTAAGTCAGCTCCGGATCGGTGTCGCAGTTGTCCGTGGCCGAAGCCGTGGCCAACCAGTCCGCGATCTGTGCCGACGGATCGGCATTTTCATTGATGTCGCCGCAGTCCAGAACCAGCGCGGCCGGTACCGTGATCTCCGGTTTTTGCGTATCCGGGATCACCGTGACCGTGGAGGTTGCCGTGCCTGTGTTGCCGCAGGCATCCGTGGCCGTCCACGTTACCGTCAACGTACCGCCGACGCAAACATCCAGCGTCGTCATGTCAAAGCTGTAGGTCATGTCCACGGTCTGGTCGCAGTTGTCCGTGGCCGTGGCCAATGCCAACCAGTTGGCAATTGTAGCAGCGGGATCGGTCGTTTCACCAATGTCGTCGCAGTCCAGCGAAATCGGGGCCGGAGCCGTCACGACCGGGTCGGTATTGTCAAATACAGTGATCGTTTGCGTAAAGACGACGATATTTCCACAGGCATCTTCAGCCGACCAAGTACGCGTAATGCCGTACTGGTTCGGGCAGTTACCCGGGGTTTCGATTTCCACGAATTCCACGTCAACCGGTGCACCACAGTTGTCCGTGGCAGTCACCGTCGGAACGGAGGGCACCAGATCGGCACACTGCACGTTCACGGTGGCGTCGGCCGGGAGCCCGATCAACACCGGAGCGATGCTGTCTTTCACGGTGATCCACTGCACGAAGGACGTGCGGTTTCCGCAGACGTCTTCGGCCGTCCAGGTGCGGCGCACCTGATACTTGTCGTGGCAAGTGCCCGGATACTCGACCTCGCTGAAGTCCAGCGTGAGCGGCTCGCCGCAGTTGTCGGTAGCCGTTACGGCAGCAGGGGCCGGAACTTCTTCTGCACAGCTCACCAGTACGTTGGCATCCGGCAGATTTTGCAGGGTCGGTTTGACATTGTCGTTCACGACAATAATTTGGAACGTCATGTTCGAGTTGCCGCACAGGTCGGTGGCCACCCAAGTACGGATCACCGTGAACTTGTCATGGCAGGTGCCCGGCTCAACAACTTCCGAGAAGTCAACTACATATTGGCTGCAGTTGTCGGACACCGTCGGATGCACCACATCGGGCACCAGTTCGGCGCACTCTACAGCATCGCTAGCGGGCACATTGTCGAATTGCGGCGGCGTGCTATCGTGTACACCGATGCGCTGCTGCCAGTAGTCGGTGTTGCCGCACAAGTCGGTAGCCACCCAAGTGCGAACCACCGTGAAGTTGTCTTCGCAACCACCAGGTTCAACCGTCTCGGAGAAATCAAGGAAGTAGATTTCGCAGTTCTCGTCAACCGTTTGAACCGGAGCGTCGGGAATCAGTTCCGAGCACTCGAAGGTGCGGTCAAGCGGCTTGACACCGAGTACCGGCGGGACTTCGTCGTTCACCGTGATGGTCTGCCAGTGTTCCGTGGAGTTGCCACACACGTCCCAAGCATACCAGCGACGGCTGATTACGATATGGTTCGTGCAGCTGCTGGTATCCATGGATTCCGAGAAATCCAAGAATGCGGTACCGCAGTTGTCAGTTGCCGTTTGAATCGGCGCCTCGGGCACATCGTTCAAGCACTCGTAGGTGCGGTCGGTCGGCGTAACAGCCAAAACCGGCGCTTCATCATCGTAAACATCTATGTACTGCCAGCGCGTGCTCTTGTTGCCACAGGCATCCGTGGCTTCCCAGCGGCGGATGATCAGCACCTGGTTGTCGCAAGAATCCAATGCGCGAGTCTCCAAGTAGTCTACAAACACCACTTCGCAGTTGTCGGCAGCCAGTGTCTGCTGATCCGGAGCAGGAAGTACGTCATTCAGGCAGTCATAATGGCGATCTTTCGGATCAAAGTTGATCCACGCTGGAGGAATCTCATCATGTACCGTAATGGTTTGGATATGCTCCGACGTGTTGCCGCACAAGTCGGAAGCCACCCAACGGCGGGTGATCACCACGTTGTTCGGGCAGCTCCAGTTCGGATCGGTCGGAGAACCACCTTCGGTGGACTCGGAGAAGTCAATAAAGAATACGTCGCAGTTGTCCGTCGTGTTCAGGTGCTGATCCAGCGGAGCAGCCAACACTTCGTCAAAGCACTCGTAGGTGCGGTCAACCGGAGTAACGCCCATGACGGGGGCTTCCGTGTCGCGTACCGTGATGCGCTGCTCCCAGTCGGCCGTGTTGCCGCACAGGTCGGTAGCCAGCCAGTAGCGCACGATCTCGAGTTTGTTTTCGCACGTGTCGTTCTGAACCGTTTCGCTGAAGTCAACCCATGCGGTTCCGCACGCGTCGGATGCCGTAATGACCGGAACATCGGGCACGTCGTCGGCGCATTCAACCAACTGGTTGATCGGCTGAGCGGACAAAACCGGAGGAACGTTATCTTCTGTCCAAGTGTAGGTGCGCTGGCAGGTAGAGGTATTGCCGGCGGCATCCCAAGCGGTGTAGGTACGCACGACCACGCGCACGCCGTCGTACGGGCAGTGGGTGAGGTCGTTGTCAAAGTCGCTGGATTGCAGCAGGGTCACGCCGCAGTTGTCGGTCAGCGTACCGCCCGTGAAATCTTCGGGGCAGCAGAGGGCGTCCAAGCAAGTGAGCGTCACGTTCGGCGGGCAAACCATGGTCGGCGCCTGGCAGTCTTCCACTGTTACGTTGAACTGACAAAAAACATTGAAGCCACTTTGAGAAGTGTAGTCCCAAGCCACCAAGGTAGTACCGATCGGGAATACCGAGCCGGAATCAAGACCAATCTGGAGATCACCAACTACTTGCTTATCACAGCCATCGTTAAAAGTCGGTCTGTTGTAGCCCACTTTGGCATTGCAAGCGTTTGCATCCGTGCAAACTATAACATCGGCAGGGCAAGTAGCGATGCCGGGCAGTTGCATGTCGAGCACCGTTACATACGTCGTACAGATGTGTTCGTTTTGAAGCGGCTGACCACAGTCTTTCACACGAAGATATACTTCAACTTGAGTATTTACATCGTCGCAAGTAAGCGTGATCGGAACGATACCGCTGAAGCAGGGATCACCACTACCTGGCGGACATTCCGGCCCTTCGCGGGCGATATCTTTGTCACAAAGGCCACAGTTATCGGTGCTGCCGGCATCAATATCGGCATAGGTCAGATGAAGCAAGCCGTTAGGTTGCAGGTTCACTGCGAACGGAGGTACGCACATAGCCATCGGCGCTTCGATATCGGAGATGATCACCGTGACCGTGCAGGTAGCGGTATTGCCGCAGATGTCGGTCACCGTGTAGTACACTTCGGTCTGACCAACCGGGAACAGTGCGCAGTGGTCGTCGCCGATGGTATCCACCATGACCGACGGGTCGCTGGTTGTCACCACGAGGGTCGGGATCGGGCACTCGCCGCTGCCTTCGCCAAAGAACGGATACTGGCAGTTGTCGTACCACGTCGGCGGCTCCCAGCACTTGAACTGGTAGCAGTCGCCTGCAGTGGTTTGTGCCTCGATGATCGGAGCGGACGGGCAGAAGGTAAACACCGGAGCCTCGTCGTCCATGATCTTCAGATTGTATTGGCAGGTATTGTTGTTGCCATGTTCGTCGCGGATGTAGTAGATGATGATGTATTCGTCGTCAATCTGCGTCTCGTTGCAGTACGGGCCTTTTGCAAAGGTGTACGTGGAAGAACCGACGCCAAGAACGTCAACGCGGTGGTTCGGAGCCGGAACACCCGTAGCCGGGTCAATCGTTACGAACACGCCGTTGATCTCTTTCTGGATTTCCATCTCGTAGCACACCACCGTACAGTTGTCTTCCGGTGTGGGGTGATCAATGGTATATTCCGTTTGGCAGTCGTAGCCGCCGTCGTCGCTGGTGTTGATCGTGACATCGCCCGGGCAGGTGATCGTCGGGTTGATGTCGTCTTCCAAGGTCAGCCACGTCGTGCAGTAGCCGGACACGTTGCCGCACTCGTCAATGACGCGCATGCGGATGGCGATCTGGCCAGGCGTGGTCGGGTTGGCTGCGCAGTTGGCGATGTTCGGAATATCGGCGCACGTGAACGTTTTGCAATCGGAGTACGGGCCAAAAACGAAGTTGACCCCGTCGAGGATGATGTCGCGGGCAAATTCGTAAGACAAGGAACCAGCGCAGTTGTCGGCACTACCATCGTCGAACTGATCGGCGCAAACTTCCACGTCACCGTCGGCTTCAAGCGATACAGTAATGTTGGTGCAGTTTGCGTTCGGGTCCACGTTGTCCAGCACCGTGATGGTCTGGGTTACCGTGATGGAATTGCCGGAGCAATCCGTAACCCGGTAGCGACGGGAAATGACCAAGGCATCACCCGGGCAGCCGGAGCCGCCGTTGTCGGAGTCGCCGTCATGCACCACCGAGATGGTACCGGGAGGGGAGCACGCGTCGGCCTCGTCCGTCACCACATCCTCGTTCGGAAGCGGTACTTCCGAGATGCAGTTGACATTCAACGGAGCCGGGTTGCTGGCAGTTGGGTTGGCATTGTCATAAACCGTGAAGGTAGCCGTCTCCGTGGCCGAATTGCCACAGTCATCCGTAGCGATGAAAGTCACTACGACCGAACCGGCCAAAGGCGCGCATTTACCCAAGGAAGGGCGAATGTTCGGCCCAACCGGATTGGTGGTGTATGTCACCGAGCCACAGTTGTCCGTAGCGAAAGTGCCGCCACGGGAACCAATCCATGCATCAATAGCAAGAGGAATGTTGTCGGTGCAATTAACGGATATGTCGGCGGGCGTATCATCCCAAACGGGCAATTCTTCGTCGCTGATCGTGATCATTTGTGTCACGATGCGCGTGTTGCCAGCACAGTCCGTCAGGCTGTAATTGCGGCGGAGCACTGTTTCGTCATCGGGACAACCATTGCCATTCAGAACGGGAACCGTGCCGACATGGGCAACTACCACAGTATTCGAGCAATTGTCATCCACATTGGTGACCGAAGCAATATTGGGTACAGGCACGTTGCTAGCGCAACCCACCGTGATATTGGCAGGCGCTGTGCCGGTCGGCGGCTCGAAGTCGCTCAAACGAACACGAGCCGTCCGGGTGCTGAAGTTGCCGCAAGCATCCGTTGCCCTAAAGGTCACGGTGGTCTGGCGGGTAGGTGTACTACCTGGGCACCAAGCAGGAATAGCGGCTATGACACCCGCAGCCGTTGCCGGCATGGCGGTGATCGTTACGCCGTTGCAGTTGTCGGAAGCTGCTCCGTCTCCGCCATACGATGCCAACCATGCGGCGATTTCGGTGGCAAGATCGGCATCGCAATCCAGATCAAGGTTGTTCGGGTTATTGGACCAAACCGGGTTGACGTTGTCAATCACCGTTATGGTTTGCGTGCGGGTAGCGCTGTTGCCGGCGCAGTCCGTCACACGATAAGTACGGATGATGGTGGTAGAACCGGGGCAACCCGTCACAGTCGTCGGCACGTCGCTCACCCACACCTTGTTTGTCAAGTCTTGGGTGGGCGTGCAGTTGTCTGTTGCGGGCACGAGCTCCGGGGTCGGGCCGGGCACCAGCGTAGCGCAAGTGTACGGGCCGAGGGCTGGCAGCGGGGGGATCGTGGGCGGCACATTGTCAATCAGAATCACCTTGGCCACTGCGAAGGCTTCGTTGCCGCAGGGGTCCACCGCAAAAAAGCCGACCTGCACCTCGCGCGGTTGCGGAGAGCAGGCATCGGGCATTTGACCCCACACGCCAACACCGGTAGCCGGGGACGTGTTCAAGCAGCCTAAGATACCGAGGCCGGGAGGGCCGGCGGCAAGGCAGATAAGGACACTCTGAGTAAACCCAAAATTGGGACAGACATCAGCGACTACTGCGCCGCCGAAGTTGTTGAGCCAACCTTGAATGGCCCCGATGACAGCCAAGGTCTGAGCGCCGTTGCTCGGGCAGTTCAGGGTCAGGTCGGCGGGAGCCGTCGTGAACATCGGCGGGTCGTTGTCCGACACCGTAATTACTTGTGTACAGGATTTCGTTCTTCCGACACCATCGTACGCCACATACGTACGCGTGATCGTAAACTTGTTGATGCAAATGTAATTGGAGATCACATCGGAATATTCGACGCGATCAATCGAGCAGTTGTCGGACACATCCGCGCCACCGCCGAGGGCCTCATAGTCGGCCTCGGTCATCGGGTTGGGCGGTGTGGGAACATCGGTCAGACACTTGACCGTTTGCGGGGAAGGGCAAACAATGTTCGGGTCGTGACAGTCGGCTACGGTAATCGTGTACGGTAACGGCGCGCTGCGGCCTGTGCCCGTTGGCGGCAGGTTCACCTCGCGCGTCACCCACACCTGAATGGTGCGGCCGATGTCCTCGCAGCCCAAATCGTAATCGGGGTCGATCGGTTCGAGCGGGTTTGTCGCCGCAGCATTCTCCCAAACGCGCACGATGGTACAACACCCCATATTGGAGGATGTCGAGTAACCACCCATGAGCGCTGGAGTAATCTGCGCCTCACCATCCGCATTCAAACACAGAATCAGCGGATTGGCTGGCAGCGGCGGCGGTGCGATGTTGTAGCTGATGTCACAGCTAACGCCAGCACAGGGCTGAGCGTAAGCAACGTTGGCCCCTACAACAGACAAGCAGAGCAACGTCGCAAGGCGGGGAAGCGCGGACATTGTTCTGCCTGAAAAAAGGGATACCACATTGCTCATCACACGGCTAAAGCCGGGCGTGGAAGCCTCGTAGACTTTTTTCATGAGATTGATAATTTTGTTAAAAGTTATTATAGATAAAAATCGAGAAATTCCGAGTCATTATGGATTACAGGCAACTTGTACGGTCGGTTTAGGGAACCGGGTAAGTCGTCTTGAAGACAAAGAAACTTAGCACCACAAAAATAGTGCCTAACAAAACTGGAAAACCTGAAGACAATATTCCATCGCCTTTCACCTTGCGAAGGTATGCGTTTCCATTAATTCCAGCTTTATGCCCCCAAAAGATTCTTTAAATTTTTTTTTCAGGTGGCCGACTCCCCCGCATTCCGCCGCAAAAACGGGTTTGGAGCGCGATTTTTGAACACCGGAAAAATACCGGATACCTTGTTTTTTTCGGCACGGGAAGCCGGCCACGGTTCGCATGAACCAGATCGAAGCCGCTTTGGGTGTGGACAAGTGCGTGGAAAATTTTTTTAATTTTTTTTGGAACATCGCACTCCGACGGGGCAACCCCTCCCCCAACCCCTCCCCCAGTGGGGAGGGGGGCTTGCCCTCGAAAACGAAAAAAATCATGAGTAGGGATACTTGTGCTTTCCGACTAGAAATCCAACCGACAACGCTCGATGTTGCCCCCTCTCCTTTACCGGCGAGAATTAGATGGTTAAATTGTCGCCCGGCACGCGCAGGCCCCTCCCCCGGCCCCTCCCCCAAATGGGAGGGGAGACGTAGATTACACTTCAATCATCGTTGAAATCTACGGTGTTTGTCGCGCCTCCCCTCCCATTTGGGGGAGGGGTCGGGGGAGGGGCCTGCGCGTGCCGGGCGAGATATCGCCAATCAACGCTCCCGTGTATCGGGGGAGGGGTTGGGGGAGGGGTTGACGGGAAGGTGTCACTTCAAAAAATACGTCAACGAGGCCCGCAACGAACTGGTGCGGATATTCGGGCCGGGCGCCACGAAGTCAATGTAGTCGTACAGGTTTTTGAGGCCGAGGTAATAGCGGATGTTTCCCCGCCACTGTCCGTCGCCCAATGCCAGACCGATTGCCGGTCCGTAGTCCAGGCCGGAGAACGCGTCGTTCAGGTCCACCGCGCGGATGGCATTGTTGATGTTCGTATAGTCCAATACCATGAGCTCGCGTTGCGAGCGGTCCAGCCTGTTGAAGTTGGCGCCCAAAAACCCGCCCACCTGAAACAGCAAGGGGATGTCCCGCCCAGGGCGAAAGCCGGCGAACAGGGCGGTCTCGAACGAGTAGTAATAATAGGCGTAGGTATGTTCCTCCGGCTTTATCTCCGGACGGAAATACACCGCCCGCGCGTCGGCGCCGGCAAGGGACAGCGCGATCTCCTGGTTCAGCTCCAGCACATCGTTCGGCGCCACCACAAAGGAGCAGCCGATGACCGGGGCGATCCGCCCCACCGAGGTGGTGAACCGATCCGAACGCAGGTAGGAATAATTGACCCCTGCCGTGAAGCCCAACTGGTATCGGATCTGGCATTCCGCGGCGGTGGCGGCAACCAGCATGAACAAAATGAGAAGCGCGTAGCGGTGTTGCATATTTTGGAACAGATTGAGTTGTCGTCGCTCATGGGGTTGTATATGTCGGGTGGACTCGCAAACAGGACACAAGAGAGAACCCCGTCCTCCTCGTCCGACGAATTTGTCGTCGGACGAATGCGGAGCCGAACGGAACTTTCGCTGGACACCTCGTGGCGCCGAATTCGTCCGACGACAAATTCGTCGGACGAAGTACCCCGCCTCCCAACCAGAAACCTTCAAACCAGAAACCTTCCAACCAGAAACCTTCAAACCCGAAACCTCCAAACCCGAAACCCCCAAACCTATGTTTTCGAATGCACCTTGAAATACTGCATCGGGATGACCCCTTCAAAAAAAGCCTTGCCGACGAGGGCGCCGGCACAACCAATTGCTTGGAGTTCTTCCAGGTCGGAAACGCTGCTTATGCCGCCGCTGGCAACCAGCTGTATGTCGGGAAATTGCAAAAGTACGTCCCGGTAAAGGCCGACTGCCGGCCCGCCCAGTTCGCCGTCGCGGGCAATGTCCGTAACGGAGACATGGCGAATACCCAACTTGCTCAGGCGTGTCAGCAATTCGAACAAATCGAGATTGGTCTGCTCCACCCATCCATGCACGGCCACCATTCGGGCACGCACGTCGGCGCCCACGAGGAAGCGGTCGGCGCCGAAACGTTCGACCCAGGCTCGAAACTCATCGGGGGCCAGTACCGCCACGCTGCCGACGGAAAACATTTGGGCACCGGCGTCCCACACCTGCCGCAAGGCCGGGATGGAGCGCAGCCCGCCGCCATAGTCAATCTCCAGCCGCGTCCGGGCTGCAATCTGCTCTAGGATGTGCAGGTTGACCGGGTGCCCTTCCCGAGCGCCGTCGAGGTCAATGATGTGCAGCCGTCGAATACCGGCTGCCTCCAGCTCGCGGGCAAGATCGAGCGGATCGGTGGGATATTCCGTCTTTTGGTCAAAATCGCCTTGGCGCAACCGGACGAGCCGGCCGTCCATCAGGTCGAAGGAAGGAATGATGTGCATGGCGTGGACACTTGTTTACTTTACGCTGCTTCCAGCAGCGGCAGGGCGATCTTTCACCGCAGAGACGCAGAGGCGCGGAGTTGAAGCGACATACAAAAAAACTCTGCGTCTCCGCGTCTCTGCGGTGAAAGATCGCCGCGCCAAAAGTAGCACGCATTCCGCACTTGAAGAAATCGTTATTTAACCCCTCTTTTCTCCGGGTATAATGCGAGGGGAGTACCTTTGTCAGCCGATTTGTCTTTGGTTGCATTCAACCCGTTTTTATGAAACAAACACTGCCCACATCCCTCGTATTCCCGATTTTCCTTTTTGTTTTTTCCACCGCCCGTTTGTCCGCCCAGTGCCCCACCGTCCAGGCGGTCATGGTTGACGCTTGCGGGCCGGAGCAACTCAACGAGTTCATCATTATCCACTCCGGTGGCGGGTTCAACACCGCCAACCTGCAGGTGGACTACGACGTGAACAACAACATCATCGTCCAGGCCAACAACGACATCAACACCAACATGGACAACTGGCCCGCCGACCCCACTCCCTGCGGCCTCACCACGGGCAACATCGGGGCCTACACCGGCTGCCCCAACCTGATCGCCGTCGGCTCGGGTGTGAACATCCCCGCCAATGCCATCGTGGTGCTGCAAACCAGCGCCGGCTCCACAAACGGTTTGTACAATTTTGCGGCCCTGTGCGGCGCCGGGCAGTGCGTGTTCGTCATTTCCAGCTCCTGTGTGCGTTCCGCGGGCGCATTCACTAATGGCGGGGGGAGCGGCACACGCACGACCGTCGTCTCGTTCGGATCGGGTTGCGACGAATCATTTACCTACGACCGCGCCGCGCTCAGCGGTGTCAACGGCGACTATTTCCTGCCCGTTTCCGGCGCCTACGGCAACGCCGGCTGTGTGGTGCCGCCCACCGCTCCAGCGCCCGCGCCGCCCAACATCAACCCCATCGCCAACGTCAGCACCTGCGGCTCCTACACCCTGCCGCCCATCACCGGCACCAACCTCACGCCCAACGCCGCCTATTTCACCGGCACCAACGGCACCGGCACCCAATACCAGCCCGGCGACGTGATCACCACCACCACCACGCTCTACGCCTTCGACCAAAACGGCCCCGGATGCTCGGACCAGGAACAGTTCACCGTGACCATCACGCCCGCCCCAACAGTCAACCAACCGGCAGATGCCACCGCCTGCGCCAACGCAACGGTCAACATCCCGATCACCGGCACGACCGGCGCCACCTTCCCCTGGACCAACTCCAACACCGCCATCGGACTCGGCGCATCCGGAACCGGAAGCATCAACTTTACCGCCGCCAACGTATCCAGCCAACAGGTGGCCACCATCACCATCACGCCCACCCTCGGCAGCTGCACCGGCACCCCGGTGACGTTTACCATCACCGTCAACCCCGCCCCTCAGGTGGACGACCCGGCCAACCAGACCGTGTGCGCCGGAGCCACCGTAAATGTGTCGTTTACAAGCCCTTCGGGAAATCCAACCTACAACTGGACGAACAGCAACCCCGGGATCGGCCTGGCGGCGAGCGGATCGGGGAACATCAGTTTCACCGCCGCCGGCGTGTCCAATCCCACCACAGCCACCGTGACCGTCACCCCTACCGAAAACGGCTGCACGGGTACGGCACAGACGTTTACCATCACCATAAATCCCGCAGCCACCGTCAACCAACCGGCCAACGTCACGACCTGCGCCGGCCAACAAGTGGTGGTCAACTTTGTCGGCAGCGCCGGCGCCACCTTTGCCTGGACGAACAGCAATCCTGCCATCGGGCTGGGCGCGAGCGGCTCGGGCAACCTCAATTTTACCGCAGCCGGCGTGTCTGCGCCCGAAGTCGGCACCATCACCGTCACCCCCACCAGCCCCGCCGGATGCCCCGGCACGCCCGTCAATTTCACCATTACGGTCAATCCCGGCCCGACCATGGACGACCCTGCCGACCAGACCGTCTGTTCCAATACGCCCCTGAGCGTGGTGTTTTCCAGTATGACCGGCAACCCGAGTTACGCCTGGACCAACAGCAACACCGCCATCGGACTCGGCGCTGCCGGAAACGGGAACATCAATTTCACCACGGCCAACCCGGCCACCCAGCAAACCGGCACCATCACCGTTACCCCTTCGCAAAACGGCTGCACGGGCACGCCCCAAACGTTCACGATCACCGTCAACCCCGCCCCGCAGGTGAACGACCCGGCCAACCAGACCGTGTGCGCCGGCGCCACCGTAAACGTGTCGTTTACAAGCCCTTCGGGAAATCCCACCTATTCCTGGGCGAACAGCAACACCGCCATCGGCCTGGACGCGAGCGGCACCGGAAACATCAGTTTCACCGCCGCCAGCGTGGGCACGCCCCAAACCGGGACCATCACCGTTACCCCCACCGAAAACGGTTGCGCGGGACCGCCTCAGACGTTCACGATTACCGTCAATCCCGCTCCGGTGGTGAACGCGCCCGGCAATGTCACCGCGTGTTCGGGCCAAACGGTGGGTGTCAATTTCACCGGAACACCCGGCACAACGTACACTTGGGCCAACGACAACACGGCTATCGGGCTTGGGGCGTCGGGCACCGGGAACATTAGTTTCCCGGCCGCCAACGTGTCAAATCCCGAGACCGGCACCATCACCGTCACCCCAACCCTGGCGGGTTGCGCGGGAACGCCCATCACCTTCACCATCACGATCAACCCCGGCCCTGTCGTGGACGACCCGGCCAACCAGACCGTGTGCGGAAACGATGCCGTAACCGTCACATTCACAAGCCCTTCGGGAAACCCCACGTACAACTGGACGAACAACAACCCGGCCATCGGCTTGCCCGCGAGCGGCAGCGGAAACATCAGTTTTACCGCCACCAATCCGGCCAATGCACAAACAGCGACCATCACCGTCACCCCCACGGAAAACGGTTGCACAGGCACCGCCCAAACGTTCACGATCACCGTCAACCCGCTGCCCACGGTCACGCCGCCCGCCAACGTGGTGGCCTGTTCCGGGCAGCAGGTGGTCACCAACTTTACCGGAACCCCCGGCGCGACCTTTTCCTGGACCAATTCCAACCCGACCATCGGCTTGCCGGCAAGCGGTAGCGGAAACCTGAATTTTGCTGCGGCAAATGTTCAAAATCAGGAAGTTGGCACCATCACCGTCACACCACAACTCGGCGCTTGCACGGGCGTGCCGGTGTCGTTCACCATCACCGTCAACCCGGGGCCGGAACTGGATCCCGTGCCCGACGTGATCGTTTGTTCCGGCGACCCCGTCGGCGTGGTGTTTTCCAGCCCTTCGGGCAACCCAACCTACGCCTGGACGAACTCCAACCCCGCGATCGGCCTCGGCGGTTCGGGGTCGGGCAACATCAATTTCACCGCCGCCAGTGTACCAGGCATCCAAACGGGCACCATCACTGTCACCCCTACCCTCGCGGGCTGTGTCGGCACGCCGACGACGTTCACCATCACCGTGTCGCCGGCGCCCACCATGGGCCAGCCCGCCAATGCCACGGCCTGCGGCGGTTCCACCATTTCCATCGCCTTTGCCGGCTCTCCCGGCGCCACGTTTGAGTGGACGAACAGCAATGCCGACATCGGCCTGCCGGGCACCGGGACGGGCAATATCAACTTCGTGACCGCCAATCCGACCACGCAGCAAGTGGCCACGATCACCGTCACGCCCGTCATCGGCGGCTGCGCCGGCCCTTCGCGCACGTTCACCATCACCGTCAACCCCGCTCCGACGGTGAATCCACAAGCTAATCTGGCGGTTTGCAGCGGCGATGCGATTGAGGTGATATTTTCCAGCCCAAACAATCCGGTGTACAATTGGACAAACAGCAATACTGCCATCGGGCTGGGCGCCAGCGGAACCGGCACCGTCAGTTTTACGTCTGCCATCGTAGCCACGCCGCAAACGGCCACGATTACCGTCACGCCTGTCCAAAATGGTTGTACGGGACCGGCCCAAACATTTACCATTATCGTCAGCCCTACCCCAACCGCCAATCAGCCCGCAAACGAGATTACCTGCAGCGGGTTTCAGACGTTTATTCCCCTGACCGGCTCGGCAGGCGCCACCCTCAATTGGACGAACAACAACATCGCGATCGGCCTGCCCGCTTCCGGCATGGGAAATATCTTGTTCAATGCAGCCAATGTTTCGGCCCCGTTGACAAGCACGATCACCGTTACGCCCACCGTAGGCAGCTGTGTCGGAACGCCTGTGTCGTTCAACATTACCGTCAACCCTGTCCCGAATGTGAACGACCCGCTGGACCTGACCGTGTGCGCGGGCATCGTCGTCCCGGTCGCTTTTTCGGGCACACCCGGGGCTGTTTTTTCCTGGACAAACACCAATACCGCCACCGGTTTGCCCGCATCGGGCACAGGGAATATCAGTTTTCTTTCGGCCAATGTAGCCGCTCCGGAAACGTCCACCATTACCGTTACGCCCTCCCTGGGCGGTTGTCCCGGCGCTTCGCAGACGTACACGATCACCGTCAATCCCGCTCCGGTAGTAGACCCCATTGCCAACCGGAATGCCTGCGCCGGTGACTCCGTTTTGCTGAATTTCGTGGGCAGCCCGGGCGCTACATTTACCTGGACAAACAACAACCCGGCCATTGGTCTGCCGACGAGCGGAAACGGAAACTTGAACTTCGCCGCTGCACAAGTACCTGTCCCTGAAATCGCTGTGATCACCGTCACGCCGGATGTGTCCGGCAGCGGCGCTTGCCCCGGCACGCCGGTTTCCTTTGAAATCACCGTCCGACCCGTGGTAGGGCTGGACTCCATCGCCGACCGCGTGGCCTGCTCGGGCGAGCTGGTCGGGGTGCTGTTCACCGGCCCCGGCAACCCGGCTGTTTCCTGGACGAACGACAACCCCAACATCGGTCTGCCGGCAAGCGGCACGGGCAACATCAGTTTCGCCGCCGCCAACGTCACCGCCGTGGAAACGGCCACGATCACGGTGACCGCTGTGGCCACAGGTTTTGCCTACATCGCCAACAATATCTCGAACGACGTGTCGGTCATTGATCTGGCGACCAATACCGTCGTGGCCACTATTCCGGTGGGTTTCGCGCCTTATGGGGTGAGTGTCAGCCCCGACGGAAGCCGGGTGTATGTGACCAATCGGGAAAATTCAGGCGGTACGGTGTCGGTCCTAGATGCGGCCACCAATACCGTGATTGCCACCGTGCCCGTCGGGTTCAACCCCACGGGCGTGGCCGTCAGCCCGGACGGAAGCCTCGTGCTGGTGGTCAACAACGGTTCCGCCAGCATTTCCGTGCTGGATGCCGCCACCAACACCGTGACGGCCACCATCCCGACGCCGATCGTCCAGCCCATGGGCGTCACCTTCCATCCTGACGGTACCCGGGCGTATGTTTCTGATCCCAATCGGGTATTGGTGCTGGACATAGCCACGAATACAATTGTCGCCCAAATACCCGTCGGCGGCGGCCCGTTCGGGCTGCGCGTATTGCCCGATGGTTCTCGCGTGTACGTGGCGTGCACGCAAGCAGACAACGTCACGGTCATAGATGCCGCCACCAATACGATCATTGCGACGGTGCCCGTGGGCGATGCCCCCAGCGGCGTGGTCATCAGCCCCGATGGCACTCGGGTGTACGTGGCCAACGAGAACGACGCGACCGTCAGCGTGTTGGACGCCGCCACGAACACTGTGGTGGCCACCATCCCGATCAGCGGAACGCTCTCCGGCCCCATCGGCATCAGCATCACGCCCGACGGCCAGTTTGTGTACGTGGCCAATATCCTCGCCGACGAAGTTTCCGTGATCAGCACGGCCACGAATACCGAGGTAACCACCATCCAAGTGGGGGGAGCGCCTATTTCTTTTGGCAATTTTATCACGCCGGTAGCGGCGTGTGTGGGCGCTCCGCGCACGTTTGCGATCACCGTGAACCCATCGCCCAGCGTGGACCAGCCCGACGATCTGAACGCCTGCGCGGATGACCAAATCGTGGTCAATTTCACCGGCAGCCCGGGCGCCACGTTCTCCTGGACGAACGACAACCCGGCTATCGGTTTGCCCGCAAGCGGAAGCGGAAATTTGAATTTCGCCGCTGCGCAAGTGGCCGGCCCTGAAACCGCTGTGATCACCGTCACGCCCGATGCGGGCGGTAGCGGCGCCTGTCCCGGCGCGCCGGTTTCGTTTGAAATCGAAGTGAATCCTACCGTCGGCGTAAACGCCCCGGGCGACCGTTTTGCCTGTGTCGGCGATCTGGTGGAGGTACTCTTTTCCGCCATCGGCAACCCTTCGGCTATCACTTGGTCAAACGACAACCCGGCCATCGGCCTGCCCACGAGCGGCACCGGCGACATCAGTTTCACCGCCGCCAATGTGACCAATGTGGAAACGGCCACGATCACTGTGGGTGCGCAGGCGAAGGGGGGGTATGCGTATATCGCCAGCTACAGCGACGGCGCGGTATTGGTCATTGATCTGGATACCAACACCATTGTGGACACTATACCCGTGGGGAACGCCTCTTTAGGAGTTAGTGTCAGTCCGGACGGCAGTCGGGTTTACATTACGAACCAAAGCAATCCGGGGCAGATTTACGTCATAGATACACAAACCAATAGTTTGATAAATACTATATCAACAGGTTCATGGCCAGCAGGAATAGTAATCAGTCCTGACGGCAGCAAAGCGTATGTTGCTCGTTCAACTGGAATAGTTGACGTTATAGATTTATTGACAAATTCGATAATTGCAAACATTGATGTAGGAGGCGGAATCGCAGGTGCTTATGGAATTACTATTAGCCCGGACGGAAATACCGTATATACAACTTTAGTTCATTCAGGAATTAACAGCAGTTTTGTCGCTATCGTAGATGCCACTACCAATACGCTATTTGGTACAGTCACTACCGGAAACGAACCCCTTGGCATCGCGGTTAGCCCTGACGGAAGCCGGGTTTATACAGCCAATAGAAGTGCATTTTCGTATAGTGTATCGGTGATAGATGCCGTGAACAGAGTTCTGATTACCAATATACCTGCAGGGAATGCTCCTCATGGAATAGTAGTCAGTCCCGATGGCACCCGAGTCTATGTTTCCAATGAAAATTCAAATGATATAACGGTTATAGATGCAATAACGAATACCGTTATCGCGACTTTTCCAAATACAGGAATCGGCCCAACGGGGATAAGCATTACACCCGACGGAAAATGGCTTTATGTGACATGCCTGTTTGACGTAACGACGGTTTTTGATGCTCAAACCGGTGCCGTGACGGCAGTAATACCTATTGGCGTTGGAACAATTTCTCTTGGCAACTTCATCACCGCTTCCGCCACCTGCATTGCCCCCCCGCAAACGTTCACGATCACCGTCGGCCCGGAGCCTACTTTGACACAGCCGAGCGACCTCGCCGCCTGTGGAGACACAGACATCAACCTCGCGTTCGGCGCCTCCGCCGGCGCCACGGTCAACTGGACAAACGACAACCCGGCCATCGGCTTGCCGGCGAGCGGCACGGGCGATTTGAATTTCACCACGGCCAACGTGGCCACGCCGCAAACCGCCACCATCACGGCCACGCCAGTGCTGGGCAGTTGTTCGGGCGTTCCGGTGAGCGTGCAGATCACCGTCAATCCGGGCGCCAGCGACACCACCCTGCTGACCGCCACCACTTGCGATCCCGCCCAGGTGGGCATCGTCGTGCAAGACCTGACCAACCTCTTCGGCTGTGATTCCACCGTGGTGACCACCACGACCCTGCTGCCCGCCGACAACGTGGCCGTCAGCGCATCCACCTGCGATCCGAGCGCGGCTGGCGTGTTTATCCAAAACCTTGTAAATCAATTCGGCTGCGACTCCATCGTGACCACCACCGTCGTGTTCGACCCGGCGGCGATTGACTCGGTCTCGCTCTCGGCTACCACCTGCGACCCCGCACAGGTCGGCGTTTCGGTGCAAAATTTGACCAACCAGTTCGGCTGCGACTCCATCGTCACCACCACGACGACGCTGCTGCCCAGCAACGCGGTCAGCGTGTCCGCCACCACCTGCGATCCCGCGCAGGTCGGCGTTTCCGTACAAAACTTGACCAACCAGTTCGGCTGCGATTCGATTGTGACCACCACGACCACGCTGCTGCCCAGCAACGTCGTCAGCGTGGCCGCCACCACCTGCGACCCCGCACAGGTCGGTGTTTCCGTGCAAAATTTGACCAACCAGCTCGGCTGCGATTCCATCGTCACCACCACCACCACGCTCCTGCCCAGCAACGCCGTCAGCGTGGCCGCCACCACCTGCGATCCCGCGCAGGTCGGCGTTTCTGTTCAAAATTTGACCAACCAGTTCGGCTGCGATTCCATCGTCACCACCACCACCACGCTGCTGCCCAGCAACGCCGTCAGCGTGGCCGCCACCACCTGCGACCCCGCGCAGGTCGGCGTTTCTGTTCAAAATTTGACCAACCAGTTCGGCTGCGACTCGATTGTCACCACCACAACCACCCTGCTGCCCAGCAACGCCGTCAGCGTGGCCGCCACCACCTGCGACCCCGCACAGGTCGGCGTTTCGGTGCAAAATTTGACCAACCAGTTCGGTTGCGACTCGATTGTGACCACCACCACCACGCTGCTGCCCAGCAACGCCGTCAGCGTGTCCGCCACCACCTGCGACCCCGCACAGGTCGGCGTTTCGGTGCAAAATTTGACCAACCAGTTCGGTTGCGACTCGATTGTGACCACCACCACCACGCTGGATGTAGTGGGTTGTGCCCCGGTGGTGGCGGTGAGCACGGTCAACCCGCTTTGCGCGGGCGCCGCCACAGGGTCGTTTACCATTCAAATCCAAAGCGGGCAGCCGCCGTACCAGTACACTTGGGCCAACAACCTCGGCAATACCGGCTCGGGCCAAATTACCAGCCTTGTGCCTCCGACCGTGGTAGGCAATCTCGTGGCCGGCACGTACAGCATCACCGTCACCAACCCGGCCAACGGCGCTTCGACGACTGCTTCTGCCACGCTCACAGCGCCGTCCATGCTCGCGGCAGTTGCCGCCTCGTCAACGCCCCACAACGGCTTTGAAGTAGCCTGTGCGGGCGGCTCAGACGGTTCTGCCGCCGCATCCGCCACGGGCGGCACGCCGCCGTACCAGTTCGACTGGAGCAACAGCGCTTCCGGCCCCGCCCTGAACGGCCTGGGCGCCGGCACCTACACACTCACCGCTACCGATGCCAATGGCTGTACGGCTATAGCCTCCGTTACCTTGGACGCGCCGCCACCACTCGTACTTGACCTGGAACTCGACCGCGGCGACTGCGGCGACACCCTCGTGGACGCCACCGCAACCGCCTCCGGCGGCGTGGGGCCGTACATCCTCACGGTGGACGGCAACCTCGTGGCTGGAACCATGCCCAGCCTCGGCGCGGGAACGCACGTGCTGGCTGTGACGGATGCGAATGCCTGCTCGGCAGATTCCAGCGTGACGGTCATGCTGCCGCCTCTGCCCGCCATCGCGCTGCCGCCCGACACCACCGTGGTCATCGGCAATACACTGAGCATCGAAGCCGTCACCAACCTTGGCGCCTGGAACAGTATTGTGTGGCAGCCCTTGCCCGACACCACCTGCCCGGCTTGCCTCGTGCAGGTTTGGATGCCGGCTGGGTTCCAGTTGATCACCGTCACCATCACCGATACGTTCGGCTGCACGGCGACGGATCAAATCCGGGTGTCGGTGGAGAAAAAAACGGAACTGTACGTGCCCAATGCCTTCCGGCCCGACCGCAGCGGGAGAAACGACACCTGGACCCTGAACGCCGGCCCCTCGGTGCTGGAACTACAGGAAGTGGCCATCTTCGACCGATGGGGCAACCAGCAGTACCTGTGGAACAACCCGCTGCCGCCTAACCAATGGCCCGGCTGGGACGGCACCGCGCGCGGCGGCCAGAAGGCCAACCCGGGCGTGTACGTGTACTACCTGAAGGTGCTTTTGGCAGACGGGACGACTGAGGTGGTGAAGGGGGATGTGACGATTTTGGAGTGAGTGGGCGGTTCCCCATCGGAATGACAAAAGAGCGTGCGACCGCAAAGCAGTCGCACGCTCGTAAATCGTAAATCGTAAATCGCCCTACCCTCTCCACATGCCCGGCCCCCATTCGCCCGGTCCTTCTCGGGGCGTGGTGGGCTTTTTGGTGTTGAAGTGCCGCAGGTTGTAGGTGAACGAGAGCATCACGAAACGCTGCAAGGCGTTGGTTTGCAGGTCTTCGATGTACGACTCGGTGATGTTCCGGCTGATGCTGCGGTTTTGGCCGAGCAGGTCGTTGACGGCCAGGGCGATTTCGCCGCGCTCGTTTTTGAAGATTTTTTTGCCGATGGCGAGGTTCCAGAGCCAGAAGTTCTGATTGAAACCGTCGGACAGGCCGTTGTTCAGCGTGTGGGCGACATCCGTGCGCAGCACGAACCCTTCGGCGATGATCCAGTTGAACTTGAGCCGGGAGCTCTGGCTGTAGTACTCCGTGTTGCTGGCAGTTTGCAGGGTGTTGCTCACGGTATTGTAACTCGGCCGGGCGGAAAGGGTGAAATCCACGCGGTCGCTGATGTTGCTCGCGAAGGTGACGCCAACACCCACCGTCTGGTTGTTGGCGAAGTTTTCCACGTCGTTGACGAGGCCCGGGGTACGGGCAAAATTATAGGACAGGTCCACGTTGAAGTTGGTTTTCAGGCCTTTGATCGGCGTGCCCCAGGACACGAACGAGCGGAGGTTCCAGTACCCGTCGAGGTTGACGGGCTGCGAGATGCGGGCTCCCGGCGGCACGTTGTACTGCTGGAGGATGGGGTGGTCGCCGCTGGCCAAATAGGTGGCGTTGGCAATGTAGTCGCTGGTCATGCCACCACCTGCCATGGCGAAAAACGTGGTTCCCTTGTCGGGATTGGAGCCTTGGTAGCGCAGGAACAGGTTTTGCTGGAACGTCTGCTTCAGGTTGGGGTTGCCCACGCTGAGCTGCAGGGGGTTGGAGTTGTTCAGCACGTCCTGCAGTTGGTCCACCGAGGGCAGTTGGGTGTTGGTGCGGTAGTTGATGCGGATGTTGTGGTTCCGATCGAGGCTGTAGCGCAGCATGGCCGAGGGCAGCACGTTGAAAAACGTCTGGTCAATGGTAGCTGGCTGGGGGAATGTTTTTTGGTTGGCCAGGTCGGCCCACTGCACGTTGGTGCGAACGTTGAAATTCAGGTCGCGGCCCTTGCTGTAGTTGTAGCCCGCGCCGGTCTGGTGGGTGACGTAGTCGTTGGAAAACACGTTGCTCAGCGGTTCGTTGAGCATGGTGTAGCCGCCGTCGGCGGGCGAAAAATCGTAGGTGTACTTGTCGGACGCCTCCTGCTGGAAACTGAGGCGGTAGTTGAACAGCACTTGGGCATTTTCGCTGAGCGGCTCGGTGTATTCGGCGTTGCCGGCCACGTTCCAGCTGTTCACATCGAGCGTGGCGGACTGGTTCAGGTTGGAATTGACGGGCGGCCCAACGAAATACTCGTCGGCAGACTGGAGTTTGCTGGTGCCGTTCTTGGGCGCGTACCCCGAACTCATGTTAAGCGAAAACGTGCGGCCCTTTTTGGTCAGGCGGTGGCGCCAGAGCAGGTCGGTGTTCAGGTTGAGGCCCGTCAGGTCGGACAGGTAGGTGTTGTCGGTCCGGCTGAGCAGGTCGGCATCGAAGGTAGTTTGTCCGAGCGTGCTGGAATTGCCGTCGTTGAGTTGGGCGCTCAGGCGTGGGCGCAGCACGAAGGTGTTCAGGCTGTCGAGTTTGAACTCGATGCGGGCATTGAACCGGTGGTTGGTGTTGTCGGAATTGGAGGTATTTGTTTCGTCGTAGAGTTCGGCGAGCGCGCCGTCGTTGTTCAGGAACTGGCGGTAGGTCAACGACTCCGAGAAACTGTTGCTTTTGTTAAAAAAGTAACTGGCGCTCACGTCCGTCTTGTCGCCCCACTTGTCGGAAAAGTTGAGGCCGATGGCCGTCGTGGTGGCGATGCCGCCCTGCGGGCGCACGAGAAAATCGCCGCCGCCGCCGCCTCGACCGCCGCCGGGCATGCCGCCGCCCATCATGCGGCCGCCGCCGCCTCGACCCCCACCGCCGCTCATGACCCCCAGCAGGTCGTCGGAGGAGAAATTCTGGACGTTGATGTTGTTGGCCATCCCGATGAGGGAAATGCGCCGGTCGCCGTCGAAGTAATTGATGTTGCCGCCGCCCTGGTATTTGTCCTCGTAGCCGTAGCCCGCGTACATTTTGCCGAACTGGCCGCTGCGCATATCCGTCTTGGTGACGATGTTGATCGTCTTGGTGGTGTTGCCGTCCTGAAACCCTGTGAACTGGGCCTGTTCGCTCTGCTGATCGAAGATTTGCACCTTGTCAATAACCTCGGCGGGCAGGTTGCGCAGAGCCGCGGCAGGGTCGTTTCCGAAAAACGGCTTGCCGTCCACCAGCACCTGCGTGACGTTTTCGCCCTGGGCCTTGATCGCGCCGTTTTCCACGGTCACCGAGGGCAGTTTTTCGATCAGGTCCGAGGCATCGGCGTCTTTCATCACCTTCACCGCGTTGGCGTTGAACTCGGTGGTGTCGCCCTTTTGCTGGGAAATGGGCACCGTGCTTTTGATTTCCACGTCCTTGAGCACTACGGGGTCGGGCTCCAGCGCGAGCGTGCCGAGTTGCACGTTCGCAGTGGTCACGGTCACTTCCTTTTTGAACACCGAGTACCCGAGGGCCGTGACCACCAGCCGGTAGCCGCCCTTGCCGACACCGTCCAGCGAGAACGTACCGTCTGGCCCGCTGGCTGCGCCCTTGACCAGTTCCCCCCAAGGGTGCTGGAGGCTCACGGTGGCGCCGGGCATGGCGCTGTTGCTTTCATCAACGACCTTGCCTTTGATGGAAAATGTTTGGGCACCGGCCAGTTGAGCAAGCAGGAGGAATGCAGCGAGGGCGAGATTTTTCATTATAAAAAGGTTGGAAGGTTTCTGGTTTGAAGGTTTCTGGTTTGAAGGGTTAGTTGTCCGGCTCTTCGTTTGTCATCCCGAAGGGAACCGTCCGCTCTACGATAGGCGTACCCAGCGCGGCCTCCCCCGTAAGGCGGACGGTTCCCTTCGGGATGACAAACGAAGAGCGTCCGGTTAGTTCTTTTCGTTTTTCTTCTCTTCTTTCGGGGGCATTGTGCCCTTATCGCCGGGCGCAGGTTTGTCGCCGCCACGGCCGCCGCGGTTGCCGCGGAATTCCTCGCGTACTTTGACCCACTGCTCCCATTGTTCCTGGGTCATCACGGTTTGCAGTTCCTTGTCTTGCTCTTGGCGGATGGCCGTCATGGTGCCGCGCATGGCCTCCCAGTCGCCGTCGGCTTTTTCGCGAGCTTCCTGGCCTTGTTTGGCGTACTTCAGGTTGATCTCCTTGACTTTGGCAGCCTGCGCGTCGGAGAGTGCCAGTTTTTCGGTCATCTGGGCGGTTTGTTGTTCGGCCCGCTGCTCGGGGTTCATCATGCGGCCACCGCCGCCGGGCTGGGCAAATGCAGCCAGACCGGCCAGTACAAACAGGGCCATCACCGAAATTTTGAGTGCGTGTTTCATAGCGCAGTTGTTTGAAAACGTGAATGTTGGTGAAATACGGAAAGTTGGTTTGACGAGACGCTGCAAAGGTGCGCCTGTCCGGCAGGGCTTTGAAAAAAAATCAACGAACGCAGCGGGTTTGCCCATGTAATGGCAATCTTTTCCCATTCGACCGAGGATTCCGACAAACCTTCCAGGTTTTATACCGGCAAAGTTCACACCTGCCCCAGCAGAAATTTCCGCACCAGGTTCAGCCCGTAGACCCCGGCAAGTTGGATGTTTTTCGAGCGGTCGCGCCCGAAGACGTGTTTTTCCGAAACGACCCGGTTCCGGTCACCGACAGCCATCCAGACGGTGCCGACGGGCTTGTCGGGCGTGCCGCCGTCGGGGCCGGCGATGCCGGAAATGGCCAGCGCCAGATGGGCGTTGAGAGCGGGCAAGGCGCCCGCAACCATTTCGCGCACGGTTTCCTCGCTCACGGCGCCAAACCGGGTCAGCGTTTCGGTGCGCACACCGAGCAGCCCCTCCTTGGCGCTGTTGGCATAACTGACGATGCTGCCGGGGAAATAGTCCGATGCGCCCGGCACCGATGTAATCAGGTGGGCGACATACCCGCCGGTGCAACTTTCCGCCGTAGCAAACTGCAGGTTTCGCTCCCGAAGTAGCGCCCCCACTACCTGTTCCAGGGTTTCTTCGTCGCGCCCGTACACGAGATCGGGAATGATGGCGTGCAGTTCAGCGATTTTGGTATCCAGCAAGGCATTCAATTTAGCCTCGGCATCCGGTGGCACGGGGTCGGCTTCCCACTTGCCGGTGAGGCGCAGGCGCACCTGGCCAAGGCTGGGCAAATAGGCGAGTTTCACGTTTTCCGGCAGGCCGTCCTCAAAGGTTTCGATGCGTTTGGCAATGTTGCTTTCGCCTTCGCCGGCAGTACGCAGCGTGCGGTGCGCAATGGGCCGCCCGGGAAAACGCGCCGACAACCGGGGCAGCACCTCGGCACTCATCAGGTACTCCATCTCGAACGGCACGCCGGGCAGGGACACGAACACCTTGCCGGCGCGTTCGAACCACATGCCCGGCGCGCTGCCTACCTTGTTGGTCAGCACCGCGGCCGCATCGGGCAGAGTCGCCTGTATCACCGCCGCATCGGGCAGTTTGCGTCCGATTTTGGCGAAATAAGCGGCCATGCGGTCGTACGTTTCCTGGTGAAACGACATGCTGGAGCCGAAGTGGTCGGCCAGTGTTTTTTTGGTAATGTCGTCCTTGGTTGGCCCCAAGCCGCCCGTCATAATGACCACATCGGCAAATCGGGCAGCCTGCTCCAGCCCGTCCACGATGGCCTCGCGGGTGTCGGATACGCTGCTTTTCCCGGTGACCCGAAATCCGCGCAAGTTGAGTTGGCGGCTCATCCAGGCCGAATTGGTGTCAATGATTTGTCCGATCAGGATTTCGTCGCCGATGGTCAGGAGGTGGATGTTCATGTAGCGATGAGTGATGAGTGATGAGTGATGAGTATTTTAGATTTAGCCTGCATGGAATTGCACTAATTCGTTTGCCTATTGCGTTTGACGGGCAAATGAGAGGATGTTTGAGCACAATTGTCCAACTGTTCTGTTCCTTTGCATCTGTTTTTTAAGGATTAAACGGGTACTCATCGTTCATCACTCATCGCTCATCACTACGTAAACATGGCCTTTTGGGGAATTGATCTGGGCGGCACCAAAATTGAAGGCGCCGTTTTGGAAAATCGAGAGAATCCGACTACGCTGGCGCGTCAGCGCATCCCGACAGAGGCCGGCCTGGGATACGAACATATTCTGGAGCAAATTGCTCAATTGGTGGACATGCTCGTGCAGGAAACCGGCAAGCGCCCCGAGCGCATCGGTCTGGGCCACCCCGGCACGCTGGACCCAAATACGGGCGTGGTGAAAAACGCCAACACGACGGCACTGATCGGCAAACCCTTCGACAAGGACCTGGAGCGCCGCCTTGGCGTGCCGGTTCGATTGGCCAACGATGCCAACTGTTTTGCCGTGGCGGAGGCCCTGCTCGGCGCGGTGCCGGAAGTGCTGCCCAATGCCGAAGTGGTATTCGGGGTCATCCTCGGTACTGGCGTGGGCGGCGGGCTGGTCGTTCGGCAAAAAGTCATCAACGGACGGCAGGGCATCGCCGGAGAATGGGGCCACAATTTCCTCGACGAAAACGGCGGCCCCTGTTATTGCGGCAAAACGGGCTGCGTGGAAACGCTCATCTCAGGCCCTGCACTGGAAAAGTTTTATGCCCGGGAAAGCGGACAACACCTGCCTCTGCGCGACATCGTAGCGCGCGCCGAGGCCGGCAGCGACCCGGTCGCCCGGGAGACCATGAACCGGCTCATCCACTTTTTTGGCAAGGCTATTGCAGTGGTTATCAACATTGTTGACCCGGATGCAATCGTGCTCGGCGGCGGTGTCGGCAACATTGACCGGCTCTACACCGACGGCGTGGCCGAAGCCCGAAAGCACCTGTTCAACACCCGAATTGACACTATTTTTTTGAAACCCAAACTGGGCGACAGCGCCGGCGTATTTGGCGCTGCCCTATTGTTTTAATTTTTCATCAAACACTATTTCAACTGTGAGAAAAACACTATTGCTCCTCATCCTCGCTTTTTCGGCAACTGCCGTCATGGCCCAAGCCGAACTGAAACGGGCGTACAAACCCGCTACTTCCACAGCGAGCACTTCCACCGTGACCGCGCCGGTCACCTACAGCGCTCCGACACCCGCTCCGGTCTCCGCCATGCCAGAGGACGACGCGGCCGCCCGCCGTGCCGCCGCCCTGGCCAAGGTGCAGGGCAAGCCAAGCGGCGCCACAGCCAAGGGCGTTCGCCCGTCGGAATACAGCACATCTGGCGCCGTGACACCGGCGATGTATTCCACCGAGGAAATTGACGAACCCGCCACCACCGTTACCGTAAACGGACTGAAGGTGCAGCGCAACGTGCGCAAGGGACGCGGCCAGGTCGGCAACGATCTGTTCACGCCGGTCAGCGAACTGCACTACGTCCAGTTTGCCGTTTATTGCAGGGACACACCGGTGGACAAAGCGCCCGGCATAGATGGCCTCTACCTGCTCTGGCACCCCGGCAGCACCTGCCCGGGTGGCGATAAAGGCGCCAGCTACATCGTGAAAGGCTACACCACCCCCGATGAGGCCAAAGCCGCCGTGCTTTCCTACAAAGCCGCAAAAATTGACTGCTGGTACAACCCCGCCCTCACCGGCGCCGAGGTGGAGATCATAGGGGTACGGTAGACAGTTTTGAGTTTTGGGTTTTGAGTTTTGAGTTGCTACCCATTCTCGGATCTGGTACAACTCAAAACTCAAAACCCAAAACTCAAAACTACACAAGCGGTTTGTCCGGCGCGGGGGCGCTGGCGTGGTAGTCGCCTTGGATGCGGACGGCATAGTCGTCGAGCAGTTCCAGTACGCGGGCGCGTTTGGGGGAGCGCACGATGAGGCCGATATGGTAACTCATGTCTGTCATGCGCCAGGCGATTTCCGGGTCGTTGAACTGGCTGGTATCGGGCCACTCCTGGCGAGTGAGCGAGACGATGATGCCCGCGTAGTCTTTGCGCACTTTTGGCAACTTGTACGCCTGCCCCGTGGCCACGGCGTATTCGATTTTGGCCCATTCAGCCCATAGGTTGATGCCGCAGGCTACTTCCACCATTTCGGCAATGTGCGCGCCGCCGACGCGGGAGGCCGTTTCCAAAAAATACATCTGCCCATCCTCGTGGCATTTGATGAATTCCGTGTGGCTGGCGCTGTATTGCATGCCGAAAGCCTCCATGACCGCAGTGTTCATTTCGAGCAACGCTTTTTCGTCCTTGTCGCCCTGTTCCATGATGGCGCTCCGAAAAATGCCGCCCGCATGGGCCACATCGAAGGGGGGGGCCAGGTACTTGGACGCCCGGGCAAAAATCACTTTGCCGCCGGACGAGAGCGCATCCACGTGGTACACATCTCCGGGCTTGAACTGCTCCACCAAATACTGGTGGCGTTCGCCGCCGAGGGTTTCCAGGTGCGCCCAGAGTTCGTCGGCATTGTGTACTTTTTTCATGCCTGTGGCCGATGCCTGTCCACGCGGCTTGACGATCCAGGGTGCGGGGTTGGCGGCTGCGAATTTCCGAATGTCGTCGTCGTTGAACAGCGCCGAAAAACCTGGCACGTGGATTCCCGCCTCTTGCGCCTTCATGCGCATGGCCAGCTTGTCGCGGAAATGCCGATAGGTCGTTTGGCCCATGCCGGGAATTCGGAAATGCTCGCGCAGGTGGGCGGCCTTCTCCACGTCAAAATCGTCGAGCGCCACGATGCGGTCCACTTTTTTGGAGCGCATGAGCCAGGCGAGGCCGCCGATCACGGTGTTCATGTCCCAATAATTGTCGGGGCCTTGCTCCACATAAAAAATGTCGTCGAGGGCTTCGCGCGCCCAAGGTTTGTTTTCGAGTTTTTTGGAGGTAACGAGGTACACGGTGGCGCCTGTGGACTTCATACCGCGCAGGAAGTCGTTGCCTTTGAAATAGCTGGAAACACAGAGAAATGTAACGGGCTGGCTCATAACATCAAGTTTGGGGACAAATGACGAAAAAAGTTTTGAAACGGCAGCGCGGGCACTAAAAATCGCGTGTAAAAACTAAGGCAAGGGCGGTAGCACACGGATCAGAACGGATCAGACACGGATTTTTTATTTGATGATTATTTATCCGTGTCTGATCCGTTTTGATCCGTGTGCTATGATTAACGCGCAAAACAAAAATCGCCGGAGCGATTCTGTTGAATCTTCCGGCGATCAAAAAATGGTGTGGGAAAATGGTTGCGTAGGTTGGTATCGTGTCTGCTTAGTCGGGCAATTGCATGATGGATCGTCTGATCCGATCCTTTAGGGCCTGGGGAGCCGTGTGCCTCGGCAGATGGTCGCGCAACAGCGCTCGGAAGGATTCTTCGTCTGGTGTGGGCGTTTCTTGTGGGCCTGTGCTTTTGGGTGTGGCAAATGGATAATCTTCGATGTCTTGCGGAACAAGTTGGATGGCTCCGGCAAGGACGGTGCCCGTCGTGTCGCCGGATGATTTGCGTGGATTCTTCATGATACCTGTGTGGTTGTGCCCGCGCGCTGCCGCCGATCCCGCTCACAAATACCCGTACAGACCAACTGCCCGGTCAGCACCGGTTGCCAGCCGGTGGATTGACTATGACGCGCGAGTCGGTTTTTAACAATGAAACTGTACTGCATAGCGGCGTTGGTATGGATACGGAAACGCGTTGACGGTGAAAAAAGGTGGTTGAAATGTTGGTACGGTTTACTGGGAACGTATTTCCTTGATTTGAGAAAAAGGGTTTGCCACGGGCAGCAAATATGCCGGGCAAACCCTTTTATCATGCGAGAAGCGGTTGCGCTTCGTCGTCCACAAATTCTACAGCGTCTGTGTCCGCCGAATAGCCTTGCTGTCGGGCGTATTCCCGGAGTTTTTCGGCCAGCACATTGCGGGCGCGGTGCAGCCGCGAGCGCACGGTACCGATCGGGACGTTGGCGATAGCCGCGATCTCCTCGTAGGTGAAATCCTCCAGGTCGAGCAGCACGATGAGCCGAACGTGCGGCGGCAGTGCATTGACGGCCCGCGCCACTTCGTCGCCGATCAGGCGGCCGCCCATTTCCTCGTGCAAGCCGGAATAGGCCGGAGTCGTGGGGTCGTCCTCGTTGTGGTACACGACGATGTCCTCGTAGTCCACTTTGCGGGGTTGGCGCACCATTGTCCGGTACTCGTTGATGAACGCGTTCCGGCAGATACGGAACAGCCAAGCTTTGGCATTGGTATTCGGCTCGTAGTGGCCGATGAAACGCCATGCTTTCAGGTAGGTTTCCTGGGTCAGGTCCTCGGCGCGCGTCGCGTCGTTGGTCAGGCGATACGCGAACGAGAACACCGCGTCCAAGAGCGGGAGAAACTCGCGCTCGAAGACTTGTCTGCTGTTTGCCGGTGTAAGTTCGTTTGCCATGATGGATAAAATATAGCCTGTTCGGCTGGTTTGTGTACGGGTAAAACGCGGTGCCCCTGATGTAAAAAAGTTTCACAGAGGCTCACAGAGTCTTAGAGTACACAGAGTTTGTCATCTTGAAAAGAACCGTCCACTCTACGACGGGAAAAAACTCTGTGTACTCCAAAACTCTATGAGCCTCTGTGACATCCTGCTCTACGGGCGCCGGCGTTTACCAATTGAGCGGCCAGAACACGAACAGCGGGCACAAAGGTTCCCGGATTCCAACATGTTTTGCAAAAAAACTTTTTGAGCGATGAGTGATGAGTGATGAGCGATGAGCGATGAGCGATGAGTTCCGTAGTGTGCCCATCACTCATCACTCATCGCTCATCACTCATCACTCATCACTCAAAACGACGTTTGCTTCAGGTCGAAGCGCAGGTACAGGTTGATGCCCATGTTCGTCATGCGGGCGCCGCCGTTGCGGGCGGTTTCGTTGGTCATGTCCAACTCATGGTACAGTTCGACACCTATAGCTGCCCGTTCGGCGCGGCCAAGTACATGGCCAAATCCGATCCGAGTGGCGAGCATGTAGGCCGATTGGCTGCCCAAGCCCTCATCGGGTTTGAAAAACGTGGCGAGATATTCCCGAGCCACGTCGTTGCCGACGCTGTTGGTCAGGGTTTCGTAGCCGAAGCCGGCATCGCAAAACACCCGTTTGAACCCGATATGCCCGGAGAAAAAATAGTCCCGCTCGAAGGGGCGGTAGTCTTTGCCGATACCGAGCGTGGCGGCAAACATCAGTTTTTGATAACTGGATGGCGACGAATTGAGCTCCAGATTTAGAAAGACCGGAAACTGCTGGTGCATCACGAACAAGTTGAACCCGTAGCGCGGCATGGTGAACGACTTGTTCAGGTCGTAGTCCTCCTCGAACTTTTCCTGGGTATACGGCGCCAACGGCGGCTTGTGGCTTTCCTTGACCACTTTGTACAAGCTTCCCAAGGGGGTGACATCCCAGAGGGTGTTGTGAAAAAGTATGGAGCCTCCCACATTGACCCCGAAGCGGGCGTACAGTTTTTCCTGTTTTTGGGCCGATGCCGCAACGGTCAGCAGCGTGGCGATGAAAAGGGTAAGTGTTTGTTTCAACATAGCGTGATTGGATGGTGACAAAATGCGTGGATACCGAACCGAAAGGACGGGACAGGCGGCAGGGGACACCAAAGATTAGGGAGGATTAGTCGCACAGCGCAAAAATCGTTCCGTAGCGGACAGGGGCGGATGGCGGCGCGACAGCCCTTTCACGAGGGGGTGCTGAAAACAGGGGTGCAAGGTACGTAATGCCCGGTATTTTTCAGGGGTTTATTTTTTATTGAGGCAATCTGCACGGCAAAAAAATGAGCCGTCCCGCAAGCGCGAGACAGCTCATGTACCTCTGGTTTTTTGAAGCGCCCGCAGGGGCGCTTACTTGTCTTCCGTGCGAATTTGGGTGTCGGTTGCGTGGCCGGACTTGAGCGCCGCCACGTCCTGTTGCAGGGATTGGAGCAGGGAGAGGGCGGTTCTGCCATCTTGCCGTTGGGTGTTTCCATCTACATCTGTGGCAGTATTCAAAGTTGTCTAATTGGCTTGAACCTGTTATTATCACTCTTTTTCCATGCCCAAGCCATTGCAAGATGTACATTTAATTTTACCTGTGCCCAAACACATGTAGCAGGTTATTGTTTGTGTCTCCATTACCGTCCCTCTGGTTGTGACTCGGAAATTAGTATATTTCTTCGAACCGGCTCCCTGACAACTATAGCAAAGGTTTCCCCCTGCTCCGGCACAGCCTGTGCATTTATTTCGTGTCACTTTTGCTTTTCCACCATCACCTGGTGATCGGCTGGGCAGTGACGAAGCAGGCTTCGCTTTTACAGGCCGATCAAACTGGAGCATTTGAGCTCGCTCTATTGCTGCCTCCCGGGCAACATGAAGCGAATGCGTATAATCGTAATAATGCAGCCATATTGCACCTCCTCCAGAAGCCGGGTCGAATATCGCCGACTTATAGCCATACACATTGTTGCCTTGAACTCGCCCTTGTACATATCCGCCCCACTGATACCCATTGATTGTTTCTACCCTATCCACCTCTGACAGGTAGAAACCATCATAATTCATCTGTGACTTCAGCGCGTTTTTCAATTGTTCAACCGTTGCCTTTTTGAAAGGCCATGCCATGCTAACGCCTCCACCATCGCTGCGAACAATGATAAAAACGCCATTATTTGGAATGATCGAATGGTAGTCGGGAGCCCAAAGCGTAACCCCGGTTGAAGCATCGTAATATGTTTTTTGAGCCATTGTGCTTGTGTGGAACAAAAGTGATAGGCAGCTCAGTAGGATACTGGAAATTTTTGCGAAGCGTTGCATGCTGTTGAATTTACTGATGACATTATTGATGTCAGCGTTTGTCACTAGATACGACTAGAAACTCTGGCGGTTGTCTCCGGCAGATATTTTGCAAAACAGACATGGTCATTTGCTGCCACTACCCTCCTCTGTACATAAGTATGTGCTAGGGTATCTATTCCCCAGGTAGTATGAAATTGTGTTGCTACCAAAGGACCCAGTTCCTGACCCAATACCACCACCAATGATATTGAAAGTTTCAATGGTAAAATTTGAACCGTTGATGGTTACAGGGTGTCTCGTTTGGTAGGTATCGGTGAATAGCAACTTATTCTTTTCGCTCCCTTTTTCTACGATGATCGTCCCGGAATATCCGTTTGAAATAAAACCGCCGAAATTGTCCGAGCAAATGTAACTAGCCCAAATAGTGTACGTTCCGACGAATGTATCGCGCGGATCATCGTTGTCTTTGGAGCAGGAAAAGGGCAAAGCGAGCATTATAGCTGCTGCCAAAGCGATAATGGTCTGGTGTGATTTTTTCATGTGAAACTGATTTTAAGTGTGAAGTAGTAAACCGTTTTTTAGCGAAAAGCCTAGCATCAGTGTCCAAGCGGTTTGACGATTTTACGAGCCTCGCCAATGTCAATAAACTGGCATTGCTTTGCATCATGCCCACCTTGCTGAATGTAAGCCAGTATTTCTTCGTAGTTTTTCATGCCCTTATTAATTGCTGCGATAAATGTTTTCTCCGACGCTTGACCTTTCATGTCTTGTTTGACCTTTTTTAAAAGATCGTCATTTGTTGACGTGCTTTCATATTGACTGAGATCGGCCGCTCCCAGCATGGTTGTTTCAAGGTAATATGCCTTCTCTTTATTCGCATCTGCATAAAAGCCCAAGAATGCATGCCTGGGCATGGTCACAATAATCGGGTCAATGCCTATGGCTCGCAAGAAGGATGCAAACACAACAGTTCCATCAACGCAGTTGGCTTGGCTGGTGCTCATGGCGTCCTCGAAGAGGCGGACGCGCTGGCTGAACACCTTATCGTTACCCGATCCCGAGTTTTTTGTGATGCTGCTGTATTTGAACCCGCGCTCTTGTAGCAGGCGCCAGATGGTATAAACCTGTCGAATTACCTCGTCTTCATTGCGCTGATATCCGGTCCAGGATTCGACAATTTTGAATTTGAGCGCTTCTCCCAGAAGTTGATCCACTTTCGGGTGGTCTTCATTCACATAGGCCGCGAACAGAAACTTCAGGTCTACCTCCTCTCCCCGAAAATCATACGCCACAAGCGGGCAGTCGTTGAGCGCCCGGATACTGGTGGTCACATATTCGGTGCCGCTTGGCGTTCCATTGACCGATACCTTGTAGACGAAATCGAGTGGAGTAGGCTGTCTGAGCGCACGCAACAAATCATATTGCCACAATACTTTTGGAAAAATGGTATACTGTACACCTTTCACCGGCAAGACGAACTCCTGACTTACTGTTCGCGTGAATTTTGTAGCCTCTATTTCGATACGGACCTTAGTGTTATTGGCCGGGCTGTTGATCCGAATACCGAGGACACTAAGCGGATCACCGAGATAATCGGGATCCAGTGGAAACATAGTGGGGTCGGCCGTTGCGGTGCTTAGTACATACGCCGGAAATATTTGGTTGTCCCAATCAACGATCGGCTCCCATCCTCTTGGATGGGTGATCGGACGACGGACGACCTGGCTCGATGACGGGCGATTATTGCCTTGTCCACCATTATTGCCCGATACCTGGGAAATCGGAGCCGCTTTAGGATATTGCCGCACACCAACAACGAGGGCCTGCTCGCCATAAAGCGGCGTACCGGGGCGACCGATCAGGTCATGTTCCGTTTCGTACGAGTATGCCGTGTTGGTTGCGAGCCAACCGATGCCCGCAGCGGTGTACTCCTTGGTTTTTCCCACCTTGGTGAGATCGTAAATGACTTTGCCAAAATTATAGAGCGGATTCTCTATGCAAACCTCGATAAAGTCTCTTTTGGGGCTGCCGGGGTCACGAACGATGGCGGACTTGGCGAAGTTCATTTCATTGTACACCTCATTGCCGTAAACATCGTACTCCACCTTGGAAAACACCCAAATCCCTTCGATGGGATCGAGGTTGTAATAGTTGTTGTCGAAATAGGCGACGAGAGCATTCAGATCGCCGTTGTAAAACTCTCTGCTACCCTTAAATGTGGTGAGCTGCGCCTCAGCCGAAATGCGGCAAGCGAGGAAAAGTAGGATGAAAAAAACAGTACGCATAGCTGAGCATTTGTTACTGGTTAGAAAAATCTTCTTACGTGGGGTAAATGCCCGCCCGGTCGGACACAGGCGGGCATCGAAGGGAAGCACCGATGAAAGGGAAGAGGAAAATCAGTTTAGACTTTAAGATCAGGCTCCGTTTTGCCCCAAGCGACTCTTCAGAACCCTGAATTGTCCTCCAGATTCAGCGCAGTTTTTACACTTGGATAGTTCAACCAATTGATATCTGGATTTCGGACAAAACCATCGGAAGTGGCAGTTACAATACGAACCTTGCCGACAAATTTGGTCGGCGAACCATTGCTGTTTTGCGAATGGACCCGTACTACCCCGGGTTTAGCCCAAAAAAAGTACGATTGGCTACCCCTACTGAAGGGAAGGGCATACCACTCTCCCTGTGATTCTTGAAGGTACACCATGACCATACCCGTAGAAGCAATGTCTTCGGTAACATTGGGCACCGTAATGTCGGCATACCATAGGTCGTTGGAAAATAACAGCCAGTTGGTCACAGCAAGTGTTGCCGAATGGTTTTTGACATTTGCATTGCCATCTTCGCCATCTAAACCTTCGGGGCCTTGTGGCCCGGCGGGGCCTTCTTTGGTGCAGGCAGAAAGCGCGAGCGCGAGGAGCAACAGGCTCAAAATTGATAAACGATTCATTGTGCAGAAATATAAGTGGTGAAAGAATAATTCGATTTGAATACTGCACAAAGAAGCGCCGACTCCACAAACGAAAATGCCCGCCCGCATGAACGCGGGCGGGCATCGAACGAAGCCCGGCATTTATGGAAGGAACGAAAGCGGCTTAGTGCTCCTGAAGCCGCTTGAGCACCTCTTCCCGTTTGTTGGCGGCTACAGGCACTTTCAGGCCGTCGGTCATCAGCAGTACGCCGTCGTCGCGCAGGTATTTCTTGGCGTGGTGCAGGTTGACGATGTTGGAGCGGTGTACGCGCATGAAGTTGTCGTAGCCCTCAAACTGCTTTTCGTACTCGCCGATGCTGCGGGCAATATGCAGGGGCTTGTCGTGATCGGCGAGTTTGACGTAACACATATTCGTGTCCGCGTCAATCCACACCAGATTGCGCAGCCAGCCGAACACAATCTCGTTTTGCATGGCAAACACGATGCGATGGTCCAGCGAAACGGGGTTGCCCTGCTGGTTCACCATTTCCAGCAGGAGTTGGTATTGCTCCAGCGTCTGGTGCGCGCGCTGCAGCTCGGAAGCCTTGTGTACAGCCTGCACCAAACGGGCTGCCTCCACAGGCTTGAGCAAAAAATCCACGGCGCTGAACTCGAACGCCTGCACGGCATGGCGGTTGTAGGCCGTGACGAATACCAGCGCAAAGTCGGTCTTGCCCAAGCGACGCAGCACCTCGAAGCCGTCCAGGTCGGGCATTTCCACGTCAAGGAACACGAGGTCGGGGTGCTTTTGGCGGATGAGTTCCAGCCCGGTCTCTCCGTTGTTGGCCATTACGATCTGCTCAATGCCCGGGCAGTAGGTTGTGAGCAGAGTGGCGAGTGCGTCGCGGGCTTGGGGTTCATCGTCAATGAGAAGAGCGGTCATGTGCTGATTTTTGTTGCTTGTTTATGAAGTCGTCAGACGAGGCCCACAATCCGCACCTCCACCCGCGTCCCCGCTGCATGGCCTTTGTCGTCGTACAAATCGGTGGTCTCAACCATCGAGTGCGTGCCGTGCTTTTGGTCGTACAGGGCCAGCC
>Ga0268299_1001628_pt1 | contig 36113 bp, 35 predicted proteins | sample NOBtaG_FD_193484 | JGI IMG/M metagenome (GOLD analysis project Ga0268299, IMG submission 193484) | Activated sludge microbial communities from bioreactor in Nijmegen, Gelderland, Netherland - NOB reactor | ecosystem: Engineered > Bioreactor > Aerobic > Activated sludge | place: Netherlands... | reverse complement strand
GTGGGAGAAGGCGGCCTGCGATTTGAGCATTTGATAGATCGTGGCGATGATCATGGTCGGCAAGGCCAGAAAGAAGGAATATTCCGTCGCCACCCGTCGGTCCAGTCCCGCGAGGAGGCCTCCCACGATCGTCGAGCCGGAGCGGGACATGCCGGGAATCAACGAGAAACATTGGGCCACGCCGACCCACAAGGCCGATCGTGGCGTGACCTGTAGCAGTTCCTTCACACGCACGCGGTTCTGCATGCGTTCCACCACCAGAATGATGATGCCTCCGACGATCAACGAAATCGCGACGGTAGTCGGGGAGAAGAGGTAGGCCTTAATCGACTTGTGGGCGAGGAATCCCACCAGCGCGGCGGGCAAAAAGGCCAGGCCCAGTCCGATGACGAACCAGAGATTCGGTTGGTCGCGGATGGACTCTTGAATGAGGGCCGGCCAGGCTGTCGTCCCCCGAGCGGCGATCAGCGCGCGAAAATCACGTTGTTCCCGCAACGTGTGGGAGGCCAGGGAGGAGAGTTTGGTGCGTTCGTAAGCGATGATGGCCAGGATGGAGCCCAGCTGAATCGAGATCTCCACGTTCGAGGCGATGTCGCCGGTGAATCCCAGGGCGTGGCCGACGAGGATCAGATGGCCTGTCGAGGACACAGGAAGAAATTCGGTCAGTCCTTCGATGATGCCGAGAATGACGGCAAGCTCCGGGCCCCAGTTCATCATAGTGTGTGCGAGATGGTCTGTGGAATGTGGGTGGTTGGTTCGGTCGCTTCGTCGAACAGTCGCTGCATATTCCCAGACTGCTTTCCATCAGTCAAGCGACGTGGGGTTTTGCAGCGGCAGGGTAGGAAGCCGGCCGGCTCTCCGCACGCGAGTCGCAATCGGCAAATTTGTTGACAAAGGTGAGGTGATGGCATACACACAACAAGAGAGCAGAGGTCCGATCGGTCCAGATCGAACAGGGAGGGGCGCATGAGGCATGTGTGGATGGTCGGGCTTGCGTTGATGAGCGCGATAGCCGTCAGCGGGTGCGTAACGGAGAAGAAATATCACGAGGCGCTTGCCGATGCCGATGCCACGAGAGGGGAACTGGAGCGTGCGAGGGCGCAGAAGAATGCGCTGGAGCAGCAGGTCAAGACACTCAAGGATCTGAACGCGAAGTTCGGGTCCGAAAGCCAGATCGCCCGGGATGAGTTGCAACGGATCCAGCACGGGCGCGACAAAGAACGTGACACGATCGAGGTTCGCACCAAGGAGTTGGAAGACAAGGTAAAGCAGTTGACGGCGCAGAATCGCAACGTCAAGCAGGAGTACGACGAAGCTCGTCGCCACAATGAGCAGCTGAAGGCGTTGGTTGCGCGATATCAGAAGGAAATGAAGGAGCGATCCCGCTCATTGTCGTCGTCGATGGAGCCGACCAAGGCTCCCGCCCCGTTCTCCGGCGGAGGAGCCTCTCAGTCGAAGCCCGCCTCGGCAGCGGCTCCGTTCGAGGCGACGGCACCGGCAGCCTCTTTGCTGAACATCAATAAAGCGCCGTCGGCAGATCTGGTCCTCACCTTGGGGATTTCTCAGGATGTGGCCGAGCGTATCGTGAGTAATCGTCCTTATCGAGTGAAGGGCGAGCTCGTCGCGAAGAACGTAGTGCCGAAGGACGTGTTCGACGACATCAAGGATCGCATTACTGTCAGCCCGTAGTTGCCTCAGCCGACTGCAGGGAATCGGCCGGGCAGTGACCCTCTGAAAGGCCGTTTGCCGGATGGCAAACGGCCTTTCGTGTCTTCTCTCCCTCCTGTGACAGGCCTCACGCGGGCTTCGCGTTCCCCGGCCAAATGGTTTTCTGTTAGAATGCCCCCACAGTTCGGCAGAAGGAGAGTCCGTCGATGCGCCGTGTCACTGTGATCGTCGCTGTGCTCGCTCTCGGCCTCGCGATCGCCGGTTACGTCTTTTTCAACGGTGAGCGGAAGGTACCCGTACGGTACCGCACGGTGGCTGTCGAACGAGGGACGGTCGTCTCGCTCGTCACCGCCACCGGGACGATCAATCCCATCACAACGGTCCAGGTCGGCAGCCAGGTCTCGGGCATGATCGAGAGCCTGCACGCCGATTTCAATTCCAAGGTGAAGGCGAATCAAGTCGTCGCACGCATCGACCCCTTCCCCTATCAGGCGAGGCGGGATCAGGCCGTTGCCAGTCTTGCCAATGCCAAGGCCGCCTGGGAAAAGGCACGGATCGATCTTGCGCAGCGGCGGCGCGAACTGGATCGAGCCAAGTCGCTCATCGGACAGCAGTTCATCTCGCAGAATGAAGTCGATGTGGCATTGACGGCGTCGGAAGGAGCCGTCGCGCAATTGAAAGTGACCGAAGCCGCCGTCAAACAGGCCGAGGCGATGCTGCAGGCGGCCGAGTTGGATCTGAAGTATACGGTGATCCGCTCACCCGTCGACGGGGTGGTGATCTCCCGGCAGGTGGAGGTCGGCCAGCGGATTTCCGCCAGCTTTTCGATTCCCACGCTGTTTTTGATCGCCGAAGACGTGACCAAAATGCAGGTGGACACGAATGTCAGTGAGGCCGATATCGGGGGCATTGCCGAGGGAAAGTCCGCGACGTTCACCGTGGATGCGTATCCCGGGGAACCGTTTCAGGGGCGCGTGCGGCAGGTGCGCAATGCGCCGATCAATATTCAGAACGTCGTGACCTACGACGTCGTGGTTGAGTTCGAGAACCCGGACTTTCGTCTCAAGCCTGGGATGACCGCAAATGTGTCCATCGTCATCGATCAAAAAGACCAGGTCTTGAAGGTGCCGAGTTCCGCCCTGCGGTTCACGCCGCCGAAGGCGGTTCGTGAAGAAAAGGTAGGGACTGTTGGGGATAGGCCGTCTCCGGCTGGGGCTTCCGCCGACCCGGCATCAGGCCGATGGGGCGTGTGGAAGCTGACTGCGGACAATGACTTGGAGCGAGTACCCGTGACCATGGGCATCTCCGATCGGGCGTATGTGGAAATCGCGGCAGAGGGGATACAGGAAGGGGATCAGGTCGTGGTGGCGATCGATGCGCCGCGCGGCGAGCGTAAGGGCGCGGAGCTTCCTCCCGGGTTCGGCAACGGACAACCGCGTGGTGCGCGGCGCGATCGCGGACTGTAACCGCATGTTCACGTGCAACGGTCGGTGCCCCGTCGCGAATCGTTCATTTCACATCCGCTCACATCCGCACGTGAGCCTTGAGCAATTGGATGACCTGCCGCCTGAACGGCGGATGAAGACCCCTCTATGGCCGGCTTAATCGTATGCCAAGACGTCTGGAAGGTGTACCGCGTCGGCGACGTCGAAGTGCAAGCGCTGCGAGGAATCAATCTCACCATCGAGCGCGGTGAGTTTGTCGCGGTGATGGGCACCTCGGGATCCGGCAAATCCACGCTCATGAATCTCCTCGGTTGTCTGGACCAGCCCACTCGGGGGCGCTATGAATTGGACGGGTTGGACGTTGCCAGCGCCAAGCCGGATCTGTTGGCCGAATTACGCAACCGGCAGATCGGTTTTGTCTTTCAGAATTTCAATCTGATCCCCAGGACCAGTGCGCTGGAGAATGCGCAACTCCCGTTGTTCTACCGTGGGGTTTCGATGAAGGAGCAACGCCGACGGGCCGCCGCCGCGTTGCAGCGCGTCGGACTGGCGGGGCGTGAGCATCACTATCCGTCTCAGCTTTCCGGCGGTCAGCAGCAGCGTGTGGCGATTGCGCGGGCGTTGGTGGGGGCCCCGTCGATCCTGTTTGCGGATGAACCGACCGGTAACCTCGATACCGCTTCCAGCCGCGAAATTATGGGCATCCTTGAAGAATTGAACCGGCAGGACGGCATTACGATTATCCTGGTGACCCATGAGCCCGATATTGCCGCCTACGCCTCCCGCGAGCTTATTATGAAAGACGGGCAGATTGTGCAGGATGCCTGTCGTACGCCGCGATTGTCCGTCGTCCCCTAGGCCGTCCATGTCAGCGTTCGTTCTACTCACCGTGATGACCGCGTTGCGGATTCTCAGTCGAAACCGGCTGCGCGCCGGTCTGACGATGCTCGGCATCGTGATCGGCGTGGGAGCCGTCATTGCGATGGTCAGCATCGGGCAAGGCGCGCGTGCCGCGGTGCAGGCGCAGGTGGCGAGTATGGGGACGAACGTGATCGTGATCATGCCTGGCTCCACCACGGTCAGCGGTGTACGGGGTGGGCAAGGCGGCGCGATGACGTTGACGGTCAACGATGCGGCCGAAATGAAGAAGCGGAGTCCGCTCCTCTCGGATACGGCCTGGGCCAAGCGTGACGTGATGCAGATCGTGAACGGCAACCGCAATTGGAACGGGCCGGTGAACGGCGTGTCTCCGAGTTACCTCACAATTCGCGACTGGTCGTTCTCGAGCGGCGGTTCCTTTACGCAGTCGGATATGGAACGCGCCGCACGGGTGGCGTTGATCGGTCAGACGACCTTGGAGAATCTCTTCGATCCCGGTGAAGAGGCGGTCGGCGCGACGATTCGTATCAAGAATGTGCCCTTCCAAGTCATCGGCGTGTTGGCGCCGAAGGGGCAGTCGGCTCAGGGGAGTGATCAGGACGATGTGATTTTCGTGCCCTTTACGACGGCGGAACGGAAGGTGTTCGGGAGCCAGTTTCTCGGGTCGGTGGGTGCCCTCTTTGCCTCGACCGAACAGCGTGCCGATTTGCCGGAGGCCGTCGAGCATATTCGCGAGGTCTTACGGGCCCGACATCGCTTGCAGCCGGATCAGGCGGATGATTTTACCGTTCGAACACAGGTCGACATCGGCAAGGTGCAGGAGGGTACGAGCCAAACCCTCACAGCCATGCTGTTTGCCATTGCGTCGGTCTCGTTGCTGGTCGGCGGCATCGGGATCATGAACATTCTCCTGGTCTCCGTCACCGAGCGAACCAAAGAAATCGGGGTGCGTATGGCGGTGGGTGCAAAACGGATACATATCCTGACCCAGTTTTTAATCGAAGCGATGACGTTAAGCCTGTTTGGGGGCGTGATCGGTGTCATCGTGGGAGTCGCCGGCGCCAGGCTGACGACGGTGATTGCCGGCTGGCCGACCATCATTGCATTTGAGTCGATCGCGACGGCCTGTGTGTTCTCACTCGGAGTCGGCCTCTTTTTCGGCCTCTATCCCGCGAACAAGGCCGCGTCCCTGAATCCGATCGATGCCCTTCGTTACGAATGACTCTGCCACGATCGACTGGCAGGGTAGTCCGTTGGGCGGCGCGATGTGTCTGGCGGCGATGGGCGAGGCTGGGATCAATGGTAGGCTCGCGCAAACTCCTCGGGGATGGTCCCCAGAACCGAGCGGATTCCCCGTGCGGGCGCCTGTGCGTCTTGATTAGCGAGATCGATCACGAGCGGAACGATGTAGGGTTCTCCTATAGGATCGTGCGTGATGGTGACAATGGGTTGGTGGAGTTTGCCGGGGTTGATGACGGAGACAATCGCCCGCTCGCCTGTGGTGAGGGCGACATAACTATAGACCGGGTAAATGCCCATCACTTTGACGAACAGGGAGATCAGTCGAGTGTCGTACTTGCCCTCCTGCCCTTCTTGATACAGTCGCTGTAAGGATTGGTGCGGCGTCAGCGGTGAGGCGCCGCCGAATCCGGTCATCAATTCGTCATAGCGATCGGCGACCATCACGATTCGGGTCATGTCCGAAGTAAAAGCCCCGCCGGTTTCAGCGGGGAATCCGCTGCCGTTCAAATAGGCGTGGTGTTCTGCCACGATTTGTTCCACCGGCTGGGTGAACCCACCCTGGCGCTCCAGCACAATCGCTCCCCCGCGGGGGTGGGCTTCGTAGGTCCGGCGCTGCTGTTCGGTCAAGGGAGCGGACGTGTGAAACACGCGTTGAAGCATGGCCGGCGGCACCTGCAACAGTCCGATGTCGTGGAGCAACGCCCCGGTGGCCAACTCCTGGATGGCGACCAGGTTATAGTCCGCGGCATGTGCGAGAATCATCGCAAAGCTGCAGGTGGCGAGCGAATGTTGGCTGAGCGGCGCATTGGCCTCACGACCTTGGCTGAACACCATAAACAGGGCGTGGCTGTTGAGGGCCTGTGCTACGGCGCTGATCGCATGGACGGCATGACTCGCTTCCTCCGGATCGACGATTCCGGTCTTAGCAATGCGTGAGAAGGTCGATTGGACCGACTCTTCGAGGCGGGCACGCGCCGATCTGGCCGCCAGAAGTTCCTGTGCCATGTTCGCGAGAGAGGGGACGACCACTGCTGAGGGGGGAGCCTGGAGCGCAGGGGAGGGCGGAGCGCCGACGTTGGGTTGGTCTTGAGATGTGACAGTCGTGTCGTGTAGGTCGAGCCCTCGGGTCGGATCGATGCTGAGATGCTTTACGCCGGCCCGCCGGAGCTTCTCGATCTGTTCGTCGGTTCGAATCAAGAACGAGTGGCGCATGAAGGGGGAACGAAACCAGGCCACGTCCAGCTTGGCCACGTGCATGCCGATTCGGAGTGCGTCAATGGTGATAGGGCGGTAGGCCATGCTGGGTGACTGCAAACGGCGCGTCGTCTCTTGTGCGGGTGGCCCTTGCGGGTCTAGGGGATTCGTTCAGGGACGGTCGATGATCCCGGGGGCACGGTAGGCGCTGTTTTCTCAACGATGGGATCCGGGGGAGTCGTGGGCATTCGCAGCGCGACCGTCAACAGAATTTCCATACGAGGATTCTCCCGGTCCTGATACTTGTACAGATGCGTTTCCACTACCCGATTATCGTTCAGCCCCAGGCCTTCGCAGAGAGCGTCTTGCGCGATCTTGAGTCCGCCATCGGTGTCCCGTCGCAGGGCCGACGCAAAAAAGAAACGGATCGACAGCGAGAGACCCGCCTGCTGCAACGTGTGCCTTAGAGTACCACGATGGGGCGATTGGGCAAGCGCAACCAGAATTTGTTGCCCTACGAATGCCTTGAAGGCACGGCCTTTGGCGGAGAGCAAGCGTCGTCCGTTCACGGTGGCATATTGATGATTCACGCTCGGAGGGATGGGGAGCGTGAGGGCGAGGGCGTCACTGGAGACCCGGACGTCGGCGTGAATCGGCACGCCTGATATGGCAGCAGGCCGGCTGCGAGTCGATCCTTTCCTGAGCACAAGGTCGGTGGGCGGAGGCGTCACCTTGTCAGGCGGGGGCCGAAACGAAGTGGAACGAATCGGGATCGGGGCTTGTCGGGGACGGGAGACGCGGCGCAAGGGCCTGCCTATCACACTAGAGGAGGTTTTGGATCTTGGCCATGTCCTGCTCGACCCGGTCTTCGTTTCTGGTGAGATACCGCCGCCATTCCGACGGACCCCAGATTTCCAGGCGATGGTACATGCCTACGAGGTAGATTTCCTGATCGTCATCCATCGGAACAAGTTTGCGGAGGCGGCTTGGAATCAACACCCGACCCGCCTTGTCGATATCCGAGGCGCCGGCCTGCGCCATCACGTGGTGCATAAACAGGCGGCTTTGATCCTCATCCAAGGTGGCCCTGGTCCGCTCCAGCACCTTTTCCCATTCTTTGGCCGAGTACATCCACAGGGTCTGCTCGGTGTTTTTCAGGAACATGACTTGGTTCCCCTCGGCCTGGAATCGCTCCCGAAGCGGAGAGGGGATCAGAAACCGTCCCTTCTCATCGACCTTGCAAAGGTGTTCACCGGCAAACACTAGCGATAACCTCCGCTCAGGGACTTATTCGAGGATATGGGAACCTGTGCATGCATCGTTCGATCCCTGGCACGTGTGATGGTATTCAGGGGTGATGGTAGGAGACATGGACAATCCTGTCAAGAGAATATTCGTGACCCTGTCCGTCATTGTCCGTCGGTCATGTCCATCTCATTGGCGGATGAGTCGTCTCCCCCCATCGCCGCATCCAGATCCTCGCTCACGTCTTCGCCCATTTCCTGCCCCATCTTTTTCATGAACCGCTCCATGCTTGCGGGATCGTTTTCATCGAGTCCGCTGAGGTGGCTGGGGTCGGCGAGGGCCTCAAGCCTGGCTTCCTCGGATTTCGGTGAGGCGAACCTGGACAGTAAGCGCTCCAGGTCGGCACTGTGGCAATGGGCGCAGGTTTGTTGCGGAGGCGCACTTACGCTCAGCACCAATCGCGTGGTGCGTGTCCCGCATTGTCGGCAACGATATTCGTAGATCGGCATACGTTATGCTCGCAGCTCTGGATGTGATCGTGGACCGGACGGAGGCAACCACGCTTCCGGTACTAGGCCGGCCTCTACGGAACGGGCGAGGGCAAGTACGGTGACACGTTCGGCCCCTGCCTTACAAAGGATTTTGGCGCATTCATTGGATGTTGTGCCGGTGGTGAATACATCGTCGATCAGAAGGATTCGTTTGCCGGCTACCTCCTGGGGTGCGTGGAGAGCAAATGCTCGGCGGAGGTTGTGCAGGCGGGCCGAACGCGGAAGCGTGGTCTGCGGCTCGGTGTCGATGAGACGAATCAGGTTTCGATAGGAGACCGGGCACTTCATCACCGTTGCCACTCGATCTGCCAGGAGGAGCGACTGATTGAACTCCCGCTGTCGAAGCCGGTTGGGATGGAGGGGAATCGGCATGAGGACGTCGCCCTCCAGCTCAGGCGGGAGAGTCTGAATGAGCAAGGTGGCCAGCGCGTCGGCCAGTGCAACCTTTCCCTGATACTTAAACAAGGCAATCGCATCCTGCAGCGGCGAGCAGTAGGCATAGGGGGCCCACACCTCGGCATAATAGGGCTTGCGGGTACGACAGTCATGGCATTCGTGAGTGGGGCTATGGCTCAGTGCCGTCGGTGAGGCCAACGGGCGGCGGCATCGAGCGCAAGCTGATCCTCGCAGGGGGCGGATCAGCGTCCAGCAGGGGCGGCAAAAAAAGGGAACAGGATCATCGGCCAGGGGCTGGGCGCAAGTGGTACAGGGTATTGGGAGCAGCAGTCGGGAGACCTGTCTGACGACGTTCCGGATCATTGGGTGCGTGTACGGGCTGATGCGTGGTGGTTGCGATCCGGGCGCATGCGGGAGATTGTGCACGGAATGCCCCCGGGCCTGTCAAGGTTGTGGCCTGTAAAGTGGGTATGGTATAGCAGCCTTCGCCTGCATCGAGCCGAGTGCTGAGTGTCGCGCAGAGTCGGCTCGCGCACCGGTCGGAAACCTCTACCAACCCTCATGGTTATGGGCTTCTACAATGCACGATCCTCCTCCAGCGTTGGTCAGCGTGAAGCAGTTGTCCAAGGAATATCGCCATGGCGGTACGGTCGTCCGTGCATTACACGATGTGACGCTCGACGTCCTGCCGGGAGAGTTCTGCGCCTTCGTGGGGCCGAGTGGGTGTGGAAAGAGCACCCTGCTCAATTTGATCGGAGGGTTGGATGCTCCGACGTCAGGCACGATTGCGCTCGACGGTCGGCCGGTGACCGAGGCCAGCCCCATGGAGTGGACTCGTCTGCGTCGGGAGTTGATCGGGATCGTCTTCCAGGCGTTCCATCTGATCCCCGGTCTGACCGTCGCGGAAAATGTTGCGTTGCCGATCCTCCTCAAGGGTGAGCAGGGGAAGGGGATTGCGGCTCGTATCGACGAGGTTCTGCGGGCGGTGGGCATGGACGGGCGGCGCTCGCATCGACCGAGTGAGCTGTCGGGGGGAGAGCAACAGCGTGTCGCGATCGCCAGGGCGATCGTGCATCGGCCGCGGTTGATTCTGGCGGATGAACCGACGGGCAATCTGGATTCGAAACAGGGCGCCGACATCATCAGCTTGTTTCGAGCCTTGCCTCAACGGTATGGTCATTCGGTCTTGTTGGTGACGCACAGTGAGAGTGCGGCGGCGGCGGCGGATTATGTCTGGCACATGCGCGATGGCCGGTTGGTCAATTGTGTGAGGCGGCAAGCGTAGACATCGCAGGGCACGCCCTCAGGGGCTGGGCCCAGGTTGCGATGAGTCGGTCAGGAATGCCGTTGCAGGCGGACCTTTAGGAGAAATGGTGACGTGAGACCGCAGTGTAGGAGGCTCGCCATCTGTATTGTCCGTGGTAAGGTCGTGCTCTACGCAATGGAACGCAAAGCGGGTCGGCGGATCAACGATTCCGGCCGGAGAAAGGACAGCGAATGGATTTGAGCATCACCATTGCGGGCGTGAAATTCCCCAGCTGCTTTATGAATGCGTCCGGAGCGCTCTGTATGACGCGGGAAGAACTGCTGGCATTGGGCCGCTCGCGTTCCGGGGCCATTGTGACCAAGTCGATGACGGTGGAACCACGGAGCGGGAATCCGGAGCCGCGTTATTATGGATTTCCCGGCGGATCGATCAACTCCATGGGGTTGCCGAATCTCGGATATCGCGCCTATGCCGAGCTTATTCCTGAGCTCAAACAGTTTGGGAAGCCGGTGATCGCAAGTATCGCCGGTCTGTGCGAAGACGACTTTCTGACCATGGCGCGAGTCATCGATCAGGCGCGTCCCGATCTGATTGAGGTCAATCTGTCATGCCCCAATATTCCGGGTAAGCCGCAGATCGCGTACGATCCGGTCGACTCCGAACGGTTGCTCAAGCGTGTCCGGCCTCTCATTACGGTGCCGATGGGGGTCAAGTTACCGCCCTACTTCGATCCGGCACACCATGCGGTGATGGCTGAGGTCATCGCGCGTTGTCAGGTCGACTATCTGAATCTGATCAACTCCGTGGGCAACGGGCTTGTGATCGATCCTACCCGTGAAACACCGGTGATCAAGCCCAAGGGAGGCTTCGGTGGATTGGGAGGGGCGCTGATCAAGCCTGTCGCGTTGGCTAACGTGCGCGCGTTTTGGAAACTACTCGGGGGGCGGATTCCCATCATCGGGACCGGCGGGGTGGTACAGGGCCTCGATGCCTATGAACATGTGCTATGCGGAGCCACGGCCGTTCAGGTCGGCACCGCGCTGGTCGAGGAGGGCGTGGGGGTCTTCGAGCGACTGGAACGGGAGCTAGCGGCTGAGCTCAAGGCTCGGGGGCCGCGCTCGCTGGAAGCATCTCGGGGGAAACTCAAGGAGTTGTAAAGATCGACGTGTGGCTTCCGCGCAGCACTGTCTCGGCTGCATCTATCTGAACGCGAAATTCTTCGGCAGGAATCCCAACTGCAGTGCCTGGCGTAACAGCTGGGCCACGTTTCGGACTTTGAGGCGCCGCATGAGGTTGAAGCGATGCACCTCGACGGTTCGCACGCTGATATCCAGACGGCGGGCGATGTCGCGATTCGTATTTCCCTGCGACACCAGTTTGAGAATCTCTTTCTGCCGAGGGGTCAGCCCGTCTGAACGTTTGCTCCGCACGGGTGTGGTTTTCACGACCTTAACGGCCTTCCGCTTCCTGGCTGCCGGAGCGGTTTTGGAGCGCTTCGCGGACTTCTTGACTTGAGGACGTTTGCGTGGTGCCATAAGAATTTGTACCCCAAAATTCTACTGAACGTAATCTTAGCATACCTGGGTAAATCTGTAAAAACAATTACTAGACTCTCTATCGGCAAGTGTGGCGATGTTCTTGATACCTGCGGCTCTCCTGAAGGTCTACATGCGTCTCGGGTGGACACATTTGTCCAGCCATCCGGGTCGGACAGTTCTGACAATGATCGGTGTCGCCCTGGGCGTTGCGGCGACCATTGCGGTGCAAACGGCCAATGTAGAGGTGCTGCGCTCCTTCGAGGAATCGGTGTTGACGGTTGCCGGGCCGGTCACGCTGGAAGTGACGGCCGGGGAGGCCGGGTTGGACGAGCGTGTGATTCGCGCGGTGCGGGAGGTAGACGGTGTCGAATCTGCACGGCCTGTGCTCGAAGTCGCAGCTGCGGTCGCCGGTGGGAGTCGGCGGTCGTTTTCCGTGGTGGGTCTCGATCTGTTGGACGAATTGAATCGCGCCGACGGAAGAATTCCTGCCGTATTCGAGACGCGGAACCGGCGCGGCGAGGGCGTCGCACTGGAAGGGCTTCTGCGTGACAACGGGTTGTTGGTGGGCGAGGCGCTCGCCAAAGATTTGGGCGTCGAGCCTGGGGCGCAGGTCGCCCTTGAGGCGAATGGTCGAGCCATATCCGTTTCAATCCTGGCGGTGATGCGTCGGAGGCCCGATGCACCTTCTCCCTGGGACCATTGGGCCGTCATGGATATTGCCGCTGCGCAGCGGACCTTCGGCCTCACCGGGCGATTGGATCGCATCGATGTGGTGACCGGGGCGGCCGTTTCCGTCGAGCAGGTGGGGAACGCCATCGAACTGGTCCTGCCTCCTACCGTGACGGTTCGCCGTCCGATTCAACGCAGCCAGCAGGTTGAGTCGATGGTGAGAGCCTTTCAATTGAACCTGTCTATGCTCAGTATGGTCGGCCTGCTGGTCGGGATCTTTTTGATCTACAACACGGTGTCCTTCATGGTGGCGCAGCGACGGAAGGAAGTGGGGATTTTGCGTGCCATCGGCCTGTCTGAGCCGATGGTGATCGGACTCTTTCTTGTGGAAGCCGGCGTGTTCGGTGTGGGAGGGGGGGTAGTCGGAGGTGTGCTCGGGATCCTGTTGGGGAACGTGCTTGTGGAAATGGTGGGGCGGACCATTCATGAGCTGTATACACCGCTTGCTGAGACGACCAGGGCGATTGGTTTCGCACCTGGCTCCGGCCGGATGTTGTTCGAGGCGGTCCTCATCGGAAGCGTCGTCTCTGTCCTGGGCGCGTTGGGCCCGAGCCTGGACGCTGGGAGAACGGTGATCGTCGCAGCATTAGCGCCGGGAGAGTACGATGTCTCCCAGCGCGTTCGCACAGGCTCACTTGCTGTGACGGGAGTGGTGCTTTTGCTGGTCGCGCTGGCCTGTGTGTTCGCCCGACCGGTCGCCGGAATGCCCGTCTTCGGGTATGTGGCGACATGTTGTCTTCTCGCGGGCTTGTCGTGCCTCGTGCCGAAGTTGATGCAAGCGGTCTGTCGCACGCGAGAATTGAGCCTCATGTCCCCGGCGCCCTCCTTGGGGGGGGCCGTGCGCCACATCGCCCGCGAGCAGACCACCAGGGGAATGGGGCGAAACGCGGTCACGGTGTCGGCTTTTCTGGTCGGTGTTGCCATCATGGTCGGTGTCATGGTGATGATCAGGAGCTTTCGAGAAACGGTAGAAATCTGGATTGATCAGACCGTGATAGCGGATTTTATCGTAGCGCCTGCGGGGTGGCCGAATGTCGCCCGTCATGGGGCGTCGCCGGCCGTGCTTCCGGGGCGGTGGCGGGAGCAGTTATCCGGTTCACGAATGGTGTCGGCGGTCGATGCCTACCGTGACCTGCGTATTGACGTGCAAGGGCGACCTATCGCGTTGGTGTCCAGGGATCTGGCGCTCCACGCGGCTCGCAGCCGATATCTTTTTCTTGAAGGCGATTCCGCGCGTATTCTGACTCGTGCTGCAGCCGGGGAGGGGGCGATTATCTCGGAGGTGTTGGCCAATCGTCTGCAACTCACCGTAGGGAGTCAATTGTCCATTGTTACGCCGACAGGAGAACGGTCGCTGATGGTCCTGGGAGTGTTTTACGATTACGCGACCGACGGGGGCAAACTGGTCATCGACCGAACCCTCTATCAGCGATGGTGGAAAGACGACGGCGTGACCGTGTTTCCCGTCTATGTACAGGGGGGAACGGACCTGGCGCAGGCCCGCTCAGCCATTGTGGAGATCTTCGCGCGGGAAGCCGGCGGAAGCCTGATGCCGATGGTCCTGAGTAATGCGGAATTGCGCCGGGAGATTCTTCGCATTTTCGACCGGACGTTCACCTTAACCTATGTCTTGGAGGCGATTGCCATCATCATTGCCATGCTGGGCATCATCAATACGCTCGTGACATCCGTGGTCGAACGGCGCCGTGAATTGGCCACACTGCAAGCCTTGGGAAGCAGCCGGGGGCAGGTGACGGCGTTGATTCTGTGGGAGGCTGGTTATCTGGGGCTGCTGGGAACGGCTATGGGACTCGTCGGAGGGCTTGCCCTTGCGCTGATTTTGATCAGGGTCATCAACCGGCAGTCCTTCGGCTGGACGATCCAGATGGCATGGCCCTTGGGGCTGCTGGTGGAAGTTGTCGCCCTTGCTCTGATCGCCTCCCTCATCGCCGGATTGTGGCCGGCCCGTTGGGCTGCCAGGCAACCGTTGGTGGAGGGGCTGCGCTACGAGTGACGCCCGACGGTTGGCTCACCGGCTGGGGCAGCACCCTGCGTCAGAGGCAACGCATCCACCTGGATCTCGAATCCCAGGTCTTCGATCATCCGCCACACTTCTGCTGCCGGTTGGCCGGGCGTCGTCAGGTAGCCGTTCACGAAGACCGAATCCGCTGGATAGAGGGCGAGCGGCTGCAGGCTTCTGAGGTTGTGTTCCCGCCCGCCAGCGATCCGAATCTCCGTACGGGGGTGGAGAAAGCGGAACAGGCAGAGCGCCTTCAGGCAGCGTTGCGGGGTGAGCGGCGTAGAATGTTCCATCGGCGTGCCGCTTGCGGGATGGAGGGTGTTGATCGGAATCGAATCGGGCTTGACCTCCCGAAGTGCCAAGGCCAGATCGATCAGATCCTCGTCGCTCTCGCCCATGCCGACAATGCCGCCGGAGCAGATTTCAAGACCGGCAGTCCGCGCGTGTCGAATCGTGGCCAACCGGTCCTGAAAGGTATGCGTGGTACAAATCTCGGGGTGGTAGGCTTCGCTGGTGTTCAGGTTGTGATTGATTCGGTCGACGCCTGCGGCTTTGAGGTCTTTGGCCTGGTGTTCGCTGAGCAACCCCAACGAACAACAGATCTGAATCGGGACTTCCTGCTTGATGGATCGGACGGCCGAGGCAATCTCGGCAATGTCGCGATCAAGGGGGCTCCGTCCGCTGATGACAATGCAATAGCGTTGAGCCTTGGCGGCCGCCGCACGGCGCGCGCCTGTGATCATCTGCTCTTGCGGAAGGAGCCCGTACCGCTCGATCGGCGCCTTTGACACGGACGATTGCGAACAGTACCCGCAGTCCTCCTGGCAGGCGCCGCTCTTCGCGTTGAGCAGCATTTGCAGGCGGACGGTTTTGCCGAAGTAACGCTCACGTACCGTGAAGGCCGCTTGCAACAGTTCCAGTAGTCGAGCGTCTGGGGTCTGCAACACGGCCAGCGATTCTTCGTGGGTCAGCGGTTCGTCTCGTAAGGCCTTCTCGGCCAGCCTGGTCAGCTCAGTCATGCACGCTACTCCTGGAAAAAACAGATCGAACCTTGATTCCCGATCGGTGTGTCCGTGGGCGGAGGCCGTCTCTGTGAAGTGAAAAAAGTGCGGACGAAACCCTACACGGTTTCAAAGGGAGATGCAATGCCTTGGTAGGGCACCGAAGGCAGGCGCGAGTTGTGGCTGCCCTGGTCCGTTTCGGTCTTGGTGGTGTCGCGCCAGGGGAGCGCCACGTAGGTATTCCAACGTCCACAGCGTCGGCAACGGCCGGACCATTCCGCCAGTTCATGGTGACATTGCGAGCACTGATAGGGGACGACGACTCGCTTCTTGAATCCCAGCGCTTTCTTAAGTTCTCCCACGGCCTCGTCCATGTGTTGTTTGCGGAGATACAGGTTCGCCATGATCTTGTGGTAATCGACCAGCTGTTCCTGCGTGCCGTCCAGCGTTGAGAGTACGTCGTAGGCGTCGTCCACCATTTCCAGCCGGTAATAGAGTTTCCCCAGATAGAACTGGATGACGGCGTTGTGGGGGTCTTGCTGAAGGGCTTCCTGATACACACGGATGATTTCGTCGGGCTCCCCGAGCTCCAGGAAGAGTTCCTCGAGGCGATGGAGAATGATGACGCTATGTGTCTTAGCGTAAATTTTCTTGAGAATTTCGACCGCGTTTTTGGTCTTGCCCTCGCGGACCAGAATTTCACCGATGCCGATATAGGCCGGGAGAAAGGTGCGGTCCTTCTTGATCGCGCCACGGAAATACCGCCGAGCCTTGTCGGGGTGCCCTCGTTCCAGGAGTTGCCGGCCGACTTCGTACATGCAACCAAGTAGGAGATTGGCCTCGGCTCGGCGTTCACTTTCCGGCAGATTGGCTTTCACGAGCCGGTGCTGGATCTCGAGCGCATCGCTCCATTTTTCAAGGCGAATGTACAGGTCCCGCTTGCGGATCAGGGCCATCAAGTTATCGGGTTCGAGCCGGAGGATGTTCTGCAGGGTTTGGAGCGCGTCTTCGTACCGGCGGGCGCCCTCCAAGTCCTTGGCCAATTCCAAGAGCACTTCCACATTACGTTCTTCGATGCGATGGGCTTGCTGATGGAGTCGGATCGCTTCGGCGAAGTTGCTCTCGGATCGATAAATATTTCCGAGCCAGAGCAATGAGTCGGTCCGGTTAGGATCGATTACCAACGCGCGCTCGAAGAGACTCACGGCTTCGGCCGTTCGTTTGGACATGAAGGCGTGGGTCCCGTCACGGTGCAGGGCATCGACCTTTTCCTTCCGGCGCACGAGGCGGTTGGTGCGCCAGTTCATGAAGACGTGCGAGGTCTCTTTGATCGTGACGATCAGGGCCACCAGCGTGGCGCCCAGGGCCATGGAGAACAGCACCAATGACACGGGGCTGAGTTCGAACAGGGCATCGGGGCTGGTTCTGACTGTGATGGTACCGGGATTCAGCTCTCGAAAGTAGCTGTAGAGAAAAATGCCGAGGCTGGCGAGGAAGATCGTGGATAGGAGCCGAAACATGCTAGACCCGTTTCCGGGTGCGCGCGGGGCGTGCGGTTGACCGTGCCGGTTTTGCCGCCTTCACGGCTCGCTCCTCCGGCACCCGTACTTGCCCTGCGTCGCCCCACAGTCGCTCGAGTGCGTAGTGTTCGCGAATATCCTTCTGGAAAATGTGGACGATGACGTCACCCAAATCTATGACGACCCACTTGGCCGAGGAAGCCCCTTCGACGCTGAGCGGCGCATGCCCCTCAGCTTTGAGCACGTCACTGACATGGTCTGCGATCGCCCGTGCCTGCCGCTCCGACTCTCCGGAGCCGATGACTAAGTAATCGGCGAGGGAGGTCAGTTTGGCGATATGCAGGATCAGAACGTCGGTGGCCTTTTTGTCCAGGATGGCACTCGCCACCGCCAGCGCTTTGGCTTTTGATTCAGAAACGCTCACCGTCCTCCCTGTATAACCCCTCGTGAAGTATATAGGATTCAACGAGGGGGGGCAACAGATTTGCCAGTGGGCGGCCGTCCCGAAGGCGGGCGCGTATCTCTGAGGCGGAGCTGTCGCACGGCGGCAGTCTGAGGAGGGTCAGAATGCGACCGTTGACCAAGGGCACGTCTGCCCGATCTTGCGTAGCGGCGTCCAGCGCCTCCAGCCTCTCTCGCGGAACTTCATTGAAGAACGGAACGGAGGCCAGGGTCACAAAACTGGTGGAAGGTCTTGAAATCACGACAAACTCGCATGTCTTCAGGAGGAGCTCGGCTTCCTTCCACGAGGGGAGATCTAAAAACGCATCAAGGCCGATGATGAAAAACAGCGAGGTGTCCGGGCCGTATTCTTGCTGAATCGCCCGGACCGTATCGATCGAGTAGGATTTGCCGGTGCGGCGGATTTCGATATCCGTCAGGGCGAATTCAGGAATGCCACGAATCGCCAGCTCGACCATGCGGTACCGATGCCGGGCCTCGGCGAGCGTCCCGGACTGTTTGTGCGGAGGATCTCCGGTTGGGATGAACAGTACGCGGTCCAGGGCCAGAAGCTGCCGGGCCGATTGTGCGATCGAAAGATGGCAGCGGTGGACGGGATTAAAACTTCCGCCTAAGAGTCCCAGACGCACGCGTCTTCCCCTCACTCGAACTCAGGTCCCTGCGAGGCCAGTACTCGATTGACACCAAGGGATGCCGGGGGTGCGCGGGCTCTGCCCCAGGCGCTACAGAATCACCAGATTGTCTCGGTGAATGACCTCTTCGTACTCTTGGAGACCGGGGATCTTCTGAATATCCGCCGTCTTGAGCCCCTTGATGCGGATGAGTATTGCGGAGGAAAAGTTCACCAGGCCTTTGGCGCATTCCTTGCCGTCCGGGCCGGTGCAGGTGACTGGGTCGCCGGCGTCGAACTGGCCGGTGATGTCGAGAATTCCCGAGGCCAGAAGACTTTTCCCTTTATGTACCAGCGCCTCGACCGCGCCCTGATCCAATTGGACTTGGCCCCTGGAGCGTAAGGTAAACGCAATCCAATGTTTCCGGCTGTTCATGCGTCGCTCGCGGCCAAGAAACAAACTGCCACCGGGGTGTCCGGACAGCACCTCTGGGAGCAACCGTTGGCGAGTGCCGTTCAGGATCAAGGTCGAAACCCCGTAGTCGCCCACCTTTTTAGCCGCTCGTACCTTGGTAGCCATGCCTCCGGTGCCCTCAAACGTGGAGGACAGGCCTGCGCGCTGTTCAATGTCTTCGTTGATCTCGTGAATCAGCGGGATCAAGGTTGCACCGGGATCTTTTCGCGGATCGGCGGTGAACAGTCCGTCCACATCCGAGAGAATGACGAGGAGGTCTGCATCAATGAGATGCGCGACCTGGGCTGCCAGCGTATCGTTGTCTCCGACCCGGATTTCTTCAACGGCTACAGTGTCGTTTTCGTTGATGATGGGAACGACCCCGAATTCAATCAAGGTCGTCAGGGTGTGCCTGGCGTTCAAGAAGCGTCGGCGATCTGCCAGATCTGCATGCGTCAGGAGCACTTGCGCAACGCGGAGATTGAGTCGCTCAAACGCCTTTTCATAGGCCCACATCAACTGGCTCTGGCCGACCGCTGCCGCGGCCTGCTTCACCGGCAGGCTTTTGGGGTATTCGCGCAGGCCGAGTTTTTTAATGCCTGACACCACCGCGCCGGAGGAGACGACGAGCACCTCACGCCCCTGAGCGCGTATCTCGGCAATTTCCGTAGCGAGCCGCTCAAGGCGCTCGGCGCTCAATCCCGTCTCGCGGGAGGCAATGAGGCTGCTCCCGATCTTGACGACCACGCGTCTGGCTTGTGTTATGACTTCGTCTCGCACGGGATTGTTCGCAACGCCTCCACCTGTCGCCCCATGTAGCGCAGACACTCGTCCAATCCTTCACGTGTGGCGGCAGAGATGGCAAAGAAGCGTATTTTGCGCCGTTGGCAGTATTTTTTGAGCTGTTCGAGCCGTTCGCCTTCGCCTTTGATGTCGAGTTTGGTGCCTACCACCGCGTAGGGGCGATCGGCAAGGGCACGGTCATATGTCGCCAGCTCGTGCCGCATGACCTTCAAGCTGGCGACCGGGTCCTCTGTGGCCCACTCGGATACATCAATCATGTGAATCAGTAGGCTGGTGCGTTCAATGTGGCGGAGGAATTGAAAGCCGAGGCCTTTGCCTTCGTGCGCCCCCTCGATCAATCCGGGAATGTCCGCAATGACAAAGGTCTGCTTCTCGCTCGATCGAACCACGCCAAGGTTCGGGGTGAGGGTTGTAAAGGGGTAGTCGGCAATCTTGGGTCGTGCAGCGGAGACGGCGGCGATGAACGTCGATTTCCCGGCGTTCGGATACCCGACCAAGCCGACATCCGCCAGCAACTTGAGGTCGAGTCGAAGCAGGCGCTCTTCGCCGGGGGTACCCTGTTCAAATTGTGTCGGGACACGATTGGTGGAACTGGCAAAACGGCTATTGCCTCGCCCCCCTCGGCCCCCCTTGGCAACGATGCAAGTGTCGCCGTCCTCTGTGAGGTCGGCAAGAAGCTCCTGTGTGTTCGCGTCAAACACCATCGTGCCGACCGGAACAGGAATGGAGATGTCGGTTCCGCGCCGGCCATGGCAGTTGCTGCCGCCACCGCCCTCGCCCTTCTCTGCTTCATAGTGCTTTTGGTAGCGAAGATCTAGCAGGGTGGCGAGGCGAGTCGTGGCCTGGACGAGGACGCTGCCGCCGTCTCCTCCGTCTCCGCCGTCTGGCCCTCCACGGGGTACGAATTTTTCTCGGCGAAAGCTGCAGGCGCCGTGACCGCCGTCCCCGGCCTTCACGAGAATCTGGGCTTGATCGACAAATGTGGACATCGCAACGCCCCCCAGCCGGCGTAGTTATTCAGAAGCAGGAGTATACTGTATCTGCCGGCTCATGAGGCGTTGCGTGAATGAAGGGTGCCGGTTCCGCGGGAGTTGCGGTCGGGGCTGAGGAGAATTTACGCCTTCGTGGTCACAGGGTAAACGCTGACCTTCTGCCGGCCGCGCCCACCTTCAAATTTCACGACACCGGAGACATAGGCGTAGAGGGTATGATCACGGCCTAACCCCACGTTCAGACCAGGAAAAAACTTCGTGCCGCGCTGGCGCACAATGATAGAGCCTGCCTTGATCGTCTCTCCCCCGTAAGCTTTGACGCCAAGGTATTGTGGATTGCTGTCACGACCGTTCCGTGTGGAACCGCCGCCTTTATTTGTTGCCATGGCAAACTCTCCTTACGAGCCGTTACTTCGTGTCGATCCCGGTGACCCGCAGCTGTGTGAAGCCTTGCCGGTGGCCCCTGGTTCGCCGATAATTTTTGCGACGTTGTTTTTTGAAGATCGTGATGGAGCGGGTGCGTCCTTGGCGAAGAATTTCCGCCGTCACTGTTGCTCCGGCAACCACCGGTTGACCCACCACCAGGCCGCCATCTCCGTGCAGCAGTCGAACCTTGTCGATCTGCACTGAATGCCCGACCTCGCCGGGAAGTGACTCCACCTGGAGCACGGTCCCTGCTTCCACTCGATACTGTTTCCCGCCTGTTTCGATAATAGCGTACATGTTCGTTTCTTCTCCTCGTCAGCAGAACGTGGGTGTGTATCATAGGGATCGAGGGGGTGTCAAGAATAAGTGCATGCGCAGAACCGCTGCGCTCCTGTGTGATGGTATACGCCGGAGTGGTGCTCTGCCTTCGCCCGTGCATGGCGTTGAGTGCCGTGTTGGTGGCCGGCGATGCCGCCTTGACGCTCATCGCGAGGCGCTGGTAATATCCGCCCCATGTTACAAACTAGCGAAAAAATATGGATGGACGGCAAATTTGTCGCGTGGGCCGATGCGCAAGTGCACGTGCTCACCCATTCACTGCACTATGGCCTGGCCGCCTTTGAAGGGATCCGGTGCTACAAGGGGCAGAATGGTTCGGCTATTTTTAGACTGCCCGAGCATGTGGATCGGCTATTTGAGTCGGCACACATTGGGCTGATGCAGATACCGTACGACCGGAAGCAAATTACTGAAGCTATTGTTGAAACCGTCAGGGTCAATAGGCTCGAAGCTTGTTACATCCGTCCGCTCGTGTATATCGGCTATGGAGCCATGGGGCTCTATCCCGGTGAGAATCCCATCAACGTGAGCATTGCCGCATGGAAGTGGGGCACCTATCTCGGTGACGAAGCGCTGGCGAAGGGGATTCGTGCCCGAGTGTCTTCGTTTACACGCCACCACGTGAATGTTTCGATGACCCGTGGGAAGATTTCCGGCTACTACGTGAATTCCATTCTCGCCAAGCGCGAAGTCAAAGCCGACGGATACGATGAAGCCATCATGCTGGACCCCGAAGGGTATGTCGCAGAAGGCACGGGGGAGAATGTGTTCATCGTGCGACGCGGAGTCCTGAAAACGACACCGCTCACCTCGATCTTAGAGGGGATCACGCGGAATTCAATCCTTCAGCTGGCCAAAGAACGTCAAATTCCGGTGGTTGAGGAGCGGTTCACCCGTGATGAAATGTACGTGGCCGAAGAAGTGTTTGTGACCGGCACCGCGGCAGAACTTACGCCGGTGACGGAGATCGATCAGCGGCGCATCGGGACGGGAACTCCCGGTCCCATCACAAAAACCTTACAAAAGGCATTTTTTGACGTGGTGGGCGGACAAGATCCCGCTCATCGTCATTGGCTGACCCCGGTGTAGCCATCTTTCGGAACGGTCTTCCCCTCTTGCCCCAAGAGTTGCCTGAATCTTGGCAACCTCGTCATCCCCCGGCTTCTGTTCACGCATCTTCGGTACAGCCGGTGTCTTGGTCGCGCGCTCCCGTCCATCCGTAAAAATAGGCGTAATTGTTTGCGAGAGTGCTCTTCAGGGAGGTGTTGCAGGATTCTCCCGCCTCGGTCGTCTGCTTTGAACGCAACCATGCCGGCTGTTCCACGACATGCCGTGCTCCCATTCCTGAAAACCGGTGCGTAATTTTAGGGCCAAAGCGATCGTTGAGGACGGCACCAGAGATTACGAGCCCGCTCGAGCATCGATCATGGGAGGGAGTGAGCAATAGGAACTGAGAAACTTAGTGGGAGCCTTCGCCGGAGGAATGTGATTCCTTCGCCGGGGCAGCAGTGCTGTCTGTTGAGGTCGAACTGGGACTCGTTGCGGCCGGCTTCTTGTTGAGGTCGATGACGGTGGAAGAGAAAGTGCGATCTTTTGCCAGGATGGCCAGAGACAACGAGGTGAACATGAACACGAACGCCGTGATCACCGTAAACTTGCTCAGGAAGTTCGCAGGACCTCGGCTGCCGAATACAGTCTGGCTGGAACCGCCGAAGGCCGCACCAATCTCGGCACCCTTCCCAGATTGCAGCAAAATTGCTCCAATCATGAGTAGGCAGACAATGACATGAACAATGATGAGCAGCGTGTACATGGTGTTTATGAGGCCGTGGTGGGATGAGACCCGATAGCGACCTTGATGAGTGTAGCAAAAGACAGGGGATCTAAACAAGCCCCGCCGACCAATGCTCCATCGATTTCTTCACAGGAGAGAAAATCGGCGATGTTCTTGGGTGTGACGCTGCCACCATATAGGATTCTCAACCGCCGTGCGGCGTCCGGTCCTCCAAGTTCGCCGACGATGCTACGGATCTTGCGGTGGACCGGCACGGCTTGCTGTGGCGTGGCAGCGCGTCCGGTCCCAATTGCCCATACGGGTTCATAGGCGATGGTGACGGCGGCCAAGCCTGGACCATCGACTCCCGCGAGTCCGGCACGGAGCTGTCGTTCAATGACGGCGTCGGTGTGTTCGCTATCACGTTCCTGGAGCGTTTCTCCCACACACAGAATCGGCATGAGTCCATGTCGGAGGGCTGCCAGAACTTTCCTGTTCGTCCACGTATCCTGCTCCCCAAAGTACTGGCGACGTTCAGAATGACCAACAAGGACGAACTCGCAGCCAAGGTCCTTCAGCATGGGGCCTGAGACTTCGCCGGTAAAGGCTCCCTTTTCCTCCCAATGTAGGTTTTGCGCTCCAAGGAGAAAAGCCGGGTTGGAAGCGAGGGCGTCACGTGTGGCGTGTAGGGCTGTGAACGGCGGTGTGAACCCGACCTGGATTCCCTCAACGCTGGGCAGCTCCTGCGTGAGGCGATGGGCAAAGTCCACGGCTTCGGTCGCCGTCTTGTTCATTTTCCAGTTGCCGACGATGAAGCGTGTTCTCACGAAGCCTCTATCGGGAAGATCGGGCGAAGGATATCGTTACGCCTGTCTATTGGGAAGCGCAGCAAGCCCAGGGAGGGTTTTCCCTTCGAGCAGCTCCAGCGCGGCTCCACCACCGGTCGAGATAAACGAGATGCTTTCGGATTCTCCCGCGCGATGGATGGCTAAAGCGGTTTCGCCTCCGCCGACAATGGTCAGCGCGTAGGCGTTTGCGACCGAATGGGCCATGGCCAGAGTTCCTCGTGCAAAGGCATCGACCTCGAACATGCCCATGGGACCGTTCCACAGAATGGTTTTCGCGTCCTGGACGGCTTCCGAGAAGAGCTTGACGGATGCCGGACCAATATCCAGTCCATACCAGCCTTTAGGAATTTCTTGCACCGGGACAATCTTTGTTTCAGCACCGGGCTCACGGCTCGCGGCAACCACACAGTCCACCGGCAGGTAAAACTTCACGCCACTGGAAAAGGCGTGGTCCTGTACCCCTTTGGCGAAATCGAGCATATCGTTTTCAACGAGTGACTGGCCGATCTCAAGTCCCATCGCTTTCAGAAAGGTAAAGGCCATACCCCCGCCGATGATGACCTTGTCGACTTTCTTGCCGAGATTCTCGATGACGCCGATTTTTCCTGATACCTTGGCACCTCCGAGAATGGCGACAAAGGGCCGCACCGGATTTTCCACGGCCCCTTCGAGATACTCGATTTCCTTCTTGAGCAGATAACCTGCCGCTGCCTCGGGAATGTATTTCGTGATGCCGACTGTGGAAGCATGAGCCCGGTGCGCCGCACCGAAGGCGTCGTTGATGTAGACATCAGCGAGAGAGGCGAGGGCCTTGGAAAATGTTTCGTCGTTCTTCTCCTCTTCGGGGTGGAATCGGAGATTTTCCAACAACATGACATCGCCGGGTTGCATTTTGGCGACGAGGCCTTCAACGGCGGCGCCGATGCAGTCAGGGGCAAACGTCACTTCTTTGCCCAGCAAGCGCTGGAGGCGTTTGGCAACGGGAGCCAGGCTGAATTTCGGATCGAATTTCCCTTTCGGTCTGCCGAGGTGAGAACACAGGATCACTTTGGCTCCCTCGTCCACGGCGCGGTTGATGGTGGGAAGCGTTGATCGGATCCTCGTGTCGTCGGTAATCTGCAACGAGTCATCGAGCGGGACATTATAGTCGGCGCGAATAATGACGCGCTTCCCGCGAAGTTGAAGGTCCTCGATGATTCGTTTGCGAATATTCATGGCAGAGCCTACTCCTTCTCCGGGTGTTCCGCGCCGGTTGCTGGTAGCTCCGGCCCGTGCTGCACGTCAGAAAAGCGCGATGTGTGGGAATCAGTTCACGACGCTTTGGCAACGATGTACTTGATCAGGTCCCGTACCCGGCAGGAATAGCCCCATTCGTTGTCGTACCAGGCGGTGACTTTGACGAGTCGTTTGTCGATGACCGCGGTGAGGGGGGCATCGACAATGGCGGAGTGCGCATCGTCCTTGAGATCGATGGACACAATCGGGGCTTCCGAATAGGCCAGCACGTTCTTCATCGGGCCTTCGGCGGCCTTCTTGAAGGCGGCATTCACCCCTGCCACATCACAGTCCTTTTCTGTTTCCACGGTGAGGTCCACCAATGAGACGTTCGGGGTGGGAACTCGAATGGCCAGTCCATCGAGTTTCCCCTTTAATGCCGGAATTACCAGATGCAGCGCTTTGGCCGCGCCGGTGCTCGTAGGAATCATCGACATACCGGCTGCGCGTGCCCGTCGCAGGTCCTTGTGGGGCAGGTCGAGCAGTTGCTGGTCGTTGGTGTAGGAGTGAATGGTCGTCATGACCCCGTGTTTGATGCCGAAGTGTTCGAGCAGGACTTTCGCGACCGGGGCAAGGCAGTTGGTTGTGCACGAGGCATTGGAAACAATGTGATGCGCTTTGGGGTCGAATACTTGCTCATTGACGCCGAGTACGACGGTGGCATCAGGGTCTTTCGCAGGTGCAGAAATAATGACGGTCTTGGCACCGGCCGAGAGGTGTTTTCCTGCGCCCTCGCGATCCGTAAACCGTCCGGTGGACTCGATCACGATATCCACGTTGAGCGCTTTCCAAGGCAGTTCTTTCGGATCCTTCACGGCCAAGACCTTGATGGCTTTGCCGTCCACGATCAGGTGGTCATCCTTGGCCTCCACCGAGGCGTCCAGCGTGCCGTGAACCGAGTCATACTTGAGCAAATAGGCCAATGTGTTGGCATCGGTCAGATCGTTGATGGCGACAAATTCTAGGCTGGGATCTCCCAGGGAAGCGCGGAGAACATTGCGGCCGATGCGTCCGAATCCATTGATGCCGATGCGTGTGGTCATGGGGCTGAATCCTCAAGAAGTGAACGGGTTGAACTGAGTGAATCTGGGGCGATAGTACTGACCGACTTTCTGCGTGTCAAGCATACAAAAAGAGGGAAGGCCGGTGGATATTGGCGAAGCGGGCCTCGTGGAATCAAGGAAGTGTCGGCACGTCTTGTTGTAGGCGTAAGTGCTCCGGTAGAGTCTGATCCCTGAACATCCATCGAGGGTTGGAGCGAAATGCCATCTGAATCCTTGCAGGTCGAGGCGGGAAATGTGCTCGAGTGGGGGAAGTTATTGGACCAGCTGGCGTCTCACGCCCAGTCGACGGTCGGCGCAGAGCGCTGTCGCGCGATGGTCTTGGAACAAGATGTGGAGCAGGCCCGCATCCGGCAGGCGGAAACCACTGACATGATGCGCTTGCGTGACGGTACCGATCCCTTCCCGGTCCTCCGGTTTCCGGATGTGCTGGAGTGGTTAGGGCGGGTAGCGAAAGGGGCGGCCTTGGAGGCGCATGAGTTGCGAGACATCGCGCTCGTCCTGGAAGTCATCGAGGATGTGCAGCGCTATCTCCTCCGCCACCAGGCCGATGCTCCCACGGTGAGCGCCCTGGTGTCGGAGTTAGGTCCGGTGAGCGAGTATCGTCGGCTCTCCGCCGCGCTGGAGCGCGCGATCGAGCCCGACGGGTCGATACGGGAATCGGCCAGCCCTGAGTTGCACCGCCTGATGCAACGTGCGACCGACCTCAAGCAGCAGATGCGGCATCGCCTCGATCAAATCTTGCATTCGCGCCGCTACGAAGAGGTATTGCAGGAACACTACTTTGCGCAGCGCGAAGGGCGGTATGTGGTGCCGATCAAGGCTGAGATGCAGGGGCGGGTTCCCGGCATCGTACATGACGTGTCGTCGAGCGGCGCCACCCTCTTTTTGGAGCCGCGCGAACTAGTGGATCTGAATAACTCGATTAAAGTGGTGGATTTGGACGTCGAGCGTGAAGTGCGTCGAATCTTGCGTGAGCTCTCGGCCCTCGTGGCCCCTCACCAACCAGCACTTGCCGGGACGATAGGGGTGCTCGGTCGGCTGGATGCCATCTCTGCGAAAGCAGGATTGAGTCAGCGTTTGCATGCATCTCCCCCGCGGCTCAATGATCAGGGGCGCGTGGTGCTCAAGCAGGCCCGTCACCCGTTTCTCGTGCTGACGAAGGAGCAGGTGGTACCCAATGACCTGGCGTTTGACGAAACTGTGCGAGTGCTCATCATCTCCGGTCCCAACACGGGCGGAAAAACCGTCACACTGAAGTTGCTCGGCCTGTTCGCCTTGATGGTCCGCTGCGGCGTGCATCTTCCCTGTGCGCCGGAGTCGGAGATGGCGATCTTTCCCTCGGTGTATGCCGATATCGGCGATGCACAAGACCTTGCACGAGACCTGTCCAGCTTTTCCGCCCATATTACACAGATGGTGCAGCTGCTCGGTGAGGTGTCCGACGGAGCCGGCACTGCCGGTCGGCTTGCGACAGCGCCTCCTTCTCGTGCCCTGGTTTTGCTGGATGAGCCGGTGACTTCCACCGATCCCGCCGAAGGGGCGGCGCTGGCAAGCGCCCTGCTCTGTCGGCTGGCTGAGGCTGGTGTGAAAGTCGTAGCCACGACCCACTACAGCGTGTTGAAAGGGTTGGCCCAAGAGCGACCTGGATTTGCCAATGCGAGCGTCGAATTCAATCTACAGACCTTGTCGCCGACCTACCGGTTGATCCAGGGACAACCGGGAGGCTCCGCTGCGATTGAAATTGCAGGGCGGCTCGGGATGGATCAGGCGGTGCTGGATGATGCACGCGCGCGGCTTCAGGGCGATAACCGTCTGCTGGAGACGCTGTTGACGGATCTACAGGACAAACAACGACGGTTGAGCGAAGACCTTGCCGCCGCGACGGCGGCCAGGCAAGACGCTGAACAGGCTTCGCAGGAAGCCCGCGAGTTGTTGACCGTTCTGCGCGAGTCAGAGCGAGATGAGCGGCAAGGACTGAAGAAGAAGCTGTCACAGGAGTTTCAACGAGCCCGTGCCGCGGTGCAGGCGACGATCGACGATCTTAAACGCGATCAAAAATTGCTCAAGGCCAAGGAGAGCAAGGTCCGGCTGGTTGAATTGGAACAGGTGGTCCGGCGTGAGGTGGAGGAACCCGAGCCGCCGATTCCTGTCGATCAGCTTGCCGCTGGGGATTCGGTGGAAGTGGTCGGGTTGGGGATGACGGGTACGTTGCTGGAATCACCTCAAGGGAAAAAGCGGGTGCGACTGAAAGTCGGTGAGGGAGAGATTCTTGCCAGCGTGGCAAGTCTGGTGAGTGTGGCCAAGCCCCACAAGGCAGCGCGTCGTGAGCCGGTCAAGGCGAGTGCGGTTCCCCCCAGGCGTACCAGTCAAACATTCGCCACGGAGGATATTCAGGAGACATTGGACGTGCGCGGCCAAGCGGCTGATGATGCGCTGGATGTCGTGGTGGCCGGCCTTGATCGTGCCGTCCTCGGGGGAAGCCCGTTTGTGCGCATTATCCACGGGCACGGGACGGGTCGGCTAAGGACTGCCCTGCGGGAATATCTCAAGGCCTCCCCTTACGTTGTGACGTTTAGGCCGGGTGATCGTGCCGAGGGGGGCGATGGGGTGACGATCGTGGAATTGCGATAACCCCGCAGCCCGTGGTCGGGGGACTATGTTCGATGCCTGAAGTTTTGTATGCTGAAGGAGTGCCGTGTGCAGATGTCCGCATGCCACAGGGTGTGCGGAGCATGACATGACGTAACCCATATTGCGTCGGGACCGGGGCTCTGCCGGGCCGCACACACCACTTCGTCCACGCTGCCGGTCACGCCGCAACCTACCCCATGGCCGCCGTCATGCGCCAGCGGGTCAGTCTTCAAAGTTTGGTCACCCTCTCAGTGCTTGCCGTGGGACTGGTCTCCGGCACGGTGGGGCTCGCCTATGCCTACTGGCATGCCCGACAATCGCTACAGACCACTGTCGGGATCACCTTTCAGGAAATCGCCCGCCAGAGTGCCGACAAAGCCGCCTTGCTGCTCACCGGAGAAATTGAATGGGTGCAACGGCTAGCCGCGCTTCCCGATCTGCGTGCTTCGGTGGAAGGCGCTGTGTTGTCGGCTCAGGCGGCCAGGCAGGTTGAGCGCTGGCGCGACGCGCAGCATCGCTATTTTCATTCACTGGCCATTGTGCGGGCGGACGGGCAACTGGTCGGAGGCAAGTCGAGTGATTCCGTCCGAGAGTTTTATGCGAGGCAGCCGTGGTGGACGATGGTCGTGCAGGAGGGACATTCCTGGGCGGGCCCTCTCACGGTCGACGAGGAGGGACATGGGTACTGGGAAGTTGCGGTCCCGATCGGTGAGCGAGGTGAGCCGGTCCGTGGAGTCCTCAAGGTCGTTATCGGAACAGATCGCATCCTGTCCTCGATCCTCGGGAGCCGACTCGGTCGAACAGGCCACCTGATGCTGTTGGACGATCACGGCACGATCCTGGCTTGCTCCACGCTTGCCCCCACCCTCCATCTGCCGCTTCCGGCGAGCGTGACGCAGTGGGGAACCGAGGGCAACGCTGCCCGATGGGCTCGGATCGATCAGGATAGTCACGGCGGCCAGGAGAGCATCATTGGAATGGCTCCCGTCGTGCTTTCGGCTCAGGTGGCACGGGCGCCGGCCTGGTCTATTCTGGTGCAGCAGGATCCGATTGAGACATTCGAGCCCGTGGCCGCCCTGCTCGGGAAACTCGGCGCGTTCTGGATCGGAACGAGTGTGTTTATGGTTTGGCTGCGCTGGCGGCTTGGTCGGCGGATTGTGCGCCCGCTGGGGACGCTGAGTGAGCGTATCAACCGGATGGCCGACGGCGGAACACCCGCCACGTTTCTGGCGTCGTCGCCCGGCGAAGCGAGCGGCATTGAGGAGATCGATCGGCTGGCTGCGAGTTTTGATGACCTTGCGCAACGCTTGGAGTTGGCCTCACAGGCCAAGGAACAATATGTTCGAAGGCTTGAGCAGGCGAATGTCGATCTGGCCACGTCTGAGGAACACTATCGGCTGCTCTGGGATCATGCGGTTGATACCAAAATTCTGGTCGATCCCTTCGGGGTGGTTCAGGCCGTGAATAGGCGTGGCGAGGTGACGCTTGCCCGGCCGGTCTCAACCCTGCTGCATCGGCCGGTCCTCGACCTCGTCGCGGAGGCTGAGCGGCCCCGCCTGCAGGCGCAACTGAATCTGGTGCTCCACCGTGGCGCGGAGGTCTCGGCAGGCGTGATGTGTGTGCCGACCCCCGGAGGTGCTTTGACGATGGAGATCGACTGCGTGCCGGTCACGAAGGCCGGCGGTATCGAGTCCATCATGGTGCAACTCCGCGATCTGACGGAACAGAAAACACTTGAACAGCAATTGCTCCGATCCGAACGGCTCGCGTCGTTGAGTCAATGTGCCTCCATGTTTGCGCATGATATTCGGAATCCCCTGGCCGGGATTAAGAAGACACTGGAATGGCTGAGCGGGCGTCCGGAGATGGCGCAGGACCTGCCTCGACGCTGCCTGGAAGATTTGCGCTTCACGACGGATCTACTCCTCGGCATGATCAACGACATGTTGGATGTGTATCAGGAGCACTATTCAGGACTTCCGCTGAGTACCTCGCCGGTGGCCGCCGGCCTGCTGCTGCAGGACACGTTGCGACTCTTTCGTTCCGAAGCGGAAGCGCAGGGCGTACGCTTTGCGGTGCGTACGCCATCGAATGAGGTGTGGATATGCGGGGATGGGCGACGGCTGCAACGAGTGCTGATCAACCTGCTGCATAACGCGCTCAAGTACTCGCCGCCGCAGGGCACGATCACCATGACCCTGCAGGTGGACAAGACGCCCATGCCGAATGTTACGCCGCCCGGTGAGCCCTCCCCCGGAGCCATGGTGACGATCTGTATCGAGGATGAGGGCGCGGGAATCGCCCCGGAAGATGTGCCGCATCTGTTCGAGATGTTCTTCCGGAAGAAGGATGGACAGGATTATCGGATCGGCCGCGGCCTGGGGCTGCATTTTTGTCGTCTCGTGGTCGAGGCCCATGGGGGGCGCATCACGGCCGGCAATCGTCGCGGGGGCGGCGCCGTGCTGACGGTCGCGTTACCGATCAGACAGGAGCAGTCATGCCTCTCACCATCTTGATCGCCGAAGATCAACGGCTTTTCCGGCAGAGTCTGCGGATGTTACTCGAGCATGAACCCGACATTGTGGTGGTCGGAGACGCGATGGACGGTCGGCACGCGTTTGACCTCGCCGTCGAGTACAAGCCGGACATCGTCTTGATGGATGTCGACATGCCGCGGCTGGACGGCATTACCGCCACCCGTTTGATCCGCAGTTGTGTGCCGGATTGCCGCGTGTTGATGTTGTCGGTGCATGACGACGATGCCCGTATCGTCGCAGCCGTGCGGGCAGGCGCCTGCGGGTATATTTTGAAGGACGCCGACCATCAGGAGTTTCTGCGGATCATCCGAGCCACGTTTCAGCATATCCCCGTGCGCTCGGCCTACATGCCGGACGGTTTTGCCAAGAAGGCCCTGTCCATAGCGAGCCAACAGGGCGGGGCCGATCCGGGAGGGCTATCGCTGTTGACCGATCGTGAGCGGGAAATTCTGGCCCGCGCGGCCGCGGGGCGCAGCAACAAAGAAATCGCCGACCAACTCTGCGTGTCCCTCGATACCGTCAAAACCCATCTCCATCATACCTACCAAAAGTTGAAGGTCAGCGGGCGTGTCGAGGCCGTGCTCGTCTATCTCGGCAACGGCTGACAGTCGGCCTCTCGGCCTGTCTCCTCACCCGAAGGGTGGAGAGAAAATCCATCTCCCAGGCAATAGTCCTCGCACATACGGTTCCGTACAGTGAGATCAGTGTCAGTCGTCACGGATCGCCGTGAACATGCGTGAGAGAGGAGGACGCACCATGGAGACGAACATGCGTCTTGCTGCTGCATTGCAGATCGTGGTCGGGTGGGCTGTCGCACTGTTCCTGGTCCCTGCCGGTGTGGCCCAGGTGATCCACCCGGATCAGATGCTCGGGACGTTCTCGCCGCAATTGGAGAGTCGGCCCGGAGACAACCCTGCCTTCACTGAATCGGCGGGGGGTGAGTCGGACAAGATGTTTGAGAGTCAGATGCTGGCCCCGGAGATCGAGACGTCCGGTGGAATAGACATGAAGATGCTGAAGACGCCGGACAGCCACGATGCGGAGGAGGCACGGGAATCGGATCGTCAATCGTCGGTCTCCTATTGAGCCTGTCTCCGGGGATTGCGTCAAGAACAAGGAGGCGCACCATGAACAGTCACAGAGCAGGTTACGGGTTGTGGGCCCTGGTGTTCGGATTCTGCCTGGGGACGAGCCTGCTGCTCGGACACGTCGATGCCCAACAGTCGTGGGTCGACGAAATCAACGGCTCGCTCAACTTCTACAAAACCAGCTATCCGGGCGCGAATTGGGAGCCCTACAGCCAACGGCTGGCGGTGGTGAAGGACGCCATCGGGCGGGGAGATACCAAGACCGTCAAAACCGAGATGGGGAAGTGGTTCAAGATGTTGAGGACACGCGAGCAGGGCATTCACGATGTGGCGGCCGATGAGTTGTTCAACTTTGCCGTCATGGTCACCCCGATCCAGGAATATGGCATTGCGGTGCCACCGGCGCCGGGCCTGGGCAGTGAGCCTGGTTCCTGAACGGGAGGGCGGATCGCGAACGACGTGAAAGGAGGGTGCCATGAAGTGGACGGCGTGCCTTCTTGTCGGGGTGCTCGGAGTCGTATGGCCATTGGTGCCGGCCGGGGCGGAATCATCAGAGGGAGTAGTGCCAGGTGTGCATCTGGCCGTGAGCGGGCACATTACCAAGATCGAAAGCGGGCTATTGTTTGTGAAGATGCCGTATGGGCTGCAACTACGGACGATCAGCCCCAATAAGGCGGATCGAGTCGGACTGCATGACGCGCGGGTCGGCGATACGGTGTGGTTGCTGGTCGATTCGGGAAACGTCCTGTTGGACGCGACCAGGCCAGGCGGGGAGGATTTTGCCAATCACAAGGTGCTGGCCGGTCGTATACAGTACGCCGATCCCTATTGGGGGGAAATCCAGATCTCGACTCCGGAGGGGTTCGAACGGTTTGAGGTGGATACGCTGGCAGGGAGCAAGCTCTCGGTGTTCCAGGAAGGGATGCCCGTGACGATCGAACTGGATGCGGATAATATGATGATCGACATCCAGTCGAACCGGTGAGGGCGGAGGCTTGGCATGGGCGAACGCCTTGACTTGCTCGCACGCGACTCGTAGCATTTCCAGAGGTGTGCGCTGTTGTCCCGCTCACTTGGGCGGCAGCGCACGGTCCCCACAGCTCGCAACGCGAACGCATCAGGGTAGCCCATGCGACGTCGTCTGCCGAGGATGTTGGCCTGTCTGCTGATCGGTGGGGGGCTCACCGCCATCCCGCCGACCTCAGGGTTTGAACACCCAGCCCGGTCCTCCCTTCCATTCCACACGGTGCTTGAACTCGAACAGACCGCTCGTCTACTCGCCGTGCTCCTCGACTCCGGTCGCGCGGTCATTAACGACAATCAGATGGTGTTGGAGGGCTCGCAGGGCAACGGCCTCACGCCGGAGGCTTTCGAACGGCAACTCGTGGAGATGTTCCGGGGTCGGGCCGGTATCGACCTGCACGAGCTGGACGACACAGTTCTGGCCCCACGCACCAAACGACTACTCCGGGCATTGGTTGAGACCAGCAGGGAGGTGATCGTCGATCTTCATCGAGATGTCCGTCCCCAGGCTACAGGATTCACAGGCGTTATTCCCGCCGTGTTCGGGTCACGGGTGTCGGCCCGGTTCACCGACCACACAGGAGTGCGCTTGAAACAAACCTCGTTGGCGCCGCGGAACCCCGCCAATCGCCCGGACGCCTACGAACGGGGTGCCTTGGAAGCGTTTGCCGATTCCGCCTACCCCCGGGAAACCGTCATCAGTGAGATGGCCGCCGACAGCGCGTCGTTCCGCCTGATGTTCCCGCTGTATGCGACCAGGCATTGCCTGGATTGTCATGGAGAACCCAAAGGGGTGATCGACCGCATGGGATATCCGCGGGAAGGCCTTGTCCTCGGACAAAATGCCGGGGCGATCAGCGTGCTACTGCCGGTCAAACCATGAAGATCCTTCTGGTGCTACTTGCCCTTCTTCTCGGCACTGTCGACCGCGGGGAGGCCAATGAGCGCCCGCCGTTGCCGGTTGAGAAACCGGCGGGCAGCGGGGTCATCGTGCATCACGATGGCTATGTGCTTACGGCCCATCATGTGATCGCAAACGCGAAACGCATCACGATTGTGACGCCGGGAGAGTTTCGCGCGCCTGCGGTCCTCGTCAGTGTGGATGCGGAGCATGACCTGGCACTGTTGAAGGTCGAAACCGTCGGGCTCTCCGAAGCGCCGCTGGGGTATGCCGGCGCCGTGAAATTGGATCAGGAGGTGATTGCCGTCGGGTTTCAGTTCGGGTTGCGCGAAACCACGATCACCAGAGGCCATGTGGCCGCCGTGCGGACGAGGGGCGTGCAACGGGTGTTTCAAGTCGACGCGGCGGTGAACCCGGGCAACAGCGGCGGGGCGATCTTTAATCGGCAGGGTGAAGTCGTCGGGATTCTCACCGCGAAATTTACCCACCCGTCCGGCATTGTGCCCGAAGGTATGGCGTTCGCTGTGCCGATCAGTTATGCCACGCCCCTGCTGGCCAACATTCCGGACTTTGATTTTTCCGCGATCGGCAAAGTCGGGAGGGAGTCCAAGAAAGCGAAGGGGAACAGGGACCCGGTGCTGGAAATGGCGCGGACCTCGGTACGAATCGAAACGATCCGCATATCCGAACCGGCGGCTATTGCGAGCCAATCGGCGGCGACGCCTCGGATTGCAGAGACGCTGCGAGACGGGCAGCCCTCGGTTGCCCGTGCCCCGGCGCCGCTGCTCCGCTCGAATGAGGCAGCCGGTGAAGAGGCCATCGATCGTGTCAATGCTCAACTGCAAGCGGACCAGCAGGAGGCCATGAAACGGCTGCTGGATCAAGGTCTGACGCCGCCAACCGGGATGGTGCTGATTCCGGCAGGCGAATTTCTGATGGGCATGGAGGATGGCCTGCCCGATGCGCGCCCCCAGCATCGCCTCTATCTGAGCGCCTACTGGATCGATCAACTGGGGGTCACGAATGGGCAGTATCGCGCCTGTGTGGACGGGGGGAGTTGTCTTCCACCGAAAGTCCGCGTGGCCTTCGACGATCCCCAGCTGGAACAACGTCCCGTGACCGATGTGACGTGGATGCAGGCGAGGACCTACTGCCAGTGGGGCGGGAAGCGGTTGCCCACGGAGGCTGAATGGGAGAAGGCCGCGCGCGGAACAGATGGCCGGCGGTATCCCTGGGGCAACAGCGACGAGGTGATCCAGAAAAGCCGTGCGGCACTGACGGATGGAAAGGCCTCCACGAACGGCGTTGAGCCGGTGGGCATGCCGCCGGCGGCTCGTTCCCCCTATGGCGTGTCCGGCATGATCGGTCTGGTCTCGGAATGGGTGAAGGATTGGTATGCCGAAGATTTTTATCGCATCTCGCCCAGCCGAGACCCGCAAGGGCCCCTGCGCGGAACCTTCAGAGTCTTGCGCGGCGGCAGTTGGATGGAACGGCCCCTTGAATTGCGCGCTGGGTATCGAGGCTGGGATGAGATGACTTACTGGGGCCCGACCTTGGGGTTTCGGTGCGCGGTTGATGCGCCATAAGGGGTGAGGATGTAGCCCGGGTTGTTGGTGTCGCATCCCGAGCTCACTATCGCGTCCCGCCTCTTTCCCTCTTTCCCATTCTCCAGTACCATAGCCCACTCGGTACATGCTGTTACTCGGCTCGATCTTCTCGATGGCATCGTCTACACGGACAACGAAACTCTTCTCCGCGCTTGCGGTCGGCCTCGCGGTGTTCTGTCTCGTGGCAGGACTGCGGATGACCCGGTGGTTTGAGGTGGTGGAACTCAAGGCGTTGGATCATCTGGTCCGTCGCTACGCCGAACCGGCCAATGCGGATTCCAATCTTGTGCTGCTGGCCATCGATGAATCGAGCCTGGAGGCCTTCGGGCGCTGGCCCTGGCCGCGCGATCGCTATGGGTATGTGGTGCGGTATCTCAAGCAGGCGGGTGCGCGGGCCGTCGTGTTCGATGTGATGTTTTTTGAGCCCGATGAGAATGCCGAGGAATTCGATCAGTCGTTTGCCGACGACATGCAGGCGGCAGGCAATGTGTTCCTGCCGATGTTGTTCCAGGCCGAGCCCAACCACATTCCATCGGATCTGCAGGCCCGCGCGACCCTGAAAGTCGAACTGCCGGAATCGGAC